>Ga0193747_1000243_pt1 | contig 21888 bp, 14 predicted proteins | sample L1m2metaG_FD_143048 | JGI IMG/M metagenome (GOLD analysis project Ga0193747, IMG submission 143048) | Soil microbial communities from a riparian zone of the East river system, Colorado, United States - L1m2 | ecosystem: Environmental > Terrestrial > Soil > Riparian zone | place: USA: East River...
ACCTCGTCCCCTTTTGTGTTCGGCCCCATGGAGCCAGGCGAGAGACGTGTGATTCATTTGTGCCTCGCCGAAGAGGATGACCTTGTTACCGAATCGATCGGCGAAGGTAACTCGCGTCGACTTCGAGTCACTCTGAAGTGATCGTCGCCAAACTCATCTCGTACTGTTCGATAAAACCAATCGCACCGTGTTCGCCCAAACTGATACGATAGTTGCATTGTCAACGCCTCCCGGACGTGGCGGGATCGGGGTCATTAGACTCAGCGGTCCAGATGCGCTTCGTATTCTGCGTACCCTCGTCGGGTCAGACTCATTCGAACCTTCACCGAATCCCTCATCGATCCAAAGAGCAGCGAGACTCTCGATGAAGCGCTAGTTTGCCTTTTCAAGGCTCCTCACTCTTTTACCGGAGAGGATGTCGTCGAGTTGCATTGTCACGGATCGCCAGTATTGTTGCGCACGATCATCGACATCACACTTTCTCTCGATGCGCGCCTCGCCGGGCCCGGAGAATTCTCGCTTCGTGCCGTTAGCAATGGTCGCATGCAACTTACCGAAGCAGAAGCCATTCGCGACCTTATCGATGCACATACTGAAGCCGCGGTACATCAAGCGACGCGCCAGCTTAAGGGCGAGATTTCCAAAACAATTCAACCCGCGAAGGAAGACCTCCTGAAGATAATAGTCCGCCTCGAGTCTTCGCTTGAGTTCGTTGAAGACGATCTTCCCGCGCTTGAACACGATACGATTCTCGAATCACTTCGCCAACTGACAGCAGACCTGTCCCGACTGGCTCGGACGTTTCGCTCTGGTCGGCTTCTTCGCGACGGAATTAGAGTAGTCTTGGTCGGTCAGCCGAATACCGGTAAGTCTAGTCTGTTCAATGGGTTACTGGGACACGAGCGAGCCATCGTAACCGATATTCCGGGAACGACTAGGGACACGCTTACAGAGTGGGTTGACATGAGCGGCGTCCCGGTTCGCCTAACTGACACCGCCGGCATCCGCGCTTCGACTGACGCCATAGAGTCCATCGGTGTCGATCGCGCCAGACGTGAGGCCGCCGACGCCGATCTATTAGTCGTCGTAATCGACGGTTCCGAACCTTTAGGCCACGGAGACCAAATGGTCTTGTCTGAGGCCCGCGACGCGCGACACATAGTCGCATTGAATAAGTGTGACCTCGCTAAGTTTTCCGAAGTTAGCTTCCAAAACGGCCACGGCGGAAATGGCTCGAAGATCGTTTCGGTCTCGGCGAAGAGTAGGGCCGGATTTGAGAGTTTGCGGGCCGCCGTACTGGAACCTTTTGCGAATGGAAACGGGGAGAGTCAAGGCTTGCTTATCACAAATGCCCGGCACTACGATCTGTTACAGCGTTCGGTCGAAGCCATTGAATCGTCCCTTTCCCTGCTTCGGGCAGACGCCAGCGAGGAGCTCGTTTTGGTAGGGCTTCACAATGCTCTTCGCAGTTTGGGCGAAATAACTGGTGAGACGACAGCCGACGAAATCCTCGGCCGAATTTTCTCGACATTCTGCATAGGCAAATGAGATCTGCGTTAGTTGGCATTCCAAACCAGGTGAGAACTCTTTATGATTTTCGATGAGGCATTTGATGTGATCGTAATCGGTGGCGGTCACGCTGGATGTGAGGCCGCATCCGCCGCAGCCAGGATCGGGGCGCGAACGGCGCTTCTCACTCTTAACTTGGATCTTATAGGACAGATGTCCTGCAATCCCGCCATCGGCGGAATCGGAAAAGGTCATCTGGTCCGCGAGATCGATGCACTAGGGGGGATCATGGGCCGGGTCATCGATCGCACCGGCATACAGTTTCGTCTCCTGAATAGGTCGCGAGGACCCGCCGTGCGTGCGCCGAGAGCGCAAGCAGATCGAGCGCTTGATCGACTCGAGATGCGCCATATGCTTGAGGGCACGCCGAATCTCAGTCTGAGGCAAGGCATGGTCACGAATCTCCTAGTCAAAGGGGACTGTCTATTGGGTCTTGAGTTGCAAGATGCTCGAAGGATTTCCGCCAAAGCCGTCGTCATTGCAACCGGCACCTTTCTAAACGGCCGAATTCATACCGGCCGTCAGACTTATCAAGGCGGGCGCGCCGGCGAGCCGGCATCGCTCGAGTTCGCGGAAGCGCTTCGAAATTATGGCTTTCGCGTAGGCCGTCTAAAGACCGGAACGCCCCCACGCCTCGATGGCCGAACTATCGATTGGGATGCTTTCGAGCCACAACCGCCGGATCAGCGGGCCGTTCCGTTTTCTTTCTCGACTCAAGAGATCAGTCAGAGACAGTTGAACTGCTACCTCGCTTACACAAACGAGGGCGTACATAGAGCCATTCGCGATAATTTACACGAGTCACCGCTTTACTCGGGAAAGATTACCGGTGTCGGCCCTCGCTATTGCCCCTCGATTGAAGACAAGGTCGTAAAGTTTCCTGAGAAGACCCGCCATCAATTGTTTGTAGAGCCGGAAGGTTACGACACGAATGAAGTCTATCTAAACGGGTTCTCCACATCTCTGCCGGCTCAGCTTCAACAAGAGCTTGTAAAACTGATTCCTGGTTTTGAACAGAGTCAAATTATTCGGCCCGGCTACGCCATTGAATATGATTTCGTGGATCCGAAGGAACTGTCTCCTTTCCTGGAAACGATTCGCTTCAAGGGGCTGTTTCTGGCGGGCCAAATCAACGGGACGACTGGTTACGAGGAGGCCGCATGTCAAGGGTTACTAGCCGGCATCAATGCGGGGCTAACCGCGTTAGGCCGACCGCTGTTTCGTTTGGACCGAAAACAGTCGTACATTGGTGTCCTCGTAGACGACCTTATCCGGCATGGTGTCGATGAGCCTTATCGTATGTTTACCTCGCGCTCCGAGTACCGTTTGGCCTTGAGATACGATAATGCAGACGAACGACTGGCGCCTCACGGACGTCAACTTGGTTTGACGGGCGATGAAGAATGGGAACGGTTTAATAAACGCAGAGCCAGATTAGCGGCTGCTCGGCGAATTCTTAAGGAGCACAGGCTTAGTCGATCGGACGCCCAACACCGGACATTAGGACAGATCGCGGGGCAAGATCTGGGTGACTCAATCACTCTCGCCGAACTTGCGCTTCGTCCCCGAATGAACGCTGAACTCCTCTTCGATCTTCTTCCGGCAGATGCCAAAGGCGAGGTAGCCATCTCAGATTTTGAGTCTGCGCTCGCAGACCATCTGTATTCAGGCTACCTGAGTTCTCAGGAGATTACGCTTCGCCGGCTTAACCAGCACGACAACCTCAACATACCGTCCGGCTTTTCCTTTCGAAATGTTAATAGCCTTTCGCACGAGATGATCGAGCGTCTCGAGCGGGCGCGTCCCACTAGCTTTGGCCAGGCCCGAGAAGTTCCGGGAATAACCCCAGCCGCTTTGGCCAATCTCCTCGTTCAGCTCACCATGGCTCAACATCTAACTCAAACCTAATTTAAGTGTTTCACGTGAAACACTCTGCGGTTATGGCGAACTACTTCGTCTGTAGTCTCGCGCTCCCCATTTGTGCTAATGTGTCCCTGCTTAACGTGCGGTCAGATTTGAATGGCAAGAACCATCGCCATCGCAAACCAAAAGGGCGGTGTTGGTAAAACCACCACGGCTATTAATCTCGCCGCCTCACTTGCGCAGCTTAGTCAGCGTGTTCTCCTGGTAGACGTTGACCCCCAAGCGAACGCAACTTCGGGACTCGGGATCCAGCGGGCCACTTTCCTCCGTTCCACCTACCATCTCCTCGTATTGAACGAGCCAATAGCGAACCTTATTTTGCCGACAAGTTTTGGGCTCGCTGTCGTCCCATCCGACAGGAACCTTGCCGGAGCTGAGATCGAGCTAGTTGACTTCCCTGACCGCGAACTGCTCCTAAGAAGCGCCATTTCGCCAATTCAAGAACGGTATGACTTCATCATAATTGACTGTCCGCCGGCACTAAATCTTCTAACCTTAAATGCTCTCGCAGCCGCGGACGCTCTCATGATTCCAATCCAATGTGAGTATTATGCGCTTGAGGGCGTCTCCGATCTTTTCAATACGCTTAGCCAGGTTAGACGAATCATTAACCCCCACCTGAAAATCGAAGGTCTGCTCCTCACGATGTACGATGAGCGTACCAATCTGTCCTCCGCGGTAGCCGCAGATCTTAGAAGCTTTTACGGGAGTATGGTCTGCGAGACTACCATTCCCAGAAACGTGACGCTCGCCGAAGCGCCAAGCTATGGCAAGCCTGTTATCTACTACGAGCCCCGCTCTCGCGGCGCTGAATCGTACTTACAACTCGCCAAGGAGGTTCTGGCACATGACCAAGAAACCGTTAGGACGCGGGCTGAGTGCACTGCTGTCGGTGAACTCGCCGCCAGCGGATAACGAAGAGATCCGTGATGTTGAGATCGATCTTATTCGACCCAACCAGCAGCAACCGAGAACAAGCTTCCAAGAGGAGAAACTTCATGATCTCGCTCAATCTATTCGTACGAGCGGTATAATTCAGCCCGTACTTGTCCGACGGCGCGGTGGCCTTTTCGAGCTCATCGCCGGCGAAAGACGATGGCGGGCGGCACAAATCGCCGGACTCTCTCGGATCCCAGCAATCGTACGAGATGTCCCCGATGATCGACTCCTCGAGCTCGCCCTGATCGAGAACATCCAGCGCGAGGAATTAAATCCCATTGAGGAAGCAAATGCTTATAAACGACTAATCGAATCCCTGAACCTTACGCAAGAAGAGGTCGCCCAAAGAGTCGGTCGGGATCGCACTTTCATCACCAATTATCTCCGTATTTTGAAATTGCCTTCCGAGATTCAATCGCTTCTTGAAACCGAAAAACTATCCTTTGGGCACGCACGCGCGCTCTTGGGTCTAGCTGATGCCGTTCTTCAACGGCGTTTCGCTCAGAAGATCGTCAAGCACAGTTGGTCCGTACGCGAAACTGAACGCCGCATCAGGAACGCGGCTCACGAGACCAAAACGTCTGCGCGCCGAACCCAACTACTTCAAATCGACCCGAACATCCGCGCTGCCGAAGCAAAGATCCGTCGCCGATTGGGAACTCAGGTTCGAATAATCTCGGGCAAGTCCGGTGCCCCCGGCAGGATTGAAATCGAGTACTACAACGCCGCGGATCTCGACAGGATTTATAATCTAATCCTCTCAAGCGAAGAACAGACGTTGGCGGCTGCGACCTCATAGCTTCCCTAAAACGAAAGAGTACGCGACGTAGTTCTACTACATACAACACACACGGACGGAGTGGCGAGCCCTTTCCACAACTCCACGTCCCAACTTCTCTTCGCTAACAATGCAGGCATCGAGCCGCCGCAGAAATCTTCCTGTTTTTCTTGCCCGACAAAGAGGGTTGTGTTAGCTTTCGCATTCAATGACCTTGTTCGTCAGCGTAGCATTCTGCGTTGTACTTTGTACCTCTGGTTATTTCTCTAATGCGAATCGAGCGAGACAACCCCACGAGCGTTGCATTTCTAGCAGCTCTTGAGCGCAACTTGACCAGGCAAGCATTCGAAACCTGGTTTAGACCACTAACGGTTACAAAGCAAGCTTCTGAGGGCAAGCTGAGAGTTTCTGTTCCGAACACAGTCGCCAAGGAATGGATCCTGTCGAACTATTCCGTTGCCCTAGAGCAATCTCTGAAGGAGTTGAGTCTAAGCGCGGACCGAATTGAGTGGATAGTAAGTCCCTCGGCTCAGGACCATAGTTCGACGGGCGCCTACTCCAAAACTGAGCCAATAAGCGGTACTTGCAATGTAGAGCCCGACAATGTGCCAGGATCACCTTCTATTAATCTTTCTACACTTTCGTCTTCATCGCTAAACGAGAAATACACGTTCGGCAGTTTCGTCGTCGCCCCGTGTAATCGGTTTGCTCATGCCGCGACTCAAGCTGTCGCCGATGGTCCCGGTAAAACGTACAATCCGCTTTACATTTATGGGGGGGTGGGGCTTGGTAAGACGCATCTGATTCAGGCTACCGGTCATGCCATCAGGGCCGCAAACCCCGCCTTACAAGTCGTCTATGTTTCTCTTGAGCGATTCATGAATGAATTGATCAACGCAATCAGGTATGGTTACGATAAAACCCAACTCTTTCGGGAAAAGTACCGATCAATCGACGTTCTGCTAATCGACGACGTTCAGTTCATCGCGGGAAAGGAGCGAACTCAGGAAGAATTCTTTCACACGTTCAATGCTCTCTATGACGCCCAGAAGCAAATAGTACTCACGTCTGATTGCCCACCGCGTGAGATTCCAGAAATCGAAGAGCGCCTTCATTCCAGGTTCGAATGGGGACTTATTGCGGACATCGAACCGCCCGATCTGGAAACCAAGATCGCTATCCTAAAAAGAAAAGCCGAAACCCAGCGAGTTGATTTGCCGGATGATGTGGCCATGTTTCTAGCCAGTAATAGCAAGCACAATATTCGAGAACTGGAAGGCTCGCTCGTTAGAGTGTTGGCAATGGCTTCGCTCCGCGGGGTGTCGGTTTCGAAGCCTCTAGCGCAAGAGGCATTGCGCCACGTATCGAAACATAATGATGATCACGCGGTATCAGTTCCTCGTATCCAGAAGGCTGTAGCCGACTATTACAAACTGACCGTGGATAATTTGAGAGTTCGTTCAAACGCTCGCCAGGTCCTGGTTCCAAGGCAGATAGCAATGTATCTTTGCAAGCGCCTTACAAAGGCTAGCTATCCTGAAATCGCAAGGCAGTTCGGCGGGAAGCATCACACGACGGTTATTCACTCTGTGGAAAAAATCGAGAGCCTCATCGGGAAGGATTCGGAACTTGGTACAACGGTGAAGCGGCTGATCGAGAGCTTAAGCGATTAGAAGGTTCCGATACCCGATTGATTTCCACAATTTCAACAAACAGAGTGGAAGCCGGGCTGTGGAAGAAAAAACCAAATGAGTAATCCGATTCCAGGCTATCAATAAGAACAGGTTATTCGAGCGGAAAATTTCATAAAGTGAGAGCACTTCTACGTTTCCACAACTTTCACAGCCAATACTACTAGTACTAAATCTTTTAAACTGTATTAATAAAGTATCAGTCAGAAATATTGGCCTGTGCAAAAGGTATTTGTGGTATATAAGAATGCAAAAACCGAGGTGTTTAGAAAATGCAATTTGTAGTCGCGCGGGGTGTGCTGCAAAAGGAATTGGCCTTCGTCCAGGGAGTAGTTGAAAGAAAGAACACTATTCCTGTATTGGCGAACATTCTGATCGAGTCTGCAGGGGAAGATTCGATTCGGATTAGCGGAACCGACCTCGATGTCACGATAAGATGTGATGCTGACGCTCAGGAAATTTCTTCTCAAGGAGCGATGTGCGTTCAAGCGAGGAAGCTGTTTGATATTGCGAGATTACTTCCGGACGCGCCCGTAAAGTTTCACAAAGAAGAAAATGAATGGGTAACCGTCGAATGTGACCAATCAAAATTCAAACTGCCCGGCATTTCGAAGGATACTTTTCCTGAGTTGCCTGGATTTAAGTCAACACCATTCAAATTGCCGGCCTCTCTGCTTAAGCTGCTGATTGACCGTACAATTTTTGCTATCACGCAAGAGGAAGGACGGTACACACTGTCCGGCGCAAAGTTCGAGTTGGACGGAAAAGGACTTACGATGGTGACGACTGACGGTCACCGACTGGCTTTCGCCTCAACCAAGGAAATCGGCAACGACGCTCAGAATGCTGCTCTGGATGTCTTGATCCCACGAAAGACGCTTGCCGAACTCACAAAGCTCACGTCTGATTTTGACGGTGAAATAAGTCTCGGCGCGGATGAAAATCATGTTTACTTCCAGGTAGGTTCGAGGCTTTTGATTTCGCGATTGTTAACCGGCCAATTCCCTAACTATGAAATGGTGATGCCCAAGAACAACGATCGTAGAGCTGTCTTCGACACGTTAAGTCTTAATCAGGCGATTCGTCGCGTCGCTTTGATGGCTGACGATCGTTCGCACGCGATTAGATTTCATCTAAGCAAAGAACAGTTGTTGATTAGTTCACAGAACGCGGAAGAGGGGGAGGCGCGCGAGACTCTCGGAACTGACTTCGAGGGTGAAGACACTGAGATAGGATTCAATGCGCAATACCTGCAGGACTTTTTAAACGTCGTGGGATCCGAGAAGGTTGCCTTCGAGTTCAAGGATGGAAATTCACAAGCTCAATTGAAGCCGATAACGGATGAGAAGCAAGATTACAGATACGTAGTAATGCCAATGAGACTTTGATTTTTTCCACCAGAGTTGAACGGTTTTGATTCGGAAAAATAAAGTGGGCTACGTGGGAACAAAGTTTGAAACTTTCGAGGATACAGTGGGGAATTTGTTTGCTTCGGTTGACGGATTACAGTAAGACATTTCGAGAATAATGACGCAACTCTAAGGACCAGAACACGAATAAATGCGGTCGATCCACCGAGAGGTTAGGTCAGTCGCCTCGCGGGTCCAAATCCGCGCGCTTGAGACCAAGCTCCGTGCGAATGTTGTGTAGCTGAGATCTGCTCACGCCAGATCTGACCTCAGCCTCCTTTTCAGTTTTGGTGGTCTCGGTCAACGCCTTGAAGTATGCAAACTTCGCTCTGGCCTCAAAGACCCTCCAGCGATCCATGAATGGATCGAATCCAACCGAGTACTTAGGTGGGTTTGTTGCGAAGCCCAATCGCGACTTGCGAGGGTCACGCATGGCCTCCCGCATCATGGTGTCGGTGATTCCGCCATCCGGTCCAGCAGTGGCGGCGGCCCTTTCAACTACCGAGTCCAGTTCTCGCACGTTGAGCGGCCAGTCGTAACGGAAGAGTTCATCAACGGCCCCGAACTTCACCTCGACCGAGGTTGAGTTCTTCTGATTGTAGATTGCTAGGAAGTGTTCTACGAGGAGCGGGATGTCGGCCAGCCGCTCACGAAGCGGGGCGAGTACCACAACCAACCGGCTGATCCGAGCGTATAAGTCCTGCCGAAACAGCTTTTGCTCGATGCGCTCCTCGAGGTCTTGATGAGTAGCGAAAACAAAACGGGAGTTTACGGGGTAAAAGGCGTTTCCGCCTAACCGCCGGATCTTTTTGGTGTCCACGACATCCAGGAGCTTAATCTGGAGTTCTGGGGAGAGATCGCCAATCTCGTCGAAGAAGGCAGTCCCGTCTTTCGCCTCTTCGATTAGCCCGGTTCGATTTCTGATCGCGCCGGTAAAGGCTCCCTGAACGTGACCGAAGAGTTCGCTGTCTAAAGATTCATTGTGCACCGCCGAACAATTGACAGGTACAAACTTGCCGCCGTCACTTCCGCCGGCGTGAAGAGCTTCGGCCACGAGCGTCTTGCCGGTCCCGGTTTCGCCCCGAATAAGGACGTGTTGCTTGAGAGGTGCGAACCGTTCGATCTGTTCATACAGATCGTGCATCTGCTTTGTCGCGCCGCGCATTGAACCATAGGTATGTCGCTTGATCCGTTTTTCCACGATGAGCTGACCCAGAATTCGTTCGGCGATACGTTCGTAAGAAATACTGGCCGGACTAATGATTTCATCCGCTCCGGAGCTCAATAAGTCTTGCGGCGCAGATGGACGGGGCATGCAGACCACGAGCCTCCCGGCTGGCCCTAACACCTGACGGATTTGCTCGACCCCTTCGCCGGCGTCGACGCTTGCTTGGTCCACTGAAACAAAAACCGTCAGATCCGTTGATTCGATGGCTTTCGGTTCGTTAAGGACTTGACTAAGACGTAACGGGAAAACGCACTCGACATCGCTGCGGGTTAGGCAGTTTGCGACCTCATTAACCGGAACGTCATCTTTTCCAATGAGAGTTACAGACATGGGGATTTCTGCGACGATTTGTAAACGGCCATCCCGGCGCGGTTTGAAGGTCTTAACTCGCCCTCTAGCTTAGCAGTTTTCAGTTATGCTATCCAAGAAACCGGCGCGGAGTCCCGAGGGATGCTTGAGTCGCGATTCAGTGGATCACTCCAGTTGGTAAAGGTGTCAAAGCTGCTTGCGGTGGCCTGAACGACATTACCAATCGGTGACCGACTTCCCCATCCATATCGTCCGATTCGTCGTTGAGTTCGCCGCCGTATTTTTCCTCAACCAGAACCTTCGCCAGATACAGTGGCAGATAGAGTCCGGGGCCAGAGTCGCTGCTATTAGCAGCCATTATCGACGTCGAGAACGGTTCAAATAAGCGCGCGCGCAATCTTGACGATAGTCTTCGGCTGCGATCTTCGAAAATGACTTCCGAGTCGCCCTCCTTCTGTGCACAGCGAACATTAATTTGTGGCTTTTGGCCGGACGGAATTTCCGGCATTCGTTGCGCAAGCCACTGAAGCAATCGCCTGACAGCGATCGCTAGGTCTTCGCCGGCACTCACACAGCAGGAGCCATCAACCTGCAGGTCTAACTTTTCAAAGTCAGTTACGCTCTTCAAACTCTCGAATTCTCGTTGGATCATGTCTCGCATCTCAATAGTTAAAGGCGGTTCGGGAAAGTTATTTGCCGCACTGTTCAGAGTAACACCCGTGAGCCGGAAATCATCCGCCATCATCGCCAGACTGTGATGGAGGTTTGTGTCTTCCTTCAACTCATTGTGGGCGGTGGCTTCGCTGAGAATCCTCTCCTGTTCTTGGCCTACATAAAGGCAAAGGTATGACGTGCTCTTGAGCATGGCATGCTTCTGTGCGTCCAGGCTAATAAGAATTCCAAGGAAATGCTCAATAATGCTCGGTCGCCAGTGCTGGCGCAATATCAAAGCCAACGGTTCGATCTCCTCCGGATACTTGAACTCGCTGGGTTGCGCAGATAACAAGATCAGAGCCAAGCGGAAGTTGCCCACCCGGGCCACGGGTACGAGCGCTGCCCCCGGAAGCCTGGAAATCAGTTCGTCTTCCACGGCGCCGCCGGTACCAAACCAACTCTCGGTATCGGATTGCGAAATAAGGTGGGGTGATGAGAGTTTCGTTATGGTGTGCGACTTGTGCTGAATCGAAGCGTATAACGAATGGTAACCCTTGGGCAGGTTTGTATTCGTAGCAACATTCTGTGTGCCGCGTTGATCAGTCAGCAGCAAAACGTACGGCGTGCCCAAACAGGAGTCGAATTCTTCAGCCAGCACCTGTTGGCAAAACCTCTTCACTGCTTCGGAGAGACTCTTCGAGGATTCGGAGATTAAGCTCAACGCCCCCATCATCTGTGGACGCTCAATGCGCAAAGCCCGCTTAAGTGCCAGCACGCGAATATGCCGCACCATATCGTCGGGGCTTACTTCTCCTGGAACCAAATATGCGGCCGCGCCCAGTCGGAGCGCCAGACGATAGAAATTTACCACCAATGAATAGCCGGTCTTGATTACATATTCAGGCAGCCAGTCCGGATGTCGGTCACGAAGCTGAAGGGCGATGTCCGCGCCCGTGGTCATCGGCTCATCGGGATCGTCGAGAGCCATGTCCAACATCATTACGTCAGTCGCCTCGCCCAGTTCTTCAAGAATACGGAAAGCTTCCGCAACTGTTGCCGCGGCCTTCGCACGAAATCCGCGCTCGGTGAGCGCCTTTTGAAAATCATTCCTTTGTTTCGCGTCATTTTCCACGATGACTGCAACCTTGGTCGTCATGATTCACCTCCTCGCAGAGTTGGTTTATTTGGGGAGCCTCCGTAGCAGACGCAACGTCAGCCCTCGGTTTCACTAGGTATACGTACGCCTTGTTCGATGCCCGGCGACAAGAAGACAGCCGGGCGTACGCATAACGCGTCATCGCCCGAGGCACTGACAATCAACCCAGGGAGACCTTAACTGCCGCTCTTAGGTAGTCGTAGCGTGAAGCAAGTTTCTTTCAAGTCTGAACGTGCAAGCTTCACTTCTCCACCGTAGCGACTCAACGTACAAGATATTAGATAAAGACCCCATCCGACATGCCCGTCGTTGCGCATAACGCCAGGCTGGAAAAGACTGTCGATGATCTCGTTACGGATAGGCGGACCATCATTAATTATGTGGCAAGAAATAGCCCCATCCTCGACCGCGGCTTTGATTAAGATTCTGCCACCACTTTCGATCGCACGAATCGCGTTTCCAATCAGGCCAGCCACGACCATCGCGACAACGGTCGAAGGAATTTTCGCCACTAGGTCCGAAGGGATATCAATCTCGATTTCAACAGCCTTTGTCCGTAGCTGAAATTTGAACAGCCTTCCCGCTAATCTCGCGGCCTCGGCAACAAAACACGAACCTAACCCATCACGCTCAATCATCCGGTTGTAGGCAATGGTCAAGTCCATCATCATTGCCGCGTTGCTCCTCATGTCCTTGATCGAGGTCACGGCTCCGTTTTTCATCCCGCCAGAATTGTTATTTACCTCGCGCAACAAGTCCTGTGCCCCTGAGAGCATTGAGTTGGACATGTTGATCAGCTGATGCACCAGGGTCGCGCTGAGGTAGGAAATCGTCTGCATCCATTCATCCTCGGCTTGCCTCAGTCGTCGGTTCTCATTCAACCTTCTCTGCACTTCCGATTTCTGGCGATCTTCGATGCGAGTGAGGGCGGCTCCGCACACGCTCGCCAAGTTGTCAAGAAAGATCCTCCAAGGCGATCCGAAATTCAGTTCTTTCCCAAACTCAGCACGTTCCACGCCGATCCAAAGTTGCTTGCCCCCCGTTTTAAGGCTTTGGCGAATGATATGCCGGTGCGTCATGCCGATGGCCTGGTGCGATATACAACCGCGAGGCTCTTTGTTCAGGGTTTCGCGATCCACATCCGACAGGCTATTGAGCACGTCAACAGATTTAGCTGGTCCCATAAGCGGCACATTGTCTCCGATAGACGCTACCACCCAGAGACAGCCGGATTGCTTTACGGCTTCTTCGACTTTGGCGAACCAATGCTCGATAGAGAGATTTTCCCAGTTAAGCGCAATACCAAGGTCCTGGATAATCACACTGAGGGCGTTACGGGCAGCGCTGAAGATCGCCTGCGCTGTCAAAGAAGCAAGCATTCGCCGGGTGAGGTAATAAGCCGCCAGCGTGGGCCGGTCAAAATCATCCTTGTCATCCGGAATCATTAAGAGCAGCGTGCCCAAATCGTGTGCTCCGATTTCTTCGGTCCTGGCTGAGAGTTGGTCAGCTTCGATTCTGACCAGCCCTTCAGCCGTCTGGACTACGGCGAATGTTCCGTGCCGGTGGGATCCGAGCTTCTTCAATACTTTCGGATAGTCGATATCGAGGCTACTGAGTAAGTTAAAGTGGACACCTTCCGTCGGAAAGAAGAGTCTGGCCGGCGTAAAACCGCACTCCAGAAGCAAGCAAACACCTAACGGATTCAGAATGTCGTGTAACATCGCGACGAGTCTGTAGTTTATGTTCCTAAAGATGTCGGCCGCCTGGTCCGACCGCTCACGCTTGGAGCGTTTTCTGGCCAGTTCACGAATCAATCGTTGACTGAGTTTGTCGGCCGCAAACACCGTCCTATAGTCCTGCACCGAAGGCCCGATCAACTCGGCCATGAACTTGAGCTGTTCCAATGTGCCGCTGTTGTATTTGCCGTAACCTCTGAAGATTACGCGCAACGCTCCGATCGCGCCGCCATGGAACTTGATGGGAACAAGTGCGAGTGTTCCGGGACCGGCACCACTCTCAATGAGTTTTGCTGAAGCCCGACTTTCATCTTCGTTTGTGATTATTATTTCTTTTCCTTCGGTCCGCAGCGCGCACACCAATAGTGGGTCGCTGCTAAGCGGGTATGGTCTGGATTGAATCTCGGTCGAAGAGGATTCGGACTTTCTCCAGATCTTCGACACGACAATTTCCTGTTTGGGCCTGCCTCTCAGTCCAGGGAGGCTAATGATAAGGTCAACCTCCTCCGCGCCCATGCTTCGGCCGATGGCTCTGAGAATGCCGTTCGTCGAGAGATAATCTTTTCTCCTGCTTGTGGTCTCACTCAAGGCTTGGCGAAAGTCATTTACCGAAATGATCAATTGTAGGTAGAGAATAAAAGCGGATAGAAAAAGGAGCGACTTCATCGGAGACAGAAGTGCAAAGATTGCGTTGTCCAGAGATTCGAGCACATCAGATCTGCCCTGTAATTCTTCTGATAGCCTCGGCAGGAAAAAAACTCTCGCCGCTGCACCCGGCAGGCTTTGCCCGGCTTTGATCGAGTGCGCAAGAAAGGGGTTAACCGCGTAAACCACTTGACCCGCAGCGTAGGCGAGCACCAGCATCAGGGCCAACCACGCTAGCACTCTCTGTCGCCGCACCAAAAAACTCAGCCATAGGGCGTAAGCGAGCCAACTGAGACAGTAGACTGAAAACGCGGCATCCGGAATCCTGGCCCATAACGGGTGTTGATCTTCGGCCATCGCGATAATCGAGGTGACCGGCATGAACCAAACCCAGGTGGGTAATGCCGAACGAAATCTCAACCATTCATTTTTCAGCCGATCGAGGGCGCGGTCGCCATCATCAGAGTCTTTCGTTGGCTGCTGGCGGCTCTTATTTAGGAGGACTCGAGCTGCTGCGAGGAAGAGAATATTGTTAAGGTACGATCCAGCGTACACCACGAAGAGAGTAATGTAGCGGACGGGATTCGGGTTCGCGGTAAATTGGAGCACGTAGAGTGACTCAACGAAGCGAGTCCCGTACTGAATGAAAAAGATAAGAAAGGCCAGACCGAGGTAGTCATTCCAGTGTCCGACGAGCTGGCTTCCTTTTCTCGGCCATAAGACAAATGCGGCGCAAATGATCGCGATTAAGGCGTTTGTCAGCCGGACGTATCCGAAAAAATTTGGGTTGACTGTAAACAAGGTTTGAATGACCCTTGGAGAGGTTGGAATCGCCGCAAAGCCCGCGAGCGAGAGCATGATAAATAGGAGAGCCATGGCGACTAACTTCAGCCGCCTTGCCAGCTTCGGCTGCCTAGCTGATTGTGCAATTTGGCTCCAAATGACCATTCGAGGTACTCCCCTTTGTCCCACTTAACCCGATCCAATCGCTTCGAGATTACGGTAGATCTGAACGCTGGGACCAGTGCTTCAAGAGGCAAAAGGTGACTTCTCAAGTTGAGAAATCACCGATCACCCGGGAACGGCCTTCCGAACCTGATGTTTTAGGCGCCGGAAGGGAAGTAGGAAAGGACCACATCGAAGCCGAATAGAATCAGCGCGACACAGATCAGGACGTTTCCAGCCTGAACAGCCACGGCGAAACTGCCCAACAACGATCCAGTGAACCTATGCGTCATCTGCGCGAGTTTTGCTACCACCGAAATCACCCCCTGTGTTTGGCTCGACCTGTCTTGGGGCTCCCCGGCCCAAGCTAGACTCGACCAAAGCATTCTCCGTGCCTGGGTGCTAGGTCCCATAAGTCATAATTTTGTTCAAGCTTTTGCGGCTGCTTGAGCCAGCCTGCTACAAAAGATGTCTTATGCATTGGACGAATTGTCCCGGCGATTGGACATCGATAGCTGGTGAAATCGCGAGTTGAAGCGCTGGATCGCGAAAACAGTTATGGCGTGGTTTCAAGCGATCAATGAGACAACCCAATAAACTCAGCTTGTCAAAATTGAAAATGCATTATTGCAACCTTGATTGTTCGGGCCAGAGCAAAGAGTGCGAGCGCAAGACTCGTTTGTTTCATTTCAGCAAAGACATCGCCTACTCCACTACGCGAATTCAATAATTTGCGGCCAGTAAAGTTTCAGACTTTTGCCGGTGCGCCAAGTTAGACGTGGCGCCCGTTTTGTTTCGTACATCATCTCTGATGGCGATCAACCAAAGGTTGGCGTGTGTTAGAATTCATCATGTTCCTTCGATCGATTAGGGTTCAAGATTTCAGAAACCTTCAAGGTGCGATCGATTGGGGCAAAGGCACGAACGTCATCTACGGCAACAACGGCCAGGGGAAAACGAATTGGCTTGAGGCTGTTCACTTTCTCGCGCACGCAAAGTCATTTCGCACCCGCCATCCTCACGAAGCCATAACGTTTGGAAAGACAGCGGCATTGATTCGAGGAAGCGTTGCTAGAGGCAGCACCATCGAGCGCGAACTGGAAGTGGGTCTTCGAACCAACGGCAAACAGACAATGGTCAACGGCAAACGCGAACCTCTGGCGCGTTATGCGTCGCAGTTGCACGCGGTTTGGTTTACCGCGGATGAATTGGAAGTGGTACGCGGTGGTCCCGAGGCGCGGCGTAATTTCATCGATCGGGGCGCGACGTCACTCCATCCGCCGTACACGCAGACGCTCGCCGACTACAACAGAGTCATCAAGCAGAAAAAAGCGTTGTTGCAGCAACATGGGGAAGCTGGTCCAGGGTTTGATGAAATCGCCGGACTTATTGAACCGTGGAACCGGCAACTCATCACGCTCAGCGCCCAGGTTCATCGGACGCGCAACGAATACGTCGACCTGCTTCACGAAGCGCTCGAACACAGTTTATTTGGTGACACTATTTCTATTCGGTACGTTTCCTCTCTGGAGGGAAAGGGTGACTTGAATGATTACGAAGGCCTCATAGCCGAACGTCTCAAGCTGCGATTGCCGGCCGAAGTGTTTGCCGGCGCCTGTTTGATCGGGCCGCATCGCGACGACCTGGACATCCTTTTCGGCGATCGCAATCTGCGCAGTTTTGGCAGCTCTGGCCAACAGCGTAGCGCATTGATAACACTTGATTTAGCGGCGATTACCGTATATCATTCCAAGCATCAAGATTATCCGATTTTCCTCATTGATGACGTGGACGCAGAACTTGACGGAATCCGCATTGAACGCCTGCTGGAATATCTGGAAGGACACACTCAAACATTCGTCACCACATCAAAGCGGAGTCACTTCGAACGGTTCACTCGCCGGGCCAATTTTTATGAAGTGTGCGGCGGCGTAGCGACCGAAGAGAGAGGCGTGAGTGCGGCGACTGTGAGTTCATAAGATGTCATCGGAGAATAGCGACAACGGAAGTGAAGGAATAAACGAATTGGCAACACCATCATCGAATATTAAGCCCAAGAAAGAAACTTACGACGCGTCAACGATAGCCGTGCTTGAAGGCCGCGATGCCGTGCGCAAGCGTCCCGCAATGTACATCGGTTCGACCGGCGAATTGGGACTGCATCATTTGGTTTACGAAGTAGTTGATAACTCGATTGATGAAGCGCTGGCAGGTTATTGCGATGCGGTCGAAGTCGCGATTCATCTGGACAACTCGATAACTGTCGTGGACAACGGACGCGGCATTCCGGTGGATTTGATGAAGAAGGAAAGACGCTCTGCCGCCGAAGTCGTAATGACCAAACTGCACGCCGGCGGAAAATTCGATTCAAATGCCTACAAGGTTTCGGGTGGACTACACGGTGTCGGCGTGTCGTGCGTCAACTTTCTTTCTGAGTTGCTACACCTGGAAATCTGGCGCGACGGTTTGACCTACGAACAGGAGTACGAGCGCGGCATTCCGGTCGCGCCATTGAAGCAGACGGGCAAGACACGAAAGCGCGGCACCAAGATCACCTTCAAACCCGATTCACAGATTTTTGATACGGTCGAATTCAGCTTTGACAAGTTGTCGGAGCGTTTGCGCGAGAAAGCTTTTCTCAATAAAGGAATTCGGATCACGATCAAGGACGAGCGCGAAGAGCCGGAGAAGTCTCACGAATTTTATTATCGCGGCGGCATCGCAGAGTTCGTCAAGCATCTGAACAAGAACAAGACCGTTCTGCACGACAAACCGATTTACTTCGAGAGAGTCGCAGACGCGCTTTCCATCGAAGTAGCCATCCAATACAACGACGGCTATGACGAGAAGGTCTATTCATTCGCGAACAACATCAACACCGTCGATGGCGGCAGTCACCTCTCCGGATTTCGCTCCGCGTTTACGCGCACGATCAATGCCTACGCGCAGTCGTCGGGCCTGGCGAAGAACTTCAAAGGATCGCTCACGGGCGATGACGTACGCGAAGGCCTGGTAGCCGTGATCTCAGTCAAACTTCCGCAGCCGCAGTTCGAAGGACAAACAAAGGGCAAGCTCAACTCTGACGTCAAAGGCGCCGTCGAATCATTCCTTAACGAGCGGCTGACGGAATTTCTCGAGCAGAACCCTACGGTGGCGCGACGCATTGTCGGCAAATCGCTGGATGCCGCGCGCGCGCGTGACGCGGCCCGAAAGGCGCGCGAGATTGTTCGGAAAGGCGCGATGGGTTCAACTATGCTGCCCGGCAAGCTCGCCGATTGTCAGGAGCGCGATCCGGCGCTTTCGGAAATCTACATCGTCGAGGGTGATTCCGCGGGCGGTTCGGCCAAGCAGGGACGCGATCGAAAGAACCAGGCAATCCTTCCGCTTAAAGGAAAAATTCTTAACGTTGAAAAAGCGCGCTTTGACAAGATGCTGGCGCACGGCGAAATCAAATCGCTCATCATGGCGCTCGGCACCGGCATCGGCAAAGAGGATTTCGACGCCACCAAGCTCCGTTATCACAAGATCATTCTGATGACCGACGCCGATGTTGACGGTTCGCATATTCGCACGCTGCTGCTGACATTTTTCTTCCGTCAGATGCCGCAGCTGGTCGAGCAGGGTTTTGTTTACATCGCGCAGCCGCCGCTCTTCAAAGTCAAAAAAGGGAAGAAGGAAGAGTACATCAAAGACGAAAGTCAGATGGTGCGCTACCTGATGCGCCAGGCGACCACTGATATGAAGGTTCTCTCGGGCAAAGCGAAGACTATGACCGAAGGCGCGCAGCTAGCCCGCTCGCTCGAGCGCATGGTCGACTTCAAACGCTACTGCGAAAAGGCCACGCGGCGCTTAAGCGGCGATTCGCATTTGCTCGCTACGCTGCTCAACGCGTTCGCCGGAAAGCACGGCGTGCTGCGCGAAGAAGGCATGAACCTGCGTCGCGCCTTTCAGGACGGTGATTTGATGGCTCGCGTCGAAGGCGTGCTGGACAAAGCCGGCTACAAAACAGAACTGTCAACCGACGAAGAGCATGGACTCTGGGAAATTGAAACGGTCACAATCTCAGGCGTGGCGGTCAGTATTGACTGGGACTTTGCCAGCTACGTTGAATTTCAAAAAGCGGTCGAGCTATTCATAAAACTCGAAGATCGCCTCCCCGCGCCCTTCATCGCCGGCGAGAACGGCCAGAGCGAAGAGATCGCCACGCGGGAAGCTCTGCTCGATCGTGTGCTCGCAGTCGCGAAGAAGGATCTGACGATTCAACGCTACAAAGGCCTGGGTGAAATGAATCCCGAACAGTTGTGGGAAACCACGATGAATCCGGAAACGCGCACCTTGCTGCAAGTTCGCATCGACGACGCCGTCGAAACCGACGAAATCTTCACCGTGCTGATGGGCGACCAGGTCGAGCCTCGGCGCAAATTCATCGAAGACAACGCGCTGGATGTCCGCAACCTGGATATTTAACGTCGCGGAGTTTATTTGCAACTCGACGCTTCTTGCAATTTGAATTACGCGCGTCCTCTTGCTTTCCGTTCTTCATTGACGAAAAATTGAAGTCATGAAGCGTTCCGGAGTTGCCGATCTGCCGCTGCACGGCGGACGCGTGCCGCAGTGGCTGGCGCAGCGCATGACCAGACTCGGCGCGGCGATTACTGAAACGATAATTCACGATTACGGTACGTCGGAATTTCTCTCGCGTTTGAGCGATCCCTTCTGGTTTCAAGCGTTGGGCGCGGTGATGGGAATGGATTGGCATTCGTCAGGAATCACCACGTCCGTGATCGGCGCGCTCAAACGCGGTCTCGCTCCGCGCGCGAATGAGCTTGGCATCTACATTTGCGGCGGCCGCGGCCGGTTCTCGCGCAATACACCAAATGAACTGCGACAGATAAGCGAGCGTCGCGGTTTCGATGGTGAAGCCCTGGTCCGAACCAGCCGTCTGACCGCGCGCATCGACAACAATGCGATCGCGGACGGCTTTCAAATTTACCTGCACAGTTTCGTCGTCACGGCGAGCGGCGAGTGGGCCGTCGTACAGCAAGGCCTTAACGATCGCACCGGAATGGCGCGCCGTTATCACTGGCATTCGGCGACGGTGAAAGATTTCGTGAGCCAGCCGCACACCGGAATCGTCGGCGAGCACCAGGGCACGATCATGAATCTCGTGGACGCCGAAGCGACGTCGGCGCAAAGAGCAATGCTCGAGATTGCGCACGAGCATCCGGAGAAAACTTTGCGTGAAGCGGCTATTATTGCCGGCAGCGCGGAGCCCCTATCTACGAGTGGCACGGGCGTCCCGCCCGTGAATCACGGACAAAATGCACTAAATAATCTCCCACGTCACCTACGCATGCCGGCTCATCATGAGGTTCGATCAGCCAACGTCAATCTCAAAAGACTTGGCGCCGTGCTCGCAGTTGCCTACGAGCGAGATCTGCACGACTTCGCCGAACTGCTGCTCCTTGAAAAGCTCGGTCCGCGGACTCTGCAATCGCTCGCACTCGTTGCCGAGGTTGTTCATGGCGCGCCGAGCCGTTTTGACGATCCCGCGCGCTTTTCGTTCGCGCACGGCGGCAAAGACGGTCACCCTTTCAAGGTACCTTTGAAAACTTACGATGCCTCGCTCGACTTTCTCCGTAATTCACTCGATCGCGCAAACCTCGGAGATCGAGAAAAACTCGACGGCTTCCGTCGACTGAATCGTTTTGTCAGCACAATCGAAACGCGCCTCGCGCCGGAAGTAAACTTCGACGAGCTCATTGCGCATGAGAAAGCGATCTCGCCTTCACTCGATGGCCGTTCGGTCCTCGATGATCAGCCGGGACGTTACTTTGTCGGCAGGAATCGCCAACCGAAGCTTTTCTGATCGTTGATCTTCTTAAAAGGAGTCGAGCTTGATCATTTGTCATCTGCGTTACTCTATTGACCCGGACAAGATCGACGCGTTCGAGCACTACGCGCGGGTGTGGATGCGTTTGATCGAGAAATACGGCGGCACGCATCATGGATACTTCCTGCCGGACGTCGCCCCGCCATCGGCAACGTTCAGCTTTCCCGGTGTCGGTGAAGCAGGTCTAACAAATGTCGCCGTGGCGCTATTCAGTTTTCCCAACCTTGACGCGTATGAAAAGTATCGAAGCGAAGTCAAGGAAGACCCGGAATGTCGCGCGGCTACCAGGCACTTTGAACAGACAGAGTGCTTCACGAAGTACGAGCGCACCTTCATGAAACCCGTCAAACGCGATGATTAGAAGTTGTCTGTCTCACTGACTAGCACCCAGTCGACCCCGGCTTATTTATTTAGCCCTCGTTCGTCTTTCTTTTTCTATTCACGATTTACGATTCTTGTGCTGTAATCGGCGACGATGACACTTGAAACCAATCGACGTGATTTCCTTCGCGGAGCCTTTGCCACGAGTGCCGCTCTGATTGCCTCGCGGTCGCGCGCGCTGGCCTTCAACACTGAGCGGCACTTCGCGCCCGTTAGAGTTTCCCGCGATCGCGTCATTCGTGAAGTTGTCGGTCTCCGTCCATATCGCGCGGAAGGATTTGTCGTCGAGGCTGAGCGGGTTGGTCCAAAGCTTCTCGTGCATAACTACGGCCACGGCGGCGGCGGAATGACACTCTCGTGGGGTACCGCAGCGCTCGCGGTGGATCTCGTACGCGGTACAGAACCGGGAGCGGTAGCGACCGGATCCCCGCGACCTCGTCAAAAAACCAGCCCTCCTCGCCACTTCGCCGTCCTGGGTTGCGGCGTCAGCGGCCTTTCGACCGCGCGCTTGTTGCAGCGACGATTTCAGAATGGTCCCGGTACGGTAACAATTTACGCGAAGAACTTGCCGCCCGACACTACTTCAAACATCTCTGGAGCACACTGGTCTCCAACTACCGTCTTCGATCCCG
>Ga0193747_1000245_pt1 | contig 21816 bp, 19 predicted proteins | sample L1m2metaG_FD_143048 | JGI IMG/M metagenome (GOLD analysis project Ga0193747, IMG submission 143048) | Soil microbial communities from a riparian zone of the East river system, Colorado, United States - L1m2 | ecosystem: Environmental > Terrestrial > Soil > Riparian zone | place: USA: East River...
GTAAAGGTATCGCTAACGACGCGCCCGTCACTAGTGCAGCCGCTAAGGCAATAACTATTGCTAAAGTCGTGTGGTTCACATTTCACTTTGGTAACTTATGATATATTTGAAATGCTTTACAGTGAGTGCTAAAAAAAATTTAGGAAATTATCGCTATGATTTAACTCTGACGTATTCACTACTAAAAATGCTCGCGACAATCATTAACGGTAATTGTGGATTGACCGGTTTAGGTAAACACTTTTGGATAATTTATTGTTACAACCTTTCCTATTACAACCAAAGCTTCAATCGTGAAACAAATTCGCCTAAACATTGTTGCTTTCCTGCCTATTTGATTTTTTTATGAGACAGCACGGAAATAGTCAGCCAGATCGTCTGGAAAATGAAGAGTAAATCAACCGACCATCGCGTCGACAAAATATTAAGTACTAGAGAAAGATAGTATTGTTATGTCAAATATTACCTCTTACTCTCATCCAGAAGTTTTATGCGAAACTGACTGGGTTGCAGACAATATCCATGGAAAAAAAGCGAATATTCGAATCCTTGAAGTTGATTACGATCCTGAAAATGCATATCGGCAGGGTCATCTAGCCGACGCATATTTGGTTTGGTGGAGAAAAGATATCAACGATGCAGATCGCCGGGATATAATCAGTAAGCAGCAGTTTGAGGATCTTATGTCGAAAGTGGGAGTCACTCCTGATACCGAGCTTATACTATACGGAGATTTCAATAACTGGTTTGCAGCGTTTGCATTCTGGGTTTTTCGATATTACGGGCACAAAAAAATCAAAATAATGAACGGAGGCAGGAAAAAGTGGGAAATGGAGAAAAGAGAATATACAAAACAAGATCCCACGCCGGCTGAAGGACACTCCTCCTCAAAGTACATTGCCCAACCGCCTGATGAAGGGGTCCGTGCGTATCTGCCAGACGTGAAGCGAGCGATGGAAAAGGCTGAAACCGTCTTGGTAGATGTTCGCTCGCCAAAAGAGTTTACAGGGGAAATTACGGCTCCTCCAGAATACCCTATGGAACATGCGCAAAGAGGCGGTCATATTCCGGGAGCAGCAAATGTTCCATGGGCCCAAGCAATTAAAGAGGTAGATGGAACTTTCAAAAGCGTTCAAGAGCTCAGATCACTTTATGATGGAAAAGGAATAACTCCAGACAAGGAGGTCATTGCATATTGCAGGATAGGCGAAAGGTCATCACATACTTGGTTCGTCCTAAAATACCTTCTGGGATATCCTTCCGTACGAAACTATGATGGATCATGGACTGAATGGGGAAATATGATAGGCAACCCAATAGAAAAATAAGTGAGATAGACGAAGACAAATCTATGCAAGCGGATAGATCTCCTCCAATAAAGGGCAGATTTTATTTTATCTACGATGAAAACCTAAATCTCGTATTAGAAGATAAAACGAAAAGGGGTCTGGAAGTACGGGAACGAAATAATGATGATAAATACAATGTTGATGCGGACAAAGGAATGATTCACGATATGGATGGTATTGGCCATAAGGTCGGAATTAGATGGTATTTTCCGAAGTCAAAATATCAAGTAGAAGACGTCACAAAAATAGCAGAGGAGATGGACGCTAGATATAAAGCGATACAAGAAATGACTTGTCCTGACGACGATACTTGATAGAAAGCCTTTTAGCCCTTTTGACTTCAGAGTTATTTTGATGTCTGCTCTGCTAAAGGATCGAGTATGGATAATGTTATCTGAAATTGCAAAAAGAGGCGTCTATCCTTTACACGCCTCCAGATTGGGCGTCTTTAGGATGCCGGTCGATCTTACAGACTGGTCAGATATTTCCAGTATTAGCAATGATTTAAAAAGTTCTGGTTTCAAAATGGATGCCTACGCAGATAGAATATATGCAACTTATAAATGGACGGAGAAAGGTCTGGATCCTTTGACCGGGGAAACATTATCGGCTGATCTAAATGTCACAGTAGAGGCAGTGACCGGTGAAGTAGTTGATTTAATTTATCAGATCAAACCGTTAGAGTTTTTTGGCGATTGTTACTGGGTTAAAAACTACAGGCAAAAAGCAGATCAGAATGCCAAGATGGTTATTGACACTATTATAAGAAATACAAAAATCGGAGATAAATTAGTTGCCCATTATCAAAAAGCCGAAAAGCTTTCTCTCGAGCGCGCTATAAAGAAATTGGAAGAATTGACTCCTTTGGCACAGAATCCTAAGGTGAGAAGCGCAGCCGCTATACCTCCAGCTGCAGGCCCAGCTAGTTCACCCAAACTAGTACAGCCAACAATAGTCGTAGCACCACAAGCTCCGGCTGCAGCAGCTGGAGCTAATACCACTATATCACTTAGTGGCACTGGAACTAATTATTCTAAAGCTGAAGGTCCTATCGATCCTGAATTCAAATCAAAGAGGCAGGTAGTTGGCAGTTTCCAAGGAATAAAAGTATGGGGACCAGTAGACCCACCAGGACAGCTGGGCATATGGGGCACGCAAGTAACTGTAGATTTTGATATATGCATAGCGGATGGTGCATGCATTGAGGCCTGTCCTGTTAATGTCTATGAATGGCTAGATACTCCTGGACATCCAGGCTCAGAGAAAAAAACATTTATGGCTAGAGAAAAAGACTGCATATTCTGTATGGCATGTGAAAACGTGTGTCCTCCCCAGTGTGTAAAAATATTCCAGAAAGGTACATGAGATACTATAAGATACCACTACGTCATTTTTTGTAATATTTTTATCTTTTTAATCAAATTGGAAATCTTGTGTATGTGACTATAAATATACGGCTAGCTGACATTGGTTCTTAGGCAAGATAGAATGCTTGGCTTAGGCGCATTCCTTTATGTAATTTTCATAAGTGTTGCCTGGATTATGACTCTTTACACTCTCAATTTTTACTACCTTTCCTATCAGTCTCTGCACAATAATACACATCAAAAAAGAAAGAGCAAAATACGTCTCCAGGGCGATTCTACTTCTCACGACAATCTTCCGGTAGTGACGGTTCAACTCCCTATATACAACGAAAAGTATGTAGCAGGCCGGCTAATCGATGCTGTATGTTTACTTGACTATCCGAAGGATAAACTCGAAATTCAAATCCTTGATGATTCTGACGACGAAACTTTCGAATTGATAAAGTTGATGGTTGGCCAACTCAAGCTTGGCGGTGTCAACATTCATCATTTTCACAGAAGCTGTGGTAGACCAGGCTACAAAGCTGGAGCATTGAAAGCCGGCATGAAATACGCAAAGGGGGAATTCATCGCGATCTTTGACGCAGATTTTGTTCCGGCGCCTTGTTTTTTGAAAAAAACTATTGGTTATTTTGTCGACCCTAAAATAGGCTTAGTCCAGTGCAAATGGGGACACATGAATGAAAACTATTCATCTGTAACGGAAGCGCAGGCGATTTCCCTCGATCTACATTTCTTAATTGAACAAAAGGCAAAGAGTCTGACACATCTGTTTATGAACTTTAATGGATCAGCAGGTATATGGCGGACATCGTGCATCGTCGATGCCGGCGGTTGGCATACTACAACTCTTGTCGAGGATCTTGATCTTAGCTACAGAGCTCAGCTGAAGGGCTGGAAGTCCCTATTCCTTGAAGATATAGTTGTGGAAGGCGAGCTACCCGTTCAGATGAATGCAGCAAAGCGTCAACAATTTCGATGGGCAAAGGGTTCAATCCAGCTTGCGTTGAAATTATTAATCGACATTTTGTTAGAGAAAAAAATATCTATCGACACGAAGATTCAGGCTTTCATTCAATTGACCCGTCACGTAGTGCATCCTCTGTTTCTTATCCAGTATCTTGTTTTTCCAATATTGCTGGCACTAAATTACAAATTATACGCAGTAAATTGGGCTCCAATTACAGGAATTCTGATATACGTCCTGATGGGTCCTGCCACTTATCTTTACATGATAAGAAGGATTTGGGGCGAAAGGTGGACGGACAAGGCAAGACAATACCTGTTCTTGATTTTTTTTGCAGCAGGAATATCCGTTAATAACACCATCGCGGTCTTTGATGCACTATCCGGAGGCAAGAGTGAATTTTTACGAACGCCGAAGTTTGGTGTCGTGACTAAAGACGATCATTGGAGAGACAAGGCGTATGTCCTGCCGTTTACGAAAACCACCTTATTAGAGGTTTTTTTTGGCGTGTACGGATGCATCGCCATATTTGTATCGATTTTTTCACGAAACCCAGTTTTCGTTCCCATCATTGCTATCCAAACAGTCGGCTTCATTTACATTGCATATCTGAGCATTGTGCATTCTTCACATAAAAATAAAATAGATAGAAAACAAAGAGGAGTGAATTATTCAGAGAGCATGCCTACGCAAGCTTCAATGATGAGGGCCGTGCAGACTGACACCCTTCTAAGTGATAGAATAAATACAACCGCGCGTGCAAAAACATTGCTAACGACGGGGCATGACAACAGGAACAATCAAAGCGATATGAGAACTAAATTTTACAGGTTGATAATAATAGGAGTTGTGGGATTTCTAAGTCTTGGAGGCGCTTTGGTTTATTTTGGTTATCAAAATGCTATTTATCCGTTGGACAAAGCAATGGGTTATTTAGCAAGGGCTGAATCTGCCCAGACACCAGAAACGATCGCCGATTATCTTAAGCCGGTTATGCATCTTCTCCCGATGGAAGGAAATCCTGTATGGTCGTTTCCAAATCCGAGGACAGATTTTGGATTAATCCAAAACGATCTCGACGCGATGTTATTGCGAACCGTCTCTATTTCATCCGTAGAACCCAATAGCGCGGCGTACAATACAGGATTAGAAGACCTCCACGGGTCAATCAAGATAATTGAATCAAACTTAGAAGAAGCTACACCGTATGTCTACGTTAGCTTCACAAATATACTCCTGGGGGGACTGTGGGTAGGAGTAATCATGTTGATATTTGCTGCGCTGAGGAGAGGTAGAGCTAAACTCAGGTATGAGACGACTTGAATAAAAATTCGTGTGAAGCGAGCCACTACATATATCGACGGTGTCTGCCCTCTCATCGAGTTCAATTCAAAGATTAAGTGAGTCTCGACAACAGAATCACATGATAATCTATTCCTCCCAAGCAATAGATTGGTCAGTTACCCTAGTACTGTCTTCATTCTTTTCCGTCAGGAAGACTTGTCATCATCCCCTCATTGGTATCGATGTGTTATATTATTAATGCTTCGTTTAAAAGTTAAATTTTGTTAATCAAATATGAAGTAACATGTTACATCCGTCTTTAAATAACGATTATCGCGCTTTACCTCATGTTAGCAGAAGAGGAACTTATCCAAAGGATTTGTTCTGCTGGCCAGGCCGGCATAAGGAAAACAGATTTACGCAAAGAATTTCCGCAGCCTGAGATCGATACCATGTTGGAGAAATTGACAAACGATGGTCAGCTTTTCATTGACAAGAAGGGTGCTGCATATTACTGTTGGCTTAAGGAGGGCTATCTACAATATTTGCTAAATTCAGACCCCAGGTTCAGATTGACACATGAGGCAATATATTCTTTGGAAAGGTCCATCCACAAAAATGCGGACCGACTCGCAATCACCTTGGATGCAATCAGCGCACGGAGTTCACCATCCTGCGATCTGACAGTTATAAACGACCAACAATCTTCTGAAGCAGCTCTCAGAAAACCGACAATCGACTCCCAGATGACTAGCGTAGGACTCGATTTGTTTAAAAATAACTTCGATAACTCGATCGCCAATTTCTCAAGCTCGATAGGTTGGGTTGAACTAGGTAAAGTCAGAAATGATTTATGTAAAAAACATGATCTGTCTAACGAGGAATTTTATGATTTGGTGGCTCAATTGATTGCAAGGTACCCTGACAAATATGAGTTGTCTTCAGGCGGTTACGAGGGGCTGACGGTCCGTGGATTATTGCATGGATTTGTGAGGTGCATATGATGTACCCTTACAAGCTGATACAAAATCCATATCCAAGTAATCCTACACCAACAGTAGAAGATACTCTGATTCTTGGCGGCAATAGGCATAAGGAAGGAAAGTCTGCTGTGCTATCTTGCATAGATGACTTATCTTCGAAGATAAAGGGAGATGCGACAGAAAAGGATTTCCGCTTAATTACTGTCATTCAAGACGTAGGTTCAGGTAAGACACACCTTGCCTTTCACATTAGAGGTTTGCAGCATCTATTAGGCAGCGCTGTAATCTCCTACTCCGATCTCGCACAGATATCACCACGATCCATGCACAGTATTTGTGCTGCTCTATTAAGAGGCTTTAATGACGAATATCTGAACGATCTCAGAAAAAAAGTTATCTATTATTTAAAGGATAAGGCGGAGCAAAATATAAAGAACGCCAGAAAAATCTTCGGCTATGGCTTGCTCGATTCAATTATAGGCAAGAAGCTCGAGGACAAGGTAGAAAAATTTGTACAGAATAATGGCCATTTCCTAGACTCCGATGCTGTCGATAAAGTGTTGACTCAAGAATTTTCTGCAGTCGAAGTTTCTGTACTGAAGTTAATTATCGAAGGCAAATTTAGGACAGGGGTCAACCAGGCGAAGACATTGGAGGAGATAATCGAAAACCTATCCGCATTAGCGAGGATGAATCTCAAGTTTTTAAAAAAATTAACGGTGTTAGAAATAGATGAATTTGACGCAGATAAGGAGTCTATGGCTTTTGTCAAGGCTATTGTAAATGCACACTTGCCTTCAACTGTGCTTTTGCTGATCTTGACTCCATCTTCGTACGAACAAATACGAATCGCCAACAGTTCCGTATTTGATAGGCTCGAAAAAGCGAATTACAAAATCGACCTTGCGGGGTCAAATACCTTTGATGAAATACTAGATATCATACTTGAATATATTAGATACTACGACAAAGGAAAGAATTTTACCTCACAGGAAGAAAAAGACCTGGTTGCGAGGATAAAAGTAATTTATGATGAATTTCCAGATTTTAGAAATGTCCGGTCAATGCTAAATATTTTGTATCACTCAACAGAAAACGCGGAAGCCAGGGATGCTTCTGCGATCGATGAACACGCTCTCGAGGAGACTATCAAGAAAATTTACCCAGGTTTGAGAATAAGAGGTAGCATCATGTCAGTTCCTGTTTCTGATTTCATTAAAATCCAAAAGAATTGCGATGATATGCAGACTGTTGAATCTGACCTACGCACTGCGATAAGAAACCTTGTTAACCATGCCCATAGTATGGGGAATGTTGCTGCGCTTGAAGACTCACAAAATACTAGTGGCATTGATGTAATTTATAACGATGCCTTTGGAATGAAGGTCGCTGTCAGCGTCATTTTGAATAAAGATAGCGCCAAAAATTTTGAACGAATTTCTAATACTGCCCGATCGACTTTAGCGGATAAAGTTGTGATACTGACTGATTCTAGTATGGCATTAGGAACAGGGTCGGCGACGAGGGCTGCTACAGTAGTAGCGGCAGCAGCGGGAAAGGGAGGAGAAACAGTTGTAAATGTCGATCGATCCAAATTGATTGATTTGCTTTATTTTAGCAATAAGTACAAAAATGATGAAATAAAGGGAGATGATCTAGAACGCGCATTAACGCTCGCAAAATCGATAAAACTTTGTTAATCGTAGAGCAAGGTTTGTACAAACTCTTTTAAGAGGGTGCTGCAATTGTTGCGCTGTGGATGGCGACAAATAATTGGATGATGAACTCACGGATTTAAATCATACAAGCTCGTTTGGAGAAGTTCTTCGATGTAATATCTGCGGCGGAGATGCCGACTTTATAGTTCAGCTAGAATTAGTAAAAGAAAGAAGCAACTATAACGTTATGGAATCTGTGAATCAAATGCCATTCTATCTTTGTAAATCGCATGAATATCTCTACAAGAAGATGCAATACAACATAGAACTAAAAGACTACTTTTCTGAAACAATTAGCGGATACCGATAAGGACAATATTATAGTTACTGGCAGCTGACGTCGTTGGCCACAGGAAGTAGATCTTTTAGATCACTTGAGGACTTCATCTCAAATTTACATAAATGTGGGGCGGCCTTGACTGACTTCAGAGGCGCCAAAATTCCTACCATATACATTGACGCCAGAAGGTATGACGAAATTATGAAAAGGATCTATAGCCAAAAAGTGGCAGTTGATACTTTGTTGAACATATTTCATGACGGCCGACATGTGTTCGTTGATGTCCAAATGAAATTCCTCAACACAGACTTGCAAGAAAATTATCTTCTATATGCCAACAACATAATCGAGTTCTTTGAATCATTGTCGGAAACAGGTTTGATATCACTTGCCCCTGATCCCTCTTCTATAAGCAATTCAAGCGACGTATTCATTATCCAGCTTCCAAAAAAAGAGCAGGTCGAAAAGGCACTCCAAATAATTCGGAAAAATGCAAGCAACAAAGTAGGATTACAACAGGACTGTTAAGATAAGAGACTGTAAAGAAAAAGCAAGGGTCGATCGAGACCCAAATCTATAACACTCTCTTGACTCTGGTGCCACCGAATATTGGCCCGACACAAATAGTACAAAAACGCTTGAAAACGGCCGATTATGAGATAATATGGTAAACCTGCGAGAGAGGTTGAGCATGGCGAATCAATTAAATGCAAGGATTGTTAGAGCAAAATAAAGGTATTTGCGTAGTGAGGGTAAAGGAGTTTGTCGAAGTTTCAAAGCCCCGCATAGTCGTAGTTTTAGTAATCACAGCTGTTACTTCTTTACTTGCCGGTAGCAGGTTTGACAATACGTCAGGATGGCACGTAACTGCATGGCAATTGGGATTTTTGGCATTGGCTGGCGCTCTAGCGTCGATGGGCTCCAGTGCTCTTAATCAGTACTATGACAGGGATATCGATAAGATAATGTTTAGGACATCCAGTAGACCAATTCCCTCTGGTCGGTTGTCTCCTAGGAACGTCATGGCTTACGGTTTGGGATTGAGCATTCTGTCGGTCATATTGGCTTGGTTTACATTGAATCCCGTTGCGACGAGCATGATTGCCCTCGGAATATTTTTTTATGTTATAGTTTATACTGTATGGCTTAAACGCTACAACGCGGCGAATATTGTCATAGGCGGATTCGCAGGGAGCGCCGCATCTTTGGCCGGTTGGGCCGCCGCTACCGGATCGATTAATTTGCTAGGTTTTCTTGTTGGATGGTTGGTGTTTATGTGGACTCCGTCTCATTTTTGGTGTCTAGCAATAAAAGCTCGAGAGGAATATGCGAGCGTTCGGCTCCCGATGCTGCCTGTTCTAATTGGAAATGAGAAGACCTCCAGCTACATTTTCGTGAATACCGCTATATTACTTCCGTACTCTCTGGCGCTTTATTTTTTCGGACTGGGCCTTCTATATACTGCTGTCGCAGCTATCTCGGGTTCGCTGATGTTAATTTATCATTATAAACTGACAAAAAATCCTAGTCCAGAATTTGCTTGGAAGGCGTATAAGGTGACAGCGCCATACCTTGTCGTGATATTCGTTGCGTTAGCGCTAGATTCTCTGTTTTATTACAGGTTGTGAGGATAATTACTCGTCCTCTAGAAAGGGGTGGAATCCACCAACCTTGCCTCTATCCTACGTTTATCTTTGGTTATCCACGAGACTCGCACAAGCCCATATATTTCTAGATCAAGCAACGTCTTGTCCAACTCAGCCTCAGTTATAGGTACTCCATCCTTGGTCAAAGCATTCATTAATTCGGAATCCGTCATGTTACCGGCATGCTTTATTTTCTCGTAGATTAGATTACGCAAAGGGTAATTCATAATGCCGCCTCTAAATTTGGGATGGTCAGTAGTATATCAATGTATATCCAAACTGTATGAACTGTTCAGGTTATGGTGCTATCGGGCAATCAAATTCGGATCTAATCTGCTTTTATAATAATCCCTATCCGTAGAATGCTTTGTCTATTTGTTTCGGCATAGAATAAGTAATGCTCTTCTTCATTGACTCATACCAGTCTTCAACATCTTTAGTTATCGACGGCTTTACCAGATGCAAAGCGCTCCCAAAGTCAGTGGTAGTGATGATATCTGATTTGCTTCTCATTGCATTCACCGCTGCTTCTCTGCAGAGAGCACCGAGATCAGCACCGCTGAAGCCTTTAGTAGATTGAGATATATTTTCCATACTCACGTCATTTGCAAGTGGCATTGCCGCAGTCAAAATTTTCATTATTTCGAGCCGTGCCTTCTCATCTGGTGCTCCAATGAACAAAATCAGATCTAATCTTCCAGGTCTCAGAAGTGACGTGTCTATTAGATCGGGCCTATTTGTAATTCCTATCACTATAACGCCTGCACTCCCTGAATCGTCCATCTCTGTCAGAAGCTGCGACAATACCCTCTCATTACCTGATAAATCATCCCCACCTCGGGGTCTAGCTAGCGAATCCAGCTCATCAAAAACTACTACACAAGGCGAAGAAGCTTTTGCTTTCCTAAATATTTCACGGATTGCCTTTTCTGATTCTCCAACCCACTTAGACAATACTTCAGGACCCCTCACCATTATTATGTTCGCGCTGCTCTCGGTTGCCAAGGCCCTTGCAATTAAGCTCTTACCGCAGCCAGGAGCGCCAAATAATAAGGCTCCCCTAGGGGGTTTGACGCCCATCTTGACGAAATTTTCCGGTACTTTAATGGCAGTAATGAGGTTATAATATAGGGTACGTTTGGCGTCATATAGTCCCCCTACGTCCGCCCACCTGACTGCTGCAGCCTCTACGTAAAATTCTCTCATTGCTGTTGGAATGATTTCTTTCATTCCGTCTTTGAAATCCTTATTCCTGATATCCATTATCTCCAACGTGCTCGGCGAGACCTTCTCTTCTTCTAAGTCTATCTCCGGTAAGTAGCGCCGCAGTGCTTTCATGGCAGCTTCTCTGCAAAGGGCTTTTATATCTGCGCCAGTATACCCATGAAGCTCCTTTGCCAAAGCCGGAAGGTCGATATCTTGGGAAAGCGGCATTCCTCTTGTGTGAATTTGAAGTATTTCCAGTCTTCCTTCCACATTGGGCACCCCTACTTCGATCTCTCTATCAAATCTACCTGGGCGCCTCAAAGCAGGATCTATACTTTCGGGTCTATTAGTAGCACCTAATACTATTACATTACCACGTTCAGACATGCCGTCCATCAAGGAAAGCAACTGTGCCACAACTCTTTTCTCGACGTCGCCAAATGCCTCCTCTCTCTTTGGAGCGATGGCGTCGATTTCATCGATAAAAACAATACTAGGTGACGCATCTCTTGCTTCTTTAAAGATATCTCGTAGCCTAGCTTCCGTTTCACCGTAGTACTTGTTTACAATTTCGGGGCCATTGATAATAAAGAAATTCGCTTCGGATTCCGAAGCCAGTGCCTTCGCAATCAGAGTTTTCCCACAGCCAGGAGAACCGTACATCAGTATTCCGTTATGAGGTTCAATACCTAGTCTTGCAAATATCTCCGGTTGACGCAAAGGTAATTCGACAATTTCTCGGAGACGCTTGATTTGTTCCGTTAGACCACCAACCTCTTCATAAGTCACTCGCGGCTTCTTATCAAGAGAACTCTCAGCCATTATGTTCAGCTTCGTGGATCTTTCAATCTTGACAATAGATCTAGGTGTTATCTTTTCTATACGAAAATCCATAGGATTCCCCAGAATTACTACAGATATCTCATCTCCCTCAGTTACGGGGAACCCTCTGAGTCTATTCTTTACAAATTCACAGAATTCCCTATCAAAAGAAACAGTACTGCTCCCGAGAGGCATCAGACCTACCGCTTTTGCAGATTTTGATTTTGCCTTGTGTACTGACAAAAGATCGTTCAAAGCCACTCCTGCATTCTTTCTCGTCTGACCGTCGATCCTGATAATATCAACCTCGCTCTCCTCCGGATCGCTCGGCCAAGCCGTCACAGCGGTCTTACGTTTGCCTACTAATTCTATGACTTCGCCGGGTTCAATGCCCATTCTGCGCATCGAATCCGAATCCATACGCGCCCTACGTTTTCCTAAATCACGGTGTTTAGCTTCTAAGACTCGAAGGTGTAATTTTGGGGAAGATTCGTCACTTGCATCGTTACTTCTTCCACGAGATTTTTTCAAATTTCAGCTTTGAGCTCCTTCTCAAAACTTGGACTTCATTTTTACAGATTGTCTGCTTATGTTTATCACATCGATCTCGCCAACACCCACTGTATTTTTTATGAGTTCTTCTAGTCTATCCATCTGACCCGCTTGGTCTTCCATAAGAAAATCTCCGACAATTGCCTCCAGGCCAAATGCAATTGGTTCTTTTGCATGGGCCATCATTTGGATACCATCGGGAATTAGAGTCTTTAAGCGCTGAACCACATCTTCTAGATCAGAATCAGCTTCGGCTGGGAGAATCCTGATTCTTGCAACAAGACGGGTCATGTCTAAGGACCTTCAAATCCACACCCTACGCATTTATAATTTCTGGCAAATTCTCGGCAACTTTCACATCTCCAAATTAGAACATATCCACAATTAGGACAGTAGTATTTGACGCACTCATCGTTAGGCATTATAGGTCTACTACATGAAGTACAAACAGGAAGCTGTAATGGCTGGGACACGTATCCTCGAAGGTTGATAACCGAATTTATATCTTCCTTAGCTTAATAACCGCCTAATTTCGTTACCTAGTATTGCTTTCATTATCTTTACTCCATGCCTTGATCCAAATATTTTTGTCAAAGCTGCAGTGTGAAAATCGAATTCTCCTCCTCTAGATATTTCTTGAAGCTTCGATGCAGAAACACTAAGAAATAATTCGTCCAGCGTCTTGTTATCAACTCGTTCCAATATTCGTCTTGCAAGAAGCATCTTGTCAAACTCGCCTCCGAAAATAGCGAGCCAGCTTTTCTGGTAATCACATAGCTTGTTAATGTCATTTTCTTCATATACCTTCGAGATCGCCCTACCGGCAAGAATCCCTCCCATCCCGCATGTATAAATCCCGCCCGCCGTTGTCGGTTTTGTCTGGCCCGCTGCATCTCCAATAATTATTGTTCGTCGAGCACTAATAAAATTCTCAATCGGACCGGAGACCCAGATTGGCGCATATACCTTACGAATAACTGAATACTTTTCCCCTTTACTATCCATATACGATTTCAAGACAACTGCCGCATTGATCCCTTTTCCGGCTACTCCTACTTTTCCAGTACCATCTCCAGTCGGAATAATCCATCCGAAAAAACCTGGATACTTATGACTATCAAATTGAACCTCGACTGTCTCTCTCTCTATCCACGAAGCATATACTTCATATTGTGCAGATTGAAGTATACCCTCACGCTTGTTCTGAATCACTGATGCCACCCCTCTTGCATCAATAAAGAATTTGCAAGTAAAATCACCTTCAGAGGTTTTTACACTTTGACTAAAATCTGTCTGATTATGATTTAGAGTCGGTTTATTTTCGGAAACAGAGCGAACGGAACACCTTGTCCTTATTTCTGCCCCCAGTCTTTGTGCTTGAAGAGCGGCCTGTTTATCCAAGAGACGCCGGTCGAGGGCAATCACTTTTTGGGCTTCGGTTTCAAGAATGAAAGAATGCGAAGGAGAAAAAATTTTTGCCTTTTTTATTCTACTTTCAATCGCATTGGCTGCCGGTACCATACCAAGATTTTTTAGCCCGTCGATGCTAACTAATCCGCCGCAATGTTGCGGTGTTCCGATTTCAGGATCTTCTTCCAAGACAGCAACAGATCTACCTCCTGGAGCAGCAATTTCGCGAGCTGCTAATAGGCCGGATATGCTACCCCCTGCGATTATTACATCAAAATAATCTGACATAATAACTGATAGGCAATCTATTTCTTGGTCTGTTAATTAAAGTATATACCTGTGATTTACAAACAGGTAATCGTCGTTAGGAGGGATCTTCGGATGGGTATTGGTAAGACGGCCGCGCAGGTTGCTCATGCGGCGGTCCTTGGAGCTGAAAGAACGAAGCAGTTTAACCCAGCCTGGTTTCAGAGGTGGTTCGAATCAGGTCAGGCAAAAGTCGTGGTAAAGGTGCAAACTTTTGAAGAGCTGACTGCATTGCGTAAGGTTGCCGAGACTCTGTCTTTGATAGTTGTTCAGGTGGAAGACAGGGGTCTCACACAAATTCCTGCGGGAACCACTACATGTATAGGCATAGGACCAGCACCTACAGAGTTGATAGATAGGGTGACGAGCCGCTTGAAATTGCTTTAGCGCTTGACGCATCAAGTGGGTAACAAGAATGTTTTTTAGGGCATTGCTGTGTCTAATAACTGAAAGTGTACAAACCTTCTAAACCTAATTTATTGACGATTAGGGGTGCCCATCGGAAATATTTAGATATTGAGCAAAAATGGTTCACGAAAATTGTGGAGTAGTAGGGGCATTCTCGCTAAACGGTTCTAACGTTATACCGTTTGTCATAGATTCTCTCCGTGCACTTCAACACAGGGGCCAGGAGTCCTGGGGCCTCGCAGTTCCAAACAGAATGCCGCTAAAAAAACTTGGACTAGTCTCGGCGGCAGCAGCAGAGTTTCAGACATTCGTTAAGAGGTACAAGTCCCATGCTGCGATTGGGCATGTTCGTTATTCTACTTTTGGGAAGAGCACATTACAAAATGCCCAACCCTTAAAGGTAAAAGATTTGTGTGTAGCGCACAATGGCACGATAGCGAATGTAGAGGAACTGTCATCCATGGTAGGTGGGTGTACTTTCACTCCTCAAACTATGAGCGATACCTTGGTTGCAGCGCAGCGTCTTGTTATGCATACAACTGAAAATGGCAACTTTGCTGAGGCTGTCTCTACCTTAAGAGACGAGATGGTTGGCTCGTTTTGCTTTACCTTTTTGACTGATTCCGGATGTGTGTATGCAGCGCGGGATCCAAAAGGCTTCCGCCCACTTGTTGTAGGATATCATAAAGAGACCAATACTTATGTTGTTGCGTCAGAGTCCTGTGCGTTCTCTGCGATCGGAGCACAACTTAGCCGGGACGTCGAGCCTGGTGAAATTATGAAAATGAGCCTAGCAGGGATTGAATCTGAACAATTCTCTATAGACAAACCACATTCTCATTGTGCATTTGAATACACATACTTCGCCCATCCTAGCAGCATTATGGAAGGTGTGAATGTGTATGCAGCACGGAAAAGGATTGGGAAGTTCCTTGCTAAACAATTCCCAGTTCATGATGCTGATGTTGTCATCCCGGTGCCAGATTCCGCAAGACCAGCGGCGTTGGGATATGCACTTGAGATAGGCAAACCTTTCGAAGAGGGATTACTCAAAGATAGATACAGTAGAAGAGGATCAATGCGCAGCTTCATAGAACCTCATCAAGAAAGTAGGCTTGAGATTAACAAGGGTATTATTCCTATTCGCGAGGTGATTGATGGGAAAAACATTGTTGTTGTAGACGATAGCATTGTTAGGGGTAACAGCTCTATGTCGATAATCCGGACATTACGCGCAGCTGGTGCTAAACGAATTAGCATGATAATAACATATCCTCCAATTAGTTATCCTTGCTATGCAGGCATTGACTTTCCATCACAAGAAGAACTTTTAGCGTTTAGACATGCAAGTAATGACCTGTCAGTTACCGAGGCAGGAGTTAACATATCGAAAATAATAGGGGCAGATTACGTAGCATATAACAGTACAACAAATTTAGCAAGGGCCATAGGCATTTCCAAGGAAGAGCTGTGTTTTACCTGCTCAACAGGTGATTATTCTGCTCTTGGGATAAAACCAATTTTCAAATCAAGAAGACAAATGAAAGGCGAGGATTAGTTATCGACGACGCTTAGCGTTTAAGATTTCACTTCAAGACTTCATGTACTGATTATCGCAATTCCAACCACTCTATTCTGCGTATGTTTTTTGATCGACACTTTTTGAATCAATGTTAGTAGTTTACCAGACTAAGAGCTACCGAGCTAAGAGAGACGGACCCTCTGACGGTAACCACTGCTACCGATCAGTGAGCTGGAATAATAACGAATTCAGGATCTAAACCAGTTGTTACTGACTGGGTGTAACTTGAAGAGTAGACGCACTCTATCCTAAGTAACCAACTAAGAGAGATAATCCTTTGAAATCAACACTTAAAAATAGGATCACTGATTCTTCGGTTATATGGCTGCCCGAAAAAAGACGGCCTTGAAAATGAGGCTAATGAAACGTACGTCGCAAAACAAAGCGGTCCCTGCGTGGGTAATAATTAGAACGCATCGTCACGTAAGGACTAATCCTAAACGTCGCTTGTGGCGCAGAACTGATGTAAACGTTGGCTAGCCTTTGAGAGGAGTTTATTAGCGAAATTGTCTTCTGAAGAAAGCGTCACTCGTATCGAAACCGTAAACCTGGGAAAAGCTTGGATAACCCCGCGTTATAGAAGGACGGATCGAGTCATAAACATGATTAGGGAATTTGCAAAAAAGAGTATGAAGAGCGATGAAGTGAAGCTTGATCAAGATCTGAATAGGCAAATTTGGAAGAGAGGTAAAACAAATCCTCCAAGAAAGGTTCGGCTCAAGCTGGTCAAAGATGAAGACGGAACGGTCGTGGTCTCTCTTTATGAAGAGGCGACGAAGAATGAGCTAAATACAACCGGACAGGAAGAAAAGAAATCACCTGAATTGACAACAAAAACAGAGGGACTTGAGGCTTCCAAATAAAATAAGATACTCTGAATCACTTTTCAATAATCGGCGTGATTTCTCGGATTGAATTTATTTCTTACTCGAGATTTGTAATTGCCATTTCTATATCAGGCGAGCAATCCATATCATCCCAGTCTAGAACATTTCTGTTCGGGATGATTCGGGAAAGAGGATCGTAAGCATCAAATCTTGTTGTTTCGTCAAAGGATGCTAGAAGATGAACCGTTGTTTTGTCGGAGTTTGATTCTGCAATTGCAACCCCCGCATTTCCATCCTTAAAGATTTCTTGTATGGTATTAAAAAGCGAATTCAAAAGGCCGAGAGGGACGTTCTTCCCACCCATGACATATAACATGGCACTCTTGACCGAGCCGGCATATGCGTTCTGGTATAGCATAGCAACAGAATCCTTGGCAGAAAATTCTGCTCCGCCAATATTATTGCTGGTACATAGTAAACTCAAGTCGCTATAGGCGTAAGTGCCGCTGCAAATCAGACCAATAGTCTCAGAAAGAGCTCTATTCGTGATTTGATAGCATTCTTCAGCTGATAACTCTGGATTATTGTCTAGAAAAGCCTCGTTGTCAATTACTATAGTCGCGTCAGAGGCTTCTCGTACTCTTTTAAGAGAGATCGCTGCTTGAAAGACGCGATCTTTTTCAAACTTGAAAGGCATTATGACGAATGACACTACAGTTTTTGAATTAGACTCTTCTTTTGCCAACCTACAAACGACCGGAGCAATCGCGCTCCCCCCCTTTCCAGCCAAGTTCGCTACCACGACCAATGTGTTAAAACCACGCAGCACCGGTCTTATTCTTATTGCAGAATCTTGAGCATAGAACCTTAATTTATAACTAGACGGATTTACCCAGGATTTTGGGTTAATCAGAATAGAGCTAGAACTACCGGTTAGGTCCTTTATGTCATTACTTATCAAAACACATTCAGAATTGATTGCTTTGCAGGCCTCACTGGCTATCCTGCTTCCTGCGCCGCCAATACCCATTACTAGAATAGGTTTTTCAATGGCCAAGTTATTTTCCAGAACGCGTCCCCTCTATCTGGATAGCACAGATATTAGTTAAGAGTTTTGGTGGTCTACATAAAAACGACTATTTTGACGTATTGGGCACAATTATTATCTAATCAACCTATCAACATATGGCTAGAAAACTCATGGATTTTTACTCTTATACTGTCGCCTAGTTGAATCTGACAGCCTGGTGAGCGGGGAACATGTATGGGCTTGTACGCATAGTTCCTCCCCTGTAACCACCTAATATCTATTTGATCAACAATTATTTCACCTTCCCACCCTTTCCAAAACGCGTTACGTTTCAAAGCAATACTATTAATCAGCAAATGCATCTTCTTACTTCTGGCTTTTATAATCTGGGAACTTAGCTTCTTAAACTTTGCAGCCGCCGTTCCAGGTCTCGCACTGTATTTAGAGATATTGACAACGTCGGGCTCTGTGGCTTTTATTATCTCAAGAGTTCTCTCGAAATCTTCCATTGTCTCAGAGGGGAAACCAACAATCACGTCAGTAGCGATGGTCACTTCCGGAATTCTGCTCCTAAATGTTTTGACTGCGTCAACGAATATTTTCGCGCTATGGCCTCTTTTCATTTTCCTAAGAATCACGTCGCTACCGCTTTGGACTGGAATATGTAAAAACTTGAAGATCCTGTCGCTTTCTACGAAGAGCTCTGCCAACCTCTCCGTCATGTTCGTAAGAAACATGGGATTCATCATCCCGACTCGAATTTTATAGTCGCCCTTTATGCTAACACATGATTCAAGGAGTTCAATCAGATTTGATCCGATGTCTTTTCCATAACAGCCGTTGTCGGTTGAACTAAGCCAAATCTCTTTGCAACCGTCATTGACATCGTGTCGAAATTGCCGTAGTATATCGCCTATGCGATAACTTCTCAATTGCCCTTTTGCGAGTTTCGTCTGGCAGAATGTGCATCTACTCATACATCCGCTGGCTATTTCTATTATGCTAGTCACAGGATTAACTCGTACTCTAGGTAGGTTAACTTTGTCAGACACCGAATCCTCGAGAGCTACTGCTCGTCGTCCAGAAATTGTGGATTTTACAACATCTATTGTGCGATTAATAGCATGGGGTCCAAGCAAAGAAACTGTAGGATACGTAGTTTCTAGAAGTTTCTTGTTTGCCTTGGGAAGGCAACCGGCAATTATCAAAGGTTTTCCTGTTTTCATTAATTGGCCTACTCTGTGAAGCATTTTGTGTTCGGTTACGTCTTTTACAGAACATGTTACGATAATATTCAGAAAACTGTCCCTTTCGTTATTCCCTAAGTGATAACCACTCTCCTTTAAGAGCCCGCTTATCATTTCGGAATCACCCATGCTCGCCGCGCAGCCGTATGCTTCTACCCATATTTTCATATTCTTAGAACGATCACCTAACGAGTCTGACAAAGCTTGCCAGCTTGCGTCATGAGTAGTCGTTGGAATATTCGGGCGTTTGATCAAAGACGGTATCTTTTCAATTAGGCTTGGTTGTAAGGAATGAAACAATTCTATTGCTGTAGTCGAATGGTATTATGTGTAGTATAAATCGTGTGGCGTTTTTGACGTCATCCGTTGTTGCAATCCGTTTAGGAAACTTTCGCCAAAGATAGTGTCCCAGAGTTCACCAATAATCGTGTAGCCTCGAGTAGATGAGTAATATCATTCTCAGTGTGCACTGAGGAGATTGCTCCCATTTTTAACGGCAGAAAAAAAATTTGATGCGACGCCATTAATCCCATGTGGTACCTGTGGAGTAATCCCCGATCAGACATGGCCGCATCTGCAGCGTTCCTTATCCTTCTAACCTTGCTATTTAGAAAGTGAGTCAAAAATAGTGACCCTTCCCCGGTAACTTGAACGTCGATTTTGGCTTCTTTAAATATCGTGGCCAAACCATCCCTAGCTTTTGCACCAAGCTCGTTTATCCTCTGATAGATCTCGTCCCTACTTTTATTAAGATAATTGATGGTTGCCAATCCTGCTGCCATACTCATAGGATTACAAGAATATGTTCCTCCACCTATATTGCATCTAGCCTGATTTTCTTTGATTAAGACCGGGTCAGCTAGCGACATTACCTCCTTCTTCCCGCAAACAATTCCTATTGGCATTCCCCCGCCTACAATTTTGCCAAGTGTAAAAAGATCCGGTTTGAGGTTGTATTTCTGTGAAGCTCCACCTATGGATAATCTAAACCCGGTGACAATCTCATCCAGTATGAAAATGATATCGTTTTTTTGCGCGAATTCTTGTAAACCCTTTATGTATCTAAGATCGGGAGTAATGCATCCTGCCCCTCCAAGTATGGGTTCCAGAATGATGCATGCTAAATCATCGATAGCGGATTCAAGAATCTTTATCGAAGAGTCGAGATCGTTGAAAGGTAACGATTCGACAAATTGTTCCTCTTCCGCAACAAGACCCGCTCCCTCATGTTTATGGAACGGATAGTTTACCGTCTGCATGAGTGTAGTATTGAATCCATGCCAGCCGCCGATTATCTTTGCGATGATACGCTTACGGCTCTTTGCTCTTGCGAGACGCACCGCGTACATCGTTGCCTCAGAACCTGTGCTTGAAAAACGCAGATTCTCTGCACCGGGCATGAGTTTCTGAATTAACTCCCCTAACTCCACAGAGATTTCGTTTGCAGTCCCGTACAAAGTACCATTTCGAAGCTGTTGCGACAGTGCATTCACAACTGTACGCGGAGAGTGGCCTAGGATTAGCGACCAATGTCCCATCCAATAGTCGGTATATTCATTGTCATCTACATCGCAGAGATTTTTGCCCTTAGCCCATTTTGAAAAGAATGGATAAGGTTTGAAAAAGCGAATGTTGTGGTTGATTCCACCCGCGAACACTTTGGTGGCTTTATGAAAGAGCCTTTTGGAGGTCTGAGTTTTACCTTCATAAGAAGTGCCAAGTTCGGAATCTAACATAACTAAAAATGGAGGATAAATTGATCTATTATAATTTTGTGTGAGGTCGAATGGCAAATAGTCCGAGACAAGATTTATATTCGAATTTGTTGACAAATATCTAGAACGTAACATCAAGGCGGCGTTGGTGATGATCTTTGGTCATGGTGCCATTCTATGATTTACCGACCTCCAGTTGCGCTCACAATATGGGGATTCAATTTATAATAATTGTATCCGACATTGGTCACATGACCCGCACAATACTACAAGTTGTCCGGCCGTACTCTTTAAGTTAACAATCATATTGGCTCCGGTTGATCCTGCCGGACCCGACTGCTATCAGAGTGGGACTAAGCCATGCGAGTCGACGTAGCAATGCGTGGCGAACGGCTCAGTAACACGTAGTCAACATGCCCAGGGGACGTGGATAACCTCGGGAAACTGAGAATAAACCACGATAGGTCACGATTTCTGGAATGGATCATGGCCTAAATCTACATGGCCCCTGGATTGGACTGCGGCCGATCAGGCTGTTGGTGAGGTAATGGCCCACCAAACCTATAACCGGTACGGGCTCTGAGAGGAGAAGCCCGGAGATGGGCACTGAGACAAGGGCCCAGGCCCTATGGGGCGCAGCAGGCGCGAAACCTCTGCAATAGGCGAAAGCCTGACAGGGTTACTCTGAGTGATTTCCGCTAAGGGGATCTTTTGGCACCTCTAAAAATGGTGCAGAATAAGGGGTGGGCAAGTCTGGTGTCAGCCGCCGCGGTAATACCAGCACCCCGAGTGGTCGGGACGATTATTGGGCCTAAAGCATCCGTAGCCGGTTCTGCAAGTCTTCCGTTAAATCCAGCCGCTCAACGGATGGGCCGCGGAGGATACTACAGGACTAGGAGGCGGGAGAGGCAAGCGGTACTCAGTGGGTAGGGGTAAAATCCTTTGATCCATTGAAGACCACCAGTGGCGAAGGCGGCTTGCCAGAACGCGCTCGACGGTGAGGGATGAAAGCTGGGGGAGCAAACCGGATTAGATACCCGGGTAGTCCCAGCTGTAAACGATGCAGACTCGGTGATGGGCTAGCCTTGTGCCAGCCCAGTGCCGCAGGGAAGCCGTT
>Ga0193747_1000247_pt1 | contig 21481 bp, 18 predicted proteins | sample L1m2metaG_FD_143048 | JGI IMG/M metagenome (GOLD analysis project Ga0193747, IMG submission 143048) | Soil microbial communities from a riparian zone of the East river system, Colorado, United States - L1m2 | ecosystem: Environmental > Terrestrial > Soil > Riparian zone | place: USA: East River...
TCGAGTTGGCTGTCGTATCTTATTCTGATATATTAACCGCGTGATAACCGATTTTACAAATGGGACAAAATGCATGATCACATAGGCATTCTATACAATATCTATGAGCATTGTAAAATTCAGTGATATTATCATAATAAAGACAATTCTCACATACTACGATTTTTTGAAAGCCGCCAGAAAATCCTTGGTTAGCGTAAATGCCTTTTGTATTTTGGTTCAGCATCTCTGTCATAATATTTCCCATACATTTAAGTAAAGAGGGGAACTATTTGAAGTGCTCCCATTATAGCCAAAAATATCAGAAATATTTCTTTAATTCGATACACGCTTACTGCATGGCGATATATTGATTAATGTTATTTAAGAAGTTTCTGTCACATTATTTTTCTACCATTAATCGGAGATGCTGGCATTTCATATCTTAAACAGCAGCACAGTAACTACAAAAAAGAGCGCGAAGTGGAAACAAATACATTTCTTTCCATGTTTTTGGGGTACATCTTATCTAAACCTGTGCGATACAGTCGAGAAATGTCCTTCTTGTATGAATCGTAAAGTAGAGTCGATGCCAATACCAGATAAGGAATTATACAAATTTGATTATGATGCGAGTGCCGCGCACTAAAAACAAAATCTCTTCTCTTTTTTTGGGGCCGAATAGGCAATGAGTGTACAATGCCGTAGATCTGGACAAAATCAGACGATAAAGATTTATTTAATATATGCCTGACATGTAAATAATGCAAAAGAACGAAACGGCTTTATTGTTTGCAACGATAACGACAGCAATACTAGTGGTAACATCGATCTCAACGTCATCATCTTCAGCATACTTGAAAATATTTTCGCCAAAGCAAGGCCAACAGGTGCCGGCCGGCAGCTTTTTACCGGTAATTGGTACGTCTACACAATCTAACGCAACTCATACAAAATGTAACGTTCAACTTCAGACAAACCAGCACGGATACAAACCCGTACAACCACTCGGACCTGCCGGAACTTATACTAATTGGAAAGGCACAACAAGCGAGCCGGTAAAAGCGGGTATAAATCAAGTAGAAGGCCAGTACATGTGCTTCCCTGCAACTGGTACAACGCCGAATTTCATTAAACATCTAGTTCGCAATTTCACAGGAATACAAACCAATTCGGGTATTCCAGTAGTGCCCACAGTACCGCATTAGGCTGGAATAATAACAATAACTACATTGACTAAATTACGAAGTCGTGCAATAAAGGTGCACCAATACCAATCAGCAAGAAAATGTGAATGAATTTTCGCTCCTGTTCCTAATGGAGCATAACGCAGAACTTAGGGGTCTAGTCATTATGGTCATTCACTTCAATATCAAATGTATCCGCCTTATCTTTTTAAGCCACTTTTTGAATTTACTATTTGAAAAATGAAAGAAATGAGTAAAGAAGAAATTCAAACCTTCCTCATGTCTGGCACTCTAACGGGAAAGATATCAACCGTCCGCAAAGATGGAAGGCCTCATGTGGTTCCCATTTGGTTCATTCTTGAGAACGATGATTACAATATAAAGGTCGTGTTCACCACTGGTCAGGACTCACTGAAAGCCAAACACTTGTTGAGAGATCCGCGAGTAAGTTTTTGTGTAGACGATCAAACCCCCCCCTTTTCATTTATTTCAATAGAAGGAATAGCAGAAATAAACAAAGAACCAGATCTAAGCGAGCTCCTAAAATGGGCAACCAAAATAGCAGGACGGTATATGGGACAAGATATTGCAGAAGCTTACGGGAAGCGAAATGCAGTAAAGGGTGAATTCCTTGTTAGGATAAGACCGACTAAGATAATAGCACAGAAAGATATGGTAGGGTAGTAGCACAAATTTCGTAGACCGTACATGATTTTAGCAGTTCTTGTCAAGATAGAGGAAATTACTGTGCACTACGAACTGATCTTTCCAGCACAATTTTAAAACCAAACGCAAAGTCTTTGGTACTAAGATACAAATAGAGCCGGTACGGCCCTGTCTGAAAATCGTTTGCTTGTGGAAAAATTATAAGCCTATTCTTCAGTGTAGCCTGGCATGAAGAAGGACTTTTCTTATTTCAATCATTGAAGCCGCTCAAGACTGAAGCCGTTAAGTTTATGTCATATTTGCTGATCCAAATGATTACAAGTCGTGCCCCAAAAAGCCTCAAATTCCATTTGGTCTAAATATGATGGCAATTTCTTCCCCAGAGGACTTGATGAAGAATTTTTCCAAATGCTATGCCAAATATTTCTAGGGCCATGGGTGCAGGCAGCCCGCTAAAGGGTTCCCCTACATTTAAAATCTGTATGAGGGGGTACTAAGACCTGGCCATAAAAGTGGGCGATAAAATTACCATAGAAATTAAGAATCAGACAGCAGTGGTGGGATAAAGATATCAGACAAAGTCAGCAGAATCCTTCTCCCTCTCATCTTATTTTTTATACTTTAATTTTTTTATGTCACACCGTACCATTAAATATCTATGTTCAAATCGCTTAGATCAATCTACAATTATAATCTGACGTGTTATTTAACGTAAAAAAGATCAATAATTAACGATCATTAACTGATCATGAGCAACACGACAACAAAATGCGGCTGAAACGTTTATGTTATATAAAAGAAACATTTGTTATAGCCCCGATACGACTTCTGTATTTCACAAGACAAAGTCAAATCGGATTGCCAATATTTTTAATCGATGTATACGTCCTCTCCTATTTTTGGAACGAGCTCTCCACCATCGTCTGCATAAAAACCCAAAACAGATTTATCGTCAGCCCGACATGGATCAGACAAGAGTACGTTTCCCATCTGACAAGAATATTTGATCAATGCCACGGTGACAGCTTTAACATTGCGTTATTATTTCAGGCGATACCTTAAGATCCGCAACTTTAATCGTGCAATTCAATTCGGATATAGCCGTTCGATAAGGATTACCTATATTTGTTTTCTGGTACAATGGATACTTGTACATGACGAAAAAACAGCAAAAGAGGAATTGACATAAGCTCGGTTTCTCATAAATAATTAGTCTGACTTTATATGAAAAGTGAAATACAGAAGCAGGAGTGACATAATCGGGCTGCTTTTGAATGCTGCAAATGGCGGAAGAGCTACTAAGACTAAATTAATGTATAGCGCGTTTATATCCTTTAATCAGCTGAGAGAATACTTGTCGCTGTTAGTGGAAAATGGTTTGATACAATACGAAGAAGGAACGCACACTTACAGAACAACTGAGAAGGGTATACGTTTTTTGCATTTACAAAACAAAATTGACGAAGTAGCTCCGATTATTTACATCAGCGAGAAATAAAGCTGAAATAAAATTATCGTAGCAAGGGTAATGACCAAGATCAGTAGATCACTTTTTTATCATCGGCAAAGCAAACAGAGCTCCAATCTGTAGCGGATTGAATTTAACGGCCTAGACTATTTTTTCCGAACAGTGTGATTTTAGACTATATACAAAAGAGAATAGAATTCAAATCTGATAAAAGAACCGCTGACTACATTTCTTATATTATCAGGTTAGTCGAAAAAAACCACTAATCAAGTATCAGAGAATTATGCAATGACCACAATCCTGTCAATGCATACTCAAATCATATAAGGATGATTTCTAAATGCAATCTATATGCGTAATTTGCCATTGCTAATATTGATTGCTACCTTTATCGGTTTGTCCATTCTAACGACAAATTGGTATTTCAATTCCGTGATGGCGTTAAGCATTGGGAACGGAGGAGGAGCGTCCGTCGTCCAAGAACAAGTAAATACCGGCAATCCTATCCTGGACAAAGAAATAAGCAAATTCTACAGTTGTATTTCGAAAACCCACCAGGACCCGCCAACCATACAAATAGTGGACAATTGCTATTCTCAAAATTCAATTGCTGGAATTAGTGGCCCCGGCAGTATCAACCACCAATATAACAATAACAATAACAATAACAATAACAATAACAATAACAATAACAATAACAATAACAATAACAATAACAATAACAATAACAATAACAATAACAATAACAAGAAAACACCTTCACGGATCGCTACGGCACCTCCCGGGGTTTTGGTAGAGATCCCTTAATCCCCTGTACAACGACCGCCATCAAGTATTAGGTAAGACAAGGTCGACAATAGAAATTATCGTCTTTTCAAATTCTTGGCACATTTCATTATACGTTAAAAATTGGACTTTCCTTGAAAATAAAAGAGGAAACCAAAAAGCCACGCCAGGCCATGTGTATCGCTAGCGATTTCAATCACGAAATTCTATGGCAGATGGAATCGTCACAGATCTCAGAGTATCCATAGTGCAATATTGCTCCTCATATTGTACAGTTGCATCCTATCCTACTAGTACTTTCTTGTAAACGATTGAATAGCATGATGTCGCTCATCGTTCATCTCACAAAATAGTTTGATGGAAAGAATGGTGACCTGACCTCTGGCTGCTTTTATTTCATTTTTTTTATCCTGATCTGTATAAGTTTGATATAATCTTCAATGATGCATAGTAGATTTATCTCGCCGCCATATTTTCCAATAATTTCCTGTGTAGTCATTTTGACGTAATCACAAAAATGCCATAATTCATTTTTGTCCAGGATTAGAGTCTTGCCTGAACGGATAGCGCTTTTGAATAGCTCGTAGGATCTACCAGCTAGATCTAGCTTGTAATATTTTCTTCTACTTGGAAGGGCCCAGTTCTTTAATTTCTTCTCCTATTATCGGTTAGTAATCTTTGGACGTGTAGTTGGGCGTTGTTGTTGCTATGCTTGCTTGTCTCGTGTGGCATGAACAAGTAAGATATGTATGTACTATCATATAGCTTTTTATTCCGACTAATCCGAAGACAAAATAGAATTAGCTATACTATGGTAAACTACCATAAACACTGTAAATACCTCCAGTTTTATCACTGACATAGCTCCAAACATCGGTGCCAACATTCAATACTTCAAATCCCGACTTTTGTTTTTCATCCAACACATCGTATACTAATTGACCGACGACAACTCGATTTGGTTTTGCAAGTCCGGTCATTTTTACTGCAACATTAATGGTATAACCTATAATATCATAATGTGGTCTTTTCACTGTTTGTTGCTGTCTGTAATCATCCAATGTATGAATAATATCCCAGCCATACTGCAATACTGCGTTCTGGTCACCGACATCTATGCCAATACGAACACTAATCTCAGGATAATAATATTGATCAAGAATTGGGTTTATACCCTGTTGGACTATCCTAATCATAGATCTTGCACAATTAACCGCATTTGTACACGGTAGGTATGCATGATCTATGTTTACAGTAAAGAAAGCTAAAATTGCATCTCCAATATACTTCAGGATATAGCCTCCATAAGCTTCTATTATTAGAGACATTTCTTGAGTAAATGCCTGAATTATTGTTGAAAGTCTGTCAACTGGCAACGTCATTGACAGCTTGGTCGACTCAACGAGATCAATATGCAAAATTACAAGAGTAACTTTGGATTTAGCAAATTTCTCTAAAATTTTTTCCGTTTCTTCCATTGAAATGTCAAACTTTGGCTCTGAATTCAAAGCCTCCCACATACTATTCTGTGCGTGTTTGATAGCAAGGTCAATGTTAACGACGGCATCGAGATAAAATAAATCCATAGAAGAAGAAGCATCTGGTGATGATGCGCCTTTAAGTGATAACTTTTCCTCTTCCTTCATCTCTTCTTCTATAATTTTTTCAACTTCTTCTTGGCTGATGTCTAGCTGAAAGGAGATTATTTCTGTTGGAATTGCTGAATTATACAAATTTAATATGGTCTGCCGCTGAGAGCTTCTTGTTCGAGAATCGAAGTCCTCGTTAGCCATCTATATATTAATAAACATATCAGCATTAACTGTTCTGCTTACACACTTCGTTGACATTGATTCTAATATGACTCTAGTATGATGTTTGATTCTAGTATGATGATTGATGATTGATATTCAACTCAGCACGCAGGATCTACACACATATACAAGACAGATATGGAATGCTACAGTAGATCTCGCAATGTAGTCTTCACAGTACGAAAAATCATGCAGTTGCATACAACTGCTTACTGTTTGCATACAAAATTCGCGAACGAACTACAGATCCGCCATCAGCTCGAGATAAAATCACGGATTGGGTGCGAATTCAGTGTTTTTGCGGAGACTTGTTAGAAGTACATCAACCTGGATTCAAAAGGCCAATCCGCGGTCTAATTCGCGAACGAGCATAAGACGTTCGCGAACTGTTCTGCATTGGTCAAGCAAGTCCACTTTACAGGACCATGGAAAGGTTTGTGCCGGTAATATCATAATTTGACGTCAGTTTTACATACATAAAATTCAAAGGTAGGCCGCGCTCCTTTTTGGATAACCATACGTTTCCTCTAAACCAGTTGTATCATTACTTCTTGATTTGAACGGAACCGAATGTAACAAACCAGATATGTGCTGGGTGACAATAGTTTTTGTTGTATGGTTTAGCTATATTAGCAGATAAAAAATGACAAATTGTGCCGTATTTTTAATATTCTATAAGTAGAAGCCTATAGCCTAAGGAGATTTTTTATGTTTATTAGTCAGACATATAATATAGTATCTAATTGTGGAGCTGACCCTTGTCACCAATACCTAGTGAAAAGATAGGCAAACATGGTGTCGTTTTGGATGATATTGATACTAGTGGTAATGAAAATCCTGAAGATTTGAATCAATTCAATCCTCTCATCGAGCCCTTCCCACGGTGGTACGGGTTTTACAGACGAATCAGGTTAGTTCCCTGGTGGTTTCGTTATAACCGTGGAATTACTGAGCAGGCTGGTCTTAGGGACAATATATGTAGGTTGTCTACAAGCATGGGGCTAGATGGTAAATTAGTAAGCAAAATAATTAGACATGCTGTGACAGAATTTTCAAAACATGGGCTCGGAATAGATTATTATGGTTATCACAATATCGATCATGAGCTTGAGGTCGCTTACTTTACTTTGTTGGCAGCCGATGGGCAGAAGAGACAAGAGTATAGATTTAGTCAAAAAGATCTCATCACTCTGTTCATAGCTGCCCTTTTTCATGACTATGATCCCTTGAAACGATTCGATAAACCACATGAGGATTCTGTTGAAAGGTTCATAAGAAATGACGGCAAAATAAAACGCTGGATAGATGATTTTGAACAAAGCATAGATATTATAATTGCGTTAATATACCGCACTGCCTATCCCTTTAAAGGTATTATAGCGGAGCATGCAAACAAGAGAATCCAACAGTTATTTACAACAGCTGGGATTCCGGAGAATGATGTTACGGTGCGAAAACACTACGGAGATCTAGGATGGTTTCTTTCCATTTCAGACCGTATTGCAGGCTATAGCCTTGGTAATTTTGAACACTCTAGAGAACTTGCACGACGCAATGTACACTCTTTAGGATGGCATCCGTCACTGATAAATGAAGAATCGGTCAAGTATTTTAGTGCATTAAAAGAGGAGAAAGAGATGGTTGAGCGTGTTTTACATGGCATCCCAAATGAATACAAAAAAAATTTTTTTAACAATGTAGAGGCTTTCAAGGAAAGTTGGGAAGAGGAGATTAACATAAGAAATTCAATCAGAAGAAAGGAACTGAGTCTCATATCAGTAGTAGAAAAAATTGAAGACAACCTTGATTCAAATATCACACCATCTATACTGAGTATATACAAAGAATTACCTGCTCCAATACATCTAAACGCAGAGAAGTTTATGAGGTCACTTTCTGACAGCAGTACTATCCTAATTACCTTGAGAATCGAAGATGAAGAAGCGAAAATAGCTGGTTATGTGAAGGGCGGACCATTGGAGAATTACAAGCTTCGATCTGGTACACGCGATGAGAATTGGGGGAAAAAGAATACTGCACATATGGAGTGGATCAGCATTAAGCCTGGGTATTGGGGAGAGACTGGCGGTCACCTTCTTAGGTTACATTTCCTTAAAGAGGCAAGGCGTCGAGGTTACACATTTGTAACTAGTTATGTTCATCGTAACGTGATCGACAGCAGAATAAACAGAGGTGAACGTATAATGATTGTACAAAAATATAATCCAGACAGACTAGATTACTATAGAGCTGATCTGAGCAGTTTAGTTATTCAGTACCCTGATCAGAGCTGACACATTGTAAGATTACAACAATTGATCTTGATATTATTGTCTTGCAATCAGGATTGTATCTAGTTTATGATTGAGTACTGAACTAATTTTCTGATACGTCTTCGCTATTTTTAAAAACACCACAGCTTGTAGATACACCTGAAATCAGAGCAGGTGTAACAAATATCAGGTTGTACGACAAGGATCACTCCGGACAGCGCTTTTCCTTTCGAACCTAATGAAGAGTTATTAGAAAGGATAGATGTTAAAAATTATGTTAGCAAAATAGTTGTAGAAAAGTCCAAAAAATGATCTGGGTGGGTAGTAGAACGTTTTTTTTGTGGTAAAAGCAGCCTCTAAGTTAAATAACATGCCATATCTAAAAAATGAGGGCATAATGTCAGAAAAGATGGCAATAAAGATAATGATTTTGTTTTACAGCAGATTCGGAAACACTGCAAAAATGGCTGAAGAAATAGCGTACGGCGCTAAGGAAATATCAGGAATTAGCGTTGCCATGAGAAGAATCGCAGATGACGTTCCTATGGAAGTTGTATCCCAGAACCCAGCTTGGAGTAGAGTAGTCGAAGATCTAAATGATAGGTATCCTACAACACCAATCGAGAATCTAGTAAATGAACTGCCTCAGTATGCCGCGATAATTTTTGGTTCTCCTACTAGGTTTGGCAATATGGCAGCCCCCATGAAGGCATTGTGGGACGGAACTAGCAGTTTATGGCTGAATGGTTCTCTAGTAGGAAAAGTTGGTGCAGTTTTTACCAGTGCAGCATCTGTTCACGGCGGTCAAGAGAGTACTGCAATTTCCATGATGTTTCCTATGTTGCACCATGGCATGATAATAGTAGGTGTCCCATATTCTGTACCAGAACTTACAGAGAGCGGCAGCCCATATGGACCTAGCAGAATAGTAGGAATGCTTGCCAATAAAGAAATCGAAGAAGCAGATATCAAAGTGGCAAGAGCGTTGGGAAGAAGAGTCGCGGAGATAGCTGGGAAGCTTGTCTGACCCCATCTGGTGTTACTAAATCAGAAGGTTTTGGTTTCATTGTAGTGGCAATACGAGAAATAAAAAAGATGCCTTACTTTTTGTGTTCTGTGCTGCGGTGTTGTTCTAATTCTACTTCAGTCTTAAATTTCTTTCCGCAGACGATACATTTGAATTTCTTGCCGAATAAATTGAACTGCATTACTGATAGATTAAGTTTGAGATTAATATACTAACCGGTAAATGTATAGGTAATTTTCCAATACCTGTTTGTACTTGATCATTAATTGAATTCTTTTTATGAGGATATTGTTATTGACTTCAATTAGAATCAAGATTTCAGAGACAGTCTTTCCTGACAGGGCAAAACTATACATATAAATTTTAAACAATTGTTACAGTGACAGTAGGCAACTAACGGAAGTCTTTTTCGTCTCAGGCATTGCAGTCGCAAGAACCACCAATAGCAAAAAAGTAAGGGGGGTTCTGGTCAGTTGTGTGAATCCAGTAGAAGGCGGATACATCTGGACCACATGGACGCCTGTTTAGGTTGTAGGATTTGATAAAAAATAAAAAAAAGTGAAGACGCTGCTCGGAGAGAAACCTAAAATCATAGGACGTGTTAAATACAGAAGACGTCTTAGACATGTATCCATATATTTTTGGTTTGCACCATAGCAATGGCGTTGTTTTAGTCCCCTTCGAATTGGCGTGTCCTGCAGAACCAAAACACGACTCTTCAATCTTCGGGATATATGGAGGAAGTCTTATATGCTAAATGAATGTCCCGATAGAGATATGAAACACAAACAAGAACGTGCATGTGCCGTACCAGAATGCAAAGGTAACCCTAGCTTTGGACCTGTCCTTATGCCCAATCATAGTTTGACGTTCAAGGAAGCATATTTCTGTATTGAATGTAAGGAGCTTTTAGTACGGGAACTAATTGAAAGAGTAATCGCGAAAAATATACCACTTGATATGCTGAATAATTAATTAATAATTGAAAAAAAAGCTCAACCAAAGCTATAAACCAGGAAAACAATTATTTAAGGGACTTGTAAAAATATTAATATATAAAGACACTCAATCTGCTTGTAGAAAGCATTTGATTTCAAGTATGCAGACCGAGGACAGAGGCTTGCATTACGCTGGTACTGCTTTTTCCCCAGCCAGTTCCTCAACTAAGGTGAACTCGAGCGATAATTCTAAAAGCAACATCAACTTAGAATAATAATGGCAATTATAAAGACGACAACAAATCTATATTTTATAGCTAGAGACCGGCTAAAACGGAAAAGGGAAACGCTTTGATTCAATATCAAGCAAAATCGACAACATGAATTTCACATTTACCAACACTGACAAAAAACCAATAACTAGTGTATTTTGTTGACTCGCTATGGTGCACAAAATAGCAGTTCTAGTTCCAGTTATGATTGCAGCTATTGCATTAGGCGTGCTAGGTCTTGTGTTTATTCCACCAGGAGTCAAAAATGCACCTGCAGGCTTTCCTGTAGGAACAGTTAGGATAAATCATGATGTAATTAAGGTTGAGGTTGCAAAGTCTACTGCAGAAAAAGAAAGATGGCTTATGTTCAGGCATGAAAAAATGCCATTTAATTCCGCGATGATTCTAGTTTATGACAAGCCAGATCTGTACTCAATGTGGCTCTTAAATATAGGGTACAATCTTGATCTAATTTGGTTTGACGAAAATGGAAATGTAGTATATATGGTAAAAGACGTACCTCCATGTAAGAGTACTTTTGATACGGCTGACTGCACTTATAAAAATACAAAACCCGCTAAATATGTGATTGCTGCGACATCAGGATTCATAGATAAACATCGGGTTAATACAGACTCGATGATGAGCATAACTTCGATCTAAATTCAGTAATAATATTCGAAACTAAAACCACTATAATCATAAGTATATATGATTTATATCATTCATATCATTCATATCCACTCCTATGTGAACTGAGTTGCTTTCCTAAACGCAACTATAATTCTAAGATGATAAAGACAATCGGAGCTACAACGTGACTCGCTTAGAACATCGTCGTTTATTTTAAATGCGATAAAAGGCTAGGAGGCGTCAAAGGATTTGCTACCACGTCCAGAGTGTAAGTTACTGTAAATGGAACTCCATCTGTTTTATGAAATACTAATGCACTTCCTATAAATGTAAACGATCCTGTACTTATCGGGGTATTCGTTAAGGCCACAGGTGTATTTGTAAACGATGTCATGGTGGATAGAGCTATATTGGTACCGTCAAACCATTTTGCATGATAGGGTTCACCATGTTTCACATCTAGTGTTGTATTATATCTATTATATTTATGTTCGACCTCTACTTCTATGGGCTTGCTTGCCGTAAATGTGACAGTCCCTGTCCAAATCTTTCCGTCTTGTCTTATAGGAAGGGCTACAACTATTTGATGCGGTAAGGTTTGATTATTTAAAGGTGCATTTGGCGCTGGTTCCGACATCGAAGTATTTTGTACTCGTATTACAATAGGTTGTTGATCTTGTTGTTGAGGTTGAGGTTGAGCTTTTGCATTCGAGTTCATTAATATCGTAGAACTAATTGGTATACTTGCAGAAATTACAATTATTATTACAGTGGCAATCACTGGTTCCTTCATCATGTTTTATCGGCAATTTAGTTTAGTTATTTATTGATTAGTTATATAATTTGAACCAAATGATCTAACCCTTCATCGTGATAGCACACTCGGTGACTGGTAGGTTAGTGACATAGGAATAAGAAGATGACACTACTCAGGATATTATAGAAACGAACGGAGAATGATAACAACAATCTAGCAATAGAGCAAGAAATCACTTAGCTTTTAAGTGAACGACTTATCATGATAAGGATGAGATACATAAGGCTGAGCTATAACTATTGAGCCGTATGGGCTAATTTGTAATCCTCCATCAGTTACTACCCAACCCTGCTTTAGTTTAAATTGATAAGAAGCAGAGTAGATACTGACATTATATCCGTGCATGCAGGAGGCGTTCTAATTATACGATATCGCTGAAGCGGCAAAAGTAGGCAAGTGAACACTATACCTCTATCTTAAAAGTAAGGAAGATTTGTTTTACGCCACTTGTGAGAATGACCTTCAAAAGTTGAAAGAACAATTATCAATACTGCCGTAAAAGAAGACCGTCTGTCTGATGACGGAGAGTTTTTATGATACTTTCGTAAAATGACACAAGATTATGAGGACATAACCTTTGAAGCACTAGCTAAATCATCTATTCCGTAATACAAGTAACCCAATAGCTGCAGAAGGTGAATGCTTGACTGACCGTAACGACTTTCCTGTACTAGTTTTGACATGTCCACTGCATCACGTTCGATTTCCATAATATTAAAAAAAAGTTTATTTATGAATCCTTCAGGTTATTTTTGTTGTATAAAGGTGCCAGTGTCGCTATTATAGCCTCAGCAGTCGTTGTAGCATCCGCTGCTGCTTACTTTCTGATTTTGAATCTTGTTAGTCCAACACAGGTAAATCAACCGTCATCTAGTCCAACACAAGTAAATCAACCGCCCGTTTCAGTCGATATGGCATCCCAAGAATATCATAAATTTATTGCCATGAATGAACAAGATAGAATGCATGCAGCAGCACAGATGACCCCAAATGAACAAAGTTTGATTATGAGGGAAGCTGCTCGGGTGACTACGGGTATAAACGAGTTTATGCCGGGAACGGCAAATCAAGCTGTTGCTGTAATAAAATCAGGTTCTTTTATTGGGGTTGGTGGACATTTAGCCGAAGGTATTGCAAAGATATTATCATTAAACGGTACAGGATACCTCCGCATGGAACAATTCAAAGTAACTAACGGACCCGATCTTCACGTTTATCTTACAACCAACGGCGGCAATATACAAAACGCCAAAGATCTGGGGATACTTAAAGGCAGTGAGGGTGATCAGAATTATTTCTTAGGCAAAGTAGGAAACACGAGCTATGATATGGCTGTAATTTTCAGCCAACCATTTCGAGTATTATTTGCTAGCGCAACATTGCGATAACACGATTCATATTTGGCAGCTACATTTTGTCGAAATTAAGACCGGGTTCCTTTATGTTTGTTCACTTCGACATTCTAGATGTTATATTGACCTACACTTACCCTTAGGTGTAGATCTATCAGAGAGAAAGCGTCCCTTGATCTGGTAATATCTGCCTACTTCACAATTAGTTCTGGAAAAATGGATTTCGTCACTCTTCCATCTGTTGCGCTAATTCCGAGAGTGTAGTTTCCAGACGGTACCTTGTAGTCGTTTTGCATAAAGAGCTGCACTTGCGCTGTTCTATTTTTCATTTTTGCTAAATCAATGTAATTTACAGAGAAGTTTGCAGTAGAGTTCAGTACACCAAAATGCGTCATTGAGCTTGATGTTTTGAAAAAAACAATCTCGTGATTATTATTATTGCTGGACAGAGGAAAGACTTCGCTGCTGCTTTTATTATTGTCCAAATTTTTGGAAATCTCGAAGTTAACAACTATTGTCGTTGCATTTTTTTGCTTTTCTCGTTTGTCAACTATCATTTTCGATAACACAACCTTCTTTACAGATGACTGAATGTTAAATGGAATAGAAACGCTGCTCTTTACCAAACCGATTTTGTCATGATTGTATTCTGAAAACCACACGTTTTTATTATTAGTTGGATCGACTGCAAAATTGAGGGCATTGGATATATAACCTAAATTTGGGTCTCGCGTCGGTATCTCGTACTCGGTGAGCGTCAGGCCAGTAGTATTGAAAAAAGCCATTCTGTTTCCGTAATGTTCATTAAACCAAAGCCCTACTCCTCCATCTCCTTCCCTTAGCCAGAATGGCAAGGTTACATATTGGTGAGGATTACCGGAATCTGCGAATTTTGTCAATCTTTTGGAACCCATATTATATGCTGTTATAAAGTTAGCATCATGTTCAGTAACCCATAGCTTGTTGCCTAAAACCACAAGATCATAAGGCGAGTCGAATAAGACCTGGTTATTTGTAGAAGATGCGGGTGATGGTATTTCTAATATCTTTAGAACATTGACAACCATTCCATTGGCATCTGTGATCACTTTAAACTGTACCAGTTTATTATTTAATGACTGTGTGACCCATACTGAATCTCCTTTCAAATATATTCCGCTGGGAAAACTTTCATTTCCTAAATTAAATTCAGAAACTTTGTATTGCGAACTACTCTCATTAATTCTGTTGCCAGAACTTTGGTTTTTTTCAATCTTCTGTATGACTCCAAGTTTGTTATCAGTGAATGTCGTAAACCATATATTTCCAGTATTTTGGTCAATTTTCATTTGATAGGGAGCTGCGCTTACCAGATGAATTGATTCGAATTTTTTAATTGATGGATCAAACCGCCAAAGTGGATTCGGTGAGTCTGCTTGAGAAAACCATATTGAACCATTTTTATCCTGGACTACAGCCCATACCATCGACACACTGCTCTGTACATTGTTGTTTTTTGTAGCATTTTTTTGACCCCCTTGTGGAATAGGATATGATGCTATTACTCTTCCTTGGTTCGGGTCAAAACTTAGAAGGGTATGTGACTTCGTTCCAACGGTCCAAACTATTCCGCTCTTATCGACTAATATACCATTAGGCCAAGTACCATTTGGCATAGGATACTCCTTTATGTACGGTGTATCAATATGTATAGAGTTGTAGAGTGGGACGCTTTCATTTCCAATGTTAGTATCGAACGCAAAGGCTTCGTGTTCTAATGCATTCTGTAAATCCGAATTGTTATCCCTAAAAATAGGTACGAGCAGTAGCGCACCTATTAACAGAGCGCATCCTAGAGTGGACACTATGGGAATTGATGATAACGTGGACAATATTTGAAATAAAAAAGAGGGAGGTGTGTAGCCTTATTTTCCACAAGTCAAGTTTGCTGAAGAAGTTGCTCCACAGCCTGTTGGCCATTGCTTCTGAAGGTTGTTGTTCAAATCCTGTCCAAGAGCGTATGGACTCTCTACGTTGTAGACATATGGTGGGTATTTAGGTACAGAATCGGCTGGGTCCCATAAGGTAATTACCTTACCATATGTGGTCTGCAGGAGCGATACTAATTTACCACATTGGAGTGTTGCTGGAAGAGATACACAGCTCGGCGCACCTCTTTCTGGAGTTAATTCTACTGCATGATTGTGCCAACTTGCACGTTCTCTTGGTGGCAGTTGAAGATACTGTGGTTTTGTGATAATGAACTCTATTTGCGCAAGTTGTGGTCCGGTACCTGGTTTAGCGGTACTGTCCCTAGCATAAAGCTGACAAACAGCTACTATTCTTTTATCGAGCTTACAATAGTGGTCTATTGGTGCGTTTAGATTCGCACTATCGTGTCTGTTAACTGTCACATGTATGTCGTAACCACCTGTTGGATTAGTAGCTGGTACGTTTGCGTTAACTTGTGCAATAGAAGACTGCATTGCAGTTACTCCACCGACCATCGCAGCAGCCAGAGCGGCTGCAATAGTGCTCAGAAGTATCTTTTTTCTGTTTGCGTGATTAATAGTCTTCTTAGAATGGTCTTTATCACCATCTATCATTGACTGCAAGATTATTCCATATTACTTAAAGATTTACCCAATTTAGACCCAAAAATCTGTCATGAGATTAGTCTCTTTCAATTTTGGATCTAGTAATTTGCTTGTTTTCGTCATTTTTGTTGCCGTTTACTTCCATGAATCAATAAATTAGTATATTATCTTCTCGTGATCCAAAGCAGCACCCAAAGACCCACAGATTGTGCAACATTAGTAGTGAGTAGGTGTGGCGCCGACGCAGGATAAACCGAGTGTCAAAAAGTGAGCCTCCATCATTTCTGTGGTCAGAAGCCATAATCTTTCAAAACAATCCTATGCTAAAAGACATTGAGAAGGAAAGAATTTTCGTCTGACCGGCATAAGAGTGGAGTGTTCATAGCCTCTTTGACTGCAATCTTTCTCAGCAGGTTATTGAAGATAGTTTCAATTATTTTAGCTGCTTCAGACATTGAAAATGCCTCGTGCCTCGCTGCGTACAGTGCCCAGCCTTCCGGTAGCAGTTTTCCTGGTCATACTCTACAAAAATAGGATTATTGCAATTTAAAACAATATTTATTATATTGCTCGATTAGATAGAACAATACTTGCTATGGAATACCGTTTCATACTTCTCCCACTCGCCCTTGGCCTGCTTCTGCCTTCAATAGTCGTACCTTGGTTAGTGGTCGACTTTCTCGGCCACCATCCCTATTCTCCACTAGACATCATAGGGGAGCTAGTCCAACGCAATTTATCAAATAATAATACTACTCCTCCTAGCCAAAATCAATTTCTATTGTTGGATCTTACATCGACGTACACCGGTACTTCTTCAGCATTTGTTTTTAGCACAGTCCTTTATTTAATTTCAATTCCTGCGATAATTGCCGCAATGGTATGGAAGAAACACAGAGCGAAGATCGCCCTTGCAGCTGGGATCATAGCTATAACTGCAGGGCTAGCTTGGGTATATTCAGTTCAATCGTTTAAGACCCATTTTGCACAAGAAGCGTCTTCAACAGGGGGCTTGATAGGACAAGAATGGAAAGGTAAAGAAAGTGCCATTATAGATGGTGTAATTATTATCGGAAGTGGTCATTTCTTTGTTATCACTGCAGGGATATTGGCTATATTTGCTTATGTTGTAGAAAAGGTATATCGCAAACAGCCGGTTGGGGCTACCACGAATCAATAGTAAAAGAAGGGGCTTGTCACTTTTTCTAACCCTGGAAAAAAGAAGCTACAAAATTATAACGACCTTTTCTAAAAAATAAACAGTAAGGTAAATTGATAAGTCGTCAGCTAGATTATAGTAGTGGCCCATGTTGTTTAGTTACCTCCTTGTACCACATAACCCAAATCTGTATCGATTAGTTATAGCTGCGCATTGTGTCGTGTTGTGTGAAGCTCAACTCACCCCAAGTCTTAAACTGATAATATTAACAAGTCCTTAACTATAAAATCATATTAGGCGTTCTCCATAGAATGTGTTTGGCTTGCCTAACAGGTTTAGAACAGCTTCGTGGCTAAAAGATTACGAATCGGCAGAAAAGTACTTATCTTCTCTCATGCTTTTAGAAACGAATGCCATTGCTTCTTTGAAAAGGCCAAAAGCCTTTTTGTATTCGCTTGGGTCATTGTATTTTATTATCACCCATTCCTTCATTCATCATCTGACTGATTGGCATGCTAAATGTAAAGGTCGCGCCTTTACCATCAGCATTATTCTCAGCCCATATCTTCCCGCCATGAGCTTCTATAATGCTTTTAGAAATATACAAACCTAAGCCTGTGCCTCTAGAAGAATTTGTAACAAATTTTGAAAACAGCTTAGTCATAATATCTGGTTGTATTCCTGGACCAGTATCTCTGATACTTACAAAAGCCTCGCTACCTTTTTTTTCTGTGTTAATTATGATGCTTCCCTCTTTACTGAATTTAGCAGCATTACTTATTAAATTGGAAAGAACCTGAGTCAATCGTGCTCTGTCTGCTTCTATAAGGATGCGATTAGTACTGTTGTTTTTGGTTGCATTGTACTCTAAATCTACTCTTCGATTATCAATTTCGTAGCGAGCATCACGAATAGAATTTGAAATTATATCATCTAGATCAAGTGTCTCCATATCCAGATGTAATGTCTTGCTCTCGATTCTTGTCATATCTAAGATGTTTTGTTCGAGTCGGAGCAGCCTCCTCGCATTTCTAATGATTATGTCAAGGACCTGCTCATCTTCTTTGCTGAGCTTACTGTTGTTACTCTCTCCTCCTCTTTTCCCATACCGAAGAATTTCTGATAAACCTAATATTGGCTGTATAGGAGAACGCAATTCATGTGCTGCCACATTAATGAATTCATCTTTTAATTGATCTTTGTATTTGAGTTCCTCGTTTGCTGCTTCAAGTTGCTTTGTTAAATCATTCTGTTTTTTAGTATAGTCTCTTACAGAACCTATCATGGAATTAAAAGATTCGCTAAGAACAGAAAGTTCGTCATTACCTTTTTGTTTGACTGATACATCAAGGTTCCCCTTTTTTACTTTAGACGTTGCCTGAGTCAGAGCAAATATTGGCCTAAGCATTCTTGCAACAAGATACAAGATTAACACTAGAATGCCAATAATTAGAATCGCAAACAGGATTTGTAATAGTATGAGGTTCTGAGAATTCTTATCTGTTTGCTGTCCTAGCAGTGTAACCAATTTGTCAGAGGATTCAATCAAGTTGGATGCCATTGATTCGAATACTTTCCTTGTTAGTGACTGATCCGTAGTGGTTCTTGCCTGAGGTGATGTAAGCAGTTTATTAGTAACATAGGTTTTGAAAACGTTCCATCTTCCATCAACAGCATTCCAGAGATCCAAAAAGGTTGAAGGAAGAGGTTTTATATCTATACCTGAAATCATTCCTCCTTGTTTCAAGGTTATGATATTTGATTCCAAGTTATTCATAGCAACTTTTAGTTGTGAGGTATCAGATGATAATCCATACAGATATTTTTCAGTATGTAATAGAAGGCTGGCAGTAAGATATCGATTCTTGCCAGCGATATTAATTGAATTTCCTAGTGATGATTGCTGAGACTGAAAATATGCAAGCACACCGAAACTGCCAATAATTAAAATAATTTCAATGATAACCAAGAATGTGATTTTTAATAGAATTTTAGAGTTTATTCTTCGTAGCCATGTCAACAACTAACTTTACACGCCTCTCCTCCTGCTATTCATGATCACTAGGGTTCTCCATCCATCCATCCATCCATCCATCCATTCGTTCAAAATTGGCATTGTCTTCTCTACTCCTTAATTTGACCCTTCATTCCAGATCTATTTATGTTCTGGTAGTTGCAGATATAGATTACTGAATATGGACCAATCTCAGATAGTTGTCTGTGCCTTGTAACGAAATTGAAAGACAACAAAAGAACTTATTGGCATTCGAGCGATTTAGCTTTTATCATGTCTTATATCCGAGAAGTCTACCTATGAATCTGAACTCAATCCAATTCTGCCTTAATTCGTTTAACCAAATAATCTATTGTCACCGGCTTTTTGAGAAAACATCCCAAGCTTAATGTTGGATAAATTTCTCTTAATGCTTCCCGATTTATTTCTCCTGAAGTCATGAAGCAAACCCTGACATTGATATCTATTTCTAAAATCTTTTCACATAGTTCAAATCCATTCAGATGTGGCAGATTAATGTCAACCAATAGCAGATCATAAAAATCTCGTTTGAATTCGGATAGTGCCACTAACGGGTCATTATAGGGGTATACCTTAATTTTCTTGCTGTCGTTGTTATGACTATTATTGCTACTTTCTATGCCTAACTTGAATGTGACAGTAATATCAGGTTCATCGTCTATAATCAAGATTTTTTTCCAAAATCGTTGTTTCTCTCTTTCAGTAATGGCCCCATAGGATAGATTTCTTGTATCTTCAAAAAATTTCATTGGCATGTAATAAGTCATTTCGCAAATGCTAGGTTATTTGCTTCTAATTTGTATAGTGGTGGCACCGTTGATAATTTCCTCTATCCTCTTCATTGAAGATGACCCAAAGCGATGAGAGGGATACTCATTTGAGTCAGCTTTGAATCCACTTTCCAGCGCTCCTAGTAATGCAAAATTAGTGTCGGCTTCATCGTCAACAATGAAAATCCTCTTTGACATAATTATTGGTCGGTAGCCTCCTTTCCCATCATCCTACATCATCTTTTTTTCTTTTTTTTCCACTGTTCGGATTACCTCATTTGCTATGCCCTCACTAAGGCCAACTTTACCTGCCTAAACATACAGGGCTTTATTGATTTGTCATGAATTTTGCAGGCCGTAAAGTGCCATGCTGCTTCGAGTGCAAGGAAGACAGTTGCAAAGCCGAGGCCTAAATATGCTATATTTTCTAACACCTATGGTCTAAGATGATTGAAAGATATAAGGCTGTTGGATATAATATTTAACAATTGACAAGTACTGTATTTGTAATAATCGGTATCCCAAATGTTTAATATCCAAAATGTTGGATGTATCATCTATTTGTAAGCACCCTCTTGCGATGTCAACATCGAAAACCTGTAGAAACGTCCCATTGTCGCGAGGCAGCATGATAACAATACGAGAGCACGTCGACTAAATTGTCCAGTGTGACCATTAAAGTATACTCGATGTGATTCGATAATTTTGTAAATCAGATTTGAAATTTGAAGAATTTAGAGTAAGACAGACAAAGCACACAAATCACACATTGGCATCGACAAAGATGTTTGAATATCTGCTCTACTCTGCGATTGGATCTGTTGGCACATTCTTAGTACTCGAGATAGGATGGCACCTTACATCATATAGTATATATGACACTGAATGAACTGAATTCGTAAATAATTTTTTAGTATGACGCCAACGTTGATACCAATGAATGTGGCATGAAAGCTTTGGTGTAGGTAGATACTACAGCTGAGCTCTGATGTGCGTCATGGTGTAGCATATAAATCAAGTATTAAATAAATTGGGGCCGTATACGCTTCTAAACTTTTTAAACATTGACACGCAATCATAACTATCGAATGTATAACTTGTACCATCAACTATTTCCACTATCATTCAGCAGTGATTGATGAGCCTTTACTACCATTTTCAACCTCTCTAGAAAAGATTTCAATGCTGGAGCCCTGTGGCTTTCTATAAGTTCTGCACAATACATAGGTGCAAGAGCTGACGGCTGTTGCATCAAGGCGGCATAAAGTGATCCCCTTAGTTCTCACATAGTAAGCTCTAACTTATATTGGATCTCTTCTCGCAGATTAATGAGATCGCTTTTGACTATCCAGTGCAGATATTTTTTCTGGGCAATCCTCTTTCTATGAGAAACGGAAGTTTGTTTTCAAGCATCGCACGGATGGTTGCGTCTATAGAAAAATTTTCGAAATATTTGCCAATAGCTCAAAACATCGATAAATAACACAGGTTCAGTAAAACCGCAAAAACTGGATGATAAGAGAGAGGATGATGTTCGGATATATTCTAGATGTGTAATGCATTTAGAATAATCATTAGTATGAAGGGTACCACCATACACAAGACCGAAAAAGTAGGAATTTCTTGCCGAGATAAATAATGGATGAGGTCGAAAGAGCATTCGGGGATGTAGCGTTATCCCTTAGCGCCTAGCCCTTTCAAATCGTAATTGTATAAGATACGACTATCC
>Ga0193747_1000249_pt1 | contig 21442 bp, 14 predicted proteins | sample L1m2metaG_FD_143048 | JGI IMG/M metagenome (GOLD analysis project Ga0193747, IMG submission 143048) | Soil microbial communities from a riparian zone of the East river system, Colorado, United States - L1m2 | ecosystem: Environmental > Terrestrial > Soil > Riparian zone | place: USA: East River...
AGTTCAACATAACGGAGCCTGTGTCATATCTGGTTTTTGATGAAGCAATATACGGATGATGCAATAATGCTTTTCTTTCCGAGCTCTGTAAACCTGTGCGCACACCGCTCCTAGTTAAACCTGTGTATGGAAATACTAATTGACTCCTCGTATTTTTGCTTGATTGTTTGAACGTCCCGGTCCTGTACCTGTTCGGTACTCTCGATTGATAGCATAAAGGTATAATAAACAATAAAAAACGTTTCAACTTATGTCGCAAGGTGAATGGTTTACTACCTATTTAGAATACGAGAATTTGAAGGATATGCTAAATATTATGCTCTATACATCACAATCCTTTATGACTATTACACCATTACTTTATTACATAACTTATCATGATAAAGAAATACTTTTCATCCATACTGGTATAGTCGGTGGTATTGTTGCCCATTATCATATCCTTGACGAAAAACCAAACAAGAAATTTGTAGACCTACACAAGATGACCGGTGAGTTTAACTTCGTAAATGGTGTTGGTACCAATCCTCATTCCATTTACATTCCTATCGTTAGATTGATAAAGTCTACTCTTAGATTTCCAATAGAAGCTTTGGGCACAGTTTAGAACTTCATGATAGTATCATAATAGATTTAAGGTATTGACTTGTTTTGGTCCAAAGACACCCGGAGTAGAAGAGCAACAGGTGAATTACTCCCATATTCATGCCAAATGATCTTTGAATGTCTGGATTCTTTCAGTTTAAGCTTGGAAGCACGAGTGTAAGGCATCGCATCGATCCCAACTGGAAGATCTAACATGATCGCAATTAAAATTATTTGGAGGTGCGGCTTTTGAACCGTCATTTGTTAAACTTTGTAATAGCAGTCTTAATGGTTGATTTTTTCTTAGTTTTCCTTTTGGTAGATGAACCTCTTAGTGGCATCCCACAGCAGGGACAAAACATAGTCTTGAGAGATTTAACTATAACTCTGGAACATAGTTCTAGACGAAAGCCTGGGCAGAATTACCCAACCCGATAGACACGGGGTTTGATGCAATTTCTCATCGCGGTATAGTAATATCCTGGTGAGACAAACGGACATATGACCGAACTGAGATTTATAGAGTTATGTCGAATAATGAAAAACCGGTTAGTTGGCAGCAAGATCTAATAGACGGCATAAACAAACTTGAAAGAAAATTAGACGACTACAAAGGACATATCGGCGCTAACCAAAGCGTGAAGGATGGATACTTTATCGCGTTGAAGAAGGTTGCTGAGACAAAAGAGGCCATTAGTAGGCTCGCAGAGACGTTTAATAAGGAATATGCATCGGGATAGTTCTCCGTTGATTGTGCATACTCTGTCTCGATGGTCTGCAGTACAGAGGTGATATTGTCGCAGTTGCAGGATATTCTGAACGTAGCATATTTACCTCTTAGTAGCCTAAATTTTTTGAATTAACGCACAATCGGACCTATCGAATGTTTAAGGAGTACCGTCCTTAAATCGCATAAGAGATCGGCGGCTTGTGTTACCTGCATTTGATTATGATTAAAATCTAGGAGCCATTAAGGTGACCTATTCTGCCGCGCTTTGCTTTAAATTCTGTTAAAGGCAGACCAACAGAAAATCCCTTTTTTGCTCTCCCTTTTAATTATAAGGACTAGCTTGCTGAGAGAGAAAATATGTATCTATAACAGTTGCCCTTTATATCACGAACTGAAATTTTTCTTTCAATCTCGTTTACTTCAATTGAAACCTCAATAACCTTATTGGGGTCAAGATGTAAGACTCTAAGAACATTATCAATATATTTCATAGCTTCAATGCTTGTCATATTTTAACTCTTTTTTAGCATCAGTTGTTTCATTGTGGACTTTAGCTCATAGGATATTAAGAATTTGATTAACCTTGTTAACTTACAACGTTACCTCAGATAGGTTAGCATGGTTTAACTTAATCTGTAGTTTTATTCTTTGCAGGAATCTTATTCCTAAGATGTGAAACAGTTTTCTTCTTCCTGATATCTACAGCTACCTGCATCTTTAGATAGCCTTTTTCTGCATTCTATTGATGCAGCCACTCCTCGCCTCCATTAGCTATTCCAGTGCTATCTTATACTATGATAACATAACGTTCCCAATTCTTTCATTGATTTTGATATCCGGCGTGTTTACTCGCCTGTGTTGTACTGTAATCTCGGATAATTGGTGCTTTCTCGTTAGTATGTGCTCTAAATAGACACTCTGTCTATCTACCTGGTAGATGGAAATAGATTAGCATGTATCCAAGCAACTCTATAAAAGAATAGGGTACAACTAGGGCTTGCCTCTCATACCGTCATTCATCGTCTCCAATTCCTTTCCAACTATCAATTACATCAAAATCTAGAACTATTTCACGAACTCTGACTAAGGTCTCATTATATGAAATCCAGCCAACCACAATTCGAGAGCCATAATCAAGCCAAATGCCGTAAAATGTCGATTAACTCTTTATAATGATAAAAGTATTTTCTAAGGTTTGTCCACTCGGTCGTGCTAAGTAGGAATATTCTTTGTAGTCAATTATTTGTGTTTGATAATCAAGTATTCTTAAGAACATCACACCCTGAGGAGTTTCAGAAACCAAGCCTTTGCACGATGGACACCGGGAATAGTGAATTCTCTTGCAATTACGATAGGACTGTTTAACTGATCTATTAGGGACAACAAGTGGCTGTTGTTGAAAAAGCTAAATTTTCCGATAGTTGCGCTCGTCACTACTAAATCGGGTTGAGATGCGTTAACAGCAGATAGAATCAAATCGGCAAATTTTTCACTATTCTTTCCTGTTTCCTCTGACAAATAAATTTCATTAAATTCAACTCCGACTTGTTCGAGGTACTCTTTACGCTTGTTATCTTGAGCAACACGATCCTCGAATTCCTTAACGTCCTCTGCAGGTTGGTCTTCACGTCTTTTATTTACCGCTAATACACTTACATTGAACTTTCCGGAGTGTTCTAGCCAGCTCGTTGCTTTTAGTACAAGGTCGGAATGATATCCGCCATCATATAAAACAACCATATTCTTTTTCAGACTCCGTTCAGGCGAGCGTGCAACAGGTGTCAAATCCTCACTACCTTTAACTGAGGATTCAAATAAAGTAAGGTCATCTCCGGTTGTTCTAATAGCAAGCACGTTACAGGTACTTAGCGTTTGAAGTTTCTTATTATTTCTGTATGTTTCAAAATCAGTAATTAGCAAATCAATTTTTTGTTCTTCAATCGTTGCCAATACTGCCTCGCTTGTATCATGAGAAATCCTAACCAGATAGTGATTCAAAATATTTTCTTGTTCTAACATTTTCTCCAACGGCTCAAATGATTTTCTGGCAGCATCTGCGAACGCAGTTCCTGCAGATAGTGGTGTTTGATTTGGCACTGTAATTACTCTTAATACATTGACTTCGCCATCATTTTCTTTGGCAACCCTTATTGCATACTTTATCAACCTGTCAGGATTTTCTGGAGTATATGGAATCAAGATTCTGAATTCCTTTCTGGCTAAATGCCCTTCGCTTGTTACAAGAGGGGCATAATGCTCAATTTCTTTTTTGAAAGTATACATACGATAAAGTGCAAATCCGACTAATATCCAGAGAGCCGAGATAACCCAACTCAAAGGCTGAGTGACTAGCAAGTATAACGCAAGACCGAGTTTAAGGAAGACACCTACAATTGGAATTATTGGAAAAAAAGGAATCTTAAATCCATAGTTTAGTTTATCGCCATACATTCTTCTTATATTGATAACAGCGATATTTACCTGAGTAAACAGCAGTAAGAAAATGACTCCAGCGGCTACTGCTATCTGATCAAGAGGAAGTGCATAAGCCATAACCGCCATTATTACACCCGATATCCCGATGGCAACATGGGGTGTTTTATGTCTGGGATGTATAGTGCTTAGCCGGTGTGGCAGATTGTAGTGTCTTCCCATTGCAAACGAGACTCTAGAAGAAGAAAATGTAGTGGCATTTAATGCTGCTAAGCTGGAGACAATACCTCCCCCAAGCACTATAAACGCCCCGTATGGAAGAAAGAGTGCAGCAGCTTTCGTAATACCCAGATCACCGTAATGACCTATGTATTTCCATGCGGGAACACCTGGAGGAAATATTGCGCCTATGGAAACGAAGGCAACAAGACAGTACAGAACAACTACGATTGCTAGAGAGGTAAAAATGGCCCTTGGAATGTTTTTCTTTGGATTCTTTACCTCTTCTCCTGTTTGTACTATTATCTCGTAGCCCTCAAACGCGATGAATGTCAAACCCATAGCAGCAACAATCCCGCCTATGCCATTTGGCAGAAAATCAGCAAAATTTGCTTTCCAGTTTGGATGTGCATGAATCGTCCAAAAACCTGCACCTATCAAAGCGGCGATGGCTCCGAGCTGAACTATTGTGACTATTGTTCCAGCTTTGCCCGTCTCTGAAACTCCTTTAATATTGATATATGTAAAAGCAGCAATGGAAGCTACTGCTATTAACTTATCAAATGGAATAATTCCTAGCAGGGGATGGTCTCCAAGAATATTTACCATTTTCAATAGACTGAAAAGAAATGACCCAAATCCTACAGCGTACAAGCTTCCAGCAACTATATGTGCAAACCACGCCATCCAGCCACTTATGAAAGCATTTGGCCTTGGTAATCCTTCCCTAACCCACAGGTAACCGCCGCCAGCTTCTGGTATAGCGGAGCCGAGCTCTGCATATCCCATGGCCGTAAAAAGAGTGATTATTGCATTAATTATAAAGGCAACAATAACAGAACCCCCTGCGAGACCAATAGCTGGACCCGTGAGGACAAATATAGCTCCTCCAACTAGGCCCGCTATGCCGATCATCATGACGTCCACAAAACCCAATGAACGGACTAAGTGTTCTTGTGGCGGTGTATCATCGTTGTAGCGGGTAGACAAATATTCTATCTACTCTCGCCCTGATGTGTCCAATAGTAATTAAAGGTTTAGAAATTTGTATAGTCGGATTTCACAATATTTTATGAAAAAAAAGAGTCTCTCATGTTTGTTCATATAAATATTGGAGGATATTATCCAACAGAATATATTTTGACTATCTCTTTATCTCCAATACCCTAATTTTTGTAACGCTCCTATCCACTTACTTCTTTGTATTATTCCTAAATAAAGTAAAGAAGATCCAATAAAGCTTGGAATTGTTGCACCAATCTGAGACCATTGAAGAATGTAAATTGGAGACAGCGAGGATAAAAGATAATACAGCAATACACCAAACGACCATGCGACAATTGCCGGAAATCCAATTTTTAGGACATTGTTTCCGTACATCATATCCTGTGCATATTGCCGCCGCTTGACAATATAGTAGTCTGACAGAACGACCCCAAATAATGGTACGAAAACAGATCCTATCAAAAGAATAAAAGTCTCATACTGGGAGATAGGAATCATAATGGCAAGAACAGTACTAAGGGCTGTAAAACCAATTATCAAATAACGCTGTTTAATTTTGTGAAATATACTTTGAGTAGAAACTGATGAAGAATAAACATCTGCAAATGCATTAGTAGTCTCGTGTAAAATAAACATAAATAAAAGAAACCCGAAAAATATTGATTGGATCGCAAGAATTATTGCAACAACATCAGAATTGCCAACAAGTACGCCTCCAAAATAAAACAAGATGTTAGTAATTGCAAAACCCACAAATGTGCCCCTAAAGGCGCCCTTGCTATCTTTTGCAAACCTGTTATAATCAGCTACTAGCGGCATCCATGATACAGGTAAAGCTATTACAATATCGAGGGCAGAGAAGAAGGACATTCCAGCTCCTCCAGATGCTGATAGCAGTTTCGAAAGATGTCCTGACATCAAAAGATTGATAATTATTAGAAACGACGCAGCATATACTACCCAGATCGCAAATTTTTCCAACCACTGTCTTACAACCGTAAGTGGGCCCACAATACCAAGCAGAATAACGAGAGCTCCGAATAGAATAGTCCAAAGATAATATGGGATTCGATTCCCTGTTAAGATTTCCGTAGCTTTTGACATTATCATAATTTCAAATACAGTCCACCCGATCAGCTGCATTACATTTAATATGGCGGGAATAGAAGCTCCATGAATACCAAATGACGGTCTGGTGCTTATGAGAGATGGAACTGCATGATCGCTACCAATCTTTCCTGCAAGAGCTAGAAGCAAAGAGCCTGCAATAGAACCGACTATAATTGCAGGTACCGCATCAATAAACCGAGCGGCTGTCAGAAAAGATCCCGCAGAGAAAACTAGCAGTCCCACGCCTAGGCTTGACCAGAGCACAAAGTACTCGATTCCTCTGAGCGACCTATCTTTTGGCGGAATAGGTTCTATACCCCACTCCGGTAGCCTCCTTATTGGAAACATTTTTCTATTATCTGTACCAGTAGGTCATATGAATATGAACATGTCGAGACGTTACTGGTTAATGATTACACATGTTAGCTAACATAATTATCAATTAAAGTTATTGCATTAATCGATTAGAGCGAACTCTGCTCTACAAAATTTGACTAAACCCTTAGATGCATCTATAGCGCTTAATCGCAACTGCCAACGAAGTACCTATCAGAGAATGCACTAAAACGAATCAAAAGGAAACAGAGATATATTATACCTTTGCAGAGGATGTCTGTCAGCGGGGTGGGGAAGCCAGATCCTTATAAAAGTGAGGCTAGGTGATCCCGGCGGGCTCATAACCCGCAGAGCGGTTTCCACTTTTGCATTTCGCACGTGGCCGCAGGTTCAAATCAACCCCCCGCTACTAATTTTTCAAGACGAGGTAAAAAACCATCTTGCCATTAATTCCGATCTTGGATTAAAGCCTAATGACTTCTTTTCTATACCATATCTGTGGATGGGCTTGGTTAAATGCCTATGAGATTTCGGCGTCGGAATGTAGAGTCCTGTCAGGATATCTCTATCCCGAAGCACTGGGATTTTCTTGGCGTTGCCGTCCTTGTAGCCACACCTATCACATTGAAATCCCTTGTTCTTTCCTTCTGACTTCATTTTCTTTGTACAGTGCTTGCAGGACGGATTAGTCAGATCGTATATCTGTACAATTTTCAAGATAGAAATGTATTCTACATTTAAAATTGGAGGACGATTACATGATGCGTTTCGGACACCACATCCTATCTCGATCACATCGCCTATTTCCATTTGTGAGGCTATATTTGTCAGACCTGTTGGTTCATATACTGCGGCCGAACCTGTAATGCCACCAGAATCCTCAATTCCGAAGAATACATGTCCTCCTTGTATGGTTTGTGGTTTTGTGATGACCTTACCGCGTACGTAACCAGCCGTGTAAACTCTGATTGCTGATAACTTCAATTCATTTTGCAAATGCATATTAGTTCCTTGATTTGAGCGAAAGACCATATATCCATCCAAGATCTCTTCCGGCTGTAACCATTCTAACGACGAAACCACAACTTCTGGACTTTCACCCCTTATACCGCAAAAAACGGGATCTGGACCGTGTGGAGCAATCAACACACGTCTGTGGTTTTGATCATAGTTATTGAAGGTATTCGGAAACGTTCTCTTATCATACTGAATTACTCTAGTCGCATTTATTTGTCTCATTGTCCCATAGTTTTTGGATTTTCTGTATGCTATTGCCTCAAACGTGTGATCTCCATCTTCCAAACTACCAATTGCAGCTAGTGAGCCTACTAAGCCTTGACCATTTCCAAAAGTGAAATGGCGAACGCAATTTTCTTTTGCTATTTTTTCCGCCTTTTGCTTACTTAGAATATCAAACATTGCAAACCTACCAAATTCCTTGAGCGCTTCCGGGACTAGTCCTCCATTTAAAAATGCTACACCTGGATTTGCACCCATCCCTATGGCTGATTCTTTTTCGACAAGTTGTCTTATATCTTGAATTATTTTTTCGTGGTTTCTTGCCATAACTCTTAAGCAGACTGCTCCATTCCCACGGGTCTTCAATGGGATATTGGGATTTAACCTAACCAATAACGGATAGTCGACGAACTTTGTATCTGGATTCTTTAGTAAATGTCCCGTAATCTTAAATGCGAGATGTGTCGTGCATTTTCCACATGTTGAATCTGTGTCATCAAATCCGATATGAAGAATCATATCCTGGCTTATAGTGCAAAGATCGGACGTTGCTATTGTGGTGGTCGCACCTGCCTTCGCCATATCGATTATAATGCCACTATATGAAATAAGGAATGACGTCCAAATATTAATTGTAACTACTAAGTTTCAGATTATTACACCAGACCATGAAGATAAACCGAATATTCATGCATATAGAATCACCAAGAACATATCTATGTTTTTGTCGGTTACACGTCTGTATAGAGTCCGCATATGTGGATATATACTAAAAAGAGCATGTACATTAGTAGCCATCCTATTGCATGCCTCTCATTATCGTTCAGAAAAACCTGTTCTGAAAACTAATTGTTTGATAAACTTCTAGTGTATTCGATGTCAACTGAAGATAGGAAGAGGACAGGTGACTCCACAAGCATCAAGTGCCATGCATTTGGTTTGACCTTTACAAGTGAATAGGATAAGGAATAAATTGGAAGATGGGTAACGTCAGTGATCTACTGGCGTGGGTTAGATGCTTCCTAGTAACTAAATTTAGTTTAATTCATTCATTCATATTCTTTATTTCGTGATGTACCTGAGTCGCTCTGACCTGCGTACAAATGCCTTTCATGTGAGGCCATTCCTCAACTAAACGGAGAATCGAGTCACAATGGCCTCAGATGTTTTTCTTGGATTGGAAGGGTACGTGGCATTAGATGCTAGGTTAGATTGTCGAGAGAGAATGCCGCATCCTGATGCCTTCGAATTGCCCTGACACTATTACTAAACAATAAGTTTATTCCGAATCATTTTTAATAATGGACAAGAGATTGTATTCATGTGAAAAAGTCAATAGCAGACATAGACTTCACGAAACGAAATGGTCTAATCCCAGTGGTACTTCAGGATAGAAAAACAAAGGATATCCTAATGCTTGCCTATACTAATAAAGAAGCCCTTGATAATACCTTAAAAACAGGAAACGCTTGGTTTTGGAGCACCTCACGCAGTAGACTATGGATGAAGGGCGAGGAGTCTGGAAATATCCAGCCTGTTAAGGAAATACGCGTGGATTGTGACGCTGATGCTTTGCTATATGTCGTAGATTCAGAAGCCGCTGTGTGCCATACTGGCAACCGCTCATGCTTCCATAACAAACTAGTGGATGAAAAAAATTGAGTGAATTTATACAAAGTTACTAAAATTTTTATATAAAATCGGTTATTGACAAATATTACGTACAAAAAGAAAATTTATCGGTAATGATTATTTTTTTTAAAAATTCAGTATTACTAAACTTGTGATTAGCCAACCTTATCTACTACATTTGGAGAAAGTTCATAATCAAAACATGGGCATTATTCAGTCGCTACAATGTAGAGAGTGCAGAAAAGAATATGAACCTCAATTTAGATATGTATGTGAAGAGTGCTTTGGTCCACTTGATGTTATCTACAAGGTTCCTTCTAGTATAAAAAAGAACACCTTTGAATCACGAGAGAAAAGTTACTGGCGTTATTTCGAACTCCTGCCTATTGCTGATAAAAACAATATTGTTAGTCTAAATGCAGGTTTTACTCCGTTACAACAAGCCGATAGGCTTGGTACACATCTAGGAGGAATGAAGAATTTATTTATTAAAAATGATTCCGTAAATCCAACATTTTCATTTAAGGACAGGCCAGCAGGAGTAGCCGTTTCTAGGGCCAAAGAAACTAAATTAAAAGCAGTAGGCTGCGCCTCTACTGGTAACCTAGCATCTGCGACTGCTGCTCATGCTGCTAAAGCAGCATTGCCGTGCTACATTTTTGCCCCATCCGATATTGAAAACATAAAGATCGCACAAGCATTATCATATGGAGCTGAATATGTGGCAGTGGATGGAACTTATGACGATGCTAACAGAGTTGCCTCCGCAATCGGCGACTCAAAAGGTATCGGAATAGTCAATATAAATATGAGGCCATATTACGTGGAAGGTTCAAAGACTCTCGCCTATGAAGTTGCTGAACAGCTGAATTGGCAGGTTCCAGATAATCTTATCATTCCTGTTGGAAGCGGAGCAATGTTAAATTCGATTTGTAAGGGATTTGAAGAATTGCACAACCTCGGATTAATTGATAGCATAGCAAATCTAAAGATCACAGCTGCCCAACCACATGGCTGCGCTCCAATAGTCGATGCATTCAAGAAAAAAAGTGATGAAGTTATACCAGTTGAAAGACCTGACACCATTGCAAAAAGTCTTGCGATAGGCGATCCCGGAGATGGATTGTATGTACTCAGAAGATTAAAACAGTATAACGGAATTGCAGAAGAGGCCACTAATGACGAAATTATTGATGGGATCCTAATGTTGGCCAAGACAGAAGGCGTGTTTACAGAACCTGCTGGCGGAGTAGCGGTAGCGGTACTTCAAAAGATGGTTGAAGAAGGTAAAATCGACAAAGATGAAAAAGTAGTTTGCTATATTACAGGAAATGGGTTAAAAGCAACAGAGGCGATAACAGCTGTGCTTCCAAAACTTAGCGCTGTAAAGCCGGACGTGCAAACAGTTTTAGCAATGATTAGATAATTACATGGTGAATCTGCAGTGGTTGACATAAACATTCAAAATGGCTAATATTGAATTCATCATTCCATCAGTTCTCAATAAAGGAACGGGGGAGAAAAAAATTTCATTAGAAGCTCATGAGCTACATGAAGCATTTGCCAAGGTCTCTGATATTTTGGGAGACGATTTTAAACGTAGAGTATTTGATCTGAATGGTAAGCCACGCGCCCTTATCAATATTTACATTAACGGCAGGAATATGCGCTTTAGCAGTGATGGCATGTCAACACAACTCAAAGACGGGGATTCCTTGTATATATTGCCAGCAGTGGCCGGGGGAGCGGAGCTGACGAACGAAGATATTCAACGCTATTCCAGGCAGATAATGCTCGAAGAAATAGGATTCGCTGGAATGGAAAAGCTGCGCGATGCTAAAGTTTGTGTGGTCGGGGTCGGAGGAATCGGAAACCCTGTCGTAACTCAATTAGCAGCAATGGGTGTTGGCAAACTGAAAATAGTTGATAGAGATGTTGTTGAAATTTCAAACTTACATCGGCAACATCTTTACAATGAAGAGGACATAGGTAAAGTCAAGGTTGAAGTGGCCGCAGACCGTCTGAAAAAAATAAATCCTCATGTTGAAATCGAGGCAATTCCTCTCTCCATTACCAAATACACGGCCGAAAGTATCGTCAATGGAATGGATATCATAATTGATGCACTTGATAGTGTTGATGCGAGATATGCTCTTAATGATGCATGTATCAAGTACAATATCCCGTTTATCTACGCCGGAGCACTGGGAATGTTAGGTTCGGTCTGTACTATTTTACCGAATAAATCTGCATGTTTACGCTGTATGTTCCCCGCATTGGCTGAGGAAGACATGCCAACATGTAGTACCGAAGGAGTACATCCATCAATACTGTATTTGGTGGCCGGTGTTCAAGTGTCGGAGGCAGTCAAGATTGTTACAGGCCAACATCCTACACTTGTAAACAAGTTGCTCTATATAGACCTGAACGAACTGTCGTTTGACAAGATCCAGATGTTTAGACATGAGGAATGCTCTTCATGTGGACCAAAAAAAGAGAGTAAGAAAGAAGTTATTTTACAAGAGGAAGAACTGATAATTGAAGAGCTATGCGGTAGAGATAGAGGCAAGAGAACATATACTGTTAGTCCATCGTCAACACTACCTGCATCAATAAGTCTGACCGGAATAGTGAAGAATGCCGAATCACTGGGTTATGATGTTAAAATGAAAGGTAATTTGGGGATAACTGCAATTAGTACAAATCCTAACAAATTATCAATCAGTTTTCTCACAAGCGGCGCTGCAACAATTGTCGGTGCGAAAGACGAAGAGGATGCATTGTTAATATACAGAACTTTTGCGAAGGAAATAAAATGATCTTAGGCACCTTTATGCAAAATTTGAGGGTTACGATATTAAAAATAGAGAATTTAAATTACGATACGTAACGAAAAAATATAATCTTTTCCTTGAGAGTGGAAGAAGTGGTGTTAACCATTTCTGATATTGGGTAGGCAATGTCAGATCACGCTAATAACGTGCAGTATGAAAATCCAAGAAATGTTAATTGGGTATTCTCTAATCTTAGTAATTGGTGGTCAGTGGTAGTTTGCAGTAGCATTAGTGGTTGCATTTTAAGACGAGTCAGCTGATACTCCGAGTATAGCAGCTACCTTTTTGGCTTCATCTGTAGCAGACAACTGCACATACAATTCGTCTGGTCTGATTACGTATTCCTCTTCCAGTTTGTTATCCATTTCATGTCTAAGAATTAGCTCACCTTTAATTGGACTTTTTTCTCTCAATTTTATTATTAATGGGGCGAAACCTGTTGCGAGTGATTCCAGAAAGGAGATTACTAGCTCTTCATCATAAACTAACAATGGAGAAGATGACGATAAAGATGATGATGGCAAGGCGGTAATAGATCTAACCGTTATCGCATTTCTATTATCTACTCTGATTGTAGTAAGCTTAAAGGTGGCTACTTTAGGATCCGAAAGATTTCTTATATTGTCTGCTAACAGCTTACCAAGAAAAAGGATTTTTGAAATGTCTGTAATTTGTTGAATTTCTTTTTGAAGGAGATTTAATGTACATCTTTCTTCATTCTCAACATACGCGACAGTTGGTAGTTTGCCTTCAGATATTAGCTTGTTATAGAATTCATCACTTGTGACAAAATCCTCATATTCAAAATAAGACAAGCCATAATCGATCATTATCACTTTGTTACTTAGTCTTGTCGGATCATCAGCAAGCGTTATAGATAATTTATTCTCACCTTCTAACTTTGCCTGGACGAGGTAGTAATTGTCGCACGAAATGTATTCAGGTTCTCTTTCGGTACGAGCCCAGTTATCCGCATTCTTATTACCGCCACTACTACTATTTCCAGAAACAAACTTAAATGACCTCTTAAATTTTTCAGACATGGGAGTCTTGAAACCAATTGGTATGCGCAGATTGTCTATTCCCAAATCTGAAACTTTTCGCCTATGACTCCAAAATTCTATAGCGGAGCAATCAATCAAAAAAGAATATGAGACGCAAGACGGAAAAACAGCTGCGTTGTTAGCAATGTCTCCATGCGATTGGACTCTAAGTGTGGTCGTGCGGGAAGTGCTGTATAGGCTTTCGTCTTCATTATCAATAGAAATCAATAAGACATTCAGAGCGTCTGAAATTAGCGTGTAAGGTAAATTCTCGAGATCCTTTGATAACCATGTTTGTAAAAGAATAATTGCATTCTTGTAGCAGCCTATTATCCTTGATTGAACATAATGCTTATACTTCTCAAAGTATCCGGGGTATTCGGTTTTGGTATTTGCAAGAGGGCGCATTAACGCATTCCTTGATTGGAAAAAAAGATCTGTATCTGCATGAGTTGGAAACATAGTGGTGATTATGTCTTTATGATATTTCTTTTGAAAACCATCCAACAATGTTTCAGTTGAAGTTATAAACCGCTCAATGTTTGTCATCATCTCGTTCTGCAAAAGTTCGTAATTTCTGGATACAAGGTGTAACTTTGCAACATTATTATGAATATGAATAATATTACTCGAGACAGACACGAAGTCTTTAAGCATATTAATAAAATTCTTGTTTTCGTCAAAAGGCGAGTAATCGCCAAAAAAGTACCTTCCCTCTTTTTCGTTAAAAATATAATAAGGATTGCAAATATCCTCTCTGTCAATACCTCTTGTCATATAATATAAAAAGATATAATTCGTTTTAAGTATATGAATTAAAGCTGTTAGTATCTTTGAAGTCGCCTCATATTATTAATTTATTTTTCATTGTAGTATCAACTAATATTAACCGAGGTATCGAAGTAAATAAAATAGGAGACGGGGTAATTGGTAAACAAGGGGTAAGCGGAGACCGGTTCATGGCGGTACGCTTTTTAATATTATTATTGTGTTGCTTAAGAAACTGCCATCCCAGCAAATAGTCGAGCTGAAAGTCAAGGACTCTCTTGTTTAGTCAATGTTCTATTTTTCCTTTCTCTGTAATCGCAGATCAGTAGTTTACCCTGCTTTAATCAATATAAAAAATTAAAAGAATAGTACGATAGCAAAGGGAATCTATCTTGGACGAAGGGACGACCTGTTTTTTTAACATGATTGTTACCATTTTTTGCCCGCAATTTCACGCATGTAGTAGAAGATATATTGCTGTGCATATCCAGAATATTCGCCAAAATAATTCCTGATAGTCGCTGAAAGGATTTTATATTGATTTATAGTTATTCTTTCAGTCATTTTGAATTTGTTTTGATTTTCATTTTCATTGAAGAGCCAGCTATAGTATCGAGAGAGCGCCCTCAAAATCCATACGTCAATAGGGAAGGCATCGAGTTTCTCAAGCGAGAATAATAGGATGCAATCAGCAATTTTGTTGCCGATGCCATATACTTTCAAGAGTTCATCTTTTGCGTCATGATACCTAATGCGAACCAAGTGATCTATATCGAGATTGCCTGAGACGATATGGTCTGCAAGTGCTTTAATTGCCTTGGCTCTATATCCCACACCGCATGAATGCAACTCGTTAATGGTTGCTTTATTTAGACTGTTGACAGAAGGAAACGTGTAGAATTCTTTTCCGTCAAATATTACCTTACAACCAAATTTTTTTGAAAGGTTCTTGAGCATTTTACGGATCATCAAAATGTTAGTATTACTGGCACATACGAAGGAAAAAATGCATTGATAAGGTTCTTGTCGCATCAAACGGAGGCCAGGATATTTTCTTATTGTCTTAGAAACCAGAGCATCATTTGAAAGAGTCGATAATATTTTCTCAATGTCGTCGTCGAGTCTAAAGACTTTTGTCTCCCATCCCTTGACCTCAGGAAAGGAATAGAATTGGATCCCTCTATTTTTGTTATTACTACTACGGCCGCTCTTGTTTGTCCCTGAGGTAGAAAATTTGATGATGTGATCTCCATATGTGCCATACCAAGAATTACCTATTTGCTCCCAGAGAAACATTTGGCCGCTGTTAATGCTGATCTCTGGGTTAAAAGGTATGGTCAAAATTAATGAGTTGTCAACTTTATTGAACTGTGTGACTTTCTTCGTCTTTTATTTTTTTTAAGTCCTTCTGTAAGATTTCAATTGTCTTTGGGATCTCTTTTTCAGCACAGAAAAGACAGATCTGCTGTAAAGACAAGGGATATGTAAAGTACTTTGTATTTAGTGGGATATCATTCTTACATGATACACATTTCTTCATCTTGTACGGATCAGTATTTTTGATTATCAATTGTGATAAAAAAAATCGGGTAATTTATAAATATGATCCCCAAAAATATGCTTATTAAAAGCAGTATATTGCCGCCAGCAAGTAAATGAGGTAAGCAAGTTGAGTTGGAAGAATCTGTTCGAATGTATTACCACTTTATTATAGAAAGAATAATAATAATTTTAGTGTTCGCAAAAGAGTGAGAAAACTTTCGGGAGAGCATAGTTTGGAATGGAGGGTTACCTCATTATATCGACAGACGATGTTAAAAAAGCAGAGTAATGAAATGACACCGGTAAGGCCTAGTACCAACTCATATTTCAATCACTTCTCCTGTATCCGGAGCTTTTGATTCAAATCCATATTTGATTTTGATTTCCTCTGCAAACTTAGTACATGAGGGTCCATCGCCATGGACGGTAAGCACCTTTGGGTTACCTTTTATATGTTCAAGAATTTCGAATAATTCGCTCCTACTATTATGTCCGGAAAATTCGAACCGTTTCACTTCAGCAAGACATTTTCTTTCTCTACCATCAAAACTTACCACTCTCCTATCGAGAAGTGTTCGACCAGGTGTGCCTTCGCCCTGATATGATACCATTGCAACACCATTTTTATCACTCTTGGCAATTTCTTGCAGATAGAACACTGCAGAGCCTCCAACCAACATCCCAGCAGGAGAGATGATAACGCAAGGCTCCTTAACAACACTCCTTCTTCTATTCCACCCACTTATCCATTCTGCTTCATTGATTGCTCGCTTGAATATTTCGGGATCCTTGAGGAAGGTTGGATGTTTCATCATAATTTGATTTGCTTTAAGAGCCATTCCATCCATTACAACTTTGTGTCGAAAATTGTTAGATTTTAGAACGGTTGCAATTTCCTGAGCTCTTTCTACAGAAAACGCGGGGATAAACAGTGTTCCACCTCTCTCAAGTACATCGTAGGCGAACTCCAGTAACTCTTTTTCAGCCTGATCTCGTGGCATCTGCTCACTCTGAGAATAAGTACTCTCTATGATCATTAAATCAATCTCACCAAAGTCCAAATCGGCAGGTCTGAGTAATTTTGAGCCTCTTGTGTTAATATCTCCAGTATAGAATATCCGTTTACCATTATGTTCTAAAATAACCGAAGCACCGCCCAACACATGGCCAGACTCATGCAGAGTTACTTTGACATCGTTTACCGAATATGTTTCCTTGTATTGCAAATTCTTGGAATTTTTCATCATTGTGATTATGTCAATATATTCAAAGGGTAGGTAGAACCCTGATATTTTTATCATGTCCTCGATTAATAATCTTGACAGCTCAAATGTAGGAGGCGTACCCAGTGCTTGCACTGATGCTGATTCAGACAAGAACAGGGATGGGACAAATCCGGAATGATCAAGATGAGCATGAGTAATCACTACAGCATCAACATCTTTCGGCCTGACATGCATAGGGAAGATTGGTTCTCTTTTCAAGAGTACACCATAATCCATTAAAATGCCTGTACTGTTCACATTTACAAGGAACGCTGAACGGCCGACCTCTTTGGCAGCGCCCAAGACTGATACTTTCAATTAATCCTTTATTCTAAGGTAAGTGCTTTAAGTCTTTCACAGTGAGGACAATGACGACGATATTATTGTCCCAACCACCAGTTACCACAAGGATACTGACAAGTGGAATCATGTTCTAGTACTGCCTATGAGATTGCAAGCTGTTAGTGTAGAAGTAGATAAATTTGAACAGATTTACAAGAACATTGGCAGTGTAGTGTCTTCAACTTATATTGTTCAAAGGTGCGGAAAACAAGGCGGTATTTGTAACCCCAACAATGATTTAGATTTAGATTTTTCAATACTGAGAATGTTAATAATAATAAAAGCATTAATAGTGTATTTCACTAGGGATAGCAAGCATTGGGAAAAAAAGAACTTACTGCTATCTTTTCATCAGACCCAGATAGATATTACAAGGTTTCGTTATTTGACAGATTAGGCTTCAGGCGTCAACGATGCAATACTTGCGGTAAATTTTTTTGGTCCCTGAATGAGAAGCAGATTTGTCCAGACCACCAGTACTACGGATTTATAGGTGAACCTCCTACAAATAAAAGACTTGACTACATCAGCGCTTGGAAAGAAATAGAAGAATACTTTCAATCCAACGCCCACTCGATAATCAGACGATATCCTGTAGTTTGCAGGTGGCGCGATGATCTCTACTTTACAATAGCATCCATTGTCGATTTCCAAAGAGTAATCGGGAACAAGGTTATTTTTGAGCTGCCTACAAATCCACTTGTTGTTCCGCAAATGTGTTTGCGCTTTAACGATATAGAAAATGTGGGTTTGAGTGGCAGGCATTATACAAGCTTCTGTATGATCGGCCAGGTTTGCAATGCAGATGCACAGGGTGGCTATTGGAAAGATAGGTGCATTGAGCTTGATTATAGAATGCTTACAAACGCCCTGGGGGTAAGAAAAGAAGAGATCACTTTTGTAGAAGATGTATGGATGGGTGCGGGTGCCTTTGGTTACTCTCTGGAATATTTTGTGAGTGGACTTGAACTAGGCAATGCTGTTTTCACTGAATTTGAGGGGAACGAGAACGACTATAGAGTAATGAGCAATAAGATTATTGATATGGGAGCTGGACTTGAGCGACTCTCATGGATAACAATGGGAACACCGACAAGTTACGATTGTTCTTTTGGTCCCGTGGTACGAAAATTAGTTGACAATTCCGGAACCTCTGAAAGTCCAGAAATTCTATCCAAATATTTTACAGCAGTTTCCACTAAACTTGACTTTATGAGTGGAGACATTCACGCACTAAAGTCACTCATTGCTAAGGAACTAAAAATCTCCGATGATCTACTCACAAAAATGACTACCCCGTACGAGGCAATTTATACTATCGCAGATCACACTCGTACACTGGTGTTCGCCATCTCTGACGGTGCACTCCCATCAAACGTGGGAGGAGGCTATAATCTAAGGGTGATTCTACGAAGGGCACTTTCGATTTTGGAAAGATTAGGCTGGAGCATGAAACTCGAAGATATTGCTGATATGCATATTGATTATGTCAAGCACATGTATCCAGAACTTGAGGAACACAGAGAAGATGTCAGGACAATTCTTCAGATTGAATCTGGGAGGTTTATAGGTTCTAGGGAAAGGATGGAAGCGATTGCTAATTCAATAAAAAGTACTGAGAAGAAGCTGATGGTGGATGATCTCATAAGAATGTACGAATCTGACGGTGTTACTCCAGACTTTTTGGTCGATTTGGGAGCAATTGACAGTATCCCGCCTACTTTTTACACAAAGCTCGCTGAACTTCATACTAGCCAAACAGCGGCTCAAGCTCAAAAGCCAATCTACGGCTTAGATGGCGTTGCGCCGACTAGGCTATTATATTACGAAGACAAGTCAATCCGTGAATTTACTGCCAAGATTCTTAAGGTGATCGATAAAAAATTTATCATACTAGACCAGACTGCGTTCTATCCGCGGGGTGGTGGACAAGAACCAGACACGGGAGAGATTGACGGCGTAAAAGTACTTGAAGTTATAAAACAAGCAGATATCGTAGTTCATAAGCTACAAGGTCCACTGGATTTCATAGACGACAAAACCGTGCATGGAACAGTAAATGACCGAAGGCGCGAATTAATCACTAAACATCATACTGCAACACATGTGCTTAATACCTCGGCTAGGTTTAATCTTGGATCGTGGGTATGGCAGAATTCTGCATTCAAAGAGGAAAATTATGCCAGACTTGATGTTACTCACCATTCCTCCCTCAACAGGGAGGAGGTTGAAAGAATTGAAATGACTGCGAACAATATAATTAGACAAAATTTACCAGTTAAGATCAAGATCTATGACCGTGTTGATGCAGAGCAGGACTACAGTTTTAGAATATATCAGGGTGGTGTTGTCCCAACCAGCAATATCAGAATTGTAAATATAGAAAATTGGGATATCGAAGCCTGTGGCGGAACGCATGTCAGCACAACCGGTGAAATAGGACTTATCAAAATTACTAAATCCGAAAGGATTCAGGATGGAGTTGTCAGATTAGAGTTTGTTGCTGGGGAGGCCGCTATGAACTATATCCAGAAGCAAGAAAATCAGCTTACGATGATCGCTCAGTCTTTAGGCTCCAGTAAGGAAAAGGTTGTCGAGTCTCTTCAAAAGAGGATAGAAGAGGCTGAGGCAGCAAGAAAGAAGGTAAAAACTATGCTTCGAAAGATTACTCCCTCAATAGCAAAATCAATCTCTGAGGAGGCAAAGCAATTATCTTCAAGTGGCATCAAGTTTTATCATGTAAGTGATAATGAAATGGATGAGGAATATCATATTTCTATAGGCGAGAAATCTATTGAAAGTGATCCATCTCTGATCTATGTGGCGTTTATATCAAAAGGTGAAGGAATACGTGTGATTGTATTCGTTGGCGAACAGGCACAGAAAAAAATAAAAGCTGCCAGCATCGCAAGGCAAATTTCTGTTCAATTAGGAGGTTCAGGTGGTGGCAATGGTAGATTTGGACAGGGCGGAGGTAGATTTAAGGACAAGATAAGCACTGCTCTGGTTTCAGTAGAAGAATTAGTCCTGAAAAGTAGTTTGTAGGATAATAGTAAAAGTAATCGAACCATGATCAGTATCAATAATAAAAATAATGGGGACAATAAAAAGAAGGGAGAGAAGAACAGAATAGATTGGAAGTCAGTTGAAGAAAAGTGGCGAGACAGATGGGAAAAGCAAAGGATCTTCCAAGCAGATCCGGATTTTGGAAAGAAGAAATATTTCATAACCGTAGCATATCCCTATCCAAACTCTCCTCAACATATTGGGCATGGAAGAACATATACTCTTGCTGACGTACATGCCCGTTATATGAGGATGAAAGGTTATAATGTCTTATTCCCAATGGGTTTCCATTACACAGGTACACCTATTCTTGCCATGTCGCGTAGAGTTGCATCTCTGGATAAAGATCTGTTGGAAACCTTCGATAAGGTTTACCACGTTCCCAAAGACACAATTACAAGTTTTGTCGAACCTGTAAAAATCGCGAGCTACTTTCACAATGAGATCAGGTTAGGAATGAAAGAGTTGGGATTTTCATTAGATTGGCGGCGCGAGTTTAGTACCGTAGACATGATATATTCAAAGTTTATCTCTTGGCAGTTTAGGACATTGCGGAAAAAAGGACTAATAGTACAAGGCTCGCATCCGGTCGGTTGGTGCCCAAACGATCAAAATCCTGTTAGTCAACACGATACCATAGGCGATGTTGAACCTGCCTTCAATGAATATACTCTGATTAAGTTCAGGCTAGGTGATGGGTACATAATTCCGACGGCAACTTTGAGACCAGAAACTATCTATGGCGCTACCAATCTATGGGTTAACCCCAATATAGAATACGTCAAAATATGTCTCATAGATAAGGACGAAAGATGGATCGTAAGCAAGGAAGCAGCTAAAAAATTAGAATTTCTAGATCATAAAGTCACAATCGAGTCTTACGTATTAGGAAAAGAACTAGTTGGGACGTTGGCTAAAAACCCAGTTACTCACGTTTCGTTACCAATCTATCCTGCCCTATTTGTTGAAGCCGATAACGGTACAGGATTCGTAATGTCTGTTCCAGCTCATGCACCATATGATTATCGGGCACTTGAAGATCTGAAAAATAATTTTTCGATTCAAAAGGAATTTGGATTAAGATCTGTTGAAGTAAAACCTATTGCAGTAATTGAATCCGATGACTACTCTGGTATAGACGTAATACCTTCTAAGCAGATCATAAACAAATTCAACATACAGGATCAGACAGATACTGAAATCGAAAAAGCTACTAATGAACTCTACTCACATGAATTTTACAAAGGTAAGATGCTTCAAAATACAGGAAAGTATGTGGGGATGCCTGTTTCT
>Ga0193747_1000250_pt1 | contig 21427 bp, 21 predicted proteins | sample L1m2metaG_FD_143048 | JGI IMG/M metagenome (GOLD analysis project Ga0193747, IMG submission 143048) | Soil microbial communities from a riparian zone of the East river system, Colorado, United States - L1m2 | ecosystem: Environmental > Terrestrial > Soil > Riparian zone | place: USA: East River...
CCGTCTGCCCTTTGTCAATCTATTGCCACAGGACGGCGATTCGCCCATCGATTATTCACTCCTGTCTGAGATTCCGGTTGACTTGATGGTGCGTAATCAGTTCGTGCCGTTGCGCCGCGAGAACGGAAAGCTCCATATCGCGATGGCCGATCCGACCGACCTCGATCGGCTGGACGATTTGTCTGGGGCCTTGCGAATGCGTTTGGTGCCGCACGTCGCCACGGCGGGCGCAATCGACGTCGTTTTGCGTAAGGGCGACGCGACGCAGAGAGTCTTGCAGGAAGCTGCGTCAGGTTTTCGCATCTCGCTGGTGCGGGAAACGGAACAGGGCGAGGAAGTGCTCGACCTCGATCGCCTGGCAACCGACAGCGAGATGTCGCCAATCATCAAGCTGGTCGACACGATCATTTACAACGCGATGGAGTCGCGCGCCTCCGATATTCACATCGAAACCCGCGACACAGAAGTGCAGGTTAAGTACCGCATCGACGGCGCGCTATATCAGAAAGTCGATCCCATCGATCTGGCTTATCATCAAACGCTGATCTCGCGCATCAAGGTCATGTCTGAACTCGACATTGCCGAGCGTCGTGTGCCGCAGGATGGCCGTTTCCGCGTGCGCTACAAAGGGCGTAACGTTGACTTCCGCGTTTCGATCATGCCGACCGTACATGGCGAAGATGCGGTGATTCGTATTCTCGACAAAGAACAGATCAACGATGCTTTCAAGAATCTCGATTTGAATGTTGTGGGTTTCGATCCTGACGATTTGCGTAAGTTTCGCCGCTACATTGCCGAGCCCTACGGCATGGTTCTGGTGACGGGCCCAACCGGTTCGGGAAAAACGACCACGCTGTATGCCGCGCTTAACGAAATTCGAAACGAAGAAGACAAGATCATCACGATCGAAGATCCGGTCGAATATCAATTACACGGCATCACGCAAATACCGGTAAACGAGAAGAAAGGCTTAACCTTTGCGCGGGGGTTGCGTTCTATCTTGCGTCACGACCCGGACAAGATCATGGTCGGCGAAATCCGCGACGAAGAGACGGCGCAGATTGCTATTCAATCAGCGTTGACGGGCCATTTGGTCTTCACGACCGTCCACGCAAATAACGTCATCGACGTAATTGGCCGCTTCTTGAATATGGGCGTAGAGCCTTACAACTTCGTTTCATCTTTGAACTGCGTGCTGGCCCAGCGTCTGGTGCGGGTGCTATGTAACGTTTGCCGGCGTGCGTTTCAGCCTTCGGACATCGAGTTGCTCGAATCCGGTCTCCGTCCGGAAGAACATAGTGGCCGAGTCTTTTATGCAAATACCGGTTGCGATGCCTGCAATCACACGGGTTACCGCGGCCGCACGGCAATCCATGAATTGCTCGATCTCAGCGATAACATTCGCGAGATGATCGTCGAGCGGCGGCCGGGCTCGGAAGTTCGTCGCGCCGCCGAAGCCGAAGGTCTGACCAGCTTGCGCGAGTCGGCTTTAAAGAAAGTGTTTGCGGGCGTCTCAACTTTGCATGAAATCAATCGGGTGACCTTTGTCGAGGAAATTAACTTGAATGGCAAGCATTGATAGGAGCAGAACCATTTGCCCCGACTCGGCAAAACCCGTTAAGATGACCCATCATTTCTTCGGTCCCCCCCTTTTATCGATAGGCCTGATTTTCTGTTAGACTGCATCGAGGTTTACCATTGCGGAACCGGTTAAGATTCTTCGCGTGTAAGGACAAGAGGCTGGCATCTGCATCGCCGTCCCGCTCCAGAAAGGCAACAATTATGAACTCAAAAAGCCGTTCACTTCTAGCGCTTATCATCGTCACTTGCTTGCTCGCCGTGCCGGTGAGCGCCATCGGAAAGAAGGGGAAAGATCACTACGATCGCGGCGCAAAGGCTGAGCAAAACCAGCAATGGGAGCAAGCCGCCCAGGAATTCACGCTGGCGCTGGCCGCCGATCCGTCGAACGTGGATTATCGATTGCACTATCAACGTGCCGTCTTTAATGCGTCGCAGATGTTCATGCAGAAAGGGCGCTCTCTGGCAGAACAACGAGATTATATTGGAGCTTACAACGCGTTCCGCCAAGCTCTTGGTTATGATCCGGTGAACCAACTTGCGGTGTCTGAGATGGAGCGCATGCTGCGTCTTCAGGAAGTGAAAGAAGGAAGAAGTCCGGCGCCGACGGCTGGGGGAGGCTCGGAAGACAATGGAACCGGAGGAACGCCGGCAGGGCCTTCGACTGCACGGCCACAGGAAGTCGCGCCCGTGTCTAAGCCAGAGGTAAATCGCACGGTTGCTTACAGCGGCGATCTGAAAGGCTTCATTAGGAATTACGCTCAGGATCTGAACCTCAATGTGATTTTCGATCGTCAGTCGTTTGCGACGCCCCGCACGATCGATGTGAACCTGCAGGGTGTAACGACGGCAAAAGCGCTTGACTATGTCTTTCTACAGGAAGGGCTGTTCTTTCAGAAACTCGATCGCCGCACCATTCTGGTTGCCGATCAGGCGCGCCGCCCGCAGTACCAGCAACTAGTGGTGCGGACGTTCTATGTTTCAAATGCCGATCCCGACAAGATAAAAGCTTTAATTGGCCAGGTGTTGCCGGCGTCCGTCGGTCGGCCGCAGTCCATCGTGGTTTCTGATAAGGACACGAACAGTCTGACAGTTCGCGACACCGCCGAAAACGTTCAGCTCATTGGCGAGCTAATTAGGAGCATCGACAAAGACCGCGCCGAAGTTGTAATGGACGTCAACATCTACGAAGTATCGCGAACTGACCTGATGCAATTCGGAAATCAACTGGGTCAAGGAAATTTCAGCTTGGGCGGATCGCCTGGCCTCTCGGTGCTTACTTCAAATGCAGCGACCTCCGCCGCACAAACCGGAGTAAACGTCGCCGGCATCCTGGCTGGCGTTCCTACTGCGGCCGCGGCGGCGTTGGTTATTCCTTCTTCGGTGCTCACCGCTTTTCAGAGTAGGAACAACGCCAAACTGCTCGCTTCGACTCAGATCCACGCGTTCAATAACGAAGAATCAACTGCCCGCATCGGCCAACGCGTGCCCGTGCAGACTGCCAGTGTTTATGGGTACACGCAACCTACGACGACGACGACAACCCCGCCGGGAACCACCCCGAGTGTATTTGGCAGCAATGGTTATCCTGTGATCAATTATGAGCCCACCGGCTTGACGTTGAGCTTTACGCCCATTGTTTTTCCCAATCTTGATGTGCAAGTCAAGATGAAGATCAATTCGAAAGACGTGTCGGGTGAATCTACGCTCACACCGACCTTTACCGAGCGCGAGATTACGGGAACGGCCCGGGTGCAAAACAATCGCACGATGATGCTGGCCAGTGTTACGCAAGATGTTCAATCGAATGGGCGGCAAGGACTGCCAATCCTGGGCGGGCTGCCGGTCCTAGGCAGATTTTTCACGTCACCGACCAGGAATAATCGCCAGGTAGACATCGTGATTTCCGTCACGCCGCGGGTGCTGCGCGCGCCCGCGGTGACGCCGCGTGATGAAAAGATGCGCGAGAGCGGGACGCTGCAATCGCCGACCACGGGCTCGATCGCGGTGTTGATGGACGAGATTCAGCGTGAAGAACAGATCGCGGAGGTCCGCAGAATCCCGAAAGAAGTCAATGTTCAGTTACCTGATGCGCCGGTGAAATACGAGCCCGCGCCGAATGCCGCGGCGGCTAATCAGTCGAATACAAATGTCTCGACGACCGAGACCGCGGCTCAAGTCACACCGGCAGCCCCAAATAAAGTCGTGGCGCCGCCTGAAAATCAGAACGCCGTATTGACAGGGGCGGCTAAACCAGCGGAGACCACGAACAGCAAAACCGGAGAGACAAACTCTTCGATTCCTCAACCCAAGGTCGCTGCTTCGACGCAAACCGAAGCATCCGCGCCGCCAAAATCTATGGATGTGGCCACTGCGATCAAGAGCGTGGTATCACCGGCGACCGACGTTGCCGGAACATCGGCGAGTGCTAAGTCGGATGTGGTGGTGGCGCCCGCGGTCGAGCAACTCGCGCCGAAGAGTGAAAAGACCGACGGCGGTGCGAAGGCGAGCGAATCCGCAGCGGGTGTGATTGAGTTGAGTCTCTCGCCGGAAAAGAGTGAGATGCAATTGGGCGAGAGGCGGCAGATCGCGGTCCACGTAAATTCCGAAGCGCCGCTTGGCCTGGCAGTCATTGCTTTGCACTTCGATCCGCAGGTCGTAAAAGTCAAATCAGTGTCCGCCGGAAGCATCTTTGCAAATGTGAAGACCGCGCCGACGTTAACGCAGTCCATAGACGAGCACGGCATATTGCTCGTCTCGCTCACGCCGGCCGATGGATCCACGGTGAATGGCGAAGGTTCTTTGCTCAACATCGAGGTTGAAGCCAACGGAGTTGGTAATGGCGCATTGGCTTTCGATCTGGCGAATGTTCACGTGGTAGCGAAGGACGGCAGGCCAATCGCACTTCAGATCGAGCAGGGCAGCTTGTCGGTGAAACCCGCGGACAGTTCGACGGACAAGCCCCCGGCTCCCAAGCCCATTCCGGAAGAGACGAGCAAGGCCGCGCCGGCCGTCAATGCGGAAAAGGACACCTCCGCCGTAGTCAGCGCTTTGAGTGCAAACGGTGAGCTTGGCGCCGTGGTCGCGTTGGGAGCGAAAGTCGCGGCGAGCCAAAAGACGCAGACAACGGCCAGTCAGCCAAAAACTTACCTGGTGCAGAAGAGAGATAATCTCTGGAGGATCGCTACTGAGCATGGGGTAACTGTCGCGGCACTGCGCCAGGCGAATCCCAGGTTACGTGGCGAGGTGTTGTCCGTAGGAAGCGAACTGGTAATTCCGTAGCATGAGTATAGGAAAAAAGATTTCGGATTGCGGATTGCGGATTGCGGATTTGAAGGGCGCGCCGCGGGATCAGCGATCGCGGGGATTCTCGCTGATTGAGTTGATGATCACAGTTTCCGTGCTCGCCATCTTGACGATGGGCGTGATTCCTCTGGTTCAGGTCACCGTGAAGCGGCAGAAGGAACAGCAGCTTCGCGACTCTTTGCGTCAAATGCGAGAAGCCATCGATCAGTTTCATCGGGAGGCCTTGGCCGGATCTAATTACCAGCCCCCTCAAACAGGAGGGGCCGGATTGTCTACGGCGCAACAAGAGGCGGCGCCGCGAATCAACCCAAACCAGAATCCAGGAGGAGGAGGAGGGGTAAACCCATTCGGCGATCCGCGCGTGCGCGTGATGATTACGGATCAGACGCTTTTCACGACCGATAACCCCGATCGCTATCCGCCGGATCTTGACACTTTGGTGAAGGGTGTCAGCGTCTTGCCGGTTACGGTCGGAGGCTTGGGCCGGCGCGGCAATCTGAATTACACGGCAACCGAAGCGGCGACTGAGGAATCAACTATACCGAAGACGAAAGTCTATTTGCGGCAGATTCCGATCGATCCGATGACCGGCAAAGCGGATTGGGATTTTCGATCCTGTTACGACTCCGTCGATTCAACCTCGTGGGGCGGCGAGAATATCTTCGATGTGCATTCGAAGTCCGGCGGCAAAGCACTGAATGGAGAGAAGTACAGTGATTGGTGAGAAGATTTCGAACTTCGGATTGCGGATTGCGGGTTTGAAAGCCGTTCCTGACAATCCGCAATCCGCAATCCGCAATCCGCAATCGGAGGGTTTCACGCTGCTGGAATTGATGATCGTCATCTCGATCATCATCATCCTGGCGGCGGTCGCCTTGCCGCAATATCAAAGGACGATCATGCATGCGCGCGAGACGGTGCTAAAAGACGATTTGTTCAGGATGCGCTCGCTAATCGATCAATACGCTGCGGACAAGGGCAAGCTGCCTCAGTCGCTTGACGATCTGGTCACCGCCGGATACATCCGTGAGGTTCCAAAAGATCCAATAACTGATAATAAGGATTGGAACATCGACACCGGTGAAGACCCTTACTCGACCGAAGGCGGTAGCGGCGTCACCAACGTCCACAGTTCATCGGCCGACGTCTCGACCGAAGGCACTCCTTATAGTGAATGGTAAATAGTCAGTTGTCAGTTGTCAGTTGTCAGTTGTCAGTTGTTGACTACAGACAGCTAACCACTGACAACTAACCACTGACCACTGACCACTGACAACTGACAACTGACAACTGACAACTGACCACTGACCACTGACCACGCTTGTGTTCGACAAACTCTTAAAACCACGCTTTCCTTCCTGTGCCGTCGGCATCGATAGTGGCGCTGCCTCGGTCGTGCAGCTTGATCGCGCTCGCGGCTCGTTCTTGGTCAAGCGGGCCGCTGTAATTGACCTGCCGGCGGATCTGATTCGCCCGAGTTTTGACGAAAGCAATCTTGACGGTCCAGCAGAGCTGGCCACCGCACTGCGCGATCTCGTGACCAGCGCCGGCCTGCTGCGTCAACGGAAATGGTCGGTGTCCTTGCCGGAAGCATCAGCGCGGGCGGCCATTGTGACGATTGAAGGAACTCCCGGTTCGCGACGCGAATTGGAAGAAGTCCTCGAATGGAAGATCGAGCGCAGCTTTGGCGCGCCGCTAGCGGAACTGCGCGTCTCGAAAGAACAATTGAGTCCTGGCCCGCAGCAGCAAACTCGTTACCTGGTGAACGCGGTGCGTCTGTCCGTGCTCGCCGAATACGAATCGGTGTTCGCCGCTCTGGGCTGGCATGTCGGTCTGATTCTGCCGCGTCACGATGGCGAGGCGCAGTGGCTCCGCAACGGTCATCAGGGCGACGGCCTGCTGTTGACTGCGCACGACGAAGGCTTCACAGCAGTATTGATGCGTGGAGCCAGATTGCTTACTCTGCGTTCGGTCTTTTGCGAAACGGGAGAGTGCGATGACGAGCTGCATCGAGTGCTGCTGTTTTATCGCGAACGATCAGGGTCGAGCGGGGAATCAGAAATCGCGACCGTCGATCGACTACTTGTCCTGGGTGATGGCTTAGATAAACGGCGGGTCGCGGAGATCGCGGGAGAGACGCTCGGCACAAGTCTCAAGCCCGTCGGCGCGGCAGATGTGGGATTGACTCTTCCTGCTGGAGATCTGGCGTTTGACACGATCGCAGCGCCCGCGGGCCTGGCGCGATTGGCGTGGTGATAGCGCTCTTCTTATATTTTCTCTACCCCAGGCGTTCAGAGACCGTATCAGAACCCGGAGCGGTAGCGACGGGATCATAAAGTTTCGCTGGAATTGTTTGATCCGGTCGCTACCGCTCTCGGTTCTGACACGGACTCTTCACGCCTGGGAACTTGAAAGCTAATCATATTGACGATATCGCATGACCTCTAATCAGACGCCGTTCGCACTCCTTCAACATACTGCTACGGGCCTGCTCATATTTGGTCTAGTCATTTCATGCGGAGCATGCAGTCATACCGCTCACCGCAGTGGAATGCCGGCGGGCGCGCAGACAGTGCTCGACGCGTCGATTGAAGACATTGACGCCGGGCGTTACGAAAAGCTTTATCAGGAAGCCGCCGATGAATGGCGCCAGAGCGCGACCCTCGAGCAATCTGAGGCGACTCTAAAGACGCTGCATGAAAGACTTGGTAACGTGCGCGTGAGAGACTTTGAAACTGCGCGCGAGGAACAAACTTCAACCGCGCCGATTCCCGGCCATTCTCTGATTGTCGCTTATCAAACTTCCTTCGACCGCGGCCAGGGTATGGAAACATTCACCCTGGTTGAGCATGGTGGCACGTGGTATCTGGCGCGCTATTATGTCAGCTCGACCATGCTCAAGTAGACATGCATTTGGATACGGAACCCCATTACTGTGATAATCTTTGGCGGTGCAGTTTCGAGTCCTCGAAGCCGAGTGGGACGAAGACAATCTCCAACACATCGCCCAGCATGGGGTGGATCCTGAAGAAGTTGAAGAGGTCGTTTATGAAGATTGTCATCCGTCGTGGATTGTTCGTGGTCGGCGACGCGGTATAAGAGAGAAGCGGTGGATGGTATTTGGCCAAACGTGCGGTGGTACGTTACCCGGTTGTAGTCGTCGCGCCGTATCCGCGCAGAGGCGTTTGGCGGGCAGTAACTGCCAGAGATATGGAGCCTGGACTTCGTAGGAGATATCAACGATGGCGGAAAGATTGACACCTCGTGAGCGCAGGACGCTAACAGATGAAGCCAAGCGGTGGGACCATCTTCATGATGAGGATCTAGTGCAAATTTTCGACGAGGGCGAGCCTGTTCAGGTGCGTTTGCGGCGTCCGCCTCCCAAAACTCTTACGATCGCTCTCGACCAGCAAATTCTTAATCGATTGAAACGCGTTGCTCGCCGCAAACAGGTAGGTCCCAAGGATCTCGTTGCGATGTGGGTTGCCGAGCGACTCTCAGAAGAGCGCGGCAGACACTCAAGCTCTGATTCTTCTAGTTAGATTTTTCCGATCACGCAACCCAATGATTCCCCGCTACACACTACCCGAAATGGGCGCGCTCTGGTCTGAACAGACCAAGTTCCAGAAGTGGCTGGATGTAGAGATCGCCGTCTGTGAAGTGCACGCTGAGATGGGGACGATCCCGCGCGAGGCGCTCGCACAGATTAAGACCAAAGCGAAGTTTTCGGTCGACCGCCTCCATGAAATCGAGAAGACTACCGACCATGACGTTATCGCTTTCACCACGAACCTGGCGGAATCGATCGGTGATGCGGCGCGTTTTGTTCATTACGGTCTGACTTCATCCGATGTGGTTGATACCGCGAATGCTCTGCTCCTGCGTGAGGCCTGCGACATTCTGCTGCAGAAGATCGATGTGCTGCTCCCCGTGCTGAAGCGGCGCGCGCACGAATTCAAAAACACCCCGCAGGTCGGACGCACGCACGGCATTCATGCTGAGCCGACATCGTTCGGTTTGACGTTCGCGCTTTGGTACGACGAGATGCGACGTAATCGCGAGCGGCTGGTAAATGCGCGAGCAGCAGTAGCCGTCGGCAAAATCAGCGGCGCGGTCGGCGCGTTCGCGCATCTCGATCCGCAAGTCGAAGAGAGCGTCTGCGCGAAGTTAGGACTGAAGCCGGCGCCGGTTTCAACTCAGATCGTGCAACGCGATTCTTATGCGGAATATCTCTGCACGCTGGCAATCATTGCTTCAAGCTTGGAAAAATTCGCTTTGCAAATTCGCCACTGGCAGCGCACCGAAGTCCGCGAAGCTCAGGAGAAATTCAAGAAGGGCCAGAAGGGATCGAGCGCGATGCCGCACAAGCGCAATCCAATCCTTTCGGAGCGCATCTGCGGCATGGCCCGCGTCGTGCGCGCAAACAGTATTGTTGGATTAGAGAACATAGCCCTCTGGCATGAACGCGACATCTCTCACTCATCTGCCGAGCGTGTAGTGCTCCCTGATTCGAGCATCGCCACGGATTACATGCTGGACAAAACGGCTTCGCTCGTCGCCGGTCTGATCGTTTATCCGGAGCGCATGCTGGAGAATCTTCAGGCGACGCGAGGATTGATTTTCAGCGGACAATTGTTGCTGGCCCTCACCAATGCCGGTGTCGCGCGTGAGACTGCTTATGATTGGGTGCAACGCAACGCAATGAAGGCGTGGGATGAAGGCGGCGACTTTAAGTCGCTGGTTTCGGCGGATGAAGAAATAACGGCTAAACTGTCGGCCGAACAGATAGCCAACGTGTTTGCGCTCGAAACTTACTTGCGGAATGTAGACGCAATCTTTGCGCGAGTGTTTGCGTTACAGAACCGCGAGCGGTAGCGATCGGCCTTTGTCTATTGAAAAGTCCGTCCGAGAAGCCCGGTCGCTACCGCTCGCGGTTTCGGTAACGGGCAATGCCCGACATTAGCCGCTCGTCCATTTCTCAGCCATGTTGCCGATTATCGGAAGCTTGAATTGAGCTCCCTGATAGGATTTGACCGCCGCGAAGATCAGCCCGCCAATGTAGGCGACAATCACGACCAACCAAATGAGCCCGAAGAGCATGCTCATCAGTCCGCCAATCGCGCCACCTGCATTGGTGGCTGCGCTGGCGGCGACGCCGGCGATCAGTAGCACAAAGCCTATTATCCAAATGGCGATGGCTACCACGATAAAGCCGACGTGCAGCAGAATTGATTGCAGCGCATGAAACTTTACGAAGCGATTTTCCTTTTCCATGATGAGGCAAATAATTGCGATGATGCCGATGGGATAACCGAGCGCGGCGGCCACATTACCATCGAGGCCGAGAGCAGACTTGCCTGTGTCCATAACAGTTCCTCCTGTCAGGTTTGAAGAATTACTTGTTAACAGTTTTCCAAGCGAACCCGCCAATGATTGGCAGCTTAAACCACTGTCCGCCGTACGCTTTGATTCCGCCGATTACCAGCAGAATGAAGAATATGAAGAGCAGGAATACCCCAAAAACCCAGGTCAGCAATCCCGCGATCCAACCCAGATCAGCGATGCTGAGCGCGAGCCTGAGTATCACGGTGAGAATCTCCAGAATCAATCCAAGCACGATCTCTAGACCAACCAGGAAAAGCGATTGAACGGCGTGAAACTTCACAAAGCGGTTCTCTTTTTCAGTGACCAGAAAAATTATGCTGAGCACCAGACCGAGGCAGCAGAGAAAGTTCGCGATGTAGCAGAGCATCGCCCCAACGTTCGAGTTGAGGTTTAGAAAACTCGTCTTGCCGCCGGGAGCGCCAGATGGCGGTCCGCTTTCTGAATATGGTGTTGCCATTTTTGCTGCCCTCTTTAGAGACGTTAACGAACAGTGGCGGGAATACTATGATATCGACTACGCGAAAAGCAACATTTGGCGTAATATCTTGCGTTCGCCGCCGGTACGCACGCTTCCAGCGGGCTTTAGCTACGAGAGAACAATGCAGGCTGGAAGCGTGCGTACCGACACGCGAAAGCTTATCGGAAAGCGAAGCATGAAGGCCAAAGTATACGTCACCCTGAAAACAAGCGTGCTCGATCCGCAGGGCAAAGCGATCAAGCACTCAGTTGAATTGCTGGGCTACGAAGGCATCGACGACATTCGTCAGGGAAAGTATTTCGAAGTGTCGCTCGATGGTTCGCTTGGGGAAGCGAAAGCGCGCGAACAAGCCGAGGCGCTGGCACGCGACGTTTTGTCTAATCCAATCATCGAAGATTTCCGCGTGGAGATCGAGAAGTGAAATTCATTTCGATTCTTTCTTGATCCTCGATGGTAAAGTTAAAATAGGCGTATTGATGAGCCAGATAATTCTAGAAGTCCCGGATGAAAGCGTGAAGGCGTGAAGCTTTCGCCAGATGCCCTGGCCAGCGAACTACGATTGGCGGCGGCGGTGAAGTTGTACGAGATGGGCCGCCTGTCATCAGGCGCCGCTGCTCGCTTGGCGGGTGTAACTCGTGTGCTTTTTCTGTCTAAGCTTGCAGACTACGGCGTGGATACATTTCGCCTTACTGAGGATGAACTAAGCCGGGAGACGCGGCTTGCCTGAGCTTATCTGCGACACCTCGGCGCTTCAGTATCTTCATCAGCTTGGACTCTTACACATTTTGTCAGCATTAGCAGACCGAGTAACAATCCCTCCGGCGGTAGCTGCAGAGATGTCGGAGGGAAGATCGCGGGGCATAGATGTGCCCGAACTTTCGAAGTTCGATTGGCTCTCGTTGCGCTGCCCCATCAGCACGATCTCATTGCCGCAAACGAGAGACTTGGGTGAGGGCGAGACCGAAGTATTGGCGCTCGCGCTGGAATCGCACGACGCGGTTGCAGTTTTAGATGATCGCCTTGCCCGGAAAGTCGCTGATGATTCAGGGCTGCGGTTTACAAGCACGCTGGGTTTGTTGATTGATGCCAAAAAGAAAGGCTTGGTTTCGGCGGTTGAGCCGCTGTTGGATCAGCTCCAATCGCTGCGCTTTCGGCTTTCTCCAGCAACGCGCGCAGCTGTGCTTAAATTGGTCGGAGAAGTAGAATAGCAACCACTAAACTGAGATCGAGAAGTGAAATTCGGCGTCATAGTTTTTCCCGGTTCGAACTGCGACCATGATGCGTACCACGTGATTTCGAAACACGTGGGCCAGCCGGTCGATTTCATCTGGCACCGCGATACTGACTTGCGAGGTTACGACGCGGTGATCATCCCGGGCGGTTTTTCTTACGGCGATTACCTGCGCGCCGGAGCGCTGGCCCGCTTTTCGCCGGTCATGAACTCCGTGAAAGAATTCGCCGCGAAAGGCAATCTGGTTTTGGGCATCTGCAATGGCTTTCAGATTCTGTGCGAGGCAGGTTTGCTGCCAGGGGCTTTGATTCGCAATCGTGAGTTGCATTTCGTCTGCGCTCATGTAAATGTGAGGGTCGAAAGCGTCAAGACCCCGTTCACACATGAGCTCAAACCCGGGAGCATTTTGAGTTTGCCGATTGCTCATGCCGAGGGAAATTATGTCTGTGACGATCAGACGCTGGCTGAGCTTCAGCATGAAGACCGCATAATCTTTCGCTATTGCGATCGAGACGGACAAATTACGGACGAAGCAAACTCAAACGGTTCCCGTGACAACATCGCCGGGATTTGTAATCAGAAACGCAATGTGCTGGGCTTGATGCCGCATCCGGAGCGCGCGTGCGAAGACTTGCTTGGCTCCAGCGATGGTCGCGAAGTATTTCGTTCGCTGGCGGGAACGCTGGCCGCTGCGGCCTAGCAAAGCACATAAACTTTTAGTTTGCGTCATACGACTTTGGGAGAAGGAAAGGAAACTACCATGAAACTTCATTCAGGATGGCTCGCTGCCGGCCTGCTGCTCTTCGCGGTGCTGGCCTGCAATGTCAGCAAGAACACGAACAACTCAAACAATTCGAACAACAGCAATAAGAATTCGAACTCGTCCACCAGCACGCGACCCGCGAACGCGGATGTCTACATAGATCAAATCAATATGGCCAAAGACGACAATGGCGAGCCGGGCGAGTCCGCTACCAGCTTTGCGCCCGACGACCACACGGTTCACTGCGTGATCAATCTGAACAAAGCCAAGGCCGGAACCAAGGTCAAGTTCACCTGGATCGGCGCCGATGTCGAAGGCATGAAGAAGAATGAGGAGTTCAAGTCCATCGACTACAGTACCAATTCGTTTGAGAACAAGGTTCACGCACACTTGACGCTTCCCAAAGACTGGCCAAAGGGGACGTATAAGGTCGAAGTTTACATCAACGGAGCACTAGACAAGACGATCTCTTACACGGTTGAATAGCTTGATGAAGCGTTTTCTGCCAATCGTGATTATCGTCGCCGTCCTGGTCGCGGCATTGATTGTCGTCTGGCTGGCGCTGCGGCCGTCGCCAAAATCCGGTGCGGTGAATAATGCGGCGCCGACTCCTTTAACCGACGCGCCCGGCGCGGAACCGCCACACATCCGCGGCAACGCCAACGCGGCGGTGACCCTGGAAGAGTTTGCCGACTTTCAGTGCGGCTCCTGTGGCGCGTATTATCCGGAGCTCAAGAAGATCGAAAGCGAATACGGCGATCGCCTGCGGGTTGTATTCCGTGAGCGGCCATTGATTCCGCCACACGAACACGCATTGATCGCCGCGCAAGCCGCTGAAGCCGCGGGCTTGCAAGGCAAATTTTGGGAGATGCACGACAAGCTATACGAGAACCAGGCAGCCTGGAGTGAAGCGAAAGACATTGCACCAGTCTTCGTCGATTACGCGAAGCAGATTGGGCTGGACGCCGATCGCTTTATGAGAGATCTGAATGGAGAGGTCGTGGCCCAGCGCATTTTTCAGGACGGCAAGCGCGCGCATTCTTTCAGCATTAACTCAACGCCCACATTTTTCGTTAACGGCAAGGAAGCTAAGGACGATTCGTGGAAACCGGAAGGCCTGCGCAAGATGATTAACGAAGCCTTAAGCGCGGCCGGAAAGTAACCGACGTAGCCACAAACGTATCGGATAAGATCGCAACCCGGAATAACGGTGTATAGAGTACCAACTTCAGTTGGGCTGTCCCGTTGCTTAAAGAAAAAGCCCGACTAAAGTCGGTACTCTAGACGCCGTTAGACAACCTATGCCTTCTGAACCTCGGCAATCTATTGCCTGGACATACCTCATTGCCGCACTCATCTCGATCGTCGGTCTGGGCGACGCGATCTATCTTACTGTACAGGATCTCACCGGCCAGACCCTGCGCTGCACGATTGTTTCGGGCTGTAATGAAGTTCTCAGCAGCCCTTACGCCCACATTGGTTCGTTCCCTCTGGCGGCATTGGGCGCCGTTGCGTATTTCACCGTCTTCAGTCTCTCGATCCTCGCCGCCTTCCGTTATCCCTTCGCAAAATCGTTATTGGCAGTGCTACTTGTGGCAATGTTCCTGACGACACTCTGGCTTCTCTATCTGCAGGCATTCATCATTCATCATTTCTGCCAATATTGCTTATTATCGGCTGCGGTAACCACCACTTTGACTGTGCTCGTTTTAATCGCTTCACGAGTCGGCCGTTCGAGAGTTATTTGAAATCGCTTCCTGAGCGCTGTGTACACGCGAGCACACCACTCGCTGCGAGGATTTCCGGTCTCGCAAGTGGACTTTGCGCGCAACGATGGTTTCACCTGACCGAGCGGCTCCTGAAATCCCGGCGTCCGTGCGCTATTACGAATCTCTTCAACCCTTCCCCTCACTTGCCACGTCTAACTTTTCGCTGCTAATCTTGGCCTTCAACGCCAACCATTCTTGAAAGGAGTTTCCAAGCATGAAGAAGCAATATGCGGTTTTTCTCGTCCTCGCGTCCTTTGTGATCATCGCGCTCGCCGCCGTGGCCGGAAGCGGAAGCAGCATTAGTGATTTACCCGCGCCGCCGGCGATCGGCACCGTGATCGACGATTTCAAACTGCCAGACGCTGATGGCAAGGAACATTCACTCAATTCGCTGAAGGGCAACAAAGGTACAATTTTGATCTTCATCGCGACGAAGTGCCCGGTGTCGAACGCTTATAACGATCGCATGGAGAAATTGGCCGCGGACTACAAGGCCAAGGGTGTGAATGTCATTGGCATCAATTCAAACAACACCGAACCATCAGCCGAAGTGAAGTCGCATGCGGCCGAAAAACATCTGACTTTCACGATTCTAAAGGATGATGGCAACAAGATCGCGGATCGTTTCGGCGCCACGCACACACCTGAGGTGTACGTGCTCGACACAAGCAGCAAGCTGGTCTATCACGGGCGCATCGACAACTCGCAGAAGATTGAGAACATCACCTCGAATGATCTGCGCGAGGCACTGGACGAACTGTTGGCGGGCAAGCCAATCAGTAAGACAACCAACATGGCCTTTGGTTGCTCGATTAAGCGAATCTCGTGACGGTGATATCAGTCGTCGCTGACGCGACGGATGAATACATCGCAATCTTTTCCGTGCCTTAAAAGACACGGCTGAATTCAACGCACCGCTACGCGGTCAAGAACTAAGAAATGCGTTCCTCAATTTTATTCGCGACTCTTTTGATCGTCGGTTCCGTGGCCGGGATTGTCGCGCCTGCCCAACTCAATGGAGCGGGCTCAGTTAAGCCGGCCGACGTTCGCGAGATCAATCTCGACGGCCTGAAAAAGATCCTGCAGCGCGATTCGAAAGACACGCGTCCGCTCCTGATCAACTTTTGGGCGACGTGGTGTGACCCTTGTCGCGAAGAGTTTCCCGATCTCGTCAAGATCGACGCCGACTATCCGGCTGCTCGTTTGAATTTTGTGGCCGTGTCATTGGACGAAGTGGCCGACATCAAGACGGCGGTGCCGAAGTTTCTCAAAGAGATGAACGCCACGATGCCCGTCGTGTTGCTCAACGTGAACGATCCGGAGCCGGCCATTAAGGTTGTCGATGCCAACTGGGACGGTCAGTTACCGGCGACGTTTCTCTACGATACGACTGGCAAGATCGTCTTCAGACATTTTGGCCGCATCAAGCCCGATGAGTTGCGCGCAGCGATCGACAAAGCAGCAGGCAGCAAGCAGTAGGCAGTAAGCAGCGCTCAGTTTCCTGCCTTCTGCGTTCTGCCCTCTGCCTACTGTTATGGAATCAATCACTCCAGAAGTAATCGCCGCTCACAATCTTACCCCCGAAGAATTCACGCGCCTCAAAGCGTCGCTCGGACGCGAGCCGAACCTCGTCGAACTCGGCGTCTTTTCCGTCATGTGGTCCGAGCATTGTTCATACAAGTCTTCAAAGATTCATTTGCAGCGGCTGCCAACCAAAGGCGAGCGGGTGATCGTGCCGCCGGGTGAAAATGCCGGCGTCGTCGATGTCGGCGATGGCTGGTGTGCCGCCTTCAAAATCGAATCGCATAATCACCCCAGCTTCATCGAACCTTTTCAGGGGGCCGCCACGGGCGTCGGTGGCATCCTGCGCGACATCTTCACGATGGGCGCGCGTCCAATTGCCGCGCTCAATAGTTTGCGTTTCGGATCGCTAGACGATCCGAAGAATGGCCGGCGAAATCGATCGTTGCTTGCGGGTGTGGTTGCCGGCATTGCGCATTACGGAAACGCGTTCGGAGTGCCGACGGTTGGCGGTGAAGTCGCTTTCGACGACGCTTACGCACTGAATCCCCTCATCAATGCCTTCGCGCTCGGGCTCGTTCGCAAGGACCAAATCTTCTTCGGTAAAGCGACGGGCGTGGGCAATCCGGTTTTGTATGTTGGAGCAAAGACCGGCCGCGATGGCATTCACGGCGCTACAATGGCTTCGGCAGAGTTTGATGTAGAAGCTCTTGAGAAACGTCCCACGGTGCAGGTTGGCGATCCCTTCTTAGAAAAGCTTTTGTTGGAAGCCTGTCTCGAAGCGATGCGCAGCGGCGCGGTCGCCGGCATTCAGGACATGGGCGCGGCCGGCCTGACGTGTTCGACGTGCGAGATGGCTGCGCGCGCGGACACGGGAATCGAAATCGATCTCTCGCTGGTGCCGCAACGCGAAACCGGCATGACCGCGTACGAAATGCTGCTTTCCGAATCGCAGGAGCGCATGCTGATCGTCGCGCATAAGGGACGCGAGCGCGAAGTTGCGGACATCTTTCGCAAATGGGATTTGGACGCAGTCGTAATTGGCCAGGTACGGGACGATGGTCGCATGCGCGTGACTCACAACGGCGAGACAGTTTGCGATGTGCCGGTGAAAGCCCTGACCGGCGAAGCTCCAGTTTACGAACGGCCAATCAAAGCTCGGTACGCGGACGTCCCGTCCGCGTCTGCCAGTGGATCTGATGCCCTCGATGCGGGCGAGCCGCCCGCGCTCCCAGCAGACACCGCTCCGGTAAATCTGCAGGCCGCCAAAACCGATCCGACGATGACGGCTGAACCCGCCGCGAGCGTTGGTGGCGGCACGGACATTGTAAGTCCAGCACCTCCGACGGCGCCGAATTTGGGAGCCGCAAATCACAACGACGCACTGTTGCGCTTGCTCGCGTCGCCCAACCTCGCTTCGAAAGAATGGGTGTATCGTCAATACGATCACATGGTGCGCACGAACACGGCAGTGCTTCCGGGTGCAGACGCTGCAGTCGTTCGTATTAAAGAGACGCGGCGCGCATTAGCGATTGCTCTGGATGGCAATGGCCGCTATTGCGCCGCGAATCCACGCGAAGGCGCAAAGCTGGTGGTCGCGGAAGCCGCGCGCAACGTCGTCTGCGTCGGCGCGCAACCGATCGCGATCACAAATTGTCTGAACTTCGCATCTCCGGAACGGCCCGAAGTGATGTGGTCGTTTTCGGAAGTAATAGACGGCATAGCTGAAGCTTGCAAGGCATTCAACACGCCGGTCGTTTCCGGCAACGTCTCGTTCTATAACGAAACGGAAGGTCGCGGCATTTTGCCGACGCCGGTGATCGGAATGATCGGATTAATCGACGACGTGAAGCGAGTGATTCAACCAGGCTTTAAGAATCCCGGTGATTTCATCGCGCTGCTCGGCGCTACTCGCGACGATCTTTCAATTAGTGAATATGCGGCCGTGATCGAGGACAGAAACCCGACCGTGATGGAGGGTGCAAACGCCCATCACGTTCCGGCGCTCGATCTCGAAGCCGAACTCGCGGTCCAAACCGCTTGCCTGCGCGCGGCTGAAGCAGGCTTGCTGCGCTCAGCCCACGATTGTTCTGACGGCGGATTGGCGGTCGCGCTCGCGGAATGCTGCTTCTCATCACTCAATCGGGACGCGTTCGGCGCCGACATCGATATCACCGGCGAGGACGACGTAATAACGCGGCTCTTCAGCGAGACGCCTTCGCGCATCATCGTCAGCTTCGATCAATCAGCCCTCGGAGACATTGAAGAAATCGTTGCCGCCGCCAGTTGCCCGATGACTCTGTTGGGCAATGTCGGTTCAGATCGTTTGCGGATCGAAAGTGATGGCGAGGAAGTAATCCAACTGGATGTTGCCGAGTTAGAAAGCGCCTGGCGCTCCTCTTTGAAAGACAAACTTCAGGCCGAAGCAATGGCTGCCGGAGCTGAGTGATTATTCGGATAATGTTATTTCCGCCACACTATCGGGAAGATGTTCCGTAGTTTAGCAGAGTTTGGCGTTCGACATTCGCATAAAGGTCGAAGCAGACCGGCTGTGCTATAATCCAACCTCGCTCAAATAACTTTTTTGATTAGAGATTTCCGGCGCAGATGTGTGAGACGCCGAAGGCTTTTTGGAGGGGAAGAATCATGGCGACAGAAATGAAACGATCCGCGCCAACCATTGATCGGATTGAAGAACTTTTGGGCGATGAAGCCCGGACGCTTCTGGATCATACGGCACAGACAATTCCTAAGGAGCAGCTTCACTTGCCGGGGCCTGATTTTATCGATCGGGTGGTCGCGCAGTCCGATCGCTCGCCGGCAGTTCTTCGTTCGTTGCAATCGTTGATCGGAAACGGGCGGCTGGCAGGCACAGGCTACGTTTCAATTTTGCCAGTCGATCAAGGCGTCGAGCATTCAGCCGGCGCGTCCTTTGCCCCAAATCCCCAATACTTCGATCCTGAGAACATCGTGAAACTCGCTATCGAAGGGGGCTGCAATGGCGTGGCGTCAACCTTCGGGGTACTGGGAAGCATCGCCAGAAAGTACGCGCACAAGATTCCTTTCATCGTCAAAATCAATCACAACGAGATGCTGACGCTGCCGAATAAATTCGATCAAGTACTGTTTGGGACCGTGAAAGAAGCGAAGAACCTTGGCGCCGTGGCCGTGGGTGCGACGATTTATTTCGGGTCGGATGAATCGACCCGGCAAATTACTGAGATCGCAGAAGCTTTCGCCCAAGCACACGAGCTGGGGATGGCTTGCGTCCTCTGGTGTTACCTGCGCAATCCCAAATTCAAAACCCCCGAAGGCGACATGCACGCCGCAGCCGATCTCACCGGGCAGGCGAACCATCTCGGTGTTACGATTCAGGCCGACATCGTCAAACAGAAATTGCCCGAACGCAATGGTGGCTATCCAGCCGTCGAAAAAGAACTGGGTAAATCGTATGGTAAGACCAGCAAGTTGGTTTATGAAAAACTCACCACTGACAATCCAATCGATCTGGTGCGTTATCAGGTCGCCAATGGGTACATGGGCCGCATCGGCCTGATCAACTCAGGCGGCGAGTCGAAAGGCGCAGGCGATTTAGCCGCCGCAGTGCGCACCGCGGTCATAAATAAACGTGGTGGTGGCATGGGCCTGATTTCCGGACGCAAGGCTTTTCAGCGGCCGATGAATGAAGGCGTTGAGCTGCTGAACGCAATTCAGGACGTTTATCTGTCGAAAGAAATCACAGTCGCATAAAACAGCCCGACATTTGCACCTGACGCGAGCGATTATTATAATGCGCGCGCTTTCGAAATCCCGACCATAGATATGTCAACTCCGATTCGCTGGAGACATGACCGGCCGCCGCGCCGTCGACCGAGGCCAGAGCCCAGGCCGCTGACGGTAATCAAATCCGCTTTGGGCGAAGCCGCCCGCGTGGCGTTGGCTGAGCCCTTCATGCTCTCCGTCGAGCGTCAGGATATCTACCTGCGCCGTCTGCCAAAAGCACTTGATGGGCTCCGCATCGTCCATCTTTCAGATTTCCATTACGGGCCACTAACTGATTCGCGGCATCTCGAACGGGCGGTGCAGGCGGCGAACGATCTGCGTCCCGACCTAATCGCGCTCACCGGTGATTACATTTCGCACGACCGCAGCTATGCCGCGCCGTGTGCCGAGTTGGTTAGCCGGCTGCGGGCGCGTTACGGTGTCTTCGCCGTCCTGGGAAATCACGATCATTGGACCGATGCTGAGTTGATCGCCGATCTGTTTCGCCTGGGAAACATCCGGGTCCTGCTGAACGAGGGCATGCGCGTCGATCTCCATGGCGAATCGTTCTGGCTGGCCGGAGTCGATGACACAATGGTCGGACTGGAAGATTTGCCGCTGGCTTTGGCCGGCTCTCGCGACGATGAAATGAAGTTGTTGCTGGCGCATAACCCAATCATTCTGCGACGCGCCGCGCGCGCGGATGTCGACCTCGTTCTCAGTGGCCACACTCATGGCGGTCAGGTTACCTGGCGTTCCGAGATGAGCCGCTCCGGCCGGCCGCGGCGTCGAATACTGCGTGGACTTGGACGGCGCGGAAATACGCAGATCTATGTCACGCGCGGACTCGGAACCGTGGTCCTGCCAATTCGGTATGGCTGTCCGCCGGAAGTGTCGGTGCTTGCGCTGCGCTGCCTGGCATAGCGTGCGTGCGACTCGTCCATCGGTAATCGGAGATCTCGCCAGCTCCGGCTTGTTATTTTCGCAAACGGGTTAATGCTCTCAGGCGCGCATTTGGCCCAATCAGCAATCGAAATCGGAAATCGTCTCGTGTCCTCTCGGATTATCACCCTGCCAAACGTGCTGACCATCTTCAGGATGGCGCTGATCCCAGTCTTTGTCTCGCTGCTTTTTTATCAGAGGTTTGTTTGGGCGCTGGGGGCGTTTGTGGTGGCCGGAATCACCGATGGACTGGACGGCCTCTTCGCGCGCCGTTTTCATCAACAATCGCCGCTGGGTCGAATTCTCGATCCAATAGCCGACAAAATGATGCTCGTGACGTCATTTGTAGTACTGTCAATGCGGGCAGTCTTTCCCAATCCCTTGCCCAGGCATCTGCCGGTACCGTTCTGGGTAACCATCACTGTGATTAGCCGGGACGTTTTCATTCTGGTCGGGGCTGCCGCGATCAATATGGTGACGGGCTTTCGCGCATTTCAGCCTTCGGCCTTAGGAAAAATCAGCACTCTAGTACAGATTCTCGCGGTTGCTACGGTGATTCTCGCGGCCCAAACCCGAGTAGGTACTGGCTACTATCTACCCACGCTTTACGCTTTGGTCTTTACCCTGACCGTCCTTTCCGGGGTGCACTACGTCTTCTTTGTCTCTAAACTCTTGAACGACGACCGTCGATA
>Ga0193747_1000251_pt1 | contig 21202 bp, 21 predicted proteins | sample L1m2metaG_FD_143048 | JGI IMG/M metagenome (GOLD analysis project Ga0193747, IMG submission 143048) | Soil microbial communities from a riparian zone of the East river system, Colorado, United States - L1m2 | ecosystem: Environmental > Terrestrial > Soil > Riparian zone | place: USA: East River...
GAAGCCTGAGGGAGCGGGGGCAGCGACCGAGAAGCTTGCGGGCACCGTGACGACGGGCGCGGTCGTGTCCACCAGGTTGACGGTGACCGTGAAGCCGGCCGAAGCGGTGTTCGAGTGCGCGTCGGTCGCGGAGCACGAGACGGCGGTTGCGCCGACCGGAAAGAGGCTTCCCGATGCAGGGCTGCAGGTGGGCGTGATCGGCCCGTCGACGTCGTCGGTGGCCGAGGCCGCGTACGAGATGGTCTTCCCGGACGCGCTCTCGGTCGTCTCTGCAAAGTCCGCCGGCACCGTGAGAACCGGTGCGGTCGTGTCTGAGACGACGGCCAGAGTCAGGGTGACCGTGAACGACGCCTGCCCCGTGTTCGAGTGGGCATCCGTTGCCGAGCAGGTGACCGTCGTCGCCCCGATCGGGAAGGTGCTGCCCGAAGCGTGATCGCAGGCCGGAGTCAGCGCCCCGTCGACTGCGTCGGCTGCGGAGACCGCCCCATACGGGACGGCGGTTCCGGAGGAGCTCGAGGTCTCCACCGCGACATCTGCCGGGACGGTGACCGTCGGTGCCGTCGTGTCCTGCACCGTGACCGTGAAATCCTTCGTGACCGGATCTCCCGCTTCGGTCGTGGTCGAGCAGCTTGCGGGCGTGTCGCCGACCGGGAAGTGGCCGGTGACGTCGAAGTCGCCGCTGCCCCCGCTCCCGTCGGGATGGTCGCACGTGGCCGCGATGGCGTTGTCGGAGACGGGGTCGTGCGCCTTGACCGAGTACGTGACGTCGGCGCCGGTGCCGTCAACGGCTTCCACGGTCGGCACGCTGACCTGGATCGGGGGCGGTGCACTCAGCCGCGCGCCGGAGCTCGTGACCGCCACGGCTGCGACGACCGCGCCGAACGGAACGAGCGGAAGCAGGCGCCAGGTTCGCATCAGTGACCGCCGTGGCTCAGGACGAGGGTGGCGAGAGCGATCAGGAGCAGCGCGCAGCCGACGGTCCCTATCCCGCTCCCATAGGCCCAGCGGACGTGGACGAGCGCATGCGATCGGATGAACGTCATCGGTACGGCGACAAAGCCGATCAGAAGCACCGCGATCCCCATCAGCGCCGCGACGAAGATCACCGCCGCACCCACCCCACGCGCCGGTGTTGAAGCAGCGAGCTCAGGGGGCGCGAACGGGACGATCGCCTCAACGTCTCGAACACGAGTTGCGTTAGCGGCCAGCACGCCGCTCGCGCGGAGCTTCCGCGCTGTTTTCGGCTTCACCTTGTGTGTGGCTCGCTTGGTCTTGACGACGGCGCTCGACTGCGGGGCGGAGGTCGTGGACGGTGGCGTATAGCTCGGCGCGTTCGTGGGTGCCCGGCTTGGTACCGGTTGGACGGGTGTCGGCTTGGGCGCTGGCGCCGGCTTAGGCGCTGGCTTCGGGGCGGGCTTCGGGGCCGGCTTCGGGATCGGTGCCGGATCCGGCGCGGGCGGCGGCGGATCAGGGCTCGTCGGCGCGGTCGTGTCCTGGTTCGGTGTGCCCGTCGCCGAAGGTGCTGCGACGAACGCGACCGTGAGGCCCACTGCCAGCACGAGGGACCCGCAGAGGACGCACAGGATCCGCGACGCGACATCGCCGACGTCCGCACCAGCCGCAGATCTCGCGCTCACCCCGAGGGAAGCCTAGAGCAGAAAAGCTCAATTTCCGAACGACTTCAACGACAAATCGCCATGCTCGACGTGTCCGGTGGGGCCTCTTGGCGCGAGGTGGCTGCACAGGCAGGATCGAGGGATGCGTCCGCTCTTCGTGGTTTTGGTTCTGTTTGCGATCGCGGCCGTCGGCTGCAGCCTCCGCCGCGCGGCACCTCCTCCGTCGCCGTACTGCCGTTCGGACCATCCCCTCGCCGGCGTCTACCACCCGTCGCGGCTGCACGTCCGCAGCAAGTGCCGCGTCGTCAGCGGCGTCGTCGATCGGGTCAAGTTCGAGGACTTCGACGGCGACGTGCACATCGACCTTCGCCCGGACGACCCGAAGCTCGTCTCAGAGGGGAACGCCGCAGTCGGTGGAGACCTCGTCGTCGAGGTCATCCCGCAGGACCGAGCGCGAGTTCCGATTCCGGAGGCCGGCCAGCGGGTCTGGGTGGTCGGCCCCTGGGTCGACGACGAGCGGCATGGCTGGCGAGAGATCCATCCTGCGGTCTGGATCAGCGCGGGCACGATCCACCCCGCGACACCGAGCGAGCTCGCGGCAGTGCAGAAACTCCTGAGCGGCCAGGCAAGCGATTCGGACTAAACCGGAGGGGCAACCGCCGCAGCGTCACCCCTCCGGCCGCCGATCCTAAACAGCGCGAACCGGGAAGTGAACTGTCCCAAACAGACAGTGCCGCACCGCACGCGGAGCGCGGAACCGAAATACTTTTGCCGACACTGAGAGCAGAGGAAGGACGAGGAGAAAATGGCTGCACACGAACTGGAAGCAACCGCACAGGCGCTCGTCGCCGAGGGCAAAGGGATCCTCGCCGCCGACGAAAGCGACGGGACGATCAAGAAGCGCTTCGACCCGATCGGCGTCGAGTCGACCGAGGAGAACCGGCGCGCTTACCGCGACCTCCTCTTCACCACCGAAGGCACCGAGGAGTACATCAGCGGCGTCATCCTCTTCGACGAGACGATCCGCCAGTCGTCCGCCGATGGCACGCCGTTCCCCAAGCTGCTGGAGAGCAAGGGGATCATTCCGGGGATCAAAGTCGACCAGGGCGCGAAGCCTCTGGCGCTCGCCGAGGGAGAGACGATCACCGAGGGTCTCGACGGGCTGCGCCAGCGCCTGGCCGAGTACCGCGAGCTCGGCGCGCGGTTCGCTAAGTGGCGCGCGACCTACTCGATCTCCGACACGCTCCCGAGCGAGTACTGCATGTGGACGAACGCGCACGCGCTCGCCCGGTACGCGGCGCTCTGCCAGGAGGCCGGGATCGTGCCGATCGTGGAGCCCGAGGTGCTCATGGACGGCGACCACACGATCGAGCGGAGCTTCCACGTCACGTCTCGCGTCCTCTTCGCGGTCTTCACCGAGCTCGCCGACCAGAAGGTGCAGCTCGAAGGGACGCTGCTCAAGCCGAACATGGTGCTGTCCGGCTACGACGGGTCCGACCGCGCCGGCGTCGACGAGGTCGCGCACGAGACGATCCGCTGCTTCAAGCGGCACGTTCCCGCCGCGGTCTCGGGAGTCGTCTTCCTGTCAGGCGGCCAGTCGGACGAGGACGCGACCGCGCATCTGAACGCGATGAACAAGCTCGGTCCGCATCCGTGGCAGCTCTCGTTCTCGTATGGGCGCGCGCTGCAGGCGCCCGCGCTCAAGGCCTGGGCGGGCGAGAACGTGGAGGCCGGTCAGCGCGCGTTCTACCACCGCGCGAAGATGAACAGCGCCGCCCGCAGCGGGCTCTACGCGCCCGAGATGGAGCGGGAGGCCGCGACGGTCTAGGTCGTCGGGGCCCAGCGGTTCTTCGTGACTGCGTTCCAGACCAGCAGTCCGGTCGCGGCAGGCGGGAAGAGCAGGGTCATAACGACATACGTCGGATACGGCCGGGGGCGGTCCGGTGGATACGCGCGGCCGACGAGCCCCATGTTCACGACGAGCCATCCTCCGAAGTACGCGAGGTAGTACAGCGGCGCGGCAGCGGGCGTGAGCGGCCCGGCCACGCTGGTCAGGCCCAAGGCAAGCAGAATGCCCACCGCCGGAACCGCGAGCCCGGCGGTGATGCTGTAGATCAAGGCGGCGCGCGTCGACCGCGGGCCGGTCACGCTAGGAGCCGTACTCGATGCCCGAATAGCGGGCGAGCTTCTCCGGCTGGTGCTGCCCCTCGATCCGGCGGACGGTTCCGGAGCGCGAGCGCATGACGATCGAGTCGGTGATCACCCGGCCCCGCTCGCGGCGCGCGCCGCGAAGGAGCGCGCCGGTCGTGACGCCCGTTGCCGCGACGAAGACGTCCTCGCCCGCGACGAGGTCGTCGGTGAACAGCACGCGCTGCGGGTCGAGGCCCGCCTCCTCGAGCTTCTGGCGCTCGCCGTCGTCTCGCGGCCAGAGGCGACCCTGGATCCCGCCGCCCACGCACTTGAGCGCGGCTGCCGAGATCACGCCTTCGGGCGTTCCGCCGATGCCCATCAGAAGGTCGACACCCGTGCCGATCTGGGCCGCGGCGATCGCAGGTGCGACGTCGCCGTCGCGGATCAGGTTCACCCGCGCGCCGGCTTCGCGCAGCTCCGCGATCAGCGCGTCGTGCCGTTCGCGCTCGAGCACGACGACGGTGACGTCGCGGACGGCCATGCCCTTCGCCTCCGCGACCCGCCGCACGTTCTCCGTCGGCGAGAGCGTGATGTCGATCGCTTCGATTGCTTCAGGTCCGGTCGCGATCTTCTCCATGTAGACCGCGGCGCCGGGGAAGAACATCGTGCCGCGCTCGGCGACTGCGATCACCGCGATCGCGTTCGGCTGGCCGAGCGCGGTCAGGCGCGTCCCTTCGAGCGGATCGACCGCGACGTCGACCTCCGGACCGTTCCCGTCGCCGACCTCCTCGCCGTTGTAGAGCATCGGCGCCTCGTCCTTCTCGCCCTCGCCGATCACGACGACGCCGGACATGTGCACGGAGTCGAGCATGATCCGCATCGCGTCCACGGCGGCCTGGTCGGCCGCGATCTTGTCCCCGCGTCCGGCCCAGCGCGCGGCGGCCATGCCCGCAGCCTCGGTGACGCGGACGAGGTCGAGCGCGAGGTTGCGGTCGGGAGCCTGGGCGACGCCGCCCTCGGTGCGCCCCTCCAACGCTCCCTCGGTCACGGCGCCATCCTAACCCGGCGGGACTTTGTGGCTCTGAGCCACTATCTCGCCTTCGGACACAGACTCGGCACGGACTTGGCACAGAACGCGCCGTCCGTCCACGCGACGCTCGTTGTACGGACACGTCTCTCGAGAGTTTGTGGCTCTGAGCCACAAACTCCGGGAATGCGCAACGATGGACCCGTGACCTTTCGCTCGTGGACGCCTGAGCGATGCGTCGTCGGCTTCGCCGTTGCCGTCGCCGTCTTCCACCACGCCCCGATCGTTGCCGGCGCCGTTGGGCTGCACGACCCCGTCGACCTGATCACGCCCTTTGCGGTCGTCGGCGCCGCATTCGCCACGCTGGTCTCCCTCCACGCTCCGCCGCGGGCGCTCGTGACCGCGTTCGTCGGCGCGGTCCTCTACGTCGACGGCCACGGGATCCACCTGTCCGCGAACTCGATCGGCAACGAACCGGTCTCGGGTCGCGCGCGCGACCTCGCGCATTTCTGGGACGAGCGGTTCGGACATCTCTGGTGGCACCTCGGCTGGTTCGTGCTCGTCGCGGCGATCTGCCTCGCCGAGCCCGGACGGCGCGTCAGCCTCTCGCGCCGCCGGACCGCCGCAATCGTCTTCCTCCTCGGCGCGACGCTCTTCACGAACACCGTCGAGGGCGGGGACTGGTGGCTGGAGCTCGCCGGCGCAGTCGTCTTCTGCGCGTGGGCCGCCGCCGCGCGCCGTCCGCTCCTGATCGCCTTCGCCGGTGCGTTCGCCTTCGGCGCGGTCCTGATCGGGATCTGGGCGATCTGGCAGGGGGGCGTGCCGCAGTTCAGCCAGCTCGGTTGGCTGTAGCTACATGCGCTCCGGTGCTTCGACCCCGACGAGGTCGAGGGCGCGGGCGATCACGAGCTGCGTCGCCCGGATGAGCGCGAGTCGAAACGCCTGCGCGTCGCTCTCGAGCACGCGGTGCTCGTGGTAGAAGCGGTGGAAGTCGTCGGCGACCTTGATCGCGTAGATCGGGATCGCGTGCGGGCCGCGCCGCTCGGTCGCCTCCGCGACCACGCCCGGGAACTCCGCCAGCCGCTTGACCAGCTCCCGCTCCTCCGGCGCGAGCTCGGCAGGCGGCTCGGCCGAGACTGCGGCCTCGCCGGCATTGCGGAGGACGCCGGCGATGCGGGCATGCGCGTACTGGACGTAGAAGACGGGATTCTTCGCGGAGCGCTCCGCGGCGAGATCGACGTCGATCTCGATCGGCTGGTCCGGGCCGCGGTTCGTCAGATACCAGCGCGCGGCGTCCACCCCGATCGCATCCAAGAGCTCGTCCAGGAACACCGTGTCCCCCTGCCGCTTGGACATCTTCTTCGCCTCACCGTGCTCGAGCAGCTGGACGAGCTGATAGATCAGGATCTCCACCCGCTCGGGGTCGAATCCGAGCGCGCCCGCGAGCCCTTTCAGGCGGCCGACGTAACCGTGATGGTCGGCCCCGAGCACGTAGATCAGCCGGTCGAAGCCCCGCTCGACCTTGTCGCGAAGGTACGCGGCGTCCCAGGCCACGTACGCCGGCTTGCCGCCCTTCTCCGCCGACCGGACGATCACGCGGTCCTTGTCGTCGCCGTGCGGTGACGTCCGCACCCAGACGGCACCGTCCTGCTCATAGGTCTCGAGCGCTGCGATCGCGTCGGCGAGCCCCGCCGCGAACGACGACTGCCGAACCCACGCGTCGAACCGGACGCGGAAGCGCTCGAGCGTCGCCTGCAGCGACTCGAGCATCCAGGCGATCGGATCGTCGTGCTTCGCCACGTCCCACATGTACGCGCCCGTGTAGCCGCCTTCCGGAGGATCGCCGCCGGCCCGGATCGCCTCCACCGACGCGAGGAACTGCTCGGCCTGCGTCCCGGCGTCGTTGACGTAGAACTCACGCTCGACCGTGTGACCGGCGAACTCGAGCAGGCGCGCGACTGAGTCGCCGTAGGCGCCGTTGCGCGCCGAGGCCACCGTCAAGGGCCCGGTCGGGTTTGCGGAGACCATCTCGACCTGGACTCGCTCCGGCGCCGTCGCCGAGCCGCTGCCGTAGTCGGCGCCGCGCTCGAGGATCTCCGCGAGCACTTGCCCGTACCACTCCCGACCCAGCCGCAGGTTGACGAAGCCCGGCCCGGCCACGTCCGCGCCCTCGACGGCGTCGAGCGTCGTCGCCTGCTCGGCGAGCTCCTGCGCCAGCTCGCGCGGCGGCCGGCGGCGCGCGGGCGCGAGCCGCAGCGCCGCGTTCGTCGCGTAGTCGCCGTGCGCCGGATCGCTCGGCCGCTCGAGCTCGACCTCGGCGCCCGCGAGCTCCGACAGCTCGGCCTCGAGACGCTCGACGGCGCTAGCCGGCAACGGCTTCTCGCGGTGCGAAGTAGTCCTCGAGCTTCTTCAGCTCGTCGGTCGTGCCGACGCTGATCAGGACGTCTCCGACCTCGAGGCGCGCGTCGGGCGAAGGCGTCGTGTCGAAAGTGCCGTCGTGCTTGCGTACCGCGACAATGATTGCGCCCGTCTCGTCGCGCACCCGCAGGTCGCGGATCGACTGGCCGGCGCGCGGGCACGTGGACGTGATCGCGATCTCCTCGAGGTGGAAGTCCTCCCCGGACGCGCTCGTCACGACGTCGAGAAACGCGGCGACCTGCGGCTTGAGCGCCAGGTTGGCCATTACGCGCCCTGCGGTGCCGTACGGAAGCACGACGCGATCAGCGCCCGCGAGCTTCAGCTTGCGCTCCGCGTCCTCGTCGGAGGCGCGCGCGACGATGATCAGGTCGGGACGCGCGGCGCGCGCCGAGAGCGAGATGTAGAGGTTGTCGGCATCGGAGTCGGCCGAGGCGACGAGCCCGACGGCGTTATCCAGCCCGGCCTTGCGCAGGTCCTCGTCCTCGGTGCCGTTGCCCTGGATGAAGAGCTCGTTCTCCTCGCGCGCGAAGGCGATCGCGTCGTCGTGGAAGTCGAGCACGACGTAGCGCACACCCGCGGCGCGGAACTCGCGCGCCACGCGGCGGCCCACCCGGCCGAAGCCGCAGATGATGAAGTGGTCGCGCAGCTTGTCGATCGTCCTTCGCCTCCTGTGCTCTGCGAGCGCCCCGCTGAGGATCCCGCCCGCGATCGTCTCGACGACGACCGCGCCGACGTAGGCAAAGATAGTCACGCCGGCGAGGACGAGGAGGACAGTCCACAGCCGCCCGGCGGTGCCGGCGGGCGGCGAGTCGAGCCCGTTCAGCGACGTGGTGACGACGGTGCGGTAGAACGCGTCGATCCACGTCTCGTGCAGGATCGCCTTGAAGCCGAGCGTTCCGGCGGCCAGGACGCCGCCGACCGCCGCGAAGACGCGCAGCATCCGCCGCGGGGTGAAGCCCTCGGTCACCGGTGTATCGTAGGCCCGTGGACGCCGAGGGCCCCGAGCGCCAGCTCAACATCCACCTCGATCCCGAGAAGATGGCCGGCGTCTACGCGAACTTCGCGAACATCAGCTACTCCGACTACGAGTTCACGCTGACGTTCGCCCGCATCGACCACGAGGTCGAGGAGGGCGACGTCCCGGGCGTCGTCGTGGCGCGGATCAACGTCGCGACGCCGTTCATGCGCGAGTTGCTCGACGCCATGCAGGACACCTGGTCGAAGTACACGACGGTCAAGGGGATCCAGGACCTCCCCGAGACCGAGGGCCGCTCCGGCCAAAACTCGTAGCCAGCTCGAGCCGCTGTTTGGTGGTCGGGTGGTCCGCGAAGAGGACGTACGCCCAGCGCGGCGGGTCCGGTTGCAAGGCATTCGAGAGCGCGAGGTCGCGGAAGAGGTTCGCCGCGGCGGTTGAGTCGCGCGTGCGCTCGAGCGCGATCCAGTCCGCCTCGCGCTCGTAGCGGCGCGAGATCGCGTTCGCGAAGGGAAGTGCGAGGAGGGCGAGGATCGCGGCAGCGAGCGCCGCGCGCGGGAGGAGCTCGGCGCGGTCCGGGCGGGTCGCGCGGCCGACGAGCCAGAAGCCGGGCACGAGGAAGAGGAGCGTCCACGCAAGCCCTTTCGGGATGTGACGCCGGTCTAGGTGCGCCCGCTCGTGCGCGGCGAGCACCGCGAGCTCGCCCGGCGGGAGGCGCAGGATCGTGTCCCAGAAGACGATCCGCTGCGTCGGGCCGATGCCGACAGCCTCCGCATTTGCGGCCCGAGTCTCCTTGTGCACACGGTCGATCTCGACGTGGACGCCGGCGAGACCCGGAGGCGGATGACGGAAGGCCTCGCCCGCGCCGAGCAGCGGGCTGAGGGATGCGTACGCGGCGACCGAAGAGGTTGCGAGCGCCGCGGCGGCCAGCCACCACCGAGGCGTTCGCCGCGCCAGGGCGACGAGTACTGCGCCGGCGATCGCCCCGCCGACGACCCAGCCGAGCACGGACGGCACGAAGGCAAGCGTCCACGAGCCCCAGCTCTGCAGCGAGATCCCGTAATGACGTTGCCAGGCTTCGGCCAGGACGGCCGACGGCGCCGCGGCGAGCCAGAGCGCCAGCCCGAGGAGCGCGCCCAGCACAGAGGCGCGGGCCCGTGGCGGCCTGAGCGCGAGAAGCGCAAGCACGCCGAGCTGGAGCGCGAACCCACCGAGCGCCGCGAGACGGATCACGCGTACGTGTCCAGCGGCCCGCCGCAGCTCGCCCGGCGTGAAGAACTCCGTAGCGGCGATGTGGGCCCGCGGGAGATTTGCCGGCACGCGCGTCCGCCAAAGCCACGCAGCCGCCGCCAGCCAGAGGCCGGCGAGGACGAGTAGCGTTCCCGCCCTGCCGATGCGCGTCGCCGTCGTGTCCGACATCCACGGAAATCTGCACGCGCTGGAGGCGGTCCTGTCGGCTGTGGGCGCGCTCGAGCCCGACGAGCTCTGGTGCCTGGGCGACCTGGTCGGCTACGGACCGCGGCCGAACGAGTGCTGCCGCGCCGTCCGCGAGCGCGCATCGGTCTGCCTCGTGGGGAATCACGACCTGGGCGTGCTGGGCACGATCGACCTCGGCGAGTTCAGCGACGAGGCTGCGACTGCCGCGTTCTGGACGCGCTCGATTCTCGACGAGGACGCGCGCAGCTTCCTGGGCGGGCTGCACCCGAGCGGCAAGGCGCAGGGCCTCGAGCTGTACCACGCAAGCCCGGTCGACCCGGTCTGGGAGTACGTGCTGACGGAAGAGGCTGCGCGTGCCGCCCTCGACGCCTCGGAGGCTCCGGCTGTCCTCGTCGGGCACAGTCACGTGGCGCTGGCACTCACGCCAGAGAACGGGGAGATCGCCGGGGGACTTGCCCCGGACGGAGCGAGCGCCGAGTTCGGGGAGCGCCGGTTCCTCCTCAACCCGGGCTCGGTCGGCCAGCCCCGCGACGGCGACCCGCGTGCGGCCTTCCTCGTGCTGGACCTCGAGGCGCGCCGCGCGGAGTTCCACCGCGTCGAGTACCCGATCGAGTACACCCAGCGCGAGATTGCCGCCGCCGGGCTCCCGCCCGTCCTCGGCCAGCGGCTCGCGGTCGGACAGTGAACCGGGTCGCGCTCCTGGCAGTGGTCATTGCGCTGGCCGGCTGTGGCGGAGCCCGGACCTCGTCGCCTGAGCCCAGCCTGCCTGCGCCACTGGCGGCCCGCCTCGCAGGCTACGCAGACGAGACGTCGCGGCTCGCGGGCGCGGGAGATGCGTGCGCCGCGCGCGTCCAGGCGCTCGCGCTTCAGCACGCGACAGTGGCCGCGATCAACGCGCATCGGGTCCCCGGCCAGCTGCAGGAGCCGTTGCAGAACTCCGCCAACGAGCTCGTGAACCGGCTCGTCTGCACGCGTCCTCCTCCGCCGCCGGCGAAAAGCGAGGAGAAGGGCAAGAAGCACGGCAAAGGCAAGGCCAAGGGCCATGGCAAAAAGGGCGAGGAATGAACGCGGAGGTCCTCGCCGCGCGCTACCGCATCGGGCAGCCTCTGGGACAGGGCGGGATGGCGAACGTCTATCTCGCCCATGACGAGGAGCTCGACCGGCCCGTCGCGCTGAAGATCCTCGCGGACAACCTCGCCGGGGACGCCACCTTCCGCGATCGGTTCGAGCGCGAGGCGCGGCTCGCGGCGCGGCTGAGCCATCCGAACGTCGTGGGCGTGTTCGACGTCGGCGAGAGCGAGGGCCGGCCGTTCATCGTCATGGAGTACGTCGAGGGCGACACGCTGGCGCACGAGCTCGTACGCCACGGAGCGCTGCCGCCGGCTCGAGCCCTCGAGCTGGCCCTGCAGATCTGCAGCGGGCTCGAGGCGGCCCACGCCTCCGGGCTGGTCCACCGCGACGTGAAGCCGCGGAACCTGCTCCTGCGACCCGACGGGGTGCTGAAGATCGCCGACTTCGGGATCGCGCGAGCGGCCGAATCGACGCGACTCACCGAGATTGGAACGATCCTCGGAACCGCGGCGTACCTCGCCCCGGAGCAGGCCGAAGGGCTCGAAGCCACGCCGGCCGCCGATCTCTACTCCGTTGGCGCGGTGCTGTACGAGCTACTCACGGGGCGAGTTCCGTACGCGGCCACCTCGCTCGTCGAGCTGCTCGCAAAGCAGCAGGCGGGGCGGCCCGCGCCGATCGCCGGTGTGCCGGCGGCGCTCGAGCGGGCCGTGGTCCGGTGCCTCGAGCCCGATCCGGCGGAGCGCCCTCCCTCCGCGGGCGCGCTGGCCGCCGAGCTGACAGCGGCTCAGTCGCCGACGATCCCGCTCGAGCGAGGCACTCCAGGCCCGCCCGCGCTGCATGTCGGGAGCCAGCGCCGGCGCTGGGGCGTCGTCGTGCTGCTCGTGCTGGCGCTCGTGGCGCTCTACTTCATCGTCCGCTCGAGGAACACGGGAACGCCGGCACCGCCGCCGCCTGCAAAGGTCACGCCCATCCCGGCCGGCGCGACGCCCGCCGAGGAAGCGCGGAATCTCGCGGCGTGGCTACGCGCCCACACTGGTGGTACTAAAGATTGACCGGCTCGGCCGCGTGGGTCGTGCCGAAGGTGATGCCTTCGCGCGAGAGCGCGACCTGGACTTCCTCACGCGCCTTGTAGATCCGCCACTTGACGGTCGCGAGGGTGATCTCGAGCGAGTCGGCGATCTCGCCGTAGGCGAGCCCGACGACGTCGCGGAGCAGCAAGGCCATCTTCAGGTCGACGTTCAGGTTCTCGACCGCCCGCCAGACCGCGTCGATCGCCTCGATGCGCTCGAACGGCGCATCGACGACCTCGAGCGGCGGAATGTCCTCGAGCGCAACGACCGCGCGCGGCCGGCGCTCGTGGGCGCGCAACTCGTCGAGCACCCGGTTCTTGGTCACCTGGAACATCCAGGTCGTGAACTTCGAGCGGAGCGAGAACTTCGGGAGGCCCTGGAACACGCGCAGGAACACCTCCTGCGTCAGATCCTCGGCGAGAGAACGGTCTCCGACCAGGCGGAGAACGTAGTTGTAGACAGGCGTTTCGTAGGCGCGAACGATCAGGCTGAAGGCTCGTTCGTCGCCTCGTTGCGCCTTCCGCAGAACCGCTAGATCTGGCTGCTGAAGCGACAAGACGCGGGAGTATAACCCCTATCCAGCCGACTGGATCAGGTTTCTGCCAGTCATCTGTAAGGGTTTGTCGAGCCCCAAAAGGGCGAGGGCCGTGGGCATCAAATCTGAAAGCTCTCCTGGTCCCGAAAGGGTCACCTGGGTATTCGTGACGACCAAGGGGACCGGATTTGTCGTATGCGCGGTGTGCGGGCTGACGCCGTCGGGCTCCAGCATTTGCTCCGCATTCCCATGGTCGGCGGTGATCAACGAGACGCCTCCGGTGCGCTCCACGGCGCTCACGACTTCCGCGAGGCATTCGTCGGTCGTCTCGACCGCCTTCACCACCGCGGGAATGACGCCCGTGTGGCCGACCATGTCGGGGTTCGCGAAGTTGACGACGCCGAAGCGGTATCCGGATCCGATTTCGTCGGAGAAGCGGCGTGCGACCTCCCGCGCCGACATCTCGGGCTTCAGGTCGTAGCTGGGCACGTCGCGCGGCGAGGGGACGAGAACCCGGGTCTCGCCCGGCCACTCGTTCTCCTTGCCGCCGTTGAAGAAATAGGTGACGTGCGCGTACTTCTCGGTCTCGGCGACGTGGAGCTGCCTCGCACCGTGTTCCGCGAGCACCTCCGCCACCGTCTCGGGCACGTCCTGCTCGGCGAAGGCGACGGGGCAATCGAAGTCGTCGCTGTACCGCGTCATGGTGGTGATATCGGCACCGAGCTCGAGCAGCCGCATCACCAATTGGCGCATTCGATCGGGGCGGAAGTTGAACGCGATCGCCGCGTCGTGCTCGGCGTCGAGGTGCGGCCGGCCGCGCAAGAGGACCGGGACGACGAACTCGTCGGTGATGCCGGCCGCATGGCTCGAGCGGATCGCTTCGACGGGATCGTCGGCCTCGACGCCGCGACCCTCGACGATCGCCGCGAGGGCGAGCTCGGTGCGGTCCCAGCGCTTGTCCCGGTCCATCGCGTAGTAACGCCCGCAGATCGTGGCGATCCGGTCTGCCGGCAGCTCGGCGAGGTCCCGCACGGCGGAGGTCGGCGAGACGTCGCGCCCGTCTGTGAACGCGTCGATCCAGGTCCGCTCGGCCATGTCTTCGCGCCGCGCGAGCTCCAGCAGCGCGCGGAGGTGCTCGATGTGCGAGTGCACGCCGCCGTAGGAGACGAGCCCGAGGAGATGCACGTCTCCCCCACGCTCCTTGGCGCGCCGGAACGCGCCGACGAGCGCCTCGTTCTCGAAGATCGCGCCGCTCGAGACTGCGCGGTTCACGCGCTGGAGGTCCTGGTCGAGGATCCGCCCCGAGCCGATCGTCAGGTGCCCCACCTCCGAGTTCCCCATCTGGCCCGGCGGCAGCCCGACCGCCTCTCCCGAGGCGTCGAGCGTCGTGTGCGGATAGTCCCGCCAGAGCCGGTCGAATACCGGCGTGTCCGCGAGCTCGACGGCGTTCCCCGGCCCGGCCGGCGCGCAGCCCCAGCCGTCCAGGATGATCAGTGCTACGACGGGGTAAGACACGCCTTGACGATCGCCGCGAACGACTCGACCTCGAGCGAGGCGCCGCCGACGAGCGCACCGTCGATTCCGGGCGTCGCCATCAGCTCCGCTGCGTTCTCGGGCTTCACGGAGCCGCCGTACAGGACCGGGACGTCGTAGAGCGACTTGATGAACGCATGCGCTTCCTGCGCCAACTCGGGCGTCGCGGTCGTGCCCGTTCCAATCGCCCACACCGGCTCGTATGCCAGGACGACGTCCCCGTCGGGCAGCGCGTCCTTCACGGCCTCGACCTGGAGCTTGAGGACGAGCTCCGTCTGGCCGCTCTCGCGCTCCTCGTGTGACTCGCCGACGCAGGCGATCACCTCGAGCCCGGCCGCGCGCGCCGCAACAGCTCGTCGCGCGACGGTCTCGTCGGTCTCGCCGAAGTACTGGCGGCGCTCGGAGTGCCCGACGATGGCGCCGTAGACGCCGAGCTCCCGCAGCATCGCCGCCGAGACCTCGCCCGTGTACGCGCCCTCCTCGGCCCAGTGGACGTTCTGCGCCGCAACCGCGATCTCCGTCCCGGAAAGCGTGCGCACCGCGTCCGCAAGGGACGTGTACGGCGGACAGACCGCGACGTCGACGCCCTCGCTCCCGGCCAGCCGCTCCGCGAGCGCGGAGCAGAACGCCACCGTCTCGGACGGCGTCTTGTACATCTTCCAGTTGCCCGCTACTAAGGGCCTACGGCCTCTAGGCCCACGCCCCGGGCCAAGCAGGTCCGGAACGAAGCTCACGTGACTGACTCGGGAATCACTGCCACGCCGGGTAGGTCCTTACCCTCGAGGAACTCGAGCGAAGCGCCGCCGCCGGTCGAGACCCAGTCGATCCGGTCCGTGACGCCGATCTCGTTCACCGCGCGTGCCGAGTCGGCGCCGCCGACCACCGTGTAGCCGTCGACGTCCGCGACCGCCCGCGCCACCGCCTTCGTCCCTTCGGCGAAGCGCGGCCACTCGAACACGCCCATCGGGCCGTTCCAGAACACGGTCTTCGCCTTGCCGATCTCGGCGGCGAAGCGCCGCTGCGTGACCGGGCCGATGTCGAGCCCGAGCCAGCCCTCAGGGAGCTCGTCGTAGGGCGTGACGCGGCGCTCGGCGTCCGCCGCGAACTCGGACGCGGCCACCACGTCCTCGGGGAGAACGACCGGGAAGTCGAATGGATGCTCGTCACGAAGCTCCTCCGCCATCTTGCCGCCGATCAGCACGGTGTCCGCACGCCGGCCGAGATGCTGCAGGATGCCGAGCTTGTCCTCGACCTTGGCGCCGCCGGAGATCAGGACGAACGGCCGGTCGACCTCGCCGAGCAGCTTGCCCAGCTCCGTGAGCTCACGTTCGAGCAGGAGGCCCGCATAGGCCGGGAGGAGTTGCGCGACGCCGACCGTCGACGCGTGCGCGCGGTGTGCGGAGCCGAAGGCGTCGTCGACGTAGAGGTCACCGAGCGAAGCGAGCTGCCGTGCGTAGTCCTCGCCGCTCGCGGTCTCCTCGGGGTTGAAGCGCGTGTTCTCGAGCAGCGTCAGGCGCGCGCCACGCTCGTCGAACGCGACCTCCTGGCCGAGCAGCTCGCCGAGCCGGCGGGCGACCGGTCGGAGGGAGAGCTTCGGATCGGGGCCCTTCGGCCGGCCGAGGTGGGAGCAGATCACGACGCGTGAGGCGGCACGCTCGACGAGCAGCTCGATGGTCGGCAGCGCCGCGCGGATCCTCGTGTCGTCCGCGACGGCCCCGTCCTCGAGCGGCACGTTCAGGTCGGAGCGCAGCAAGACGCGCTTGCCGCCGACCTCCACGTCGCTTATTGAGCGTGGCTTACGCAAGCAGCCGGCTGACGAGATCGACGAGCCGGCACGAGTAACCCCACTCGTTGTCGTACCAGCCGAAGACCTTGGCCATCTTCCCGTTCGCCATCGTCAGCTCGCTGTCGAGGATGCAGGAGTACGGGGAGCGCTGGATGTCGGTGGAGACGAGCGGGTCCGTGGCGTACTGCAGGTAATCCTGGAGCGGCTCGCTCGACGAGGCCTCGCGGTACGCGGCGTTGACCTCCTCGACCGTGACCTCCTGTCCGAGCAGGACGACGAGGTCGGTGATCGAGCCGGTCGGGACCGGGGCGCGCACGGAGATCCCATCCACTTTCCCCTGCAAATCAGGCAGAACAAGACCGATCGCGCGTGCAGCTCCGGTGGAGGTCGGGATCAGGTTGATCGCCGCCGCTCGGGCTCGGCGGAGGTCCTCGTGCGGGAGGTCGAGCACCTGCTGGTCGTTCGTGTACGCGTGGATCGTCGTCATGAAGCCCTGCTCGATCCGGAAGCGGTCGTGCAGGACCTTCGCGAGCGGCGCGACGCAGTTCGTCGTGCACGACGCGTTCGAGATCACGTGGTGAATCTCCGGGTCGTACGTGCCGTCGTTGACGCCGAGCACGATCGTCACGTCGGGATTCGTCGCGGGCGCGGAGATCACGACCTTCTTCGCGCCGGCGTCGAGGTGCTTCTGAGCGCCTTCGCGCTTGGTGAAGAAGCCGGTCGACTCGATCACCACGTCGACTTCGAGCTCCCGCCAGGGAAGGGCCGCGGGATCGCGCTCGGCGAGCACGGTGAGCTCCTTGCCGGCGGCGGTGATCTTGCCCTCGCCGAGCTCCACTCCGCCGGCGAGCGGGCCGAGATTCGAGTCGTACTTGAGCAGCTGCGCCATCGTCGCCGCGTCACCGAGATCGTTGTACGCGACGATCTCGAACTCCGCCGGACGCTCTAGATGCGCCCGGAAGAAGTTGCGGCCGATGCGGCCGAACCCGTTGATGCCGACGCGCGTCTTTGCCACGTGCCTCCCCTTGTCGAATGGCCCCCGGCGGCGAGTCTAACGACCCGTAAATCGCCCGCGGACTCGATTGAGCGATTCCCTTGGTTTTCTACCGAACTCTGCGTCATACTGCGTCCGCGGCGGGTCCGTGCTCGTCCGGCGATGGATTCAGACCCCGTCCGTCGCCAAGGTCCGGAGCGTGGTTCAACCGGAGGGGGAGGTCGTCCTCGGAGCTTCCCCTCCGGCCCGCCGCTTACCGTCCGGAAATTTGGCCGCCGCTGGCGGCTCCGATTTCCGGCCGGTATCGCTCTTGGATCCCGAGCGCGGGCGAGCGGGCGCGGGCAAAGCCCACACCCGCGTCAGACGTCGGCTAGCTCTACAAGTTTTCTCAGTCGCCTATGCATAGCCGCTTTCGTTGTTGGCGGCTCCGTTTGGCCGGCCAGTTCTCTCAATGACGCCGTTGGGTTTTCCAATCTGAGCTCGGCGGCCTCTCGGATCTTTGGCGGCAGGCGCTTCAGGCTGATCTTCTTCGCCGCCTGGAGTTGGACATGGGCGGCTCGGCTCGTGCGGACCAGATTGGCGTGGTCGGCGTTTGCCAGGCGGTTCGCCCGGGCTCGCGTTGCGCCCATCACTGCTCTTTCTTCGAGGAGGAGGACCGCATCCGCCGCTCCGGCGGCGGCCAGGACGTCGGCGATCGCCTCCGCTCCTTTCGCGTACGCGATCGTGTGGCGCGCACGGTCGAGCACGCGTAGCTGAGCTCCGGCGGCCGCTGCGACCTCCGCCGCGAACTCCGCTCCGTCGCGCGACGCAGTTCGGATCTCGAGATGGGGAGCGCGCGGCCCCGAGAGCGAGCCCCCGCCGAGCAGGGCGCCGCGAAGGTAGGCCGAGCGGCAGCACGCACGTCCGACGACGCGCTTCGGCGGACGCTCGAGCGGCGCGAGCGTCACGCTCAGCACGCCGGCTTCGTTCAACACCTGCAGCGCGCGCGCGTCCCCGGCGACGTGCAGCTGGTATCGCGTCTCTCGCTCGAAGGCGGGCCGGCGGTAGGAGCGGATCTCCGAGACGATGCCGAAATGGCTGAGCAGGCTGAAGCCGCGGCGCGCGACCGCAGCGGTCGGAAGGTCGAGGTGCAGAGCGACGGCGCCCCGGCCCAGGAGATGCTCGCTCCCCGCGGTGTGGAACAGGCCGGAGAGCTCGGCCAGACGATCGCAGTCGCGGGTCGGCTCGACCGCGGCGAGCTCGGCGCGCAGCTCCTCAGAGAGCGACATGCTCGAGCGCCAGCAGCCGCCGCTTGTAGTCGGGGCCGAGCGAGCCGTATCCGCCGAGCCCTCCCGCGGCGACGACGCGATGGCACGGGATGAAGACGCTGAGGCGATTGCCGGCGCAGAAGCTCCCGGCCGCTCGCGCAGCCCCGGGCCGACCCGCGAGCGCCGCGAGCTCTCCGTAGGTGACGACCTCGCCGCGCGGGACCGCCCGAAGCGCAGTAGCGAGCGCGGTGCGGAAGGGCGTCTCGAACTCGAGGTCGAGCTCAACATCGGCGAAGGAGACGTCCTCGCCCCGGAAAAAGTCCTGCAAACGAACCACGATCGAACTTGTCACTGAGTCGGCACGGACAAGTGAATCCTTCCCCGGTACCGTGACAGCAGGGATCTCGGGGATCCCCTGGGGGGCGTTGGGGGCGCGTTCCGGCCGAAGGGACATGTCCGGGCGGGGCAGGTCGTGCCAGACCACGCGCCCGTCCTTGACCCAGAGCTCCCCGACGCCGAAGCCCTCGGCCTCGTAGCGCACCGCCGTCACAGCCACTGCCGCAAACATACAATCGCGCCGACCGTGAGCACGCACGCCATCTTCCGTCCTCCGTCGGCCGAGAACGAACCGGTCCGCTCGTACGCGCCCGGCTCGCCCGAGCGCGAGGAGCTGCGCGTTCGCCTCGCCGAGATGCAGGCCCAGCAGATGGAGCTGCCGCTGATCATCGGCGGCGAGGAACTGCGAACCGGGAACACATTCGAAGCGGTCATGCCTCACAAGAAGGATCACGTGCTTGCGACCGTGCACAAGGGCGGGCCGAAGGAAGTCGAGCGCGCGATCGCCGCAGCAGCCGAGGCCTGGGAAGACTGGTCTCGCTGGCCGTGGGACGAGCGCGCGGCGGTCTTCCTCCGCGCCGCCGAGCTCCTGGCCGGCCCGTGGCGCGCGACTCTGAACGCGGCAACGATGCTCGGCCAGTCGAAGACGGCGCACCAGGCCGAGATCGACGCGGCCTGCGAGCTGATCGACTTCTTCCGCTTCAACGTCCAGTTCATGCGGCGGATCTACGAGGAGCAGCCGATCTCCTCGCCGGGGGTCTGGAACAAGCTGGAGTACCGGCCGCTCGAGGGCTTCGTGTTCGCGGTCAGCCCCTTCAACTTCACGGCGATCGGGGGCAACCTCACGGGGAGTCCCGCGTTGATGGGCAACACGGTCGTCTGGAAGCCCGCGTCCACCGCCGCCTACTCCTCCTACTTCCTCATGAAGCTGTTCGAGGAGGCCGGATTGCCGCCGGGCGTGCTGAACCTCGTCTACGGCTCAGGCGCTGAGATCGGCGACCCCGCGCTCGCCAGCCCCGACCTCGCCGGCATCCACTTCACCGGCTCCACCCCCGTCTTCCAGAGCATGTGGAAGACGGTCGGGAAGAACATCGAGCACTATCGGAACTACCCGCGCATCGTCGGCGAGACCGGGGGCAAGGACTTCATCGTCGCGCACAAGTCCGCGGACGCCGCAGCCGTCGCCACGGCGATCGTCCGCGGCTCCTTCGAGTACCAGGGGCAGAAATGCTCGGCTGCGTCGCGCGTCTTCGCGCCGTCGAACCTCTGGCCGGAGATCCGCGAGCGGCTGGTCGCGCAGGTCGGCGAGCTGCGCATGGGCGACGTGAGCGACTTCGGCAACTTCATGGGGGCCGTGATCGACTCGGGCTCGTTCCGCACGCAGAAGGAGGCGATCGAGGAGGCGAAGAAGGCCGCGAAAACCGAGGTGCTGGTCGGCGGCGGCTACGACGACTCGGACGGCTACTTCGTCGAGCCCACCGTGATCGAGACGAGCGATCCCGACTTCAGGACGATGAGGGAAGAGCTCTTCGGCCCGGTCGTCACCGCCTACGTGTACCCGGAGGGCAAGTACAGGGAGACGCTCGAGCTCGTCGACAAGGGCGCGCCGTACGGGCTCACGGGCGCGGTGTTCTCGCAGGATCGAAGCGCGGTCGACGAGGCCGGGGACGCGCTCCGCTACGCGGCCGGGAACTTCTACGTCAACGACAAGCCCACCGGCGCTGTCGTCGGCCAGCAGCCCTTCGGCGGAGCGCGGGCATCGGGAACGAACGACAAGGCCGGCTCGATGTGGAACCTCATCCGCTGGGTCAGCCCGCGCACGATCAAGGAGACCTTCGTGCCGGCGACCGATTACCGCTACCCGTTCATGGCCCCGGACGCCGACGGCGACGGCCCCGCGGGCTCGCGCTAGCTCCGCGACATGAAGCTTCGAGCGCTCGTCATCGCCGTCGCGGCGGCAGCTTTCCTCGCGCCGGCGGCGCAGGCCGGTCCGATTGTCGACCGCGCGGTCGCCGCGCTCCAGAACGACCCGATCTACGTCGACCCCGCGGCCAACCCAACCATCACCGAGGCCCAGAAAGCCTTGCTCGAGAAGCGCATCCGCGTCGACGGAGCCGGGCCGCTCTACCTCGCGATCCTGCCCGACTCCGCCTCGGCGGAAGCGGGAGGGTCGCCCGACGAAGTCCTGCGGGCGATTGCGGGCGGCGTGCACAGGCGCGGCACCTACGCCGTGGTGGTCGGCCGCCATCTCCGCGCCGGCGCCACGAAGAACGTCCTGCCGCAGGGCGAGGCCGCGAGGGACGTCGACCAGGCCGTTGCCGCTCACAAGAGCCAAGGGCTCGGCGCGATCCTGGTCGACCTCGTGGACCGCGTGGGCGCAGACCGCAGCGGCAGCTCAGGCTACTCGGGTGGAAAGGGAGGCGGAGGCGGCGCGGGACTGGCTTTGATCGGGATCCTCGGAGCCGCCCTCCTCGTCTTTCTCGGCATCGGCCGGGTACGCCGCCGCCAGCACGCGCAAGAGCAGTTCCAGGAGGTCCGCAAGGCGACGCAGGACGACCTCGTCGCGCTCTCGGAGGACATCGACAAGGTGGACATCGACGTCCAGATGCCACAAGCCGATCCGCACGCCAAGGAGGACTACGGGCAGGCGATCGAGGCGTACAAGAAGGGCTCCGAGGCGCTCGATCGCGCACGCCGGACGCAGGACCTGGAGCAGGTGACGAGCGCGATCGGGGAAGGCCGCTTCGCGATGGCTTCCGCCCAGGCCCGGCTCGAGGGCCGGCCTCCGCCCGAGCGGCGCCCACCCTGCTTTTTCGATCCTCGCCACGGCCCGTCGACGCGCGACGTCCGCTGGGCGCCCCCGGGTGGCCTGCCGCGTGACGTCCCTGCGTGCGAGGCGGACGCCTTGGCCGTCGAAGCCGGTCGCGATCCCGATTCGCGCCAGGTCGAGGTCGGCGGGCGGATGGTTCCCTACTGGCGCGCCCCGGCGTACTTCAACTCCTTCGCGGGCGGCTACTTCGGAAGCTTCG
>Ga0193747_1000254_pt1 | contig 21005 bp, 24 predicted proteins | sample L1m2metaG_FD_143048 | JGI IMG/M metagenome (GOLD analysis project Ga0193747, IMG submission 143048) | Soil microbial communities from a riparian zone of the East river system, Colorado, United States - L1m2 | ecosystem: Environmental > Terrestrial > Soil > Riparian zone | place: USA: East River...
TTGCCGCTTGAGCCGACTTCAGTCAACATACAAATTCGGGCGTTGGGCTGCTTCGCCTTCGATTCTTGTGATAGGATGATGCCGAGGTGAGAATGATGACTTTTACAGTTGAATATGAGCAAGAAGACGATGGCCGCTGGCTGGCGGAAGTCCTCGAAATGCCGGGTGTCTTAGCTTATGGTCAATCATCCGACGAAGCTATTACCAAAGCGCAGGCTCTTGCGTTGCGGGTGCTCGCAGACCGACTTGAACATGGGGAGAGTGCTCACGAATTTGTGAATATCACTTTTGCGGCGGCATGAGTCAATGGTCATCAGCTAAAGCTAAGCATGTTCTCGCGGCGCTTCTCCGCATTAGGTGGAGCATCAAACGAGAGTCGAGTTCTCACAAAACACTCTCACGACCCGGTTGGCCTGACGTGATCTTTGCTTTCCACGATAAAGAGGAGATCGGGCCTAAAATGTTGGCGCGCATTGCAAAGAATACTGGCCTCAAACCAGAAGATCTATAAATGGCTGCGATAAATGGGCAGCCCAACAACTCATTCAACCCGATGCCTCGATAGCACTCTTTTCATGCTGCTTCCTGCGATGTAAACTGTCGCTGGCGCTCGGCGCGGGTTAATTCGAGCGTTATCTGTCTAGCGCTGCTATTGCAAGTCATATGAGGTAATCAAGTTGCTCATCGCCGCTCGCTTTATTGATTCTATTGGAGAGTTGAACGATTTAACTCTGTCAGAGATATTGATAATTGAATCATAATGCGAGGCTAATCGCTATTGCGTTCGCTCGCGGGCGAGAGGTGGTGGCGCGCCAGATAACAACTCATTGAACCGGACTCGCAATCAGCAAGTCCCTTATCCTTTTGGTTGATTGCTCGCCGGTTAGATACCGTGTTTAATGTCAAGCATTTTGTGCGTGCAGCGGATCATCTTGCCTACCACTCTTCAATACGCCGTAAGCAAGATGAATGAGCTTGCGCATGACGACCCCGGTGATCTGCATCTCACATTTTCCTCGTTCTCTGAGTCCATCAGCCCAGGCTTTGATGATCGGATTACATCCGAGCGCCGTCACCGCCGGGAAGTATAGTGCTTGACGAATAGGCGGCGTGCCGACCTTTGAAAGGCGTGCTCGGCCACGTACCGACTTGCCCGATTCACGCAGCCATGGAACTAGCCCGGCGAAGGCCGCTACTTGGCGCGCACGCTCGTACTTGTGGAAGTTGATCTCACTGATCAATCTCGCCACAGTTGCTTCGCCTAACCCAGGAATTGATAGCAATAAGTCACGCTCAGCCTTTAACTGTGGGTGGTTGTTCAGGTGCTGGCGGATCAGCTTCTCAACTCGCTTGATCTGTTCTTCCAGGTGGCTGATGACACTCTCAATAGTGTCCCTCACCTGGGTCGTAGTGCCGCCTGCCGGATGCTTGAACGACATTGAAGTGAGTTCCGTGTTGTTCCCTCACCTGGGTCGTAGTGCCCGCCTGCCGAGAGTCTGTTTGACTCCATCGTGTGCATCTCGATCAGAGAATCTAGTCTCATGACAAGTGCCTGTGGCCTCCAGACAGCCATGGACTCGAGCCGTGTGGTTCTTAACCAGCCATTGAGAAAGTTGGATAAACCCGGCCTCGTTGTTGGCGAAGACGCGGTGACGAAGCTTGCCGCCTTGACCAATGAGGCAGAGGTTAAACTTTAACTTGGCGACATCAATACCGAGAACTGGAAGTGTCATGCGGAATAGTCCTCCTGGTGGTGAATCGATTGCGACGCCGGATCAAACTTGCCAATACAAGCTCTTCTCCTCTGGAGAGGCTTCAGATACCGTCCCATCTCAGAGGCGCACGCAAAGGGTCTGGTGCTGGGAGTTGATCTAACCGTCAGGCTCATTAAGCCTCAATTCTGGCTCGGCTTCACCAACGCCATTCTTGTGATCAATGTTGACGGCGCAACCGCGCTTCAGTCAACTTACAAATTCGGGCGTTCAGTTGCTACTTGGCCTTTGTGCTTTGATGTGAAAGACAAAGCGTTTGATTATGCTCCTAACGTGCTAAAATGAAAGCACCATTTGAAATGAAGAGGAACGTCATGGAAACTATAGAACTAACAATTGATGAATCATTACTGGCGGAAGTTGATCGAGTGACGCAGAGACTTGCGATGACGCGCGCCGATTTCGCCCGTCTCGCTTTAGAACTTGCATTGAGGAATCAGAAAACGATTGCGCTGGAACAGCAGCACGCTCAAGGCTACGCTCGTAATCCTGTCAAACCTGATGAATTTGACGATTGGGAATTGGAGCAAGTGTGGAGTGAGTCGTGAAACAAGGAGATGTATATTGGTACACGTTCCGCGCTCCTGATAAACGTCGTCCCGTATTGATTTTGACGCGCAGTTCAGCAGTTCCCTTCTTGACCGGCATCACCATTGCGTCAATCACAACCACGATTCGTGGTATTCCGTCAGAAGTTCTTCTGACTCCGGGCGAGGATGGAATGTTTGCGGATTGCGTGGTGAATACGGATAATATTCAAACCATACAGAGGGCTAATCTAAATGAGTTTATCACGCATCTTTCACAAGAAAGGATGCGCGAAGTTCGTGGAGCGATTGAATTTTCTTTAGGTTTTGATGCCTTGCTATAAGCGGCGCAGCCCAACAACTCATTCAACCCGACTCGCGCGTAGCGTTGCCTTCATGCTACGTTGCCTATGCGCTCGCGGGTTAATTCGGGCGTTATGTTGCCATCTCTATCGTAGAGGCTTATTCTTATAAGCGAAATACATTTGATTAATTTTGAAAGGACATCGTTATGTCATCGCTTCCAAACTATTACTTAAGTCCTGAAGAATATTTAGTTATCGAACGCCAAGCTGAATACAAGAGCGAATATGTTGATGGCGTAATGTATGCGATGGCTGGAGGGAGTGAGCGTCATAATTTAATTGCTGGAAATCTGGTTACAGCGTTGAACATTCAACTTAGAAAAGCTCCTTGTAAAGTTTATCCGAGTGATCTGAAAGTTCGCGTGCCTAATTCCAAAAGGTTCTTTTACCCTGATGTGTCTGTAGTATGTGGCGAAGTCCAGTTTGCCGATGATGAAAAGGATGTGGTTCTAAATCCGCTTCTCGTCGTGGAAGTGCTATCTGATAGCACAGCAGCCTTTGATCGGGGAAAGAAGTTTCAGTCTTACCAGCAAATCGAATCCTTGCAAGAATACCTGCTGGTGTCACAAGACGAATACGTCGTAGAACATTATCTCAGGCAAGAAAATGGTCATTGGCTTTATACGAAGGTGAGCGGTCTTGAGGAGACTCTCATTTTACCAGCCTTAAAATCTCAGTTAGCGTTGAGTGATATTTACAGCAAGGCAACATAACAACTCATTCAACCCGACGCTCGACAGCATTCTTTTCATGAAGCTTCCTCGCATTGTAAATTGTCGCTGGCGCTCGGCGCGGGTTAATTCGGGCGTTATCTGTCTAGCGCCTCTCTCGCAAGAGTTGTGAGATAATCAGGTTAAGTGCGCCGCTCGCTTTCTTCAATAAATTGGAGGGTTGAATTGCTTGGCTCTGCGAGTTGATTTGAAAGTAGAATCTAAGCGCGAGGCTCATCGGCAATAGCCGTGCGCTCGCTGCGAACAATATGGCGAGCCAGATAACAACTCATTGAACCGGACTCGCAATTAGCAAGTTTCTTAAACTCAATGTTAATAGCTCGCCGGTTAATTCGAGCGTTCGGCGCTTGCCCTTTGCTGAGAAATCATTGTTGAACTTAGCAGCATTCAATATCGTAGTAGCCTTAAGGAGGTAAGAGAGGATGTATTGCTCATCTTGCGGCGTATCTGTCGCACAGGGCTTGAGCTACTGTAATTATTGTGGCGCAAAGTTGAATGGGGTGAAAGGCGATAGCGTCATCAAATCATCAGAACTGAGAGATGAATCCCTCGTATCGGGGATGATAATAGTCTTCGTCTTCGGCCTTGGAGCTATTATGGGTCTAATGGCAGTGATGAAAAGGGTGCTCGACTTAAATGTAGGGCAGATTCTCGCTTTCATGCTGCTGAGCTTTCTGATAATGCTTTTAATCGAGGGTGTGTTCATTCGGCTGTTATTGCGTCGTAATCGAAGCGCTGAAGAAAGAGGCGATACCGCGCTATCGAAGGGGCAAGCTACGAAAGAGCTTAACGCGGCACAGGCGCGAGCGCTGCCAGAGGCCATGCCGAGCGTGACTGAGCACACGACCCGCACGTTAGAGCCGATCTACAACGAGCGAACATCAAAATGAAGAATCGCCCTTAAGCCATGCCGCACCTAACAACTCATTGAACCCGACCGCCCTTAGCTTGCCTTTCATCAACATTCTAATTCGAGCTTTAGCTGGTTTGTTATTCAGGCACACGACCTGTAATATACGAGTGTGGTTAATTAGCATCGCTTCATACCTTCAGATTTCGAGTATGATTTTGAGCAGGACAAATTGTCTGCTCACGGTGTCACTGTTGATGAAGCGGTTGAATGCTTCTTCTCTGACTTTGAAGTTCGTCGAAACAAGCGATATCAGGATAGATACCAGTTGCTTGGGAGAACTTTAGGCGGACGTAAGCTGAAGATTATCTTCCAGCTTAAAGCGAGCAATATAGTGCGACTTATCACAGGCTGGGACATATGAGTGCTAATCGTAAAATCAAGAAACCTACTCTCTCTGAAGAAGAGATTGACAGAATTGTAGGGGCGCAAGCTGATTGACATGCTCCCCGAATTGATTACCAGCCGATAGATTAGAATCTCCCAACTTCCAGAGGAGATTCAAGCATGAAGCAATTGAAGTTCAGCGAGGAGCAGATTATCTCGACCCTGCGTGAAGCAGAAAAGGGCGAGCAGACCATCACGGCTCTCTGTCGTGCGCATTCAATCTCAGAGAATACCTTCTACAAGTGGCGGCAGAAGTTTGGCGGCATGGAGGTCGCGGTCGCCAAAGCCCTGTTCAAATTTGTATGCGAGATGTATGCTAACCCAGGACAAACAAGATAACAGAATAAGAAGGGGCGAGAATAATCTCGCCCCCCTTTCCTCCTAATCAGGCATAGCTGACAGCCTATTGCCCGCACTCATAGTTGCTGTGAGTCACTACCGTACTGAACCTGCGTTGGTACTCTGCGCTCGTCAGGAAAGCACATACCATAGAGCGGTAGTTTCCTGGTACACGATTATTCAAAACATTCAACCAGAAGTCGTATCCGGTCTCGTCTGGATCACGACGCAGATAGCCAAAGTATTGCATCAAGACAAACGATTTATTGTACTCGGCCACCTTGAATGAATCGATTTCTATCGCTTCTCTTATAACAAGACTCCGACTCTCGTTAAGGCTTGAGCCTGAGTTGTATCTGTTGATGAGAGTGTTGCGTTGAGATGATAAATCCGCTCCGCTTGTTTGTTGTACCGTTTGAACGAGAGCATCGACAAAACTCTCGGCAGTTGTTGCGTTGCTGTACCTCTGCAAGAACTCCTGTCGCTGCACGAATGCGGCTGCGAATGCAGTTTTAGCGGCATCCAGATTGATTCCCATTATGACTTGCTGCCTATCGGCAGAGAACTCTTGATAGTTAACCTGTCTGCCCAAAGCTCCTTCGTAGAAGCGATAGATGAATGAGCCTGTTTGCTGAAATTCGTTCTCGATGAAGAAGGCTGCGCTGACTCCTATGCGTGCCTGATGTACGCAATCAGCCTCACCATCACAACTGTCTATCCTGGAAGACCAGTACGCCAGTCCGTCAGTGTCCGGCTCACGTGAAAGGAAGTCTAGGTAATGCTGCCGGACGAAGTACAAATCATTATCGAGAGGATTTGCTGTCTCTGCCGCTTGTTCAGCAGTAAATCCTGCATTCGTTTGATTGCCGATAATGGAAAATGAACGATTGGCAGGACTGAACGAGTAATTAGCTCTTGACGGAGTTACAGTGTAGAAGCCTGTGGTTTCTACATTATCGAAGCGGTAGTTGCCGTTGCTGTCTGTGATGGAGCGTCTCGATTGTGTGCCGCTCAAGATGACGGTTGCGCCGCTCACAGGAGCGCCGCCTGTGGTTGCGATATGCCCGCTGATTGTTGAGTCGGCGGCGGTCGGTGTGTTGCTGAGTTTGGTAACGGTCGCCGTCAACCCGGTGCTATCGTTTGTCGATCCTCCCGTGCCCGGCCCGACGATTAAATCAATGGTGTCTCCTATGTTGCCGATCCCAAAAAAGACGTTGGTGAAAGGCAATGTGCCGCCGTTGCTTGTGATCGAGCCGCTTAAGAGAATGAGTTGAGATGGTGTTCCATAATTTCTGATGACATAGACATCAGTGGTGGTCGGCGTGGAATCAATTCCCTGAAACTGTCCTTGCAGTTGATACTCTCCCGTCGTGGGAGCAGTCCAGCGCACGAAGCTGTAAGAGCCGGGTTGCAGGTTGAGCATGGTTGCAGGCTGGTTGACCGTCGTCGAGTAGGTTTGCGTGCTGTTCGATGTATTGTGAAAGACGCCCGGCGGAGTGTTACCGGCAGCGTCCCAGGCATCAATCAAGGCGTTGCCTAATGTACCGCCGCCCGCGCTTGTCTGATTGTTGGCGTAGAGCGTAAAGGCTGCGCCTAAAGAAGCGGCAGAGCCATAAGACCAGACGCCGCCGTTGAGCGGGCTGGGATTGGAGATAATGGAGAAGTCGTTAACAGCATTGTAGGTCGGCAGTGCCGGGAAAGTTGAACCCGTGCGGCACTTGCCGAAGCTGCCCGCATTGTAGATGTTAAAAACTTCCGTATCTGAAATTGCGCGGTTGAAGATTTCCAGTTCGTCAACGGCTCCGTTATATGGAACACTACTGCCTGCACCGATGCGTAACGGATTGGTGTCTATAGTGTTGAGCGTTCCGATAGAGGTGGTCTTGGACATATCCAAAACGCCGTTGATGTAGATTCGCATCGTCGTGCCGTCATACGTTCCGGCGATGTGGGTGTAGGCGTTCAGGGGAATGAAACTGCCGCTTGCCACGCGGTCAAACGTCGAGTTGTTGCCGATGCTAAAGACGATTTGCTCGCTGGTTGCTGTCGTTGCGCCAACCAGAATCCCGTAAGGCTGGCCGCTGGCGGTTCCAAAATTTCCTTTAAGCACAATTGCATCACCGTTAGACGGATTAACCCACGCATCAATCGTGAGCGCGCTGGTGATATGCAAAGACGGCGAGTCTGGAACTGTCACGACACTCGTATTGCCGTTGCCGTTAAATTGAAAAGCCTGCGCGACCTTGCCCGCAGCGAAAGCTGTCTGGCCTCCGAGCGTGCCGTTGTTACCGCCCTTGATGTCGTTGCCATTACCTTCTGCCGGATACCACGCGACCATGCCCGATGGCGGCGGCGTACATGCAGTCGCTGGCGGCGGCGTCGCAGGCTTGCACTTGCCCGCGCTGCCTGCGCTGGCGATTGCCTGAACCTCCGATTGAGCGAGCGCGCGGTTGAAGATTTCGAGTTCGTCAACAGTTCCTATAAAATTGTCAATGTAGCTGCCGATGATTACCGGATTGGTGTCTGTGTTGTTGAGCGTTCCGATATTAGTGGTTTGGGAAGCATCCAGAACGCCATTGATGTAGATGCTCATCGTCGTGCCATCATAAGTAGCCGCGACGTGTGTATAACTGTTCAAAGGAAGCTGGGTAGTGCTGCTTATGGCAGTAGCCGTCGAGTTGTTGCCGAGCCGGAAATTGATCTGGCTGGTGCCGGGGATGAAGAAGAGCGAGTAAGGTTGATCCGCAAGGGTGCCCACATTCCCTTTAAACACAATTGACGGTAAGCCGTTATTCCCCGCCGCGGGATTTACCCACGCATCAATGGTGATCGCAGTAGTGATATGCAAAGAGTTGGAGTCGGGAACTATGATTTGGCTATTGCCGTTGCCGTTGAATTGAAAGGCTTGCGCGACCTCGCCCGCCGCGAAAGCTGTTTGAGTTCCTTCAGAGCCGTTGTTGTTGTTGCCGGAGATGTCGTGTGCGTTGCCATCGCCCGGTAACCACAAGGCCATGCCTGTGGGCGGAGTCGTGCAGGGAGCTACAAATGATGGAGTACTCGTAGATGAACTCTGCGCCTCAACCGGAGCGAGATGAGAACTGAATTGAGATAACAACACGATAACAGCCATGATGCTGACAATAATACCGGTTCGGATGATTGCGCCTTTCGATTTGCGCTGAGTTAAAAGGGATATTCTCTGTTTTTTCATGTTCCTTGCTCCTTACTGTTGACGAATCCTCATGGCTTGATGCCCCGGACTTCTGCTGCTCGCCGTGCTTCGGCGCGCTATCTGCGTTCTTCGGCCTCTATTGAAGTAACGCGCAAAGGCGGGGCGAAAAGGCTGATTGTCTGCAAAATTTCTTTTGAAAGCGGGCCAATATGATGTAAGGCGTAGGACATGTTTGCTATACTTCGCTTCTCACTTTAGTCAATATTGACTGACTCTAGCGCGTGAGGTTTTGACCAATTGCCCTCGCCGGATGTGACTCAGATTTTGCAGGAAGTTAGCGGTGGCGACCAGAACGCGCCCGCGCGCTTGATGCCGCTCGTTTACGACGAACTGCGACGCCTCGCCGATCATTACCTGCGGCAGGAGAGACCCGACCATACCTTGCAGCCGACCGCGCTGGTGCATGAGGCGTATCTCAAATTGATAGACCAGACGCGCGTTGACTGGCAGAATCGCGCCCATTTCTTTGGCGTCGCCGCACAATTGATGCGCCGCATTCTGGTTGACCACGCGCGCCGTCACAGAGCCTCTAAGCGCGGCGGCTTTCAACAAAAACTGACGCTGGATGAAGCGGTAGACTATTCACAGCCGCGCGACCTTGATCTGGTCGCCCTAGACGATGCGCTCAACGCTCTGGCGCTGATGGATGAGCGGCAAAGCCGCATCGTCGAGTTGCGTTTCTTCGGCGGCCTGACTATAGAAGAGACTGCTGAAGCGCTAAATGTTTCACCCGCGACCGTCAAAGTTGATTGGAGCATGGCGAAAGCATGGTTGCGCCGCGAGATTGGAAGGGGAAGCGATCATGGCGATGTCGCTTGAGCAGTGGGCACAACTAAAGGAGATGTTTCGCATAGCCATCGAGCAGGAGCCGCAACAGCGTGCGGCCTATCTGGATCAAGCTTGCGCCGACGACTCTGAACTCCGCGAAGAGATAGAATCCCTGCTCGCCTCTCATGACCATGCCGAAACTTTTATAGAGACGCCTGCCTTCGCTGACTCAGTAAAAGCAATCACCGAAACAGACGTGGAACAGATCGAAGGGCGTCGCATCGGTTCGTATCAATTGATGCGAGAGATCGGTCGCGGCGGCATGGGCACAGTCTATCTGGCCGGGCGCGCAGATGAGCAGTACGAAAAGGTTGTAGCGATGAAAATCGTGCGGCGAGGGATGGACACAGACGACATCCTGCGCCGCTTTCGCAACGAGCGACAGATTCTCGCCAGCCTTGAGCATCCGAACATCGCGCGTCTTCTTGATGGCGGCACAACCGACGACGGACTGCCTTATCTGGTGATGGAGTATGTCGAAGGCACGCCCGTCACAGATTACTGCGACCAACATCGCCTCACAACGAATGAGCGCCTGAAACTCTTTCGCACGATCTGCGCCGCAGTGCAACACGCGCATCAGAACCTTGTAGTCCATCGTGACCTGAAGCCTTCAAATATTCTCATCACGCCCGATGGCACGCCGAAGCTGCTGGATTTCGGTATCGCCAAAGTTCTCACACCTGAACTCTCCGCGCTCACAACGGAACATACACGCACGGAGATGCGCGTACTCACACCGGACTACGCCAGCCCCGAACAGGTGCGCGGCGAAAAGCTGACGACGACGAGCGATGTGTACAGTCTAGGTGTCGTGCTCTATGAACTACTGACGGGGCATCGCCCGTATCGCTCTCTCAGCACACCCGGTCACGAACTGGCGCGCACCATCAGTGAGCAAGAACCGGCGAAGCCGAGCAGCGCCATTACCAGCGTCGAAGTCATCAAGCGCGGCGACACCGTACAGCAGGCCACTATCACACCGGAATCCGTGAGCCGAGCGCGCGACACGCAACCGGATAAACTGCGCCGTCAATTGTCCGGCGACCTTGACAACATTATCTTGATGGCGCTCAGGAAAGAATCGGCGCGGCGTTATGCTTCCGTAGGTCAGTTCTCCGAAGACATTCGCCGCCATCTTGATGGCCTGCCCGTTGTCGCACGTAAGGATACCTTCAAATATCGCACGACGAAATTTGTGCGCCGCAACGCCCTCGGTGTCGCGGCGGCAGGGATCATTTTGTTGTCACTGCTCGGCGGTATTGTGGCGACCTACTGGCAAGCGCGAGCGGCGCAGCGGGAAAAAGCCAATGCGGAAAACGTCAACGTATTCCTCAAAAAACTGCTCGCATATTCAAATCCCCGGATTAATGTCGCCGGGAAAAATGGCGGCAAAACGACGATGGAAGATGTTTTGGATGAAGCCGCCAAACGACTTGACAGCGAAGAGTTCTCAAATCAGTTGGAAGTTAAAGCCGAGTTGGAACAGATCATTGGCGACAGTTACGGAGGCCAGGGGAGACAGGATTTATGGGAACAGCATCTGAAAAAATACATAGAGATTGAAAGAAGCCTTCATGGTGAAAACGACCCCCAGATGATTGTGGCAAACGCCACATGGGCGATGCTCCTGGTTCATACGGATTTGGCTGAATCAGAGAACATTTATCGCCGCGTCTTGCCGATGATGAGAGCGGAGTACAGGAAAGGAAACATTAAGGCTCAGGATTTAGCGCAAGCGTTGAACAATTTCGGTTACTTGCGCCGCACGCAGGGCGATTCGAGAGATGCCGAATCTCTGTTTCGTGAAGCTTTAGCCCTGAGTCCAGAGCTTCCCGTTGAGGGACGATTCTGGATCGGATTAACGAGAAGCACTCTGGCTTCGACGCTCGCTGACCAGGGAAGATTTGACGAGGCTCTGCAAACAGCGCGTGAAGCGGTCGCAGAGTATCGCCAGACGGGACGCACGGACGTGCCCGACTTCGGTTTTTCGTTGACCATCCTCGGAGGCTTTTTGACCGAGAGAGGAGATTACGCAGAAGCTGATTCAATTCTCAGGGAAGCCGAGACAATTCTTCGTCAACAAATGAGTCCAACTTCTTTATGGCTGGGAGACAATCTTCGTAATCAGGCCATCTCTTTGTACCGGCAAGGCAAATATTCGGAGTCACAAAGCAAGATTACGGAAACCGAGAAAATTTACCTGGAAAGCTACGGGCCGAGCTATGACAATTACCCTACAGTGCTCATCATCAAAGGCTTGATTCTGAACAAGACAGGGAAACCACAGGAAGGCGAAAGAATATTGCGCGAAGCGGTCAGGCTTCGCGTCGAATCATTGCCCAAAGGACATTTTTGGATAGCTCTAGCCAACGATGCGCTCGGCGAATGTCTGACCACACAAAAACGTTTCTCCGAAGCTGAACCAATCCTGATAGAGAGCTATACCATGCTCAATTCCCATCTGGGCCAGCACGACCCGCGAACTGTCGAAGCGCTGCGCAGGCTCGTGAATCTTTATCAGGATTGGAGCAAGCCTGAACAGGCAGAGCAATACCGCTCTTTGTTCTGAGCATGACTCATAATAGATGTGGTGAAATACTCGTACCGGATTACTTCCCCGACTCTACAAACAATCTGTCTGGCCTCAGGTCAGCGACAGAGAGCAGTACGGCTCTTTTAATTTCCGATTGCGCAAATGTGATTAACAGATGTACCTTATCGCTTTGCTATACGGGACTTGAGTTGTTAAGACATCCGAAGGAGGAAAGGTATGGGGGAGAAATACAAAGCGGAGCTACAGAAAAGGATTGATGAACTCGGCGCAGAGAAGCTACGTGTTTACATAAATGCTGAAGGGGTTGACCCTCATTACTATCAACACCTTGAAGATACGTTCACGGAAGCGGGAGTGAAGTTCGTCGCTAGCCGTCGTGAAGCGAATTTTGTCTTCGACGGGAATTGCGAGCCTGTCAGCGTAGTCGGGCAAATTGTAGCCTTCTTCAGGAATCAGGAGCTACAGTTTGAAGGCGCGCTGTAGGAATCAACCTTCAGGTCAGTACCGCCTGCGGTACTGACCTGAGCTTAATCAACCGGGGAGCTTGGCTGCAAGCACGTCCAGACGTTCAATGACGGGCGGCTGCGATAAAAGCTCGCCGGCTTTCGCCATCAGCGCCGCAGCGACTTTGCCGGAGAGATGAGCCTGACGCCCAGATTCATCCGGGAAAGCGTCGAAGATGCCGAAGGTTGTCGGCCCCATCTGTATAGCGAACCAAACGGTTGTTGCCGGTTCTTCTTCAACCAGTGCAAGTCCGCTACGAAGAAAATTCGCAACGTCCTCCTCTTTTCCAGTCTTCGCTTCCAGTCGAACGAACAGTCCTACATTAACCATATCCTATCTCCCTTTCATCGTATGCATTGATGCCGGTTGGGCCAGCCGACTGAGATAATTGATTGCCATGCATAATACATAGCTTGCTCGTCACAGCAATGGTTCAGAAATCCGGCCTCATGGTCTCAGCACGATCTTGATGCAGTCATCCTCTTTGTTCACGAACATGTCATAGCCTTTGGGCGCATCCTCTAAGCGCATACGGTGCGTGATGACGAAACTGGGGTCAATCTCACCGTTCTGAATCTTTTCCAGAAGCGGGCGCATGTAGCGTTGCACGTGCGCCTGCCCGGTCTTCATAGTCAAGCTGCGGTTCATGAAAGAACCCATCGGAAACTTGTCTATGAATCCGCCGTAGACGCCTATGACCGAGACTATCCCGCCGTTGCGGCAACACATGATAGCTTCGCGCAGAGCGTGCGGGCGGTCTGTCTCAAGCATAAGCGCCTGCTTCACGCGGTCGTAGGCGTGTATGAGTCCCGGCGCATGAGCTTCCATGCCGACATCATCAATGCAGGCGTCCGGCCCACGTCCTCCGGTCATCTCCATCAGAGCGTCGTAAACGGAAGCCTCTTCGTAGTTGATGGTCTCAGCCCCGCCTTCGCGTGCCATGCGCAAGCGTTCCGGGAAACGGTCTATTGCGATGACACGCTCTGCGCCTAATAGGAATGCGCTGCGTATAGAGAACTGCCCGACCGGGCCACAACCCCAGATTGCAATTGTGTCGCCCTGCTTGATGTCACACATCTCCGCCCCCATGTAGCCTGTGGGGAAGATGTCCGAGAGAAACAGAACCTGTTCATCCGACAATCCATCTGGAATCTTGATTGGCCCAACATCTGCAAATGGGACGCGCGCGTACTCCGCCTGTCCTCCTGCGTATCCGCCCGTCAGGTGCGAGTAGCCGAAGATGCCGCAAGGGCTGTGGCCGAACATCTTCTCTGCCATCCATGCGTTTGGGTTAGAGTTCTCGCACAAACTGAACATCTCCTGCTGGCAGAAGAAGCAGTTGCCGCACGAGATGGGAAATGGCACGACAACTCGGTCGCCCACTTTCAGATTCTTCACTTCGCGCCCCGTCTCCACCACCTCGCCCATGAACTCGTGACCGAGTATGTCTCCCTTCTCCATCGCCGGAATGAAGCCGTTGTAAAGGTGCAGGTCCGAACCGCAGATTGCAGTCGAACTTATCTTTATGATTGCGTCGCGCTGGTTGATGATTTTCGGGTCTGGCACCTCTTCGACCCGCATATCCCTTTTGCCGTACCAACAGATAGCTTTCATCACTTCCCCCCTTTTTCGTCATTATGGAATCCCCACAGAGAGCCTGAAGCCGCAGGCCACAAACTCAAAGTATCGCGCCCCTTTATTTTAATCCAGAACGCGCATTGACTATCTAAGCGTTCAGTTGCAATAAGGTTACAAGAGTGACACAGGCCAACCTTAAATCGCTTTAAGACTATGGGATTACAAATGAGTGCGACTCCTGTCAGTATCGCAGGCGGTACTGATCTTGATGATGCGCCATGTGGTCGCACCCATTTGCTAACTGCTATAGTGCAAGCACGGAGAGCATGTATTTACTTTTGAAAGATGAGCATACCTTCAACGCTTCTGCTGTCTTCGTCACACGTCTCATTGAGCGCGGAATTCAGGATCATTTGCTATCACGACATAATCCTCAGCGCCTTAACGCCACCTGAAGATGCTGATGACATTTGAGAAGTCGTCTGTCCAGACATGGCGGCGGGCGTCTCCCGCGAGCGTGTACCAGCGCGTATCGTTTGACAGCGCGCCGAGGTCATACGTGCTGCGCGCAAGGACTACCCACTCCGAAGCCTCTTTGCCTTCCGTTTGAGTCGGCTGCGTATCATCGTTTGCGATGCAGGCTAGATTGCGGCTGCGTGCGAGGTCTGCTACGACCCCGTGCAGGTTAAGGCTGCGGTTAGAGATGTGAAATGCCAGCAACCCGCCGGGCGCGAGCTTTGACAGGTAAAGGTCTAGCGCCTGTTCGGTCATCAGGTGAACAGGGATAGCGTCGGAGCTAAATGCGTCCAGAACTATTAGACCGTAAGCGCCTGCGGGCGCGCGTTCGAGTTGCAGGCGCGCATCGCCCAGAATGATTGAAGTATGAGCGTGCGCGCAGTTACTCAAGTAGGTGAAGTATTCAGGCGCGCGTGCAAGGCGCACGACCGCAGGGTTGATCTCGTAGAAAGTCCACTGCTCTCCTTCGCGCGAGTATGCGGCGGTCGCGCCCGTGCCCAAACCTATGACGGCAACGTCTCGCCCGGCTGACTCAGATTGAAAGGCCGAGACTATCTGGCCGAACGGGCCTTCACGATGATAATAGGTCAGAGGCTCGCACCTGCGCGCAGGGTCTGTGCTCTGGCTGCCGTGCAGGGTGATGCCGTTATAAAGCCTGTGCATCCTGTTCTGCTCGTCGCGTGTGACTTTCAGTACGCCGAAGAAGTTTCGCTCGGCTGCGAGCGTGTGCGCGTCAGAGCGCGTGAATAGCTGCACGCCTATAACAATCGCCGCGAGCGCGAGTGCGAAGCGCAACGGACGACGCCGGAACTGGTAAGCGATGAGAAGCGGCGCGCCCGCGTAGAGCGCTAGTGCCTGCGTGTATTCGAGGCTGAAACGCCGCGCGACCCAGGCGAATCCAAAAGTAAGAAGCCCGATGCATGCGGGCAGTATCAGGTCCAGACGGCGAGTTCGCGCCGTGCTGTCCTGCCCATGAGCGCGCGGGATGAGCAGGCAGGCGAGCAGGATCATGAGCGGGTATTCGATAACAGAATTGAAGATGGCCGGAGCCAGGAGCGCGTTGAATAGCCCGCCGAGCGCGCCGCCCATCGAAAACCATAGATAGAATTCTGCCAGATGCGTCGAAGGTGGACGGTCACGCGCCAGAAGCGTGTGACAAAAGAGCGCCGCGACGAAGAGGTAGATGAGGTGCAGAAGAATCAGCAGCGCGATGGGCTGCGTGGCCCCTGAGAGATAGACCAGCAGAAGCAATATGGTCACACCCGGAAGCGCGAACGTGAGCAGGCGAGGGCTTAAAAGTTTAATCGGGGCAAAGGCCAGCACGAGCGTTGATAAGTAAAGCGCGAGCGGGATGACCCAGAGCAACGAAATGGACGCGATGTCTGTAGAGATGAATACGGTCACACCCATCATCAGACTCGACGGCACGAACGCAAGCGCGAGCCAGCGCAGTCGCCGACCGAGAGTAATCGGCTCATCCCCAATTCTTTCATCCTCAATCTTTCGTTCTTCGCCGCCCTTCGTTACCTGTTCTCTATCGTTCTCGCTTGATGCCGGGTTGGTCGTTGATTGATTGTCGCAGCCTGCGCTTTGTTTCCGCGAGTTTGTGCGCCGAACACTAACGGCACAGAGAGCGACGAGGGCTAGAACCAGGCAGTAGCCCAGCGTCCAGAGTGCGCTTTGCCTGCCTAGAGTGAAGCGCGGTTCAAGTAGCGCGGGGTAGGCTATAAGCCCCAACAGGCTGCCCGCGTTCGATGCTGCGTAGAGAAAGTAAGGGTCGCGTGCGCGCACGCTGCCGGTTGCCGCGAACCAATTTTGCAGAAGCGTGCTATTGGCCGCGAGTATGAAGAAGGGCAGTCCAACTGTAATCGCCAGCCGACCCAGCAGCCAGAATGCAGGGTTCGCTTCTACAGGCACGGAGGTTAGAGTCGCGGTCGAGAGCGCGATAGGCAAAGTAATGAACGCGAGTATGAGCAGCGCGAGATGCGCGATCTTCTGCTGTCCGAGCGTCAGCCACTTCGATGCGGCGAGCGCGTAGGCGTAAGCGGCAAGCAGCGTTGTCTGAAAGAAGAGCAGGCATGTGTTCCACACGGATGGCGCGCCGCCCAGAAGCGGCAGCAACATCTTTCCCACCATAGGCTCTACCCAGAATATCAGCGCCGCGCTCAAAAGGAGCGTCGCAGCAAACAATGGAGCAAGCGCGCTTTGGCGAGTGGACATAGGTGAACGTATGAAGCCTGGCGATTGATAGAAGCAATTTCAGTTGAGCGCGAATTTGAATTCACCGCAGAGGATGCGCGTAGAAACGCAGAGAGTGAATAGCATTCAACTCTCTGCGTTTCTCAGTGCTTCTCTCTCTCTTGGCCTGCGGCGGTGAAATCCTCGATTCCTCTTCTTTGACCGCAATCCGGTATAAGGAGCGCAAAGAATTTTCTCGTTGCCTGTGCTGCCCGAATCTTATTGCTTCTGGCTGGGGCTGCTGAGATGTTTGGTCGTCCCTTCGGTTACGCTAAAGTTGGAGGGAATGAATTCAGCCGTATCGGCAGATTTGAGCGCAGGATTTTCTCTGTCTCTATCAAAAATGTTCTGCCCCGTCTGCTCGTGCTGCTTGATAACCTTGACAAGCCTTTCGCTCACGAACAGCCCGTTGATTATAAGGGCCAGACCGATGAAGAATGGGATAGTCCCTGCGACCCATATTCGGCTGAGGATTGGTATATCACTCGCCGGGTTCTGTCCGCTTAAAATGATGCCCTGCATCAAGACGTAAAGAAAGATCATCACCCCTATGCCTATGAAACTCGTGATGACGCCCGCCTTGATTTCGTTGTAGCGCTTAATCTCCGGGGTGATGCCACGCTCGCGCTCTATCTCTCCTTCGCGCCTTTTACGCTCGCTCTCGGAGAGAAACATTTCGGCGACCCACGTTTTGCTCCAATCGAACTTCTCGCCTGTATCGCGCACGGCGATTGCCTGGCGCACGGCGTGTAGATTCGCACCGCACGCCTTACAGAATTTCAATTCGTCATTTTGAGTAGAGCCACATTGAGGACAGAACATAGGGTGCTCCTTCCGATACGAGTTTTTCAGATAATACGATGATTATAGCCCTGATGTTCAACAGCGCCCAAGCAACTGGCTGATTTAACAGCACACTCGTCGCCTGTCTCTCTGCTTTCTCAGCAATCGCAATCTCTTCAGGCGTCAGTTCATAAACGAGAGAGTCATTCTGGCGGTCGAGCGAAGCAAATTTGTTTTCGTAGAAGTTGCTGTTGCGGTCTGTATGTGACTGTTGCAAACGCGCTCGGCTTTAATGAAAAAGTTGGCGGTTGATTATTACAATTCTTCAAACTCGCTTTCGCTTAATCCGGCTTGGCGTAGGATAGAGCGAAGCGTTCCGGCGGCGACTTCTCTATGCTTCGGAACGGTTGCCGTGCGTGTGCCTTCAGTGGTGGTCTTGGCAAATTTGACGTGGCTTCCGCTCTGTGTGGCTTCTGCGAAGCCAGCCGCCTCTAACTTGCGTTTGACTTCACGATAAGGCAGGGCTTCACGCAGCAACCTCAACTTCTACGGTGCGGACGTGTGGGGTGATGGTAGCGACAGGAGGTGTGAAATGAAGTTCTAAAGCATCGCTTAGATTCTCTAAAGCTTCTTCTTCCGTTGCGCCCTGCGAAGCAACGTCAACTTCAAGGCATTGAGCGACAAACCACGCTCCCTCTTGCCAGACGGTTGCGTTAAAGTTTCGTTTCATAACAGCCAACCTCCATTGCTGATTTTAACATGCCTCATCCCCGACACGCTTCAACAATCGCAATCTCTTCGGGCGTCAGTTCATAAAGCTTCATAAACGTGAGAGTCATTCTGGCGGTCGAGCGCGGTGCAATCGGTTTTCGTAGAAGTGGCGATCTTTGCGTGCTTCTTGAGGTTTATACCTGCACGTAGGGGGGATTGCGGCTCTTGGTTTTATCTCTGCGCTTACGCAACCGATAGCTCACGTGTATGAGTAATATCGCGCCTGCTTACAGGCCGGACTTGCGATGATTCCAGCGTCAACGCGGCTGCCGTATGACCATCCAGGGTAACAAACTCGACCTCGAAAGCTTCGCCGTCTTTATAAACATGAACCACCGTGCCAACGTCGCCTGCTTCCAGACCTGAGCCGGGAACTGATTCGGTCAACACTACTCTTTCGTGTTCATTAATCATTTTCTCTATCCTTCATACGGATATGCTGTGACCAGACGCGGAACATCTTCGCCCGTATCTATAATCCAGATGCCACGAACTACAGGCATTTTGCCGACAGGGGTTTCAATAGCTCCGTCAACAATATACTTCTTGCCGTGAATAGTTTCCATGTTTTGAGTAGCCTTAGATATTAAGGCCATTTGACGAAAAGCTGCGGCGAGCGTCTCCCAGTTATCCGCCTCGAAGCCGAGCGCGATAAAGAATGGAGCTTTACCGCCATTGTCCGGGTGGGCAGCATTAAGCAGGTATTCAACAATCTTTCCGCGCTCTACAATGGCAACGTGTACATTAGGTAGATTCAATTGCCTCATCCTTCAACAATCGCCATTCAGACCGCGTGTTTGGTGTAGCGGTTAGAGATGTTCCCATTCGTCTTTGTCTATGTCAGCTTGTCGTAATAGTCTCGCCAACAATTCTTTGCCGATGTCGCCTTGATGTGGATTGGGGATGCGAAGCGTGAGGTCGCCTTTGAGCATGAACTGGTGCTTGCCGCCGGAATACGGGCCGTCAAAGCCGAGTTGACGTAGATACCGAATTAAATCTTTACGTGAGATAGAACCGAAGCGCGGCACGGCTCAAGCCACTTCCTTAATCGTCAGTTCGAGTCCGTCAACGACGGGCAGAGGTAAGCCTTTGGCGATGCGAAAGAGAATCCATTCTTCCAACACTTCCGCTAACTCTTCACGGCACGCTTCGAGCGTAGAGGCATTGGCATAGATACCATTGAAGCCCGCGATTTCCCCGTAAAAACTGTTGTCGTCGGGCAGAATCTCGTAACGCGCATGATGCAATGCCGCTCGCATGTAGTTCGTTAACATAATGCTTTGCTGCGTCCTTTCAAATGTGATTGCCGTTTTGCCCCATACATTCTAAAGCCGCTTGCTCATCTTCTTCAATCGTAATCTCTTCGGGCGTCAGTTCATAAAGCTTCATAAACGTGAGAGTCATTCTGGCAGTCGAGCAGAGCCATATCACGACTTTTATTCAGGAAGTGTTCATAAAGTTGTACTACTCTAACTGGACATTATAGTTTAGGCTTTAGACTTTCACGCCGAGATAAAATTTGAGGTTTCGGTATATATCATAATAATGAACAGGACAATGCAGTTATATTGTCCCGTTCAAATCCCCATCCATGTGCTGTTTTGAAAGCAGGCTGCCAACCGCCTTAATCTTTCCCATGTAAGAATGAAGATCACGGCTGTCTCGGCCAAATCTTTATAGCCCGTTCGAATAACTCTTTAGAGCGCTCCTCAATAGCCGATTCATCCCAGGTATCAGCTTCGTGGAGTTGTTGATTTATCGGTAGCAGCGAGGCTTTTAGCAGTGCTGGCTTCTTGATCGTCCACCCGCTATTGGACACTAAGGAATTCAGTGCTTGAGTGAGGATCGTGAGATTGCCAAGAGTTTGCAGCAACGCATTTCTGCGATCTGCTGCTATTGCCATCGGGCCTCCTGACTCAGCTTTGATGCGTTCAGCCCATGTGAGTCCCTTAGAACCATCGGGTAACGGCCAATGATCAATCCAGCTCTGGGGCAGTATATGCTCTACAGTGAGTGGGCTATTGATTGTAATATTCTCACTCTTGACATTGATGTAAGTGTCGTTCAAGCGGCGCAAGATATGAACGATCTTTGGGTTCTGTAGTGTTTGGTAGGCGTGTTTGCTTTGCCATGCCTTTTGAAACGCTTGGTCGGACGGCCATTCTGTCGAGTCCCCTTTTAACCCATAAAGATACTTCCGAATGTTCTCGGGAGAAGTCCCATCGCGATGGAGAGAGCGTGTCAACACTAGGAACACGCGGTTGTAGTTCTTTGTTGTCAGACCACAGACTGCCCGCCTGAGCAGATAAGACTCCAAAATCTCCGAGACAATTTGCCACTGCTCATCTTCTAGGCCAGTATCCAACAAGCGCAGTAGTAGCGGGTATGCGGTGCTTATGTCGAAATGGTCTAGGAATGTTACAAGCGGATATAAGATATCACTCTTCTTAGGTTGAATAATTCTGCGGAAGTCATCTCCTTGCCGTGCTAGAGTAGCAACCTCTTCAGTTACTGTCGAAAAGGGCTTTTTCTTCTCGATCCAAAATTTGTATTCAACGAACAGGTGCTTAACAGGAATATCTATCGTCTGCCGGCTCGCCAGAAAGTGCTGCATGAATAGATATCGCTGCGCGGACGATTTAGACGCCCCTGCCGTACTTCCTGCCGCCAGAAGGGATCATCGAACCGTCGCCAATAATTATTGTAAAGCGCCTCTTGAGGCTCGCCGCGGCGAGCAGCGCGAAGGAAGATGAAATTGCGTAGCAGGTCTGCTGGAAGAAGTGGTTCGCCCCGAGCATTTAGTGTTTCGAAAATCACTTGCGCGTCGTCATCCTGTTCTAAGAGCCTATCCCAAAACTAGCGAGTGCGTAATTGAACCTGTATGTTTTGTTTGGATGGAACAAAACAATGGCTCGCAAACGCACTCTTCAAACAATATGGCATATCCCCGACGATTTGTGGAAGAAG
>Ga0193747_1000255_pt1 | contig 20958 bp, 26 predicted proteins | sample L1m2metaG_FD_143048 | JGI IMG/M metagenome (GOLD analysis project Ga0193747, IMG submission 143048) | Soil microbial communities from a riparian zone of the East river system, Colorado, United States - L1m2 | ecosystem: Environmental > Terrestrial > Soil > Riparian zone | place: USA: East River...
AAATCCCTTTTGAGTTCGTGAAAGCCAGGATTCGCTGTCCAACCCCCGTTAGTCGGCTCTTGCGGACACTCTCGATGATTACAACGAAGGCGCTCTGTGCGCTCCATCGTGCGACCACCAGTCGGCCACACCGTGTGCACGACCGGTGCCGCATGCGCGGCCGTAATTGGATGCGAAGTTGCGCCTCCGCGCGCGCCTCCCTAAGGTTTTATCACCACCACTGTGCCAAGGTGAGCAGCGCTATAAAACTGGCGCGCTTTCCAATAAGGCATCCTGATGCATCCGTGTGATGCCGGCATTCCCGGCAGATAGCCCTGGTGCAATCCGTAGCCGGGCGAGAACTCGATGAAGTAGGGCATCGCGGCGCCAACGAAGTGCGAATGCGCCGGTTTGGGATCACGCCTGCTATCGACATTGGCCTTCACGACGCGGCCCGAGTCATCAACGTAGTCACCATAAACACTCGAGCGATGATCTTCGTCCTTACGGATGACTTGAAAGCGGCCAACCGGAGTGCGGTATCCTTCGCGTCCACTGGATATGCGGGACGACGCAGTTCTATGCCCTGCGCGGTACAGATAGGCTTCCTGTGCCCGTAAGCTCACGACGATCGACGGACGGCCGGAATGACCCTCGGGTATGTTCGACGTAACCATGTCGGTCACAGTGCTACAGCCACCCAAAATCATGAGAGTCGCGCAGAACGCAGAAAATTGTGAAAATCGCTTCATGCACTCCGTGCCCAACGATTATCGAGCAATCGCGCCTACTTCGTTTTGTCTCAACCGCTCAGTAACCTTCACACCTTTTTTGCGACTGTTGATAACAAACGTGTTGTTTTCTCCCAAAGTTGACCATGGCCCAGGCGGTACTTCGTTAAAGTCCACGAACCGCCAGTCGGTGACGTCCGTTTGTTTTAGGCGGAGATAGTCTCGCACGGCAGGGGAAACATCGAGGCCAGCGCCCTTATTCAGATTGGGTTTCGGACGTTCATTGCCAAACACGTATTGCCAATGATCCGTTCGGAATGGCCCTGCGTCTTCCCACTGAGCATAAGCAATTCGATTGCCTTTTTGGATCGCGATCCATCGACCTTTGCAAGTGGAAACAGCTGGACCCTGGTACGCCTCTCGAAACCACGGAACAACACGAGGCGCTTCCGGCCGGTGGCCAGTATGTGCTTTGTCATTGTACGGGAGTGCGCAGTAAAACGGGTTCTGCCGTGGTGTAAATTTTACCGCGACATAATTACGCCGATGCGCGGGATTTGGGTCATCAAAACCGCCGTAGCTTTTGGTCCATTGTTTATCCCAGGCACTTGTGCGATTCGGGACGAGATTATTTCCGCCTGGCTGTTCGCCGATCCAAAAGACCGTCGTTACGATATTTGTTTTCCACGGATAAGATTGCGCAGGCCGAGAAGCTGACGATTTTCTGATGCGGGGCTTGTCCTTTTCAGTGACCGCTTCGATTTGACCAGAAAAGCCCGGATCAAACGCGACAAAGAGCGAGAAACAAAAAAAGCTAAGTGAGCAGCGTTTCCCCATTACTTTTCCCATCCATTCCCATTCAGACCCTGCGTGCGGCCGCGAAGACGTATATCGCGTTTCGCCGTGTAGATTATCATTTTAGACAAGATTACAAATCCATATTTTCAGGATTCACCGAGCACGTGATGTAATCACGGCGACGCAGGTAGCTCACCTGCGTCTGACGATTACTTTTCTGCTAGGTCCTTTTGCCTGAACCGCAGCGTGTCTTGATTGCGCGGCGGTGTTAGCGCAGGGCGTCCCAAAAGCGAAACGGTCAATCCCAATCACGGAACGACTACGCCACGGGTTTGCTACGCTAATGGTGCCTGAAGCTTTTTGTATTCAGTGACTTAGAGTCGAGGCACACTTGGTGGCATGCGTCATGCATGAAGCGCTAGTATGAACAGAACCAATACTAAGAACAACCAATTCGAATCCACTTACTCTCTACTGGTCCGGTCGGAGGAAAAAGGTCGCGGCGTCCTCGAGATTGGAGTTTATGCAGCCTCTATTCTGAGCGTCGTCTTCTCAATCTGGCAGTTCGCGCAGACGCCCGTGACAATCCCACCGCCTGGAGCTAAGCCGTGCGTAGCATGCCACACCACTACGTCGAAGTTTCGCGCAGGCATCTGATGTGTTGGGCTTGTCCCGCGCATTACTTCGGCGGACCACTTCTTTTCTCTGGTTCGCCCCCAAGGATCAACGCGGCGCCGATCTGAGTTCTGATGCGCTGCCTTTCGGTCGGCTGTAGTATGGTGAGCCAAACGCAATCAGGGCATTCCAACGAAGCCCGCGCTCGAGGTTGCTGGGCACCCCTCAAAAGCAGCGAGTGGGCGGCAGCCGGATGGGGACAAACAAAGACCGCACCGCGGGGAATCGAACCACGGTGCGACTTTCTAATGGTTATGCCTTATCGAGCCATGTGAATGCCGTAGCGACCGTCTGGGGCGTGCGGGTCCTCTTTCTGGTTCAACAGCTAAGTATGCCGGTGGCCACGGTGGCCATGCCGGCCGCCTTTGGCGTCTCTGGCTGGTTTGAAGCCCGCAACGATTCCGCTTCCTAAACGGCGAAGGATTCGGCACGATTGTCGCCGTGCAGCCTTTAATCGCTTTCCTCTCGCAACCGAAGGAATGGTTACGGTGAAACTTCGCACATTTGGGTTTCTTGCCGTTGTCCCGGTAGGGCTTCTCCTTTCTTCCTGTGCGGTGGCTCCCCGACGGGTCGGCCCGGCTGCCGCTGGTGCAGCCGAATTGAAAATCACGCAAGACATCATCCCCCCAGGAAATTGCGGACGTCCCTTGCATCGGCCGATGCGTCCGACATTTATCACTATTCATTCGACCGACAATACGTCTCGTAGTGCCAACGCATTGAATCACGCGCTCGCCATGAATAAAGGGCTCCGAGGCCGTCATAATCGCACTGGATTTCTCACCTGGCATTTCACTGTGGACGATCATTCCATTTACCAAACCCTCCCGACTAACGAAACCGGAGAGCACGCTGATTACGAAGGCGAGGGAAACAGGTCGTCCATCGGGATCGAAATGTGTGTAAACCGGGGCAACAACCTTGACATCACCGTTGACAGGACCGCGCAACTCACAGCCAGACTGATGCGTCAATATGATATCCCTATCGATCATGTTGTCCCGCACATGCACTGGCGCATGATCCGTTACAGTGACCGCCGCGATTTGGGGTTCAAAAAATGCCCGAGAATCCTGCTCGATGGCGGTCGTCTTGGTCCAAAATGGAGTGCATTCATCGCCAAAGTCTCATTTTATGCACGATGAAGTCGGCGACGACGTGAGCTCCGGCTCTTCATTTGGACACGATGATCCTGTTTTGGCAAAACAGATCTAACCAAACGATGAAGCCAGCGACCCATTGGCAAATAACTTCAGCTTGCTTGCCAGAATACCCTGCCGTAGCTCGTCTCCGTCTCGTTAGGTCTCGATGCTGATACGAGAATGATATGAGCGACCAATTTCAGTACGTAATGGTGCTGACCTCGATCATCATCGGCTTGGGCATTACGAACGTGCTTTTGGGCGTCAGCGGCGCGATCGAGCGTTACACTGAAGGCGACCGTCCACTGCAGCTCAGTTGGGCATCAGCATTCTGGCTGGCCCAGGTTTTTCTGTGGATGATTCTTTTCTGGTGGTGGGAGTTCCGCCTGGTCGACATGCTGAAACATTGGACGCTTTGGAACTATTTTCTGATTATCTGCTACGCAGTTGTTCTGTTTCTTCTCGTGGCTCTTCTCATTCCTAGGGACTGGGACAAAGTCGACAACCTGAATGCATATTTCCTGTCAAAGCGTCGCTGGTTCTATTCAGTTTACCTGCTTGGCCTGGTCATCGATGTGATGGACTCATATATGAAGGGCGGCTGGACTTATATAATAGGACAGGGCGTGTTGGGCTGGGGATATTCTGTCGCTGGTATTCCGGTGGCAGTCATTGGATTTCGCTCAACGCGCATTCGCACACATACGATAATGGGAATCGTGATCTTTGTTTGGCAGGTAGTCTTCGGCTTCGACGTTTCCCCGTTGCTCCACCGCTAGATCTAAACCAGTCGATGAAGTCAACAGCCCCATTGCGCTACCACTGGACTCATTCACTCCCGCTCATTCGGCGTTCGGTTTGCCCATCTATGTCGCACCGCTTCCCGCGGGCTCCATTCAGCGTGTTTGCCACGACCCATGCCGTGGCTTATCTCTTTCTCGTTGGGTTTATGTTCGCTGTATGTTGGAAGGTAACGAATGAACAACAATGACCAGTAAGCTAAGGCCACCGAAAGTGTGCCCAGTGTGCGGCGAAGATGTTCCTCGCATCGCATTGGCATGTCCGGAGTGTGGAGCAGACCATACTTCGGGCTGGCGAGAAGATGCCGAAGCATACGATGCCGTGGATTTACCGGACGAGGACTTCAATTACGAAGAGTTCGTTAAGCAGGAGTTTGAATCATCTCGAAGACCCGCGATCAAAAGAGTTTGGTGGATCACTGCAATCCTCCTTATTGCTGCATTTATCGCGATCTATTTCTATGCTGCTCACTGAGTGTAGCCCGCAAGAGGCCCAACCATGCGATGCAGCCGATGCACGGTTAGAAAGATTCGACCCGCTTAAGATCATCGGGGGCGCCCATCTGATTTCCGATGCGCTGTCATTTGGTCGGCTGTGGTTATAAGGACGCGAGAGCGGCAATCGGATACGGGAAGCGTTGTTAGACAAAAATGAAGGCCGCTGTTTACGTGTGCATAGTGCTTTCTGCTCTTGTCTGCGTCTGCTGGCCATTTGCAGCGTTCTTGAGCATTTTTGCCTTCGACGCGCCATCTCGCGGTGCAGCCGACATGCTCGCCCGGTACATCGGCGTTGCGATTTTCTTAGCGTATCCTTGGGGGCTCGTCGCCGGCTTGGTCCATTTCGCTGCGCAAAAGAACAAGACAGAGTGGAAGCCAATGGCTTACGTGTGCGCTTCTGCTCGCTCCGTATCTTCACCTCGGGCTTTTCTTCGCAACAATGAGAGTGATTTGGAAGTGAAGGAAGAAGGTTAGCTTTTTACCCGAGCACACAACAAAAACGCTTTCCGTCGTCGCGATGTGCGTCTGCAATCCAGATCGTTGCCCCGCGAGCACGATTCCGCTTCCTTAACGCCGAATGATTCGGCACAATTCTCCCATGACTCCGCTTTTATCGGGCCATTGCGAGGGTAGCGACCGGATTAGACGGAAAAATTCCATCCAAATCTCGTTAGATGCTAGTTGCGTCAATACTCTCGCTGCTTCTCGGCTGCGTGATGGCGGCGCTTGGGGCGGTTTACTGCTTCAAGCCTGATATGATCGTTCGTCAGGCCAATGATGTGGCACATCGCACGCCAAGGTTGCTGCATTTCGCATTGCCCATTCGGCCGCGCGATGGCCGCATCACAACCCGACAAGTTCGTAGCACTGGACTCGGTCTGTTATTGCTCAGCGCATGGTTCTTACTCGCTGGGTTCATGGGCATCCTTGTTCATCACTGATGTTGCACACAAACCACCTAACCAATCGATGAAGCCAACGCTCCCATTGCGATATAACCGCAGCGTGTTTGCCACGACGCCCTGCCGTCCCTTATCTCTCGCTCGTTAGGCGCAATGAGCACACTATGACCACCGAGCTATGGCTCTTAGTCGCGAGCGTCATCCTTGGTCTCGTTCATCTCATAGCGGCTTCGCACCTTATTAGCGTTCAGTATGGTTACCGCTGGACCGCCAGCAGCCGAGAGGAGCCAGTTCCGCCGCTGCGCGGTCTCGCGAATCGGGTGGACCAAGCAACAACGAATTTTTTGGAAACCTTTCCCTTCTTTGCCGCTCTGGTTTTAGTGGCGCACGCCACTCAACATCACGGCTTACTCACCTTCTGGGGTGCGCACCTGTATTTCTGGGCACGCTTAGGATATTTGCTCGCTGCGGCGGCCGGATATGCTCTGCTGCGTTCGCTTGTTTTCTGGAACACCGCGCTGATAGGTATTGCCTTCTTTGTCATCGCGCTTTTCCGGTAACGTGCGGGCAACGTGATCGAAACGCACGAACACGCGGGCGACTTCAAAGAGTGGTGAATCGTTAACGCACGGGAAACAAAAAGCCGCCACACAGCGAGCGTGGCGACTTTTCGACAGAGTTAATTAATCCGCTACGGCGTAGGGGGGCACGAACCTGGCGGGCAGATCGGGCAGCTGGCGCCGGCGCAGGCCAGATCATTGGCGTCCGGGCATCCGCCCACCGGCGACGGAGACGGCCCCACGGCGGGTGTTGCCGCCGTCACCCGGATCGTGTCGTCGAAGAAGTAACGGCCCGGAATCGTCCCATCGCCGCTCGTGATAGCCGCTGGCTGATAGGTTGCCGACCAGCTGGTGGATTCGCCCGGGTTGAGCGTCGAGGATGCCAAGGTGACGGTGGCAGCCGGGTTGTGCGCCAGGGTAATACCGGTCAACCTAGACTGGCCGTTGTTGGTCACCTGCCCGCTGACGCCCGCCTCAACGACCACGTTGTTGCCGATATCCACCAGCGTCGTGCCCGGGACGCACTCCTTGGTGATGCTGATGGCAGAGCTCACGGTGCCTTGGCAGGGCGCAGTAGTCGTATCCGTAACGGTCTTGGCTCCACCCGGTGCAGATGCAGCCCGTGCCAATGCCTCGTCCGTGAACGAGAGGGCGGTGGTCACAAATGTGGCTGACCAAGTCCCGGAGGCGCCGGGGCCAAGAGTGCTGGGAACGACCGGAATCGGATTTGCCGGAGTCTGCGTACCGGTGGCATTCCCTGGGGTATCCACCACCTCCACATCGTATACGGTCCCGGCGCCGTTGTTCGTGACCGTGCCGCTGAAGGTGTACTGAAGTGCCGTACCACCATTGATCACCCCGACGAAGTTGCAGTTCTTCGTCACATCGATCCTGCACAGCTGGAACGAGCCCTCGGCGAAATCCTTCAACTGAGCCGTGATGGACGAGGAAGAGCGGGTCTCCGCGAGGAAGCTCGAGAAACACGGCACATTCCCCCCGAAGTTACCACTTCGCTGCCAGCATCAGAACTGGAACCGAAAACGCTGTTCGACCCGATGGAAAGAGTGACAACAGTGTTACTTTTCTCGAGCTGCGCACCTAACAGACGGTGTCTACATTGTCGATATGAGTTTGTTAATTATTGCTCACCTGTTCCTGCTACGAGCTCTTGATAGTTTCAAGCGTTCGTCGCGATGGGCGTCAGCAACGAAGATTGTTTGTTCGTGAGGGTCGATGGCTGATATCCAGCCCCAACCCCATCCGGTTTTGCTGAGATTGTCGGCGATGATTCCGCAGTTAAACCTACCCTTTCGTCAATTTCGCTTAATTCGCAGCCTTGGACGGCAACGCGTCATGAGCGTCACACCGTCACCGAACAAAGCGAGAGAAGGAAGCAATTGACGAATCTCTGCGGCGACCTTTTACCATCGACTGCGGCTTGGAACCTGCGGCACGCTGTAGACGGAGCGATTTTGGCGAGATGCTCAGAGCAAACTCTCGATGGGCAGCCAACTCAGCACCTGGGCCTTGATGCGGTTCCAAAGACTGGCCTCGGGTTCGGAGTTGTAGTGCACGTAGTTGTCACCTTCGCGCGTTACCCATGTAAGGCGATTGCGTCAAGTTCCACGTGATACGCGTTACGGTCCAGATCGCGTTAAGTCGTTTCGGGCAGACGCTTCGCCAGCGCCGGACAGTTGAAGAGAACACCCATCTCTGTGTTCAGTTGCTCGAGCGCGGATCGAGGTTGTAAGAGCCGATAAAGCCAATCCGGCGGTCGAAGGCGAATGTCTTCGCATGCAAACCCGCACTGCCCGATCCGCTCGGTCCGCGGAAGCTGTCCGCTCGCCGCTCGCGTAGGGCGCCGGCGGTCGGCTTAATCTCATACAGTTCGATTCCGGCTTCGAGGAGCGGCTTGCGGTAGAGTTGGTATTTGGAGTGGACCATCACCCCGTCCGTGAACGCCAGCGAATTGGTGATGACAACCACGCGCACGCCCCGCTGGTGCACGCCGGCCAGGAGGTCGACGCCTTGCTTCCCTGGCACGAAGTAAGGCGAGACCAGGAACAGCTCGCGTTTTGTTTTGGCGACGACGTCGCGTAGCTGCGGCGCGAGATGCGTCTCAATCTTGGCTGCGGACGTGGCCACTTTGTCGGGATGATCGTTCACGATCGTAGCCCGGCCCCAGAAATAGGAAACATTTCGGCTCCTGAGTTGCCGGACAAATTCACTGTCGCGCACGGTCTGCGCGTAGGCACAACGCTCCGTGATCGTGTGATATTCGGTGAGTGCCGCCCGCTTCTCGGTGAACTGCCTGGGCGTCGTGTTTTGTCGCACAAGAGCGGCCATCGGAATCGATCGAATTGGTTGGACACCTCTTTGACCACCGGCCCGATGACCACCACATCGAGATCGCCAAAATTCATCGCCTCGTGAGCTCCGAAATATTCGTCGCCGATATTGCGGCCGCCGACGATGGCTACTTACCCGTCGGCAGTGAGGGACTTGTTGTGCATCCGCCGGCTTATGCGTCCTAAGTCGGCAATCATACCGAGCAACCGGGGCGAACGTAGGACCACGGGGTTGAACATCCGCACCTCGATGTTTGGATGACTATCGACGGCCAGCAGGACGGCGTCGGATGGCGCCGTCGGCGGGCTGTTGATCGCGCTTTCACTTGGCGCATGCGGCGGTCTCCCGAACGATGGCGGGCGCGCCGTTTCCACGGCCATGACTGCCGAACAGGCGGCACTTCATCGAGACAAGCTCGGGATCGCTGGAAAGGTGAAACACGTGGCCGGTGTCCACAAACCACTCTGGGGTGACGAACCGGAGACTAAGCCCATTCTCAATCTCGCCATCTTAACTGGGCGAATTCAGCCCCTCGATTGTCCCTCAGATGATGAAAGCGACGAAGATTTAATTGAGCCCCACCAGAGTTAAAAACCGACCCTCTTGTCTGTGATGTAGCCTCTCCTTTTACCGATTTGAAAGGGTAGCAACCCAACATTGGCAGTGACAATGATCATGTACGTATCGGTATGTCACCGAAAGTGGCCAGTGATAATCCGTCACGCCACGGCCTTGAATTTCTCGCTCGATGGCTTCCTTTTCTTCGAGGTCGGCCTTGACGTCATCATAGGCGTTGCTTTGCCACGGTTGCTTGTCCCAACTCATGCGCGTCATGCTCAAGCAATACATGAGTTCGTATCGCCGCAGTTGCAGATCGGAAGTGGATAAATGTTGAATTTCATTCTGCGTCGAGCAACAGCCTGCCACAACAAGCCCGGCTGTTATTAGTAGTATTATCTGTTTCACGCTTCGTCTCCTCCTGTTCACTTCTGCATGCGAGGCCTAGGCTATGCGAAAATGATGTGATCGCGCCCGTGGCTGGCAAGAAAATTCGGAGCCGTGCGCGAAGCCTACTGATTGTTGTTGACCACTTGCGTCGCAGGTTTGCTCGCTTCAAGCTGGGCGCTCACCTTCTGCAAGCCCGCACTAAGCGCGTCAATTTGCTTTTGCTGCGCGTCAATCTGGCGACGTTCTTTGAGGAACTCGTTGAGCAACATCGCGTTCACCGCATCGTAGCGCACGGTGTAAACCTCCCCTTCTGCGTCACGGACCACGAGATCGGGATTAACCTTTTCCACATCCTCAGCAACAAGGCCGAACTGCGGGGTGCCGGCAGAATCAATCTCCTGCTTGTAGCGGAAGGTGACTGGTTTGAGCGCGAGGATCGCTTCGCTCGCCTTGTCCATCGGTTTGATGTCTGCCTTGAAACGCTGCGAAGAGACAATCGTGCCAAGCTTTCCGGTTGCATCCACAAGAACCGCGACGCCCGCAGCGGAGGTCTGCCCCCTGATGCCGCCGATAAAGCAGGTTGAGTCTCCCGTACCTGCCGGCAAATTGTCACCGATGCGGATCGTGTTGTTTTCACCGGAAATACCGCCAACGCCCGCGCCAATACATATATTCTGACTACCCGTTACGTTAAAGCCAGCGACATCGCCAATGGCAGTGTTGCCGCCATCCGTGATGATGTTACCAAGGGCGGCATAGCCGATGGCGGTGTTGGCGCCGCTGGTTGTATTACGAATTTGTCTAGTTAGGCGCCTCCTAATCTTCGTATAGGGCCTCGCCCTACACGCGGCTAATCGGTGTGTTTGCGCTAACTACTCAGAAGTTAGCAGTGAGCGCGTCTCCCAGCGCCAGTTGAACAACGTTGTTGCCCTCTCGCCAAATCCTCATGGGTTAAACCGCGGCCATTTCCTTACGACATCCACCTGAGGGGGCACCCGAATCGCGCTGTCGGCGAGGTGAAACTGGCCTCCGCCAAAAACACCAAGTGGATCTTGTTTTTATTGAACAAAGTCCTGGAGCTTGTGTCGGTTGAACATAGGAGGCGTTATGATGAAGAAAACAATTGTTACTATTGCCTGCACGCTGATTGCGCTGCTGACATTTGCACAGCCAGGTTCGAAGGGTACAAAAACTACCACAGAAACAATAACGGTAACGGGAACGGTCATCCCATCGGCGATTGAGGACGGCGCGGCTGCCAATTATCAACCCGCCAAAACGCTCGTCGTTCGCGAGGATAACTCGAACAATCCGGGCCGTTATGTTCTCAACGGGCCTGGTCACGTTGTGAACAAGCTGGGCGAAATCATCCAGACCGGGATTAAACCTGGCAGCCGAGTGCGTGTCTATTACGCAAACATGGGCGATTTGCGTATGATTGATCACGTAGTCGTTCTGGACTGAGTTTACCCGGCACGGAATATCACAAATAAGAGCTGCACGATCTCCCACCGGGATCGTGTAGTTGTTTTCGTTGGGGATACCGCGGAGGGATTTGGGGCGACGACTCTGCAGCAAGCAAGAGTGTTCATCCGAGAACAAACGAAAAGATGATGCCCTGCCCCCCGCGCGTGAAAACCGCTTGTCCTGGGTCGCTTGTGGTATGGGTGATCGAAACGCACGAGCACGCGGGCGATTTCAAAGAACTGTAGCGGGCAAAACAAAAAGCCGCCACACGATGAAGCGTGACGGCTAATTATGAAATGCTGTTGCTTTATTGATCGGGCGCGGCTCTAGGGGATTGTTGACTACTTGCCGCACAGGTCTGCTCGCTTCAATCTGGGCGCTCACCTTCTGCAGGCCCGCGGTAAGTGCTTCAATTTGCTTTTGGTGCTGTGCGGCAGCCGCTTCCTGCTTTGCGACAACAAACTTTAATTCCTGCACCGTACGGTGCTCTTTAATGAACTCGTTGAGCAACATGGCGTTCACCTGCTCGTAGTGCACGGTGTACGGCTTCTTTGTCGCGCACCACCAGGTCAGCGTTCACGTTTTCCACTTCTTCGGCCACAAGGCCGAACTGTGATGTGCCTCCTGGGTCAATCTCATCGTTGTAACGAAAGGCAACCGGCCGCAGCGCAAAGAGCGCCTCGCTCGCCTTGTCCATATCATGAATGTTGCGCTTGAAACGCGCTGAGGACTTAGTCGTTCCAAGCTTATTGTTTGAGTTAATTAATACCGGAATTCCGTTCGCAGACGTTTGGCCGAAGATACTCGCGATGTAGCAGGCGTCGCTTTCGCCAGCCACACCTGGCACACCCTCACCGATATAGGGGTTGTTGCTGCCAGTGGTTTGACTGTCGCCCGCTCCAGAGCCCAAAGCCGTGTTGCCCCCGCCCTCGGTGTTGCTCAAAAGCGCCCCAAGGCCGATGGCCGTGTTGCTGTTATCCATAGTGTTGCTCAGGAGCGCATCTCTACCGACGGCCGTGTTGGCGCCGCCGATCGTATTGCTCGAGAGCGTATTGTAACCGTGGCTGTGTTGTCAGAAGCAACGTTGTTAACGAGTGCTTGAAAACCGGTGACCGAGTTGTTGCTGCCAGTCGTATTCGCGGCTAATGCAGACCAGCCGACGGCCGTGTTGTTGATACCGTCGGTGTTGCTGAAAAGCGTGTTTAGACCCACGCCCGTGTTATCGTTGCCGGTGGTATTGTTAACGAGTGTTGCTGCACCGACAGACGTGTTGTTTGCGCCGGTGGTGTTGACCTCACGTGCCTGATTACCGATTGCCGTGTTGCCGCTGGCGGTGGTGTTGCTTAAGAGTGCTTCAAAGCCGACAGCCGTGTTGCCACCGCCGGTAGTGTTGGTAAAAAGGGCGAACGCTCCAGTGGCCGTGTTTTGGTCGCCGGTGCTGTTATGGACAAGAACGGCAGTTCCAATGGCACTGTTCTCAGTTCCAGTAGTGTTGAGCAACAACGCTGCCGCGCCCACTGCAGTATTGGAGTCTCCATTGTTTAGGGGCCAGTGCTCCATTGCCAACACCGGTGTTGAAGCTCCCAGTGGTATTTGAAAAGAGCGAACGCCAACCAACACCTGTATTTCCGACACCGGTGGTGAGAAGGTCAAGTGCATTGCACCCTTCCGCCGTTGTGAACGCGGGGTAGCAGCCGTCTGGCGCCGGAATAATCGCGCCTGTGTTTTGGACGAGCCCAAAGCAGACGAGCACCAACCCGACAAGAAATACTGGAGTTGCTTTTTTTAGCTGAATCAATGGGTTCATGGATATTTCCTTTCTGGTTCCTCGCTGTGTTGATTCTGCGATTGCGGTCTGGACGAGGCGAAGAACCCTAGCGGGAAAAATCTTTACCGCCTGATTCAGATCTTTTATTGGGAAACGTGTTTTACGGAAAACCGTACGAATTTGTCTAGTTAGGCGTCGCCTAATCTTCATGTAGGTCCTCGCCCTACACGCGGTCAATCGGCTTGTTTGCGCTAACTACTCAGAGTTAGCAGTGAGCGTCTGCAATCCAGATCGTTCGCGGGTTGGAATCAATCGCTGAGACCCAGCCCCAACTCCAACGGCTTTGCTGAGATTTTCAGCGATGGTATCGCGCCATTTTAGGCCTCTGATGCATCGTCGCTGCCGGGGGCAATGAAACCGCTAGCGCCACCAACCTCAGACCGAAGATCCAGCAACGCGGTCAGGGGCGGGCAAAGCACGGCGGGAGGTCGACAACGTGAGCGAGGGTGGTCCGGATGAGGCCAAGCGGCCTCGATCCTCACTTCGAGCTGTCGATGATCTGCTGCGCGTTCTTGATCGCGGACTCGTCCGGCGCTTTGGCTTTCTTCAGGATGTCGACCGCCTTTTGCGCCGAGGCGATGGCTTCTTTCTTGTTGCCAAGCTTCGCCTGGATCTGCGCCTTCTTGTAGTGCATGAAGTAGGCGTCTGGGTTCTTCTCCAGCGCCTGGTCGATCCACTTCGCCGCCTGCTTCAGATCCTTGTTGTTATCGTAGTAAAAGGCCGCGGCCTGATAGGCTGTGCGCGGGTCGAGCGGAGTCGTCGCGCTAGCGGCTGCATCGAGTTGCTTGCTTACCTGCTCGACATCGTCCGTGGTCAACTTCACCGGCACGCGCGTTTTATCCCAAAGGAAATTAAGCGTTGCGGAAGCGCCTTTCACATCAGTTAGCGCGATAGTGAACGTCTCGATTGGGATCGGAAAGGGGTCCGGCTTCGCCGTGAGACGCGCGGCATCGTTCTCCTGCTTATAATCGGCCGCGCTCTGCACCTTGGCGTCCTTCGAAACGATGATGGTCCACTCGTCCGCTGTCGGAATCGTGAAGAGTGCGTACTCACCGGCCGGGATCTCCTTGCCGCCGAGCGTTACCGGGTTGCTAAACTTAATCTTGGTGACCGCGTTGGCACCCGTGCGCCAGAGCTTCCCGTAAGGCACCAGGCCGCCGAAGATCTCGCGGTCGTTCTTATTCGGGCGTGAATAATCCACCTCGACATCGGTCAACCCGACACGCTGTTTTACCACCGAGTGCTGGCTGGCAGCGGGGAACTCTATTTTTTTCTCCTCCGCTGCCCGAAGGCTGCCGGGCAGTAGCGGTCCCGCGACGAAGGGAAGTGCGAACAAAGCGGAAAGAAAAAGCGAAGGAAGACGTGATGATTGGGTCATAATGTGCGGAATATTTTAAGATGTGATGATTTAGGGGAGAAGATATCGCGAGGCGGCAGGAGTCAAATCGGTTTGCCTGGGCAGCCTAGGCTTTCGTCGAATGAATATCGCCCTGCGGTGTAGTCCTAACGATTGATGCCACAACTGGGACAAGGTGGAACTCGTATGTATCAGGAGAGGAAACTGATCGCTGATTCTAGCGTCCAGAAACGCAGTCACTGTTTCAGCGGCGTGCACAAGGCAACGCTTTCCGCCATCGCGATGCACGTCCACAAACCAGATCGTTTGCCCGTTGGAATCACTCACTGAGAAGCACCCAAAGCTCCGGGGCCAATCGCGACTGCTTCGAGCGAACTAATGAAGCCGAGCAAAGACAATAACGATATAGAGAATGAAGCTGGCCATTCCGAGCACGACCAAAGCCTTGTGAAATGATTCGCGTCGCGTCAACGCCCCTAGGAGAAAGATCGTCCCGAAGAATGCATGAAATGCTAGATCGGTCGGGTGAAGCAACTCGCCGTAGAGCACGACACCTTTGCAGATACTCACCAAAATAACGAAGAAACCGAACGCGAAGAACCAGACACGATGCGCGTAGAAACTTTCACGTAGATCGACAATTTCTTCACCGAACAAATCGGGAAAAACCAATCCAGCCAGCATGTAAGTCAGGATCGTTTGCAGCAAAACGACCGCAAATGCAGCAAAGGTCCATGGTTGATAGTGGCGCAACTCGAACATCGCCCACCAGCTCTGGACGCAAACCAGCAGCAGCAAAACCGCCCAGGCGATTACTGGCCAGTAAATGCGAATCCGCGTCCGCGACAGCAAAATTCCCCGGAACCCCTTCAGAATTTGCGTGACGGCGAGACCGAGAATGACGGAAATAAGAACCGAGAGATAACTAAACTCGTCCATGCGCGGGATGTATTCCACTCTATCGACCCAACGACAACCGCGAATAAAGCGAACGGTACACGTCTCACAGCTCCGCGTTCTTAAACAAGCCACACGATTGCGGGAAAGATTGAAACGCCTGTACCGCGCCACAAATTTTACCTGACTCAGCCACGCTGTGGGCTAGTATTGACCTCGTCTTATGCCGGATCCGTATGAGGGCTCCTTGCAGCGCGATGCCGATCGCGGCACAAATACGAAAACATTCCAAGTTCCGGGCGGGCGGCCAGACGAAATCTGCGTCGTCCCAAAGCACCTTCCTTTTGCCGACTATCGGGGCAAGGACGGAGCAAAAGACATCGCTGATGAAAACCAATTGGCCAGCTACGATTTTAATAAAGCCGGCCCGGCGGAGTCTGGCGTCATAGCCATTGTTCCCAAGCGCACCAGCACTAGTGCAGCAGTCGATGTTTATCAGATCCCTGCCGGCACAACCCGGCCTGACCAGATCACCGCCTGCTATAGTCTGAGTGTGGAAAAGGATGGAAAAAACGTGGCGAAGTTTAAGCAGACCATAACGGTAAACCCCGCCTTATGCTGAAAGGAATTGCCGGAGTTATTGGTGGTTTAGTTGCGTGGTTCCTCATCGCCACGATCGGCAATCGCGTGCTACGTGCCGCATGGCCCGGCTACGCAGAAGTCGAAGTTTCAATCACGTTCACACTAGGAATGTTGCTCGCACGGCTCGTCCTTGGGGCCCTTTCGTCGCTCGGCGCGGGTCTCGTGGCCGCACTGATCACCAACCGCAGCGGGATTGCCATCAAATCGCTTGCCGGCATGTTGCTTATCCTATTCATCCCCGTTCACTACTCGTTGTGGGAACGCTTTCCAACTTGGTATCACTTGGTGTTCCTTGCTTCTCTCGTCGTGGTTACACTGCTGGGCGCGTTGCTGTATCCCGGCCGCGCCGGCCGAAACGATGGAGGAGTCGGCAGTGCGGCCTAAAACTTGCCTTGAGCTTACATCGGCCGGTGGGCACGCTTAACTAGCCCGGCCGATACAAGCGGCGACTGTCGCGGTTGCATGGCTACGCAAAGTTTCGCAGCCGGTCGCATCGCGCTGTGATTCGTGTTTATGATCACGCGGGCAACGTGATCGAGACGCACGAGCACGCGGGCGAGTTCAAAGAGTTCGAATTCAGAACAACGCGCGCCTGATCGCAGGTGCCTGCCATATAGGACTTAAGTCCTACATGTGAACCGTTGCGGTGACGAACATATTGGAACCATGAAAAAACCTTTCACGCTCTTGGCGTTTAGAACGGCACGAAAAACGTTGGAGTTTGTCTTGCCCATTGATAGCCGCGGTCACAATAATTTTCGCGCAGCAAAGGTGCTGCCCCGGAGGAGACGAGGCTACGGCAGAAAGTTAGGAGCGATTATCCTTTAAAGGGTAGCCTTACTGAGGTTCGGCTGTTGCGACAACCTTCCAGCTTCGCAGCCGATCTGGTGAAGTGGGCAATGTGATCAAAACGCAAGAGCACGCAGCCGAGTTCAGAGATCCGTGAGCAATGGAATGTTTTTGGGACATCCGGCAAAACAAAAAGCCAACACGCTTTCCCTTCGGAGGGCAAGAAAGAGACTGTGAGATGCCCGTCTAAATGATAGTTAGACCACCCAGAACACATTCCCGCAAAACGCAGTGAAAAAACAAAAATAGAGACAACCAGAAAAAACACAGAAAACATAACCATGAAAACAACACTCAACCTCGACTCACGACTGCTTGCAATTATCGGGCGGCGTTTTCCGGCCATATACGATGTCATCCCTCGTGGCCCACTGAGCCGCTTTTTGGAGGTTGCGCTCAACCCGCAACCGCTTCCACCCGACCCGCCGCCTAACGAATTGGGTGCCGCGCTCGCCGCCGAGTTTATCCGAACAGCCTGGCTCGCTGATCGCTTCGGACTTGATCTTGGGCGTGTCTCCGACGACCTCGACGACTGGTGTCCCACGCGTCCGAAGCGGCGGCTGAAGCTACCTCCATGGTGGCCACCAATTCCTGACCCGGACCCGCAGCCGAATTGGTTCGTGGACTTCCATCTTGGGTTCGCCGCACGCCTGGCTGCTGCCTCGCTTGACGAGACCCGAATTGGTGAGTCCATCAATAAGGCAATCGAACGATCCATAACCGCGATCAAATCCGCGACGGAAACCAAGCAGCGGTAGCATCCCTTTGCACTTTTGATAAAATCACTGCGGAGTTTGTCCAATCCGGACTTCGCGAGCACGCCACGCCTAATCATCCGCCGCAGCCAAACGCTGGACGAGGGCCCGGTCTCCGTACGCGTTGAACGATGCAGCGGGCAACGTGATCGAAATGTACGAGCACGCGGGTGTTCAAATAAGTAGTGAGCGTTACGCGTGAAACCGAAAGCTGCCACGCGGTGAAGCGTGACGGCTGATTGTGAAATGCCGCTGTTTTGTTTGGCGCGGGCGCGCTCCAGGGATTGTTGACCACTTGGGGTGCAAGTTCCTCACTTCAATCTGTGCGCCTTGGAGGCCCGTAGTGAGAGCTTCAATTTGCTTTTGTTGCTGCGCAGCGGTCACTTGCGATTGGAGCATGCAGTACCATTAGGTTGAACATTGCTATGGTGTCCGAAAGGTCCGATCAGCTTCGACGCGTTTTAGGTGTCGGCTTCGGTTTGGCGGTGAGTATCGGTGGTACGATCGGTGTGGGTATTCTTCGCACGCCGGGCTTGGTAGCGGAACAACTGCATGTGCCTTCGGCGATTCTTTTATTGTGGGTTGTGGGAGGCATGTACGCGTTGCTGGGTGCGAGTTGTTTGACCGAGTTGGGCCTCATGCTCCCGCAAGCTGGCGGGTTCTATGTTTATGTGCGCCGCGCTTTTGGAAACACAGCGGGATTTGCTGTCGGCTGGACTGACTGGCTCATGTACTGTTCGATCCTCGGATATTTGTCGATCGCCATCGCCGAGTTCATTGCCACCCTGGGACTGATACCTGGGGGCGCCATTCGATTCCTCTCGGTTCTAATTCTCGTTAGTATTGTTGCGTTGCAATGGCTGGGTATCCGCATCAGCAGTCTTTTTCAGGAAGCGACCACCTCAGTGAAATGTGTTGCGTTTTTGGTTCTTGTTGCGGCCTGCCTTTTTGTGTCAACCGATGGATACTCATCGACAGGCATCCCGTCATCGATGACAGTCAGTGGGTTGGTTATTGCCTTGCAGGCGATTGTCATCACATACGGCGGCTGGCAAAGCCCCTTATATTTCATCGAGGAAGATCGGGACCCAGCACGTAATCTTCCGCGAACCATGATTGGCGGCGTACTGTCGGTGACCGGAATTTATCTGCTTGTTAATATCGCGCTCCTCAGGATACTGCCGATGTCGGAGCTCTCAGGAGCGACGTTCCCGGCCGCCGATGCCGCGCGCGTCATCGCCGGCGCAAACGGACGGAATCTTATCATACTGTTATCAGTGATTTCCCTTGTGCCGCTGTTAAACGCGATCACGATGATGGGGACGCGTGTCATTTTCGCCTTGGGACGTGACCAGTTGTTCTGGTCTCGCACATCGACCGTGAACCCCAGGGGCACGCCCGACACTGCGACACTACTAACGGCGGCGGTCGCTGTTGGTCTCATCGCAACGGGCACATTTCAGCGCCTGATAGCGATAACATCTTTCTTTCTGGCAGCTAATTATGCCCTCTGCTGCGTTGCGTTGGTCGTATTGAGACGCCGAGAACCTGGCTTACCACGACCTTATCAGGCTTGGGGATACCCTTGGTCGGTTTGGTTAGTTGCCGCCGGTAGCGTAATGTTTTTGCTTGGAATGTTGGCGGGAGATGTGCTCAACGGACTCGCGGCTCTTGGATTGCTTGCGATCGGTCTCATCGGGCGCGTACTGCTTGGACGAAGGGCTATTTCATAAGGCTATACGCACCGACCGGAAACGCCGAATTTTAGAAAAGCCCGAGAAGTTTGAGGACGATCACTATAACGACAATCACTCCAATTATGTAAAAGATGTTTCTGTTCATGCTGGCGACTCATAACAGATCGCGCGAGCGATGGCCAACATTTACCGAACTTACCAGACAATTCGACCAAATTCGCCTAACGAATTGACGCAGCTAACGACAGGCCGGCACGAGAACTGTAACTGCCTTCGGCACAAAGTTAATTTCTGCGCTCCTGCCCAGGTTTATCTTTTCTCCATCAAGTATTGCAGGGATATCGTTACGCGATTGCACACGCACACTTTTTGTTCTGGTGAAAAGTATATTTCGGTGATCGCGCCATTTACCAAACGCGGCGGTACTGACAAGCCCTATCACTTCAGTGGCGCTTTCCACATCAATGACGGCGGCTTCAAGCGCTTGCTCCGAGTCGGACATTTGTTCCGATATCAGAGGGCAGATAAGCGCCACGGCTCCAGCTTCACCCTTCATTTCGCCCGAGATAAGATACTGAACCTTCGTTTCAAACATTTTTCGGAAAGCGACGCTCCCCTTTTCGATAGCATCAACTATATTTCCCCCGCGCATGGATTCGCGGGGTTCTGCCAAAAGCGCAGGCGCTCCCACAATGGCGGCAATAAGAAACTGCTTGCCCGCGATCCGACCTCCGGAAAGCACTTTTGCTGAGGGAGCAGCGAGCGTATTTCCGAGCGACTCTTCCCAGGCCACGTCTCCATACAATGCTCGAGGGAGCATATTCATCGTTCCCCCGGGAAGCGGGATAAGATACGATCCTTTTTCGGCGCACGCTTCTGCAGCCGTCCGGATGGTGCCATCGCCACCGAGCACGATAAGCACTTCCAGCTTCTGCCCGGCCGCCTCTGCAAACGAACGCTCCATTTCGTTTGCCTCGCCACACCAAACCTTCGGCTCAACAATGCCCGCACGCGTAAGGATACTGAAGACCTTCTGCTCAGATTCCGAATCGCAGCCTCCGCTGGAGGTATTTATTATGGCCCCCACCTTCAACTCTGATAAACGGAGGTCGTTAGGCACAAATCACGTGTGCGCGTCTAAATCCCCTTGCCCTTGGACGCGCTCTCACTGCGGTCCCCTCGGCGCATGCCAGGATTGTTTCCGTTCCGCTCTGCTTTTTTGCGAACGCGCTCGAACTGTTTCTCAAGGCTAGTCAGATCTTCGTCGGCAAGTTTTTCCAGATCGACAAGTTCATTTCGAGCGCCTTTTATCGCTCGGATTATTTCGTCGAGTTTCAAATGAGCCGCCTTGGCATCGCGATTCTGCGTATTCTGAATGAGAAAGACCATCAGAAAAGTAACAATTGTCGTTACGGTGTTAATAATGAGCAGCCAGGTATCCGAATAATGGAACGCGGGGCCGGTTACTGCCCAAACGACGATGATGAGAATCGCCCCGGCAAAAGCCCACGCGCTGCCGAGCACTTTCGACGAGCGCCGCGCAAAAATCCGGAAAGCATCGCTCACGACGCAAAAGAAATCCCGTGATTCTTCCTGTTCCTTAAGTTTCTTCTTCTGCGTTTTCATTGCCACGACAGTGTATTGGGCCGCTCACAAGCCGGAAGCAGCGCTTACCCGTATAGATCGCGAAGGCCGCGAAGCCGCATATCCAGGCGGCCCTCCCATCGACTCCCCCTAACGACGGAAAATCAAACCGAGCACTAGACCGATGCCGAGCGCGGTGAAGACCGCCTTCGTCGGGTTTTCGCGGACGTATTGCTTGCTGTCGTCCTGAAAACTGCGGACACGATGGAGTGCGTCATCCAATACTTCTTTGCCCCGCTCCCGATATTCGTCGGCCATTGCGCCTGCGGCCGAGCCGAGATCTTCGGCCGCTTTGCGCGCGTGCGTCCCGCCACGCTCTGCTTTTTGTTTCGCCTGCGGTGGAACCGCAGGGCCTTGCCCCGTTTGGTTTTGGTCATCCATAGAATTCCCCTATCTCCATTATTTGTTAAGCTTTCGGTGCCGATGCCTCACTGACGGTG
>Ga0193747_1000256_pt1 | contig 20791 bp, 22 predicted proteins | sample L1m2metaG_FD_143048 | JGI IMG/M metagenome (GOLD analysis project Ga0193747, IMG submission 143048) | Soil microbial communities from a riparian zone of the East river system, Colorado, United States - L1m2 | ecosystem: Environmental > Terrestrial > Soil > Riparian zone | place: USA: East River...
CAACCCTTAGCTTAAGGGGGGATTGCATTATAGGCGTCAACGCAAACAAAGCATGTAGAGATTTGAAACCGACGTTGAAGCATTTGCTTCAGCAAGCGGATTTGGTTGTAAGAATAGAGATCGAAGTGAGTGATTTATCCTTCGCAATTGACGCGAGGAGTGATTCGCGTCTATCTCTTCTAAACCATCATGACATAGTTATTCGTAAATCAGACTTTGTGTGCCCTAGAACAGTTGCAATTACCTGCAATAAGGCTTCCTCAGATATTCCTAGCGACATAGTTCACTTATTAGGGAAATCGGAAATGCAAGGGTTACTGAGGATAAGGGTAGAGTAACTAGGGAGGAATCTTGTCTGTGATTTCAGCAAACGGTGTCGCCTAGTCACTGATCTTATTATCCGTGATCTGCTCGTAGGCCCATACATACCTTCTCGTTAGCTCGCTCGTTAGCTCGGAGGGGATTACAGGTGCTACAATTTTTCCCCCATCCCTTATGGAGTTATCAACCTTTTCCTTGAAACCAGTTCTTATAAGCCAGTCCCTTAGCAGCTGCTTATCGAAGCTTTCCTGATCTCTCCCCGGCGAGTAATCAGATCGTAACCATAAACGAAATTCATCCGGTCCTATGGAATCGCCTAGTAGGATGTCACCGTTTGCTGAATCTCTGCCGAATTCAAACTTAACATCTGCAATGATGAACCCCCTTTTTTCAGCTATGTCGCTCATCTTATTGTATAAAGATATTGAAGTCTGCTCCAGATAGTCAAAATCGTTGTCGGAAATGAGTCCAGAACTTAAAGCATCGTCTCTTTTCAGAGGGACATCGTGCTCTTCTGATTTTGTCGTTGGATCGAAAACAGGATTCGGTAATCGAGATGCCTTAATTGGTGTTAAATTGTCGGGAAAAAAAGTACTATTGTCCGTGGATTTGCGAAGGCGCTCAAACAAGCTTCCATACAGATAACCTCTAACTACGCATTCTAATGGTATCATCTCCATTCTTTTTACTTCCATCTTGGTTGTGTTGTGAACTCTAACCATGTGATGTTCAGTGTTAAGCGTGTCAAACCAAAATTTGCCGAATTTGCACAAGACTTCCCCTTTCCTAGGGACCTTGTTCGCCATTTGAACATCGAACGCTGAAACTCGATCTGAAAAATGGAACAGCAAATTACCATTGTCCAATTGATAAATATCTTTAACTTTGCCCTTGCGGATTAATTTCATAATCACTTTAGTCGAGCTCGGAAATAAAACATAATCGGACGATACAGGGCGGAGATTTTTTAAGAATTTTATAACTTCTGTACCTCTTTTCTAATTATGAGGTCATGGTGGGATTCGAACCCACGACCTAAGGTTTACAAAACCTTCGCTCTAACCAGGCTGAGCTACATGACCGCAAGAACATTCGTAATCAGATTCGTTCAAATATTTAATTAATACTTTCGGTAATAACTGCTGTGTGTGTTTAAGGACGAAGTGTGCTCATGAGGAAACCTAATCTAGCCGATTTTCTGGTTTTGGTCACTATCGAGAATAAACCATTTGTAAGTGATCCTGAGGGCGAGACGATACTTCGAGACTTGGTTGTTAAAGGGGGATACTCGAATATTAAGTCAGTAAGGTCCACCAAAAACCTGAAATTGATTATTACCGCAAAATCCAAAAGTGTAGCGGAGGAGAGCGTTCGCAAAATGTGCAAAGATCTCCGGATTTTCAATCCGGTAATTAGTAACTGTACAGTGAAGGCAATGCTAGGGAACGCCAATAGGACGACCAAATAGGAACGAGGTTATTATTCGATTCTGTCCGCTATGAAAAGAGAGTTTGGCCTTCCAATCCTGCCCCAATCAATAGTATCCTTCTCAGGTGTTCTGCTAAATCAGTGACAGTGATAATGCCGATAACCTTTCCATCGACCATAACAGGCAATCGGTGAATTTTATGATTTATCATGCGTTGGACGGCGACTTCGATGGGGGTTTCGGGATCTGCATAGGTTCTAATTTTTGACATGATATCCCCGACTTTTACATTCGACGGTCGCAACTCTTTTATGCAAATCTTTTTAACGAAGTCGTACTCCGTGAGAATCCCGATGGGATAATTATCCTTTGTAACGATTAAGGAGCTAATTGCATTCTCAGTCATAAGCTTCGCCGCTTCCAAGGCGTTACTTGCTTCGGTGATGCTAACAACGTGCCTTGTCATTATGTCTCTGACAACTTCTTTCCTCATATCTTATTCGCTTGGCCTTAGAATAAAAGCTTTGTAAAACGCATGATACGACGAATCAGGTCGGGAGAGCAATGGATTAAGACGCCTGCTGGCGCCGTGATAGCTACGACAGCTATCTGTAATGAAAATCTTAATAGGCCTCCGGAAGGCTCATATTTCATCTCGACGTATGGCAAGAATTGGGATCGTTGTTTTCCCCGGCAGTAATTGCGATCGGGATGTTCACTATATCCTTAATAAGGTGTTGAAGATCGCGGCCGACTTTGTGTGGCACACAGATAGCAAGCTGGCAGCATATGATTCCGTCATAATTCCCGGCGGTTTTGCATATGGTGATCGTCTTCGCGCAGGTGTCATAGCTGCACATACTCCTGTTGCAATCGAATTGAAGAAGATGGCAAAGGGTGGACGAACAATCCTTGGCATCTGCAATGGTTTTCAAATTCTTGTTGAATGTGGCCTACTCCCAGGAGCATTAGTTATGAATAATTCTCGTTCATTTGTATGCCGGTGGACAACCATACGGGTGGATAACAACAAGACGCCGTTCACATCATTATTCAAAAGAAATCAAACGTTTAAGATTCCTATTGCCCATGGCGAGGGAAGGTACGTTGCGGATGGACGACTTTTAAAATCCGTTTTAAAAAATAACCAGGTTGTGTTCCGATATTTTAATGACGACCCAAACGGTTCCGTAGACCACATCGCAGCTGTCTGCAATCAAGAAGGCAACGTAATGGGGATCATGCCTCATCCAGAAAGGGCGCCTGTCAACCGATCTTTTGACGAAGCTTCGATGATCTTCCGATGCCTTTCAACTTATCTGCAGCCTAAGTAATTTGGTATGAGATCATTATGGCTGATCTAACAAAAGATGAGTTGAGATATCTTGCGTACAAATTAAATCGTGAACCAAACAAAATCGAAAAGGAAATTGTCGCAGCAGAGTGGTCCGAACATTGTTCATATAAATCGTCGAAGAGATTCATTAAGATGCTCCCTAGTAAAGGGAAGCACGTTATAGTTGGTCCAGGCTACGATGCCGCTGTACTGGACGTAGGTGATGGTTACGTAATAACAGTACATATTGAGAGTCATAACCATCCCTCAGCGGTCGATCCTTACGGAGGTGCAGCTACTGGGGTGGGTGGCGTAATACGAGACATAATTTCCACGGGAACTCGACCGATAGCGCTCCTCGACGCCCTTAGATTTGCACCTCTACACGAAGAGAATAATGAAGACGGTAGCTCCACCTCTCAATGGCTATTTAGACACGTTGTCAGAGGGATCGGCGACTATGGGAATTGCATTGGTGTCCCCACTGTCGCCGGAGAAATCGAATTTGACCCCTCCTTTATCAATTATTGTCTTGTAGACGTAGCCTCAATCGGCTTTGGTCGCCGCGACTCTATTGTTCGAAACAGGGCAAATTATGATGACTTGATTATTCTAGTTGGCGGCCCGACTGGAAGAGATGGAATTCACGGAGCCGCTTTTGCTTCAAAGACATACCTCCATCATAATAGATCGGCAGTCCAAATTCCGGATCCATTTCTAGAAAAATTGCTAATTGAGGCAATAACCGAGGCTGTCGAAGAGGGTGCCATTAAAGCACTCAAAGATCTAGGAGGGGGAGGTTTGTCTTGTTGTTTGTCAGAAATGTCGGATAGTTTAGGAAAGGGCTTTGATATCGAGCTAAGAGAAGTCCATGTCAAAGAGAATGGAATGTCACCCCTAGCATTAATGTTATCTGAATCTCAGGAACGAATGTTGATAATTACTGACCATTTAAAAATTGATAATATACGACGGATCTTTGATAAGTATGAACTCAAGTATGTGATATTGGGGAAAATCAAGGACCATCACAATCTAGTAATAAGATGTAACGAAAAAATTGTTGCGAATATGCCTTCAACCATAGTTGCGAACGCGCCTTTGGCTAGGAGGTATTCTAAACGCCCTGCTTACCTAACTACGTTAAGACTTGATTTCACACCGCCAGTCACCCCTTCAAATTTAACAGGGGTGTTACTCTCAATGTTATCCAATCCGACTATTGCGAGCAAGGAGTGGATTTATCGTCAGTACGATCATGAAGTAGGATTGCGAACCATGCTAAAGCCTGGAGAAGCAGATGCATCCGTTCTCAGATTGAATAATGGCAAGTTTATTTCAGTCAAACTAGATGGAAATTCTAAACAATGTTACATCGATCCTTATCATGGAACGCTGGGATGCCTTTCAGAAGCATGTCGAAATGTGGCTTGTACCGGCGCGTTTCCTATTGGAATAATTGATCACTTACAGTTCGGCAGTCCTGAGAACCCAGAAGTATTTTGGAGTTTTCGCAAGGCGGTGAATGCAATTAATAACTATTGCAAATTCATGAAGATCCCAGTGGTCGGAGGCAAAGTGAGCTTCTATAACGAAACCTCTAAAGGGCCCATTAAACCGACCCCAGTCATAGGCGCGATCGGCCTTATTGAAGAAAAACGATTGATTACGCAGTCCTCTTTAAAAGATGGAAATGCTATTTTTATTGTTGGAACTACGGCTAACGAAAACGGTGGTTCAGAATACTATGAGTACGTGCACCACATAACCGGTGGCAATGTTGCAAAGGTCGACATGAATATTGATAGGTTGAATCTTAAAAGTATACTTCAACTCATCGACAACAATGTGGTGAGTTGTGTTCATGACTGCTCCAAAGGCGGAGTTGCAGTGGCTATTTCCGAAATGGCAATTTTGGGAGGAGTGGGTTTTAACGTTTTGATCGATAAGATACCAAATTCTTGCTCTAACATAGATAGCTTGCTTTTCTCGGAATCTCACTCCCGATATGTAATTGGGACAAAGGAGCCAAAGACAGTCGAAAAAATATTAAGCGGTATCGATGGTTTAGTTTTCTCTCGAATTGGTGATGCCTACAAAGAACAGGTCACTTTCAAGATGAAAAGCAAAATTCTGATCGATACAGACCTTCCGGCTATCACAACAAATTTTAAGAGATTAGAACAAATTATGACGAGGTAAATTCCTAGATAGGCAATAATGGTTATTGCTAGGATGTCAACACTTCCGCTGATTTTTTTGAAATCTGATTTGATTTTTTTAGTTAAGTTGATTCGCATGTCAGGGGATTCCTGTATATTTGAACTGTCACTACTTATCGTCTAATTGATTCTCCATTATCTGTCCGTATGCATTTTTCTGTCTGTGTGGCAATGACACATTCAGTGACAAAGTCAAGGGCCCATCAAGGAAAAAGAAGGGGCATTACAGGCTCGGATAACGCCCAGATGCACGACATGACGAGACGGTGTCCAAAACATTTTGTTAGCTGGGATCAGACTTGTAAACTCAGTTCCAGCTTACTTGTGTGTACTTTGAGGACTAAATGATTTCCATACTGGCTAGTTTTAACTAAAGTCAAAAAGCTGCGAATTGCAACATTAGGTATGGATGATTACTGGTGTCAACCTCTCTCCTGAACTGAAGCGCAACAGTTTATTTACCGTCTCATCGACAGTTTGATATTGACCCCTCGATTTCGATTTTTTAATAAAACAGATGACTCTTCGGAGGTAAAAATTACAAGTGACCAATTACAAACACCCAATAATGTGCTCATTTCAGAGGCGATATCACTTATTGGAACCATTGAATCTAGAAGTGTCGAGGCATTACGTAGCGATTTATCTTCCATTAGAGAGGCCGTTGCAAAATCGTTGAGGACGATAGAAAAGCTTGCAAATGACTTGGAGAGAGAGAAGATCAAGGTCGAGGAAGCAAAATTTGAATCAATTGTAGAAATTTCGAAGAGAACCGTTGTTTCGAGTCTGAGGAGGGAATCATCAATAGAGTTGCCTTCGCCGGTATCATACGCCGAGGCCATGAAGTTCAAGCAAAGGTTGGAAGCCATTACTAATCGATTCAGAGAAGTTAGTACATCTCACAACAGGGTTTTCAATGTTTTTATTAAAAAGTATGCAGGAAAGTTGAAGGGCGAGTTTGAAACACTTTCCACGTTATCTAAAGAGGTGAATTCAATTCTCGCAGAGTTCGATGACAAGCAAAGACCGTTCTTATATTGTACCGAGCGTCTGAACGTGTTATCCGATAGGATTAATTCTATAGAGCTAGACGAAAAGCGTATCGAAAATACTCGTAAGGAAGTAATACAATTAGAAAAGAGGCTCCAGGAATTGAACAACCGAATGCTAACCCTTGAGAATTCAGCAGAGTTCCACGAAGCGGCTAGGATCGGTAAAGAGATAAAGAAAGTAGAACATGAGGAACTAGAAGCGCAAAAGCAGTTGCTCGACCTTTTCAGTCCTATATCGAGGGCATTTACAAAGTACTCGTATGGCATTACGAAGCAGACATCCGAGCGACTAAAAGTGTTAGCAGAGGAACCATGGAATATTTTCTCGGAAACAGAGATAGCGCCGTATCTTGATATTCTAACCGAAATCCAAAAAGCCCTGTTCAATGAGAAAATACGCCTCAAAGATGCTACTAAAGTAGAACGTCACCTAGACAATCTTATCAAGACATTACCAGATTTTAAGGGGAAATTCGAAACTAGGCACCAATATCTCAAAACTCTCTATCAAACTAGAGAAGCAAAATTTGGCAGCCGCCCTTTAGAATTGAAGGAAGAGATCAAGAGTACCACGCATGATATCGGAGACCAGAAAATCAGGTTGCATCACCTAGAAAAGCAGATTGAAGAAAAAAAACTTCAGCATAGTAGTTTACGAAATGAATCACAGGAATGTCTTTTCAGAATATTTGGCAAAAGATATGAGCTAGCTGCGTAACTCGCGTGCTTCTACCGCCAAAATATTGAAACCACACCTAGCGACGCAATAGCTAGTCCTCCATAAGATACAAAGAATGTGCCTAACACGTATCCAACAACAGTTATCCCAATTCCGCTAGCAATCATTAATGCCTCCCCTATCCTCCTCTGATTCCGCATATACAGAGAATATGCAGGGAAAGAGATTATAAAAATATACTGAAGCCGCCTGAAAGGACGGCTATTAAGCCAAAAAATAAATCAAAGTCACAGGTGGATTAGGCTGCCTTGATTTCCAGTGTGTGGAGACTGACCCACATATTTTCTTCTAAAGTGTCCTGAAGGTCTTTTTGAGAGAAGCTCAATAAACCATGCTTCGTGCTCTATTTCCTCTTGCATTATCCTCTGTGCTATATCGTATGTCCTTGGATCTTTACCCGCAGTCATATCGCAAACCTCGCCCCAAGATCTTATTGCACATTGTTCAGCCTCCAAAAGCACTTTCAATATGGAACTAAGATCTTGCCAGTTATCTGGAAGAAACGCATCTGGACAGCCAGCTTGGTCTGCAAACTTCCTAATATCTCTTGGAAGGCTTCCGCCCAACTCATATAACCTTGGAACCATAGCTTCAAAGTGATTTCTATCTTCGATTCTCGCATCTTCTACTATCTCCTTAACACCCTCACCTTCTAGTCCTGTACAATGCATTCTTAATATCGTATAGTAATAGTACGTTGTAAATTCTGCGCCTACGCCTTTCGTAATCAATTCTTTGAGCCTTTCTACATTCACACCGTTCTTTTGGAGAACTTCCAATGCAACGATTTTTGGAACTGATTCTTTCGAATTACTTGTCATAACTCCCATCCCGTATTAAAAGTATAAAAGGTTTTTTTATACTTGAGGTGTGGAAAAAAGTTATCATTGTTAAGCGTGGTCGACGTTAGCTCTTGACCCGTGTTACTTTAATCCTATCGAGAACCTTCCAATACTCGACTTCTCCTCCTTGACGAACCTTATCAATGATATCTTGTTCTACAGCAGATGTTTCAAAAACTTCGAAGGTCTCGAGATCCATAATCTGCAGGATTTTTCCTGATATGGAGATGATTTGACCGTTCCTCTTATCTATTAGCGGAACCTCAACGCCTGCAGATACTGGCGAAACTAAGGTGTGCTTAGATCCGTCAAATACACTGATAGCTGCGACTCTGGCCTTAGCAGAACCGTGTTTTCCAGGTTTACTGTGATCATATGAAACGATTCTACACGGTTCGCCGTCAATCACAATGTATGAGCCAACCTTAAGGCTCCCCAGGTCCATTGGCTTACTCAATGTAATTCCATGCATTGAGGAAAAGAAGCATATTTAACGGTTCTGCTCACTTTAATTTATCCAAAATCGATAAACTGACGAGATTGGTTAATGGTATCCCTTTCCTCGCTACATCTCTTCGCGTTCGTTCGCAATATTTTTGATCGCTTTGGTGCGTCTTTTCACCCTCGACTTCGAGAACTACTACATTCCTTGAATAGGGAAACGTGAACTTTGGCTGTGCTGTCGTTAGGAATTGCAAGTGCGCTAGGGTCAGTTTTTTAACCCTATCACGTTTAGCTATGATATTTGCAATATCTATGATCTCAGCATCTCCGTAGACATACTTGGTGAAATACATTGATATATACTTAAGATTCGTTGCCTCGCGTTCGAAGAGTGCGTCGGTCAGGCTTAACATAAATGACAATCTCCCAGGATTTTGCTTACATATCAATCCTGAAACATCATCAATATTTGAATATGACGCGAGGATGTAGTGATTCGCCCTGTTAGGGAAATATAACATGCTTTCATTCGAAAATGTCGCGGTTACAAAGTAGATATTTAGTATGTTCAGGGAGTTCGACCATGTGTCAACAAGACTGCCAGATTCCCTTTCATGAGGCGCACAAATATATCCCTGTACGCTCTTGCCTGTACCAGCCAACCAACTTTTGATACTATGACCGCGATAAATATATTCCCATACCACGTCCTCTTATTGATCATTCTTTAACACGTTTTTTTTCGGTACCTGAATGATAATAATCGAAGCCACTCAGTACCCATAGCTTTAGTACTTTACATGAAACTTCATCGACCGGGTCTCATATCTGTGTAGGAGGAAGGATTATTGATCGTAAAATTTCTTGTGCTTTTGGTACTCTGTGCTATATGCCATTTGCTAGAATCTAGCCCTTTTAGCCTATGTTTGTGATAAGGCAAAAGTAGATAACAAGCTGCAACTGCGAGCGCTCCTAACGGGTCTGAAAGGAATACTCGCACCGTCTGACGCAAGGCCACCTCAAGTGGAAGTCGAATGTTAAATTTTTCGATACAATGTCGTATTTGTCTATGGCCTTTGAGAGACCTAAGAACCTGTGAATTGAAATCTGCAATCGTCCCTGGGGGACAATAGTAAACCACAGACCGGTCATTATACGCTACCTCGAACTTGAATTCCAGCACTTTGCACTCGAGGTATAGGTCCACTGCGATAATGTCACTCGGTATTGCGATCTTCTTGGCAATGTTGGTTCGAATCGACAATCCTCGTCCTATCGCCGTGTATTGAGAGAGCCTCTTATTTCTAACAGATCTGAGCCACGAGGAAACACAAGTAGCTGCTCTCCCGGCCACCGAGACAGACCTCGTTGGCTCTGAGTTAGATATGCTGAGTACTACTCGCCCGTCTAAGGCTGACAGCATTTCTCGGATAGAATCTTCATGAGGAAGCACATCACCGTCGTACATTACAATCACGTCGCCCTTTGCGTTCCGAAAAATTTCATTCCATGCATTTGCCACGCCCCTTCTAGAGGAATGGTGCAGGCATCTTACTGTTGCTTCAGAATTATTGGTGGCAAATTCCTCAATCAATCTAATGGTATCGTCTGACGAATCGTCGGAGATGATTATCTCACAAATTGTGAAATGCTCGGACTTTTGTTTGATGACTGATTGAAGAAGGTTTAGGATATTCTTCTCCTCGTTAAAACTAGGAATACCGACTGTTATATTCAGCATCGTTACGTTTAGAACTGCCTCTTCTTGCTTTTATGAAGTTTATGGATCAAAACAAAAAGTCAAAAAGATTCTTATGTCCTTACTCAATTTATCTTTAGGATTTTGCAGAAGGGCCAACGCAACAAAGGCGAATTAGGAAGGCTCCTCGATTCGGTAGGTCTTAATAAAAAACAGTTGGTGTGTCCCCTATTCGTCAAAGACCACGCAAAAGAGGGGTGCAAAATCGCTTCTATGCCAGATGTCTCAGTCGTTCCTCTTGAGGAAACAACTACACAGATCCTAGAACTGATAAATCTTGGAATATCATCGATAATTGTATTTGGAGTACCTTCAGAAAGAGATTCTGTAGGATCAAATGCGTCGGATCAGAACGGGATTGTGCAGAAGACAGTGAGAAAACTCAAAATGGAATTCGGGGATGCCCTTAACATCATAACTGATGTATGCTTATGCCACTATAATTTATCAGGCCATTGTGGGTTATTAGGTAGGCAGAATGAGCTTATCGACAATGACAGTACTGTACGAGCTCTCTGTGAAGTTGCAGTAACCCACGCGCAGGCAGGCGCAGATGTGGTATCTCCATCGTCGATGATGGATGGCCAAGTTAGTTCAATTAGAACCTCCCTCGACGAGCATGGTTATGATAATATCAAAATTCTATCTGTTTCGGCCAAGCATTTTTCCTCTCTGTATTCGCCATTCCGATCTTTGGCATTCTCTGAACAAATACGTGATTACAAGTCCTTGGACAAGTCCTCATATCAGGTGCCTTATACAAACCGAGGGGAATCTGTCAGAGAAATCGAAAACGACATCCGCGAAGGAGCGGATATGGTGATTGTCAAGCCTGCGATTCTGTATTTAGATGTAATATCCATGATCAAAGAAAAGCTTAGATTTCCAATTGCCGCACAAAATGTCTCAGGTGAATATGCAATGATAAAATCTGCTGCCGCAAACAATTGGATTAATGAGGAAGAATGGAAGGTTACTTCCATCTGTGCCATGAAACGCGCAGGGGCAGATATCATTATTTCTTATTTTTGTAAGGATATAGCTGCTATCCTTAACTGTTGATCGGGAGGCTCCACACGCAAATGAAGCGAGGGAGCTGGGAAAAATAGATTACTTTCGCAAATGCCTAGTCACGGTTATATAGGATTCTCGCGACACGAAAACGTCCCGCGGTAGCTCAGCCTGGTAGAGCTTTCGGCTGTAGATGTTGGCTGACTTAAGAGCTGACCACGTGAAACAGCCTATCGGGCTACAAAGACAGAAACCGAAGAGTCGCAGGCTCAAACAAGTTAGTGACTAGCTAATTTGGAGTAAATCCTGCCCGCGGGATTCTTCCATAGCTACTAACCATTATTAGTGTGATCCAGTCTTTTAACTGCCTGAATACATCAACATGAAACACGCAATAGGATTGAGCCAATCAAGTATCAAATGACTTTGAATAGGCAAATCATGTCTAGGTAGTTCGAATGATGCGAGGGTGTTGACGGTTTTTTATGTGTGATGTGTGCTGGAATATCTTAAATGATTGTCTAACTCGGGCCTATTTGATATTACTGACTGTCGCTTCGATCTGTATTTATACAGATGTAGCAAAGCTGGTCATGGGTGCTAATGAAGAATAGGAAGAGCCGGCTGATGTATAATATTACGTGTTTAGTAATGATGAAGATTATGAGTGCTGAGGCATCCTAATGTCATGAGATTGAATATCTGCATGCTCATGAATTTCAAATGGATGGTGTCAACACTATGAGATTGCTATCCCTTTATTCTGGGGGCAAGGATAGTACTTACGCGTTAGTTAGAGCAAAAGAAATGGGACACGATATATCTTGCTTGTTGACAATGCACCCTGCCACAGACGCAAGCTTGTTGTTCCATTATCCCAATAGTTGGGTGACAAGCTATCTCGGGGAAGCGATGTGCATCCCGTCTTTCGGATTTGCAGCACAATCTTGTTCAAAGGAGGACGAATTGAGATCATTGGAACAAGCGATAATTGCCGTCAAATCACTTCACGAAATTCATGGCGTTGTTCACGGGGGAATTTTCAGCACGTTTCAAAGTGACATAGTTCAGAGAATTTGTTGCAAACACAATTTAACTGTGATTGCTCCTCTCTGGCACATTCAGCAATCTGAGTATATGGATCTTCTACTTGAGAAGAACTTTGATATCAAAATAGTTAGTGTTTCTGCGATGGGGCTGGACGAAGGGTGGTTGGGAATTTCTTTGGATCGAGAGGCATTACACAAATTGAAGCATTTGAGCCAAAAATATTGTTTCAGCATCAGTTTCGAAGGTGGCGAGGGGGAGACCTTGGTGATTGACTGCCCGATTTTCTACAAAAGATTGCAAGTTAGGAAAGCCAACATCCGCTGGGACGGGCAGCGGGGAATCTTTGAAATACTGGAAGTTGCCTTAGTAGAAAAGTAGTTATGCTCGATAATTTACGTACGGGTCTTCGGAGCGCGTTAAAAAAAATTGTTGGAGCTTCTGATATAAACGAGGAGATTATTGAATCTCTATGCAAAGATGTCCAGAGAGCATTATTGCAGTCAGATGTCAATGTTAGATTAGTCCTATCAATTACTAATAACCTGAAGACTCGTGCGCTAAACGAACAGCCTGTGAAGGGACTTTCGAGGAAAGATCATATTATTACGATTCTTTATGGTGAGCTCGCAAATTTGCTTGGTTACACGGGCGAAACGATCAAAAGCATTGACAAAATCCAACGCCAGCCGGATGATGGTCTATCTTTCAAAGCTGGAGAGCAAAATGTTGTGTTGATGCTTGGTATCCAAGGAAGCGGCAAAACGACCGTCACAGGCAAGCTTGCTAGATGGTTGACAAGACACGGTTACCGCGTAGCGGTTATCGGGGCTGACACTTGGAGGCCTGGTGCGCTGACACAATTGAAAACGAACTGCGGCAAGATAAACGTGGAGGTGTTCGGTGATGAAGAAGATAAGGATGCCGTCAATATTGTAAAAAACGGACTAGAGCATTTCAGGAAGCAGGTTCTTGATGTAATAATCATAGACACGGCCGGCAGGCACAAGGAAGAAAGAGGGCTATTGGGGGAAATGAAAACCATGTACGAGGTCTCCGAACCAGATGTTGTGCTACTTGTAGTCGATGGGACAATCGGACAGCAGGCATATAATCAGGCAAAAGCATTCCACGATGCGGCACCTGTGGGTGGCATAGTCATATCCAAGCTCGACGGTACTGCAAAGGGGGGAGGCGTTATCGCGGCATCGGCCGCAACTGGTGCTCGAGTGATGTTTATAGGAACTGGAGAACGCATCGATGACTTGGAACAGTTCTCACCAACTCAGTTCGTGGGAAGAATACTGGGGATGGGAGACATCAAAGCCCTACTCGAAATGGCAAAAAGCCTAGAGTTGCAAGCGGACGAAGGACAGGCTAAACGACTTCTAGGTGGCAAAATGACGATCGAAGACTTTTACGCACAGATGGAAAACGTGGGAAAAATGGGCTTTAAGAATGTAATCGACAATTTGCCGGGATTGTCAGGAATGGTGAAAGATGACCAGCTTGACGCGTTGCAAGAAAAAATGGAAAAATGGAGATTTATTATTCAGTCCATGACAAAGATCGAAAAACACAGCCCTGATATAATGAACGATTCGCGGAGAAAGCGCGTAGCGAGGGGTTCCGGTATGACTGAACATGACGTCAAGGAGCTGATAAAACAATATAACAATTCTAGGACCATGATGAAACAAGCAAAAGGTAGACAAATGCAGGGTATGCTAAGGAGATTCGGTATTGGTTAATGCTTACCCACGTCAGTTCCTTAAACTAGAATTAAGAAAGCGTTACAACCTCTGCAACTATTGTATTAGTCGTCACCTTACAGTTGGCAGAGGCAGAGTGTCTGATGACGGTTTCGATAGATGTTATATCTGCCGCGGACTAATGAGCAGATTAGACTTTATAATGGGACGCATTGAGGAGGCAGTAAAAGAGGTTTATGAATTCGACAGTTTCCTAATAGGAACCATTCTTCCAACCGACATTTATGAAAGGGAAGACCAAATTAGAGCTCGGCTTAAAATCAGAGGAAAAGAAAGCATTAAAAACCAGCTGTTAAAGGAACTCAGACGTAAGTTCGAAATTATTACAAAGAAAAAAGTCGACTATCTCTCACCAGACGTCTCGATAAGCGTAGCAGTAGGAAACGGGATGGAAGTCAACGTGGCAACAAAGGCACGTACGTTGACTCTTGCGGGCCACTATATTAAAAAACAGAGGGGCCTGCCTCAGAAGCAAACTAAGTGTACCCACTGCGCAGGCAGAGGATGCGGATCTTGTAACAATTCAGGCCTCTCCAGGGACCGGAGTGTTGAAGGTATTATTGCGCAGCAACTTATGTGTCTCACGAAGAGCAACGCTCCGAGATTTTCATGGGTTGGCAGCGAAGATCAGAATAGTCTTGTCTCAGGCGGGGGTAGGCCTTTTTTCGTGCGTCTATCCGATCCAAAAGTTAGGTTGTTAAGAAATAATCTGAATATTGATACTCCAGAGATCTATGCAGTTATAGAGGCAAAACCAAAATGCGTTCCTCAATCGTCAATCCGATTCCTCACCAAAACAAAAATCCTTGCGGAAAGTGCAAATACGATAACTGAAAATAATCTCGAAGACCTGAATCTATTAAATAACGTAACGGTACAATTTCAAAACAAAGATAAAATTATTACAAAAAAGATCTATTCCATCAAAGCCCGAAAGATAAAAGATAATCGCTTTGAAATTACTCTGTTGGCGGATGGCGGATTTGCGATAAAGAAATTTGTTAGCGGTCTACAAAACACGTCGCCAAATGTTTCCGAGGTTGTGGGGGATAGATGCGAAAGTATATTCTTCGATATATTGGATGTAAATATGCAGTAACATTTTTTTGAGAGAAGTTATGTTCTGAACATAGTTAGATGGTTTTAGATCCTTTAAGAATGCTAGAGGATGCCCGCTGCTCAGCTCGAATCCCGGAAAAAATATATCAGCGTATAGAAGAGCGATTTCATATCGTTATGGATGGCATTAACCGGATTGAACACGCATCTGGTTTAAAATATCCCTATTATTATGTTCTACCAGAACTAGTACTCGTCTCCTCTTCCGTAGAATACGACCAGGTCGGTATTTTCTTCGCGAGGACCATTCCAACAATAGGGTTCAATAACAGACTAAAGGTAGTGATACAAATTACAGCTCCTTTAGTTGCTTACGGACTTCTCGGAACAGTCCATGCAGTTCTAGCGCACGAATTCTTACACTACCTGGAACTAGTAAGAAGGGTTATCAAGATGAATCTCGTGTCCGACGAGGTCTCCACTACGTTATTTGAAGAAAAATACTCAGACGATGACCGATTGATGAATGCCCAAGTAGTTTTTAGCTCTGACCCTACATTGATTCGGCATATCTCGAACAAGTTTAATGATGGATTCCGAGATCCACGCTTGGAAAAAATAGCAGTTAAGGAATGGATAGACAAAGGACTTCCGGTAACAAACGTGCGTATCGATTGTAATATCATAAAAATACCATTTGAATCAATGGTTTCACTTGAAGTTGATGATGTAGTAAAAGAAAAAATAGCTGCATATGAAACGGCTTCAAGAGCAACGATTTCATCTTAGACGCAGATTGTAACAACGTTAGACAGTTGTTCTAACTGAGAGGGAAAATAGAAACCGTGATCAGGGTTTCAAATCAAAGCACTTCAAAAAACGAATTCAAAGGCCTGGTAGGATAGGCACGACCAAGGATACTCAGCGTTTTTTTGTTGCCCTTTTTGAGTGTTCTGTAAACTCAGTGAACCCACACTTGCCACAGCTGTACCTGTCACGATGTTCCGCCATAAATACGCCTTTCCCGCACCTAGGGCAGTCGCGCTTATTCCTCGTTACCTTATCACCGTCTATCACGTAAAACTTGTAAACTGCTACCTCCCCTTTCAGAGGTTTTTTCTTGTCAGCCGTGCTATCTCCTACCCCCGCTTTGCCCACGCGTCTTCGACTGGGTAGCACTTGCTTGTTTGGCCTTTAGCTTCGCAGCTTTCTCATCAGCAATAATTTTTTTTCTTTCTTCCTTCGGCAAATTCCTTAATAATCTATATCGTGGGAGATGTTTTATCGCTTCTTTTTCGTCTGTATAAATGTAAAAAACAGCGCGGACATCAGTCTTGCCTTTTCCGCATACCATGGAAATCGGAATCACCGCCTTCTTTTCGACATTATTCTGTTTCGCAATTATGTCAGTAGCCTCAGTTCTCTTGATCCTTCCAGCGGCATTCTTGAAGATTACGCTCATCTCATGTCTATTTAATAAAGAATTCTTACGATCTTCAATTGTAACAAGCTCAACACTGGCCAAACTCTAGTCACACGATTAGCCTTGCGGAACTCATATAAATATTCCTACAAGGCGGTAGGAAGTTCGAGAGGCTGAATTGTATGAAATGATGTCTTGGTTAGAATCGTTTTGTTGAAGTTTCGCCTGCATGATAGCGAGAGTTTGTTAGCGATGCCTCAACTTTAACTCGGATTAGACTGGGATTAGACCACGAAGTGGTAGTTCAATGGTTTATCGTCGTCATCAGTCTAACGCGGGCCCGGTGGGCTTCGATCCCACGACAACTGGCTTCGGAGGCTTATGCTGCCGCGATTAGCACCCTATCCTGGCTGGGCCACGGGCCCCAGGTTTCTTTTTTTGATTACTATATAAGCGTACAGGAGACAAAATGAACTCCATTGAAAGAATGTTAACTGACGAAAAAAGTAAGTCTTTTAACTAGAAATCGGAGAGAAATTCTCTAAATTCTCCATGTTAACTAGATTACTTATCAACACAGACAGTTATTTTAGAAAAGTTATATACCCAATTAGGTAGATTATGATTTGATGTACGCGAAAATATGTGACCTGGAAATGTTGTCAAGTTACATTACAGACGTTGTCGTCGGCGATGTCCTAGTAGTTCAGGCATTAGTTGCAAACCCTTTGGATTGGCATCACTTCTACGAAAAGATTTCAACGATAAAGAAAGGAGACCGAACGGACTTCACAATTGTAACGAAGGAAGGCGAAAGGCTGGTTGGTTCAGGCGATGTCAAAGACCTTGAGAAATGGAATAACAATGGTAAGTTTGGGTTCAAAATCAAGATAACCATTAAAAAACAAAAGTCATTATCAGACCGACGCTTAAGATTACAGCGTCCAAATTTGCAAAAATCCCCCCAACAAACTGATTTGCTGGCTGTGCCGGTCAAGTAGGCCTTGCAATAGGGTAATAGGTAGGCTTTACATGATTATCTGATCATTACACTTATACCTAAGAAATATTTCTCAGAACCGGTGGATATTGAAGGAGCAACTGAAGACTCCTTTTTAATATAGCGGAGTGTGCATCAGTCTGAAAGTTGTTAGGGCTTTTGCAGTCGATATTGATGGCACATTAACAGAAAATGGTTGTGGGATGGTATACTTAAATGGGATTGCCACCCTGCGTTATCTCGAATATCTTGGCTGTAGAGTAGTTTATGTCACGGGAAGAGCGTCGATTGAAGCGTATGTTCTTGCAGTATTTAGCGGAACAACTCATATTGCAGTCGGAGAAAATGGTGGAGCAATAACCACAGCTCCAGATAAACACATGCTTCTGGCTAATAAACAAAACTGTTTGAAAGGTTATGAAATATTGAAGGAGAACATTGAAGGTGTTCATATGAAGCCCGTCTTCAACAGACTTACAGAGGTCGTGTTGTCCAGAACCTTTGACTTGCGTGAAGGCAGCAAAATCCTCGAGGAAAATAACCTGAATTTAAATCTTAGCGACAGCAAGTACGCATATCATATAAATGAAAAAGGGGTCAATAAGGGAGTAGGACTCATGGAAGCTCTAAAGATCTTAAATATAGATCCTCAGGAAACAGTCGCGATCGGTGATAGCGAAACAGATTTACCGTTATTTGACCTCTGTGGGTGTAGTATTGCCTTGAACCATGCCGAAGATAGTGTGAAGTCTAGAGCAACACACGTCGTCAGGGGCACCGAGGGGAGAGGACTAGTGGACGCTATTGACCTTGTAGCCTTCAAGTATCTGGATTCAGCTACGCAAAATGACTTTTCGTGCTCTATTAGATGAAATTCGCCAGGTCGTCTCTGCCGGGCTAACCGATCTAGGCTATCCCCAACAGAGCTTCGACCTTTCGGAGCCTCCAAGACCAGAATTTGGAGACGTGAGCACGAATGTGGCATTTCAAATAGGCAAGAAACTTAACAGGAAGCCGTACGACGTTGCCAGGGATTTTGTTGAAGATCATCTAAAACTAATCCTTGGAGACGGAGAAAAAGGTAGACAGCGCTCGCTGATATTATCAGTCGAAGCACATCCAGGCGGATATATCAACTTCAGGGCAAATTATGAAAATCTAGCAGAGATGACAATAAATCAAGCACTTGAAAACCCATTATACGGTTTTTATAACGTGGGAAATGGAACTCGCGTCGTTTTAGAACATACAAGTGTTAATCCAAACAAGGCTTTGCATGTCGGCCATTTGAGGAATGTTATCTTAGGTGATACGATATACAGGATTCTGAAAACCACCAATCACAACGTTACAGTTTTAAACTATGTAGATGATTCCGGTTTGCAGGTAGCAGATATAGTAGTTGCATTCAAGTTCGCTGGATTCCCTTTGGAACCGGCCGGAAAATCAATGAAATTTGATCACTATTGTGGGGATCATGTGTACGTAAAAATGAACGAATTGTATAAAACTGACCCTAACTTAGAAGAACGAAGAAGGCTCGTCCTGAAAGAATTGGAACACGGTACATCCGAGCTGTCACGATTTGCGTCCACGATTGTCTCAAGGGTTTTGCACGAGCAATTGATGACGTGTTGGAAAATGAAAGTTCATTATGACTTATTGAATTTCGAATCTCAACTCGTTATTTCAAAATTATGGGAAAAGTCATTCAATTGGTTAAAGGATAAACAAATTGTGCACCTGGCCTCTGAGGGTAAGAACAAGGGGTGTTGGGTCATAAAGGGGGAAAGTGAATCAGCCGATGAAAAAGTAATCTTAAGAAGTGATCTTACCACCACGTACATTGCGAAAGACATACCGTATGCCGCCTGGAAATTAGGGCTAATAGAAGATCCATTTTATTACTACAAGTTTTCAGACCAATGGGACAATACTTCGCTTTGGGCCACCACATTGGATTCATCCAAGAGTAGCAAAGACCATCCTAAATTCGGTTCTGCCGACAAAGCGATTACTATAATTGATTCAAGACAATCCAGGTTACAATCTATAATATCGGGTATACTGTCACAATTCCAACTAATGGAAAATAGATACCACCATCTCGCCTACGAACCAGTGACACTAAGCTCCAAGACCGCAGATCTTCTAGGAGTAGATATAGGGAACAAACATTCAATGCATATGTCAGGCAGAAAAGGCGTGTATGTTAACGCAGACTATGTTATAGAAATGGCTCAGGCAAAAGCGTATGAGGAGGTTCGCTCCAGAAATCCAACATTTTCCGAGGAACAGCTTCGTAAAGTTGCTGAAGCAATATCCATCTCAGCTATTAGATACAATCTAATTAAATATGATCTTGACAAGATCATTAATTTTGACATTGTTGAATCACTCAGCTTAGAGGGCGATACTGGTCCGTATGTTCAATACGCATACGCAAGGTCTCAAAGGCTGTTGGAGAAATCAACAGAAGAGATATCACAACTCTCTTTTTGCTTGCTGAACAAGGAACCTGAGACTATGCTTATCAAAGCAATCGCGAAGCTAGACCTAGTTGTTGAAGAGGCAGCAACAACTCTTAAACCAAAGTCCATTGCCAGATATGTGCATATGACGGCGACTGCTTTTAATTTATTCTACGAAACAGTTACTGTCCTCAAGGAACCTGATAGGGAAAAACGGGTTACCCGGCTGGCACTAGTTGTAGCATTCTGGAGAACACTCAAAAATGCTTTCTATCTGCTGGGGATAGAGCCTTTGAACGAAATGTAGTAGCTGGATAAAGCCTAATCGAGTATATTCGTTATAAAAAGAGCGATGTCTAGATAAACGCTTGCGGCGCGCTCTAAGTCATAATATTATTTTTTCCGTATTATTCTAGAATCACCATGACGACTATCGGCGACTTATTTTCCGGATAAGACATGCTGCGGCTGGAACTCCTCTAAAATTAACGACTTCTCGGTTCGTTACTACTAGAGTTACGAACCAGGGCTAATTCTTGCATCCCCTGTATATCTTCAAGATCCTCCTTATGAAGAGATGGTGGATACTCACGTCTTACAAATGTGAGTGGGTTCCAAGGGACTGATTCGGAAACTAATCCCGCGATAACGGTATGATCTGTGATTCCACGTTGTACATCTGCAGAATTCCAAGGTCGGGTGAGTCAAAATGATCTTTAGCTAATTCTATAGGTTAGTTTTGTCCGCTAGTCTCTTCAAGCTCCCACGAGTCGTCGAAGTGCCTACGTGTTCCTGCTTATGATTTGGCTTAGAGTGCAAAGACAATGCCAGATTTATAATTTGTTTGTCTTGCAATCCGATATA
>Ga0193747_1000257_pt1 | contig 20766 bp, 29 predicted proteins | sample L1m2metaG_FD_143048 | JGI IMG/M metagenome (GOLD analysis project Ga0193747, IMG submission 143048) | Soil microbial communities from a riparian zone of the East river system, Colorado, United States - L1m2 | ecosystem: Environmental > Terrestrial > Soil > Riparian zone | place: USA: East River...
GAAGCAGATAATAGAAAATCAAAAATTGCAAATTCAGGCTCGAGTCTTTACCTGAAAGAGAAGGAATACGTTTGGGAGGTGAACCAATTATTATATACAGATAAGAAACTCTAATCCTCCTTCTTTTTCAACTCATGGTTTTAAAATTCCTTGATCAATTGTATCCGTTTTGCGGAGCACATTACGCCTATAATTCTCTAGAAACAGGCTACCTTCGTATTCTAATTTCATTAATGTAATATTTAGCTGAATATCAGAGTTTATTGCATCTAGCTTGTCCTTAACCGCTACATTAGGATTAGTTATAATTGTTTGAAGTTGTCGTTTATCGGCTAGTAGACGTTCTCTTGTCATGTCTATATCCAGTAAAAAATATTCCTGACGCTTGGCCAGTTAGTCGCTTATTATGTTGTCTCTTAATTTCTGCACGTACTTGGTATAATTTCTATCACTGATATTGCGGCTTGTTTTGATTTCTTCGGGGGTTATACCATCCAGTAATAAACGGTAAATTTCGTTTAGCTCATGTTCTAGCATTGCTTTTGTTTTGCGTGATCGTGCAATATTCATGGAGGAACTAAATTACACTAAATCGATTTGTTCGATATCCCAAAGCTACTATATAATGATTCATATAGAAACCCAAATGTTAAATAGTTTTTTTACTCATAAGTTGTCGGTTAGCAAGTATATCCGATGCATTTCCTGCAAGTCGGCCATATCAATTATATTTTTATCAATTGTGTCTACTTATCGAATACATTGTTGCTACTTCGCATCTTTGATTGTCGTCGCTCCATCAGCTTCTTTGGTGACATCTAGTAGACGTCTATTACTTTCTGACAGTAGAGAACTATTTGACATGAGTTTCTCTATTTGATTACGTTGCTCTACTGTCATGACCGAGGCAATAGTCGTTTGTTGTTCTCGCATTACTTCGTCAGTTTTGAGAGCCATAGCCCACTCCATCTGTTTTCGCTGCATTTTTTCCATTTCCATATCGTCTATTTTTTTATCTTTCTGAACAATCGTCTCTTGCAGATATTTCGTCCTATCAATTGTTAGAAATGGCACTGCTTTCCAGAATTCTGTAAGCCTTTTCGATTCTGGCCACTTATCGTAGTGCTTAGCAGCGCCCTTCAAATCGCGTCCCTCAAGCCACTCGATCACATTTTTTTCTACGTGGGCTTCCATATCCATTTGTGTATGCGTAAAGGACCTTATCCCACGAAACAACTTAATTTTAGTAGCCGCCTCGGTGCCTCTAACGCCTTTCTTTACAACATGTCCTAGGAATTTTATGCGTCGTTGCCCAAAATAATCTTTCATACTATTGAACGTCAAAGGCTGAGGATTTCTCAAATTTTTAATCCTACGTTGCTCTATTTCCGCCTTTTTGGCTCTTGATGCTTGATGCCGCGAGGCAAGTGCACCATACTCGTTCCTGAAGACAGGCGTATCAGGAGGGAAGTAAGATAAATTGAATGGTTTGTTCCTTAGCTCCTTGTCTATCTCATCTAACTCTCCTTCCTTCTGACGTTGCGCTAACATCTGGTTTATCAATGAATAAGCCTAACCTTTTATCTCTCGGCCCAAGTGTTGAGTGGCCCAAATTGTTTTTAGGTATTACAATTAACAAAAAAATTAGGAATTTACTGCACTATGAGGTGATATGTTACGTCGATAGCAAAGCGGTTACTACCTTTCCTTTCTACGTTCTAGTGTCATACTCATCCCATATTTAGGACGTAACGTAACGAGTGGCTTTAACTCTACCTTATGATCTGGATCATGATGCATCTTCCACTCCAGGCAGATTGTAGCTATTAATAATATTCCCTCCATCCATGCAAAGGGTTTCACTTACACAGCCTCTGATACCTCCACCAAATGGAAAATAGCTAAATCTAGGGATCTGTAACTTTGCTTCTTTCGTCCACCGATCTGGATAAAAGAGATCTGGGTCAGAAAAGTAACGCGGATCATGATGCATTACATATTGACTCATTAATATAATCGAGCCGGCAGGTAGAACATATTTGTCAACCTTGTAATCATTTATAGCTTGGCGGACGATAGTCCACACCGGAGGGTATAGCCTCATGGATTCTCTAAAGACCTTTTCAGTATATTCCAATTTCGGTATATCTTCAACAGTTGGAATTCTTGTATTGCTGCTGTCCTTACCAAATACAGAACATAATTCTTCATAGACACGAGCCTCTTCAGTTGGATGCTGTGATAATAAATAAAATGTCCGAGTGCATTGGCCGTTGTTTCATGGCCTGCAACAAAAATTGTCATTACTTCATCTTTTAATTGTGAATCATTCATTCTTCCAATTCCAGCTTCTGCATCTTGAGCTTGCAGTAGAGTATATAGTAAATCCGCATTAGACGTACCCTTACTTTCCTTGTCCCGGTGTTCTTTAATCATACTTGTATACTATTAAATCTAGTTTCTTTTTTGCGCGCTGATAGCCTTTATTGACTGGTAGAATGGGTATCTTTGCTATTAGCTGACCAAAAGGCATTCGGACACGATTAGAGTATTCCATACAAGTTAGAAGTGCACTACCAACTTCGTCTTGTGATTTAATATCTGAACCTAGGACAGATTTACTAATGATTGCCAATGTTACATGCATCATTTCTTTATGCATATCCAATGTAATTCCATACTTCCATTGTTAACACATACGTGCTGCACTAGTAATCACAATCTCGCCGTAAGTCTTTACTCGATTGGGATGGAATGTAGGTTGAATTATTCGTCTTTGGCGATCATGAAATTCTCCCTCACTAGTGACAAGCCCCTCTCCTAATAGGCGCTTTGTCGTTTGCCGCGTTTTTTTTCGTAAAATTTTTGTGGTTTTTAACTAATACCTCTTCTATGTAGCGCGGATTATTGAGTAGGTAGATATGCTGCTGCCTTCCAAATTTAAAATGAGATATATCCCCATATCTGCGTGTGATATCCATTAAGGTCTTGATTGGGTCGTGAAGGAATCGCCGCAGTAATTTGTTAGGTAAAATTGAGTGGGGTCCAGGAGGATAATCTATAGAAGAGAGGGATGATATCATTACGTCTTGCATTCTTTTACTTCGACTATGATATAAAGATGCACTATCCGGGGATGGGTTGCCGCCCAAACCAAAATGGGCTTGTACCTTACAAACAGATTCATCTGTATTGGGACAAGTTATTTTTTCTTTTCTGCTTCGTCGTTTTTCTTAACTCGTACTTCAATCAGCTTTTTTATTAGCATGACGGGAAGTTTTTTGTCCAGAGGAAAACGAACGGTTGCTTTGGTGGTCTCATAGTCTTTTAGTTCACTTTTGTGCTCCTCTACGACGGGAGTGGGTATGTAAAGTCCAATATGTTTTTTCGAAAGTCCGAAATAAACTAGTTGGCCTTTGTAATAGTAATAAGGCATCCCATAACTAATACGTTCCTGTGCGCTGGGAGCGGCGGTCTTGATAGTTGCTCGAAATTCTTTAAGCTTGTCCTGTACTTTTTTTGGGGCTAGTGCAATATAGTCATCCACATCCTTAACGGGTTTCATATATTCATTAAAATTATTTTTGGTGTGTATAAATGGATTTGGTTTAGTATATTAAAAATATCTTGCTCCGAGGGCTGGACAGTATTCGAAACTTTTACTGTAATATTTACTCAATTATTTATCGCCCAGGCAAATGGAACGAGGGAGAACGATATTCTCCTTCAGTAAATGGTACTCCGATAAGATCAGCTATTTTTTTACTAATCTTATCAGGATAGAGGGAATAAGCTAAAGGACTTCTTAATTCAATAAGTATTCAATAAGTATAGATGGTTCGGATAATCCGCTGGTAGAAGTAAAATACAAAGCAAAGCAAAGTAATGTTATTCTCTATCTAAATATCTTTTACTAGAAATAGGTGCCAACATGGAGTATTATCCTATCTCTAGTTTGATAGCCCTCCCATCATATTATGAAATTCGGAGCTAGAAAAAGGAGTAGTCATTATCCTACCGTCTCCCACTCGTCTTGCCCTTCAATTAATGCGAAAATAGAACCAGCAGCCCAACGTACCCAGATTTGACCCTCACCGCCATAATCTTCAGGAAGGTAAGTTACGTCTGTAATAGATCCTAAATCTCCACGTTTCAGTTTAGTATATCTGTCGTTAGTATGGATTAACCTAATCCTATCGCCTATATCTGGGGTCATTGATTAACACCCGTACATCCACCCTGAAGCTTAAGGCTTGTTGCGACATCCTCCAGTGCTATCGCTATTCTAGTTAACAAGTCTTCGGTTGTCTTTGGTGTTTCATCCAACTCATTTAATCGAAATAATAGAAGCTGAAGACTATAACCAATTTGGTTTCAAGAAATACATAGGTCAAAAGTCCTATGGAAGAATCAAGAAATGACTGCACATCATTTCCCTTTGAGACCTTGCAAATTCTACGGAAAAAAACTGTAGCTTGGATTCAATGAGTTTTTCATGTAGCTATTTACTAGATCAAAAACTCATGCAGAAAAGGCAGAAAAGTAACAAGAAAAAGCTTAAACCAATCAAAGTGTTACTGTTAAGTGAAATGACTGCTGACTAGGCTAAACTCCTTTGACCCTTGATTGCTGCTATGTCTTTGGATTCATCACCCAGCTATTTTACTCATGGGTCAAGGAGGGCCAAAACACAAACCGCCTCACCGCTTTACTTTTTCTTTCTTTTACTCTGATTGTGAATTTCAGCGCTAGCTTCTTTGATCTGCTTCATAAACGCCTCTTTTTCTTTATGACCTGCAAAGACTAATAATATATTATGGAAATCATCAAGCTATTTCGTGCAATCTGATTCAGACGCTGCGTTAGACAATGCGAGACATGAGGTCGAATTTCGTTTTAAACAACTGCTAGAGATGGAGCCATACGCAAAATCTCTAGCAGGTAGGAAGCCTGCAGATACGACGAAAGATAATTTGGTCCAAAACATACTCTACGTTGCCGAGAAGGCGGATTGGGATATCTTTATGAAATACTCGTTTGAGCTTAAATATAGATAAGTATAACATCGTAGAACGTTTGATCTCTTCAATCTTTTTCGTAGTCTTGTCATTCTCCCCGCATGTTGTTGTCGCCGTAGGGCTCTGGGGAATGGACAGTTTAATCAACCATTTGGCTTTCGGGAGATTCTCGTACGGATGATGTGTTTGTAGCAGATACTTTCAATGTTGGGCACAGCTGCTCGTCGTAATTTGTATTGCATCAATACTCCATTGATGCAAGATAGATAATATTTCAGTTATGATGCATATACAATCATATGATTTGATCGACTACTACTTGCTTACCACAATTTTTTTTACCCAACGGAGTAAGACTGATTTCATCGTTTTCATATTCTTCTATATAACCTAGTTGCTTTAGTTTCCGTATTATTGGAGGAATCACTATATCTCTGTTATATCCATCAAGTCTGTCTATCCCATAAACTTCAATTTTGGAGAATCTAAATCGTTTGCCTTGGTTTTCTTGTGTTTTCTCACAAAGTAATTCAAGATACCTCGTTCCTATGACTTTCTTGTCCGATTCACTTAATATCATTTGATCTCGTGAGAACGGATGAGAGATCAAGTCTGATAATTGGTAATTCGTTGGTACTTGATCTAAATAGATTCTCAAATCAGGATTAAATTCCATTAATACTTGTCTACACGCTCCGCATGGAAAAGCTGGTTTAACACCGGAAGAAGAGATAGCTATAGAGTCAAATGTCTTATAGCCTTCTGATACTGCCTTAAATAACGCAACTCTTTCAGCGCACACGGCTAGACTATAAGAGGCGTTTTCTATATTGCAACCAGTGAATATCTTTCCTTCATTAGATCTAATAGCAGCACCTACTCTAAACTTTGAATATGGACTATATGCATTTTTTAATGCTGAGTTTGCAGCTTCAATAAGTTCATTTCTCCCTGTTGCGGACAAGCGGTATGACCTAATATCACCTATACCTGGTAAATGAATTTTTCTTCAATCTTGTCTAGCAAACATTGCAGAAGAATCTGACAGTAATTTCAAAGATCCGTCAATCCTTGACGTACCAGCAAGATTAGTTCCTATGATGTAAGCATGTTGAGAATAATTAATCAGTAGGGTCATTTGCTTATATCTTAACAGGAATTGGATTAAGCGCCCAACTAGTCCTACAGATATGATCAACCAATAGGAATTATCTTCTACATAACTTTGATCTATTTAGCGAGGGGAATGTCTCTGGTTGATTGCCATTTAAATGGATCAATACTCTACTCTGAAACCCAAAGATGAGAATACTTGAGGGTACTAAATTACAACCTAGAAAACTGTGTTTTATTCTCGAATTAACACGTGTGTGGTTACTTCCAGGAAATTATTTTCGCTTTGACCATTTTCTCATCCATTCTAACAGACTGATCACAGATTCAACAAGTTCCTGACCTTTAGTAGTTAGTCGATATTCTACCCTTGGTGGAATCTCGTGGTATGCTTGCCTTTCCAGGATACCGCTGTTCTGAAGTTCTTTGAGCCGTACGGCAAGTGTTTTGCTGCTAAAGCCTTTCAATGTCTGTCTAAATTTCATATATCTTACCGGATCTGTAGTGCAGCATAATGGGATCAGAATTTCAAGTGTCCCTCTTTTTGTAATCAATTTTCGGAGTTTTGCAGTCTCAGCCATAAGTGATGCTGCATCATATCCTTCAAAACTGCAACTCTCTTCAGGGACTATGGGTAATTCCACTCTTCTCCTTTTAATTTCCATAATTACACTTACTTTACCCGGCTTCTCTGGACAACTTAAATAGTTTCCCTTGTAAACGTAAGATATGGAAGGTCAGCAGATTAAAGAAGAAGTAAAAGAAAGATACAGTAAGATAGCATTAGCAGGAAAATCCTCAGAAGGTTGCTGCGCTCCTAGCGAATGCTGCGGTTCTGGTTCAGAGACCTCACTTATGCAAATTGCAAAAAACATTGGTTATGATGCTAAGGAATTGGAATCTGTGCCTGAAGCCTCTATTCTCGGAGTGGGTTGCGGTGCGCAGTAAACTTCGCAGATATCAAGGAAGGCGAAGTGGTCGTTGACATAGGCTCAGGCGGAGGAATTGATGTATTTTTGTCGGCAAACAAAGTCAAAGATTCTGGAAAAGTATTCGGTATTGATATGACGGATGAAATGCTAGAAAAGGCACGAGATAACGCAAAACAAAGCGGATATACAAATGTGGAATTCAAAAAAGGAGATATAGAAAGAGGAATTCCTTCAATTGAGGATGGCTCTGCAGACGTAGCCATCAGTAATTGCGTTATTAATTTGACCCTTGACAAAGTCGCAGCCTTCAGGGAGATCTACAGAATTTTAAGAAGCAATGGTAGAATGCTAATTTCTGATCTGGTTACAAGTAAAGAAGTTGGCTTAGAGTCTGTGAACTCTGAGGATTGGTGTAGTTGCATAGATGGAGCGTTAACAAAGGAAAATTATATCGACAGTATCAGGAAAGCGGGATTCAATAATATAGAGATTTCACAAGAAACGCCTTACATTGAGGGGGATGGTAGAAAAATTACTAGTCTAGTTATAAAAGCAGTAAAGTGATGAAAATTTGAAATTCTTTGGCATCTCAAAAGACGAGAAGAACAAGAAGATCGTATTATTTGTATGCGTACAAAATGCTGGAAGAAGTCAGATTGCTGAGGCTTTCTTCAGAAAGTATGCTCCCAACAATTATCAAGTATTAAGCGCTGGAACCGAACCAGTTGGAAATCTCAATCCTCTTGCAATAGAAGCAATGAAAGAAGTTGGTATAGATATTAGCAAACAGAGGCCCAAGATAATAAGTGAAGATATGATTAGACAATCCACTCATAGAGTATATGGGATGCATTGACAAGAATTCCTGTCCCACTTTATTCTTACACAACGTAATAGATTGGGATATTGAAGATCCAAAAGGCAAGTCCGTAGAGAAGGTAAGGGAGATCAGAGATCTCATAGAAGTAAGAATAAAAGAACTTGTCACAAATCTTATTCAAACTAACCAACAAGTTAACACCTAATCAAAGGAAGTTTATCTCTGAAATTATTGGTACATTTATAGTAGTTGCATTTGCAACTGGTTCCATAGTAATAGATGCTAAAATGAATGGAATATTGGGTATTCCATTCATAGCATTTGCTCCATTTGTTGGAGTTGCTATTGGTGTGTATTTGTTTGGAAAAATCTCAATGGCACATTTTAATCCTGCAGTTACACTCGGATATTTAATTACAAAACATATCACAAAGATTCAGTTAGCATATTACTTTGTCGCTGAGATAATCGGTGCTTTACTAGGAAGTCTGTTTGTAAGATATGTGATTAGAAATAATGCTCACCTTGGTGCTAATACTCCAAACTATGTGTTCCCTATACCCATAATTTTTGGTACAGAGGTTTTAGCATCAGCCCTTCTTATGGCTGTTATTCTAGTTGTAGTATATACCGGCGGATTAAGAGGTTTGAGCGGACTTGCCATAGGTGGCATCGTTGGTTCGGATATTTTCTTTTTGTCCTTTATCTCAGGCGCTTCTATGAATCCAGCGCGTTCTTTAGCGCCTGCTTTACTGACTGGCATATTAAGTAACTTGTGGCTCTACTGGTCTGCCACTTTTGTTGGAACTTCAATTACAGCATTTATTTTTCGAGAGAGGTTCGTTGATAACTAAAAGTATGCAACAAATAAACTATTCGAAGCCCAATTGAAGAAGCAGCATGTATGATGTATTTCATGTTCTACCAAATAGGAAAGTAGTAAAAACATAGTAAATGATAATATTACTTGCTGTCACTACAGAGCCAATTTTAAAAAATTCAAAAAATGAGAATGTTTTGACACCTCTAGATTCTGCAGCCTCTATAATGATGATGTTACTTGCTGCTCCAAATATTGTAAGATTACCAGCGATAGTGCTTGCCGCAGCAAGCATCATCCATTCAGAAACGTCATTGGCATTAAGGCCATTGTTTATCATTACATTATTATAAAGAGCAACAAAAGGAACGTTGCTTAGTATTTGACTAAGTGTTACGCTAACTACAGAAATAATAGCATTATTCCTAATTACATTATCGCTGTTGTTATTATTGGCAACAGGGTTTGGAATATGCATTAGGATCTCAGGAATCAAACCGGAAGTCCACAGCGCGGAAGTAAATACAAACATCGCAGCAAAAAATATTAAAACAGAATAATTTACCTTATACAATAATTCTCGGCGCTCCCTAATGAATGCGTATAGTGCTGTAGCCCCAAGAACAGCGATTACGCTTATGCTAAAATATACTACATGAAAAAGAAATTGAAGAACCTCTGAGATTACAAATCCAGCAATAGTAAATAAAAGAATAATGACTGATATTTTGGCAAGACGTGGATTAGTAATAGCATTTGTTAATAGTAGTCGTTCATCGTTAGTTCCATTATCCACAACCTTCTCACTATTGCCACTTTGATTGTAAGGTACTTTTGATAACTCTCCTTTAAAATATACTTTCAAAATAAAGTAAGTTAAAAATAGGTTTATTATAGTTGGAATAAACAGCCATCTAACAAATGTTAAAAATGGTAGGGGAATATTACTTTTGATAGCAATCAACAAATTCTGAGGATTCCCTATTGGAGTCATAACACTTCCTATGCTAATCCCAAACGCAAGCGCAATAAAGAGAACAGTAGGTCTAACACCTATTTGTCTTGAAATGTGTATTACAAGTGGAATGCCAAGTAAAGCAATAGTATCATTTACCAAAAACGCAGAAATTATACCAAACCCAATAACGAACACTAGAAGTATTGAATTTACATCGTTGCCTGCTTTAGATAACATCTTTACCGCTACAAACCTAAGAACTCCTGACCTATCAAGAGCAGAAACTATGCTGAACATTCCAAAAAGAAACACTATCACTTCAAGATTGATTGCTCTAAAAGCATCTTCTAGGCTTATGACTCGAAGCCCGACCATAAGTGCAGCCCCAATTAGCATTGAAGTCCAGATTGGAATATTATTAAATCTCCTTCTTTCTATGATGAGAAAGAATACAATTACAAATACACCTAATGCAATAAATTCATTCAGATGCATCTTACTATTCGACCTTCGTCAATCTAGTAGGAGGAGTATATGTTATTCTTTCCTATCAGTAGACAGCGAAAACTCCACCCATCTTTTTGTCGTCTGCCATTTTTGAAAGTGCTTCGAGATTTGGACGAACCATATGTTCCCAAGAAATGCTCACTTCAAGAGAGTCTTATAAGGGAGTAAAAAATAAGGACTAGCAGACGATGGTAACTACCTGTAAATAGAATTGGGAAGTACAACAAAAATGCACAAAAAGAGTATGAACTCTCCTGATGAAACACGCTCGTTTGATAAAGGCAAGGCCGAAATAACTACTCTGGCTAACGGAGTCACAATTGGAAGAGCATACCTTGAACCAGGATCGAGTTGGGAAAAATGTATAAAACCTATAGCCAAGACTGAAAGTTGCCAAATCTCACATACGTCCTATATGATATCTGGACGAATGAGAGTCAAAATGGATGATGGAAGTGAAGAAGAGTTTGGCCCAGGAGATGTAAACCATATCCCACCAGGTCATAACGCATGGGTGGTTGGGAATGAAACTGTTGTAGCAGTAGGGATAGAAGGCGTGACCGACTTCGCAAAGAAGTGATCAAGTAAAACGGCCCAGATAGCAAAATTCCATTTTTTGTGTTTTGACTTGTGATAGCGAACACAGGCCTACTACAGTCGTCAAGATACTTGAGACTGCTTTTTTCAACAACGGAGCCAATATCAGAAAATTAATAGACAAATCGCGACTAACTGAATACCCAGAGAAGATGAAACAGTACCTGTTAATTTTGGAAAATAGTGGATTGATAGCATATCACAAAATAGATGGAGTTTATAGAACAACTTACAAGGGAATGCACTTCTTACGAACGTACAATCATATTTTTGATCTACTCAGCAATTTCGAAAAGTCGCAAGAAGTGAAAGTTTAGAGAAAAATTGAGATTTGCAAAAAACGTGATTACCATATCCGCAACTAACTCAATTATTTTTATTTATCTTCATTATCATTTTCAACCTATCTCAAGTCCATACTAGGATTTTTTAAATAAGCGAGTGAGATATGCCATCGAGTCAGCAACAGCAAGATATCCTATTATAGTAATAAAACTTGCAATGGTTGAAGCAACAAATGGTTGATAATGCAAAGTCAGCAGCCAAAAGTGAATAGCGGGTTTTACAGTATTGTATTCAATCTCAGCAACTGAAAGGGTTGATGCCAGTTTTATTAGTACCCACTTTACTCTCTTAGATCCTTGTTCGCCAACAAACTCGTCTTTGTTGTCGAAATAGAACAGAATACCGAATATTGCGAGAAAGACACTCGTTTCAACAACTAACGAGATTAAAGAATTCACAACCGGCGACGTGAACCTAGTTATTGCTTGGCTAGTTCCAGCGCCAGTAAGAAATGCACCAGTAAAGCCGATAAGAATATTTCTGTTAAATAAGAGGTATTTCTTTAATCGATTCTTATTCAATTGAATCAACTTCCCTATCTACTAGAAAGACTTGCTTACTTCCATTCCTACAGACCTCGTAAGATCACTATTCCTTTTAGATCGGTTTAAAAGGTGTAATATTAAGTTCATCATTCTCATGCTAAGAAGAGTTAGCAACAGCATGTGATGATGCCACTCTAGATCCAGCGGGATGATAGATATCAGGGATCAATTTAGAGATATGACTTGTCAGTATAAGTGTAAAAATCACGAAGATAATATCTACGGCTATTAGCAATATAAAATCTGCACGCATAATAGTGATTGCGCTGTCTTTTTTTCCTGAAATTACTTGTATGCTACTGGTTGAGAAGATCAATACGGTTCCAGATCCACTATGTTTTCGGCTTCGGAAGCCGTTGAAACAGATAGAAATGTAAGAAAAATCAGGGCGCCGGCAATTATAGTCGCATTGATTTGAAGGATGTCCTTGTTTTCAAGACCTGCTATTGTCATATTTCTATTGATGATACGTCAAAACGACCCCTTAAAATGTCTAGTCGATGCTGAACAAACCGTGAATGTATTCAGCATGCTCCCTATGCTGCTAATCCTATAAGAATACGGCCAATCATTATGTCCATCATATTTCATCATTATAAAAAACTCATGAGGCTATCTAAACAGATAAAACATGATGAAATGTATTTTCAAATTAATCTATTTTAATGTTGACAACTGATTCAAAATGTCAATACGTCTTTTTCCCTGGTTATTTCGTATCTCTCGAATTCCCGTAGTTTTCTGTCTCACTTCTGTAATCATCTTAATTTGCTCTTCAATCGATTTAGCACAGAAGGAATAATTAATTTGCGATGTCCTACTGCATATTATTTAGTGGGATTGCTGGTACTGTTCCTTGATTTCTTGACTTCCTCGATAACTTGTATTAAATACTGTCTCATATCTTCTTCACTAAATGACGGTTCAATTCCAGTTTGTTCTCTTAGGGCGTCTTCTTGTTCTTTTGCAACCTTCAGAACTCTCTCTTGTATCTCTTGTTCCATATGAGCAGTCCCTATACTGTCGAATAGTTTTGATTGTTGCATGGCAGATTTTCGAATAGATTCACGTAATCCTGAGTCAGAAGCAATAGAAACTGCTGAGGAGTAGATTCCGGAGAAAAATAGGTAAGCCCCAAAGGCAAAAAACGATGCAGATAAAACTCCAAATGGTAGATAAGATCCTGCAGACGGATTGGCGAAGAACGAAACAAAGACTAACGCTACTCCTAGTGCAGAAATACCAAGATACTCATTTATCTTGGCGTGCATCCTTTTTTCAATACCTTTTGAAATAGTCATAAATGCAAAACTCAGTAATAGCCCAAACGCCAGTATGCTACCAAAGGCCATCATTGTATAAAAAATTACTCTCTGATCGAAGATCGAACTCAATGATGGAAGAAAGACTATCCATGAGATGGTTGCTATAATAACGCTTGCCAAAGGAACTGATAACATCGTCCAATATTTTGCGCGTCCAAATTTCTTTGAATAATGGCTTAACATTAAGGCTGTTGCGGCCCATACAATAAACCATAATGGTAGAACCATCCAATTTGCGATGGAAATAATGGCAAACAGAGTACTAAGCACTTCTGGATTAGCCTGAAAAGGTTTGACTTCAGTAGAATGGGAATTAACATAAAAGGAGGCGGATTGGATTGTTATCAAAATCTGCGGTACGATCGTTAATCCCAGGGTGGCGCAGAACATCACAGAGGCGGCAGCGTAGAGTAAAACTAGGAAGTTCCTTTTTGCTTTATACCATTGAATCAATTTAAAAGACATCATACCCATCAGTATAACGCCAGTAGACCAACTTAGTGCTAGCGAAGCAACCAAAAAGAAATTAAGAAATTGTTGTGTAAAAATTATCTGAAGCGTTAGTAATATCAGTAACCCGATAATTGTATACTGAATAAATGGTATTATTCGTGAGATGAAAAGGAGCGCTTTATTATTGGAAGCAACTTCAGCCTTTACTTTCCTAACATTGTGCAAAACTGCGCTACTTCCTGAGACAATCGCGATTAGAGCAATAGAAGAAAATAATACTATTCGTGCTGCTTCAGGTAGGGCCTTATTGACGATCGAGGATACATCGCTAAGCAATGAATCAACCAACAATGCCGCGACAAGAACCAAAATGGGTACAGAAGGCAATTTCAAACCACGACTCGGTTCAGACAATTCTTTTGTTATTTTAGTCGATGTCTATCCTCCTCCTCAGATATTTGACATGCACTTGGATTCTTAAAAGCATAATGTAGTGCGGTATATTATATGTCTATTAGTTGAGATTAGTTATAAAATTGGCTAATCCAACTCAAGACCTTTCGACTATCTATTCCAAAGTCTATGACTGCATCTCAATATTAGATCTCACAGACATAGGGGGTTACACTTCTAGTACATGAAAATAGGAGATAATTTCAAGACAAACTGAAACCCCACATTTACAGATTCCATAGAGGATTTGTCTTTTTCATCATGGATAGCCAACCCATATCCGGTGGCTGAATATCCATTTGCCAGAGTATGGCTATTATTTCACCTCTGTGATGCAGTTCTTCGGTAAAAACATGGATTAGCACATCTTTTACAAGAGATGTTCTTTTTACACCATCATTATTTACTCTAAAAACCGGCTTTAGTAAATCTTCTTTCTGAATATTGGATAAATATCTCTTAGTTTTCGAAGTAACCTCCTGATTGTAATCTATTAAAGCGTTCCACGTCTGATACTTATGATATGGAAATGGTCTATTTGGATCGTCGAGTCCTTGGATCGAATAATTAATCCATGTATTTTCTACCCACATTATGTGAAGTAATGTATCCTTCATAGATAACCAAGCAGTTTCACGATTCTTGATCATGTCTTCCCACGAAATAATTTTTTGAAAAGAGTGCAAATAGTTCTTCCTTGATGATTATACTCAAATAAGTCCTTGAAATCTTCCAAATCCATGGTAAACTACTTGTAACAGATTGGATAAGACAAATATTTCTTGCTAGAACATTCGCCTGAAAAGATTTATATCCTATTGTGATTCGGTTGGAAATAGTGCCTACTTTCGTATACTTGACGTAGAGTTTTAGGATTTATTCACGAATATAGCACTTGCTGTTATTATAGTCCTTTGTTTTAGGTGGCTATCTTATTACAGCAGTATTAGTTGTATGTAGGTGCTATTCATTCTCTAAATCAAGTTTCGAAAATATGCCAAAAAAAATGGATCAAAATGGGAAACAAAAATAAAAAAGGGAATAAGGTAAAGATAATAACAGATAAACCAAGAAACGTAGAGTACACCTTTATTGATGACGGCTCGCTTAAACTCAATGCATCTTCTGATAACGACCTGTCCAGAGAATCAACAAGGAAGCAAGAAAAAGATATCTCTTATTCTGTTAGAAGACATTCAGACACTACAAATGGTTTACGTTTTAAATCCAGCAAATTAACAAAAGCCCGATCTAGGCAAGGCCATTCTCCTGTTTATGAATAGTGATAGATATGATATCTGATAATGACTAGTATGCTCTTTTTATACAGAAAGGAGGAGAAAACGCATTTCTGTTGGTAATATTTTGTGATAACTTCCTCAAATGGGATGATTACATTATGCTTGCCTGGTTCTATCGATCCGCAAATATTTGATATCTTCTCTTTGAATCCTTGAATAATTTCCCGCACTTGTTCCTTATCTGAATCGCTTACTATTTCTTGTTGATAAGCAAAATCTGGTAAGCCATATTTTTTACCTATAAGGTCTATGGCCTGTTTGTATTTCTCCATAGTCATTTTTGGATTCGTAATAATGAATCTTCTCTGAATCTCTGGCCACCTTGCATAATGACTGTAGTCTATCGCTTGAGCAAAAATTACTGCTGGCCATCCGGTCAAAATATTACTTTTAGTCTTTATTCCGTTATGGGTATCTGTATACTCGTATTCAGTTTCGTATTTATCATGGCTGAGAAGCGGCATTATAGCGTTGAATAGTTCAGCCCTTGGCGTATCAAGAAAAACCAGAATTTTGTGAGATAAGTCTATCAGTTTTTTGGCATCTTTGAACAAGTCCTTTTTCTTCTTTTCTAATTCCTCTATTTGTTTACAAAGAGCCCTTTTCAAGTTACTATCTTTGCTGCTTGCGATTTCACTTTGCTTATCTTCAATTTCAGAATCAATTGATGCTATTTTATCCTCAATAGATGCGTACTCGCCATTTTCATTTTTTTATTACTAATTTTCCTGATCTATGGAATAATGCCTTATCTGTCATTCCTGCTAGGAACATCAAATCTTCTCTTGGAAATTTATCACCCACTTTATGCAGCGTATAACTCTTACCTTCTCCAGAAGGAGAATTAATTGCCAAATTTATGGGATTATTCGTATAAGCACTTAGCATTGTATAAAAAATCTGTTTAACTAATCTATCCTCTTCTCTTGCTTCTTTTAAAATTGTATTTAGACAAAATTGGATTTCTGCTTCTTTGCCTGCTATTATTATGATCCATCTCCTCCTGGTTCAGATTGTGAACAGCACCACCGACAAGTACAGAACGCATTAATTTTGACTTTTATTCGAAATCGGGTAAGAATTGAATTTGCGAACTGGATTTGGTCTAATATTCCTTTGATCCATTGAATTTCTAATGGAAGTAAGAAATCTTATTAGGTAGTGTATTATAACTATCTATGGAATCCTCATTCTTCATTTTTTATCACTTTTAAAAGTTAGTAGACTTAGTCTCCTCCTCGCTTGCTGCTTTGTGACATCCTGGTCTATCGCAAACACAATAGACCTTGCAGCCCAAGCCTAGAGAATCTTCAAACACGCGAGGACAAATTCCATTTCCACATCCAGATGGACAGATCGTGGTGACTATCCTTTGTTTCTGTCGTTGTCGTTGCTGTTGGCTATCTAGAGTAGAAGACTTTTTTAGTGGATTGTGGTCATTCTCCATCAGCCTGAATCACCTTGCTCGGGTGGTTTTGGTTCGACTATTGGGGACTGCTCAACTTGGTGACCAGCCTTTGGAGTAGTCCTCAATGCTTTTCTTCACCTGCTAATTTAGGGACAGCAATGCTCAGCACTCTTGTTACAACTGAGTCAAAACTATCTGTTAGATTGCCCAAATCCTTGAGAATGTCATAATTCCTCTCAGATAGGGCAATCATCTTGACAACTTTCTGCGCCATTATTAATTTCGATTTATGAAAAATAAATATAACTTAAAAGTATATTGTTCAGTAGTACACATTCCATGGAATACGTGCACATCTACGACAATTTCATAGTAGACAAACTTAGGCATAGTGAGTTGGGGTCGAATCTCACACAGATCCACAAAGAGTTAAAAAAGCCGTATTATGACATAAGTAAAAAAACAGTCTATAAACACCTTCAAAAGTTGCAAAGTCAAGGGATTATTGAGAAGGATGATGGCAAGCAACCTCGAGAATACAATGCAAAACTATATCGACTTACAGATACAACTAAAAAGGAATTAGATTACGGCCTTTTTGAAGGTCTTAAGGGTAAAACAGACGAAGAAAATCAACAACAGAGGAAGAGGAAAGAGGCATTTTTGATGTTATTGACAGGTGCGGCTTTAGGTATCTCCAGACTCAGAGTAGTAAACAGAAAAATGGAATCTGGAGACATACTTCAGTATAATCCTATTATCAAAGAATATGAAAAACTGGAAGTCTATACTCAAGGGGGAATTACAAACGAGGATATACTTGAACTTAATAGAACAGGAAGAAATGAATTCGCACAATTCCAAATACAAGAATGTATTGATATATTGAAAAAGGAATTTGAAATTGGCCCTAATTCATTGAAGAGGATTTATAGAGATAACGGAGAAATAGGAATTGAGATTATAAATGAGTTATTACGCGAATTTATTACATCACTTGCTGCCATGATAGGGTATGTCGAAAACAGAGTTGAAGATATTTTCAAACTTGCATATACGTTCGACTATATGGAAAAGAAAAAAGATAAAGAAAGATCTGGAGAAAATACCTACGTCAATATAAAGAGGCGTATAAATGGTATATTTCTATGTTTGAAGAAGGTGGCAAGAAAAAATTCAATTCCTTTCATCATAATATAGAAAAAACCCAAACTGAATTTCTAAGCGGTATTCTTCAAGAGCAAAAATACAATGATAATGTTAGATTGCGAAATGAGATAATTAAAAAATCTAAAACAAAATATCTGTATGATAAACTTCAACATGGTATTTATGAGATTGAACGCCGTGATAGAGGTATTATTGTACTATATCATCAAAGAATATTATGTGACAGATACGAAGATAGGGGAAAATATTCTATCAAGTATGATAAGTATTGTCATTTTGTTAAAAATATGCCCGAGAAATATCGTATGTTTGCAAGCAAACTTAAAGAAATGGTATATCCAGACTTCCTAAGAAAGGAACACAAACACAATCCAGAATTGGTAAAATATGTCAACAGATTACCCGTAGCAAGAGAAGAGAGTAACTAATGGAACTAACTAACTAGATATTATTATCTTTCTCTCCATACTACTAATGAATTTAGTAGATTAACTTTCAACATAGAAAATATTATTGTTAGGTCTGAGGTGGCAGTCGCAAATTCGAGTAATCCACCACATCCCAATGTTCCACAATTTTACCATTTTCTATTCTGTAAAGATCAGCAGATCTTATAGTTATTGGTTTATCAGTAGGTGGACTCCCTTGAAACACGCCCTTGTGCGTTCCAGTCCAAGATACACTACAACAAGATTGTCCTCTGAAAGCATGTGTTCTACAGTTCCATGAATGTCAGGAAAGGCTAAGAAAGGCCTATTCAGCATTTGTTTGAATCCTTCTCGTCCTGGGGCGGCGGCAATATATTTGTCAGCGGCCGTCAAATTGTGCTTGTTGAAAACTTCTTCTATGAATGATTTAATCAGCGTTTTATTTTCATCCATTGGATAATATTTCATTGGTACTGTCCAACTGAACGGTTTTTATTTCTTCATTTTGCAGTAGTACTAGTATCATGACTGCTATCACTATTACTGCTGTTACTTCATTTTATTCATCAATAGTATTTCCTTCCTTAAAAACACCAGCAGAGTATAGTGTTTGTGCTACTGCATTTATTTGTCCTTGTTCTGTCAGTTTAGAAAGGTTTGAAACTAGAGATCGCATTTGCGACTGCATTTCATTGAATTGTTTTTCCATTGTTGTTAGTTTATCGTCTTTCTGCTTCTCTGACTCGAGTGTTTCAGAAAATGCGTCGTATGTTAATACCATCCTACATTTAGCACAGAACTTACTATCTGGTTTGTTTGGTTCATTGCAATTCGGACAAGATTTAGGCCTCATTACCGATAGATGATTTTTATCCCTTGTAATTACACCATAGACTTCTAGGATATTCTCAGAACTCTCATTACCAAACCAATGCTCATACTTTAAATGCATCTGTGAACTAGGAGACCAGCCTGCATGCATCTTAAGTATTGGCTCCTTTAATAAACGGGCTTTCTCAGTTAGTGCGCTATGCCTTCTAATATACAGGTTCCAAGGTTTCTTTAATAACTCCTTAATCTTTTGCTTGTCTTCTGGTGTAACATTTGGATTATGCATCAACGAAGGAAAGAATTCTTTTTTGTAGTCATTGTATATTTCGAAGAGACTGTTTTCTCGTATCGACTTTCCCAGACTTTTACCAACACCACAGATAAATGGCGCATTTGGATTTCCAGATTGTGGATGTTCATGGTCTAGATAGTCCTTGATATACGGTATAGAATTGAATAATGGTATATGTCTACTTCCTGTCTTGCCATTTACCAATATCTCTGCATACTGTTTGTTTTTGTCCGGTGTGAACTTGAATACGATATCTTTTATCTTGAGTTTTAGAATTTCATGTGGTCTAGCGGATGCATCTCTTGTCACTACATGATAGCATTTTATCCTCTTTGAAGGACAATACTTTAAGAATAGAGAATCGTCTTCTTCAGTCCATAAATCAGTAGGCTTGTAAATTGAGTTCTCTTTTCTTCTTAATTGGGGAATATTTTCAATAACTGAGGGTTTTGGTCTTTTATCCTGTTCTATATCTGGGGAATATAACCATTTGAAGAATCTCATTAAGGGTTCGGTATGTGTTGTATGTTCCGATCCACTTATGCATTGTGTCAACACTTTCAGGCTTTCTATAACTATCCAAGAATTTCAAGACGTCCTCTCTGGTTATGGATTTGAATGTCCTTTGATTCTTAAAAAATATCGAAAATTTGCTTAATAAAATTATAATAGATCTCCTGTAACTGTCTGATAAATTAATCTCTGTCTTCATAGCCATCATATAATCTGATATAATTGCGGCATTCTCTTTGGAGAATGTTGCGACTTTTTTAAGCCAGTTAAAGCAATCATGGCTCAGACCCTCAATCGTGTTTTCTATCTTTCTTTCGAATAAAGGATCGTTCCAGTTGAGGTTATTGTCAATTTCCTTTGTTTTGTGTTTTTGCATTAACGGTTTGTATCGTGATATAGTCGTTAAAACGTCTATATAACTATGTATTAGATCCTTGCTTAATATGATGTAACTGGTTTTTCACTCCGATTTGGTATTTGCAAAACCGATCATCTCATATCCAATATTCTCTCCACCCATTCATTCCTAAGACATAATCATCGACGATAAACTGCTTGTTTATTGACTCTACTACATTACAGATACATGCCCCCTCAAGAGGTTTCTCCAATTCCAATGTAGTGACATAGCTTTTACGCCCTGTCATGCGGCCACGCATATAAGGCTCGACTGACATCCACTTGTTTCTTATAGCCGGCTAATTCGCTGCTTCAGCCTTGACTGGAAGAGCTAAAAACTAGACATCCTGATTTAGAAAATTTAATAGTTGTTTATACGAATAGCATCCATAATACAGGAAGGATTGCCAGCCAAACTAGAGTGAGACTACCAACAAATTGCCGAGAATGTAAAACAAGCAATACTGCACTTTATGCTACGATGACATCAGCCAGTCAAAGCCTTATCTGTTACAGACAGAACATTTCAGGTCCTGGT
>Ga0193747_1000259_pt1 | contig 20528 bp, 18 predicted proteins | sample L1m2metaG_FD_143048 | JGI IMG/M metagenome (GOLD analysis project Ga0193747, IMG submission 143048) | Soil microbial communities from a riparian zone of the East river system, Colorado, United States - L1m2 | ecosystem: Environmental > Terrestrial > Soil > Riparian zone | place: USA: East River...
CTTGTTTCACCACGGCGAGTTGGAGGGAGGGGACCATCTTCCATTTGTCATTTGAGACTCCTTCCATTCGGAACGCGGACTTGCCCCCGACGTTGAGGGCGCCAAGCGCACTAGCTAAACGGATGGTGCTTCCTAAATGGCCAATGAAGAATGTCAAATGACAAATGGAAAATGATCAGATTTGCGCGCGATGATATCTAGCGATCAGCAAAGGCAGCAGTGTAATAGAGATGATGAAAGCCAACAGCAATAGCAGCCCCAAACCGTGTGGCGCGAAAACCATCGCGTGGCCGAGGACACGAACGATTACAGCCAAGCCTGTTCCGGCGTCATAGATGGTTCGCCAGGCAAGATCCAAAAAACTCTCAGCGACCCGCAAAAATGATCGAGCGGGTTCAAAAATCAGCGCTCGCGAAGCCGCGCCCAACAGCGCGAATGATAACAGCGCCAGCACCACGCATATTTTCATCGCCCGCCGGCGCTCGCTCTGTTTAAGCATTCCGCTGATATTGGCTTCGGCGTGCGCTGCAATCACGCGCGTAAAGTCGCGAGGCAGCTCAAACGCGCGAGACTCGCTAAAGGCCACGTCGAGCGTGCAAAGCAACTGGCGTTGCGTGCGAAGTTCCACGGCACAAACAGCGCACGATTTCAAATGAGTCTCGAAGCTCGTCAGCTCTTCGGCGGTTAATTCGCCATCAAGGTAGGCGGCGATATCTTCACGCTCGCAGCGTTTGTCTGTGATGGTCGAATGGTCCATGAAACTCTCTGCTGAGATCAACGACAAACTGAAGTTTGTCGGACATCAAGCACTGGTAATGCCGCGCTCGAGCAATTGATCGCGCATGGCTTCGCGGGCTCGGAATAGGCGGTTCTTCACTGTGCCCAGCGGCAGGCCCGTGACCTCGGCGATCTCGTCATAACTCAAATCCTGCGAATGTCTCAACACGATCAATTCGCGATATGCGGTCGGTAGTAACTGCACCACGGCTTCGATTTCCGACCTTCGTTCTTTTCGCTCGCTCTCCTGCTCGGGCGTCAGCCGGAGGCTCTCGATCGAAATCTCGCGCCGTTCGCTCTCCGGCCCGGTTACCAGGGCTTGCTCGCGGACCGCGTGTCGTCGCAAATGATCGATTGCGGCGTTGTGCGCAATCTTGTAAATCCACGTCGAAAATTTAAATTCGGATCGATAACGCGAGAGCGAGTTGTAAACCTTGATAAAAACTTCCTGCGTCAAATCCAGCGCCGCATCGTAATTGCCCACCATACGATAGACGTAGGCCGCAATGGGCCGCTGATAACGGCGTACCAATTCCTCGAAGCAAGCTTCGCGGCCTGACAGCGCGCTCGTGACCAACTCGCCATCGGCCAGCGCGCCCGGTTTTGCTAAAGAAATTACTGCGCTCATTGTGTGATCGCTCCGATTCTACGTTGGCCAGACAGTGAAAGTTTCAAAGTGGCGCGAGCCTTGATTCAGCAAAGTATCACAAGAGGTAACCACCTGTCTTGTGTCAGCCGCATCATTGGCTCGCAACCTGATGGGCCTTACCTGTACAATCTCCCGCTTGCAAAACTTCGGTCGATCTTCATCAGACCAGGCGCCGATTTCACGCTGGCGCACGCTGGCAGTGCTGGCGATTGCTGAATTGCTCGGGATGTCGCTATGGTTCAGCGGTTCCGCTGTCGTCCCGGCGCTGACGAAGGAATGGAATCTCGGCGACACAGCGGCAAGCTGGCTCACACTCTCGGTCCAACTTGGTTTCGTAGCGGGCACTCTTTTGAGTGCGCTCGCAAATCTTCCCGACATCATCAGTCCACGTCATCTTTTTGCGCTGACAGCGATCGCCGGCGCTCTGGTCAACGGCGCATTCGGATTGTTTGCGCACGATGCGTCGATGGGGATTCTGCTGCGATTTCTGACGGGCATGTTCCTGGCCGGAGTCTATCCGCCGGCGATGAAAATTCTCGCCACGTGGTTTCGTCACGGTCGTGGCCTGGCGCTCGGAATTCTTGTCGGTGCGCTTACGCTCGGCAAAGCGACGCCTTACCTGGTCAATGGCATCGGCAGCCACAACTGGCGACACAACGTGGTCTTCGTTTCGTTACTGGCAATCGTGGGAGGGTTGCTGGTTCTGTTCTTTATTAGTGACGGACCATTTGCTTTACCGGCGGCGCGTTTTGATTGGAAGCAAGCGGGCCGAGTATTTCGCAATCGCGGCGTGCGCCTGGCAAACTTCGGCTACCTCGGCCACATGTGGGAACTGTACGCGATGTGGACTTGGATTCCATACATGATTCGCGCCAGTCTGTCACTTCATAAAAGTAACGCCGCACTCGCCGAGATGGCTTCGTTTTTGGTGATTGGCGGTGGCGCAATGGGCTGCGTCATTGCGGGCTTGATTGCCGATCGCATCGGGCGGACGATCGTGACCTCGTGGGCGATGGCGATTAGTGGCACTTGCTGTCTGATTATCGGCCTGCTGTTCGGCGCAAATCCGATCGCGCTCTTGATCGTCGCCGCGATTTGGGGAGCCAGCGTGGTCGCCGATTCAGCACAATTCTCGGCCTGCGTTACGGAACTCGGAGATCCGCAATACATCGGCACCGCCTTAACGATTCAGACGTGTCTGGGATTTCTGTTGACGACCGTTTCGATCGAATTGATTCCGCGCGTCGAGCAGCTCGTGGGCTGGCGATACGCTTTCATGATTCTCGCGCCCGGGCCACTGTTTGGAGTGATTTCGATGCTGCGTCTGCGAGGCTTCCCCGAAGCCGAGAAGATTGCCCATGGAAAAAGATAGTTTTGGAGTGCGTCGGCAGAGCGCAGCGGCGACGGCGCTTTGGATTAATCTCCAAGGTCGCGCACGTAGGAATCCAAAGCGCCGTCGCCGCTGCGCTCTGCCGGCGCACTCCAAAGACGCGCTTCATTTGCAGTCATCGCTCGGTGAGAGTTTAATATAGCTGAAAAATGATCGGTGCAAAATTAGGGAATTATCGAATCCTCGAAAAGATTGGCGCCGGCGGACAGGGTACAGTTTACAAAGCGACCGACACGAAGTTGGGACGCGCGGTCGTCATCAAAGTTTTACCGCCGGAGTTAACTCTCAAAGAAGCCAACCTCAAACGATTCGAGCGCGAAGCGCGGCTGGCGTCGGCGCTCGACCATCCGAATATCTGCACCATTTTCGATTTGAATGAAATCGAAGGCGTTCACTTCATCGCCATGCAGTACGTCGAAGGCAAGAACGTGCGCGAATTGGTCAGTGGCCGGCCGCTCGATTTGCGCAGCGCGCTCTCGATCGCGATTCAAGTCGCCGACGCTCTTGGGGCTGCACATTCGCGTGGGATTATCCATCGCGACGTCAAAGCCGGCAATGTGATGGTGACGCCGGCGGGACAGGTGAAGATCCTCGACTTTGGATTGGCAAAACTGTTGGATCACGAAAGCGGCGGCATTCATCAGACCGACTTAACCGAGGTGGGCATTCCGTACGGCACCGCAACGTACGCGGCGCCCGAACAAGCCCGCGGCGAACGCGTCGATGCGCGCGCGGACATTTTTTCTACCGGCGTGCTGATTTATGAAATGCTGACCGGCACTTGGCCGTTTACAGGAAAGACCAGCGTCGATGTGCGTCATGCCGTGTTGCATGATGAGCCGCCCGCGCTCTACGAAGCGCGGCCAGGCGGCGCGCCGCAACAACTGCAAGCGATTCTCGATCGTTCGCTGGCCAAAGATCCAAGGCAGCGTTATCAGAAAGTCAACGAACTTCGCGATGACTTGCGCGCGGTCTTGCGTGAAGTCGAAGCGGGCGGCCCCCTAAGCTTCGAGCCGATGTCGCCAGTGGCGCCGCGTCATCTCGCCGGAACGGGCCGCATGGGACGCGCGCTCCGTTGGTTGCGTGGGAAGAGTGGCGAGCGAACCTCACAGCAGCGCCTCTCAACTTCCGACCGCCCAATGCACGATACGCCGGCAACCAGTCTCGGCGATCGTGAGCGCAAGAGCATTGCCATTCTTCCTTTCAAAAATGTCAGCAACGATCCGCAATCCAGCTTTTACGAGTTCTCGCTTGCCGATGCCGTGATCACTGAACTTGCCCGCGTGCGCTCGCTGATCGTGCGGCCTTCGTCAGAGATTGTTAAGTATCAGGGCCTGCAGGTCGATCCCCGGCAAGCCGGACGCGAGATGAGCGTGGCCGCGGTGTTGTCGGCCGGCTTCTTGCGCGCGGGCGATCGCATTCGGGTGACGGCGCAACTGGTGGATGTGAACTCAGGCGATTTAATTTGGAGCGATCGTATCGACGCCGATGCCACCGACATCATCAATGTGCAAGACACAATTACGCAGGAGATTTGCGACGGCCTGCGGCTGGAGCTGACTTCGGACGAGAAGGATCGGCTGGAACGCGGCAAGACCGCGAACGCCGAAGCCTACGAGGAGTACCTGCGCGGCCGCGATTGTTTGGGCCGGTTCATTTATCACAGCATCGCCCGGAAAGACATCGACGAGGCAATCGAGCATTTCGAACGGGCCGCCTATCTCGATCCTTCATTTGCCTTGGCGCATTCGGCGCTCGGCAGCGCCTATGCTAATCGCGTAATAAAAGGGCTCGGCGAAACCGGCGATCATGCAAGCGCCCAGGAAGCCTTCGATAAGGCGCTCGCAATTGATCCACATCTGCTCGAAGCGCGCATGCACATGGTCTTAATTTATCTTTCGGGCGGCGAGAAAAAGAAAGCCCGCGACATTGCGGATCAATTGAGGCGCGAAGCGCCCAACGACGTCGGAGTCCATTTTGTGCGCGGCGTGCTGGCCCGGCTCGACGGCGATTACGAAAAAGCGCTTCGTAGTTATGAGCGCATGGCCCGGCTAAACCCCGCCGAGCGAGTCGTGGCCAGCTACAATCGGGCACGCATTTTCAGATATCAGGGACGATACGATGAAGCCCTGGCCGAACTCGATCAGGGCGCCGCGATCGAACCCGATCACCCGCTGATCAAAACCTTCCGCGCCCGGACGCTCTACTATCACGACGAACCGGTCAAGGCCGCGGAAATCCTGGAGCAAGTCCTCGAACAGCAACCGCAGCTCGACGGCATTCGCCCGATCTATGCCACGTTCCTGAGCGCGCTGGGTTTTAACGATGAAGCTCGCGCGCAACTGACCGATGAAGTAAAGAAAACCGCTGATACCGATCATGACGTGGCCTACTGGCTGGCTTCTGCCTATGCGATGGAAGGCGAGCGCGACGAAGCCTTGAAGTGGCTTCGCCGGGCGATCGAATTAGGAAACGAAAATAAACCCTGGTTCGAACGAGACAAGAATTGGGATTCGCTGCGGGACGATCCCGAATATCAAGAGATCATCGGTTCAATCAACATGCCCACGTCAGAGGATCTTGACTAGTAGTGCAGCTCTTGGAGATAGACAAAGTTCTATGCAATCTCAAGGTCAGGAAGGGTGGCTTGCCCCCGCTCTGAAAAGGCGGGGGTAAACCGCCCTTCCTAACCTGAGAGATTTTCAGGGATCTCTCAACCGCCATCATGTCAAGGTCTGAAAGGCGGTTTACTTTAGTCTCAAAAGATAACCTTTATGAAAACCTTCGTCGTTGGCGACATTCACGGACGCTGCGCGCAGCTTCAACACCTGCTCGAGCTGCTGCCGCGCGACGAATCAACCGACACTTTGATTTTTCTCGGCGACTTGATCGACCGGGGATCGGATGCGCCCGGATGCGTCGAGCACGTTTTGAATCTCTGCAGTGCGAATCCCGGAAGGGTCATCTGCCTGCGCGGAAATCACGAGCAGATGCTTTTGGATTTTATCGACGGGAAGAGCCCGACGTGGATCGACGCCGAAACAGGCGGCGACCGCACATTTGCACAATACACTCAAACGCCGCTCAGCCTTCAGACCGAAGCTGACTTTGAGATTGCCCGCGAGTTATTCGCCGAAAAGATTCCGGCGAATCAAGTCGAGTTCTTTCGTCAGTTGCCTCTGTATCACGAAGACGACTTCGCCCTCTATGTTCACGCGGGTTTGGAGCAGGGAAAGCATCCGCGCGACAGTTCACCCCAAGCTTTGCTTTGGACGCGCGACATGGATTTCTACAAGAGCTACCGCGGCAAGCCCTGTGTCTTCGGCCACACGCCCACAGCTTTCCTGCCCTTGCGTGGTCGCCTGGGCCATCACGGCATCTACATCTTCCACAGCGCGATCGGCATCGATACAGGTTACAACCTGCAGTCGCCGCTGTCCTGCCTTTCGCTGCCCGACTTCATGCTCTACCAGACGTACGCCGACGGCCAAAGCGCAACTCATCACATCACGTCATTGATTCCGGAGACGCTGAAGGAAATGCAAAGAAAAGCAGCGGCGGGAAGTTAATTCGCCGGCCTCAAGATCACAAATTGTGATCTTAAACCGAACAGGAAGCAAAGCCGAAACACGAATTACTGCTTTGAATCTCATTGCGTGTAATTAAAAGTGAGAGTAGCTACGAGTCGTGTCAGAACCGCGAGCGGTAGCGACCGGATCGCACAGTAACTTGTGAAATGACGCTTTTGCTGAGTTGCGCGTAGGATCCGGTCGCTACCGCTCGCGGTTCTGACACGACGCTGATTGATGGCCGCGCATTGTTAACGTATCGGCGCCAGGGCGGGAAACGAGTCTAGCCGCTGCTTTCTTCTGCACTTCGAGAGCACGCGCATAGATCAACGCGAAATCTCCCTCGCACTCTTTCTCAATCTCCCGACGCGCTCTCCGCACTTCATCAACTATAGGGTCGTTCCACATCTTCACACCTCCATTAACTCTTCCGTATCCTACCGCTTCAATTCCGGCGTGATGATTTCAGACCCGCTTCTCCCGCCGATACGCCGCGATCTCCCGATCAATTTCGCGCATCGTTATCTTATCAGTGCCCGACTCCTTGCTGGCTGCCCTTATCGCGGCCAACACTCCGGGCTCTGGCGCAACGTTCGCCAGAAAATCCTCAATGCCCATAATGACGACCTGCGGCTCGCCGCGCTGGTCCACCACAAATCGTTCGCGTCCTTTCTTGGCGCGTCTCATGATTTGTGTGAGTTGGGTTCGGGCCGTCAGGGCGGACACTACTCGTGGTGTAGAAAGTTTCTCCATATCAGACAGCTCTCTTCCAAATGAACTAATTGTCTTCAGTCGCGATCTTTACCGGACGGGCGGCACGTTGGCCCAGCCAAAATTCATCTGATAAGGGTTCATCAAAATCTTCGCTCGCCGAGATCGATCCTCGGTTGAGAACCGCAACCCGCTTCTTCTTAGAGTGAGCCACCGCCCGGGAACCAAGCGCGCCACGGGCATACCGTGCTCAGTGATTATCACTTCGTTACCAGCCAGAGCGTCTGCCGGCAAGTCCGGTAACTTATTTTGGGCTTCATCGACGCTGACGTTTGGGTCATAAATAATTCCTCTCAGCGTTCGGAGAGTATACCATTGTCAAAGGTTGTCCCAATGTAAACCGATGATGTCACAAGCCGCAGCATACCAAACCTGAGAAGGCAGTTAGGAGTTAGTGGTAACCAAGTAGCGGTTTCTGATTCTACCCTAGGTGCAGCGCGCTATCCCGCGCGGCGCGGGTCCCGTGCGAAGAAGCGTGATGGTTAAGGTTACACCTCTCTAAAAATCGGAGCACTGGTAGTGCTTCTTCACCCACGTGATGGTCAACGCCGGGTTTGGAGGTATTATTATTGAGCAGTTTTGATAGATACTTAGAGATGTTGGGTCTCCACGAAGCATGAGAAAGATCAAGATTGCCCATCAGAAACAAGCGAATAAGCCAATCTATTTGCTGCGAACGGGAGCCATTGAGTGTGGCAACTTTCGATATGATGGCCGATACAAGAAGAAGTTTAAGTTCCTATTCGAGAAGATAACCGGACTCGCTCACACAAAACCCACAGACGGGGTGCTCGACGTGTCACAATACAAATACTGGGACGCCATACGAATTTATGACGACTACATCCTCGCCAAATGGCTTAAATCGATAAGCGCAAGAAAGGTTGAGCAATTCGCCTTGGAAGCACAGGTTGTTTTACTGCTCGAGGATATCAAGCAGGAGTTCGAGAGAGCTGTCGGTTTGAAGTGGAAACGAATATTCCACAGATCTGATCCAAATAACGCGAAAACCGAAACAGCCGTGGCAAATACTGTAACAAGGGTAGCCCAATACATGTTGGGTCGCGCTCGTTTGGTTTTGATAATGCACCTTAGATGAATCGGCGCGTCGCTCCGCGTGAAGGCGACGTCGAATGTCAGCGGATGTTGCGTCGCGACGCTTTAACATCCAAGGCGGCGGCATCACTCGTATCGCAAGCACTCAATTGGGTCCAGACGTGCCGCTTTACGCGCGGGCCAGACCCCGAAGATTAGTCCCACGGCGGTGCTCACGCTGATGCCGGTGGTCACGGCCCACATCGGGATTGACGCAGGCAGACTTGGGACCAGAAGCATTATCAGTTTGCTAATCCCGATTGCCAGTACCACGCCGAGCATTCCTCCAAGAAACGTCAGCGTCATCGCTTCAAACAGAAATTGATTGGTTATGTCGCGGCGGCGGGCGCCGAGGGCTTTGCGAATGCCGATTTCGGCCGTGCGCTCAGTCACGCTCACCAGCATGATGTTCATCACTCCAATGCCGCCGACCAGCAAGCCGAGACTGGAAATAGCGATTGCTACCAGGCCGATCATCGCAAAGATGCTGTCGAACTGTTTGACGAAGTTATCTGCCGTCTTGATATCGAAGTTGTTCGCGTCGCCAAACTTCACGTTGCGCCGTCGCCGCAGAATATCCTCCGACTGCGTCAGCGCTTCGTTGAGTTGACCAGACCGCGCGCGAATCACAAACAGTATCCAACCGCGAGCGGGCGCAATTTTTTGCGCGGTGCGAAACGGAATCAGGACGGCGTTGTCTTCCTCGTTCTCGCCAAAGAAACCAGCCTTGCGCTTTTCGAGGACGCCGACGATTTCAAAGTTAAGGCCGCCCATGCGCACTTCCGTGCCCGCGATGTTTTCCTGTTTGCCGGGAAACAATGCGTCGGCAGCATTGACTCCGATCACCACGACGTTGCGTCTTTGTTCTTCGTCTGATTCAGTTATGAAACGGCCTTCGCGCACGTTGACGTTGGCGATGCTCGCGTAGTTCGGCGTGACGCCCTCGGTATTTCCCCAGCGATAATTGCGCCCCTGGTAAGTAATGTTGTCGTCGAAAGGTCCGCCGCCGTAACCGACGTTGGGGGCGCAGACCGCAATGTCTTCAACCACGGCGCTGGCTTGGGTTTTGATCGCCTCGGCATCAGCAACCGTCAAAGGCTTTCGTAAGCGCTCCGCGCGATCGGTGTTGGTGCGCGGTCCGGTCGTGAGATGAAAAGCATAGATATTGTTGGTTCCGTACTCTTCGATGATCGCGATGATGTTCTGACGCATGCCGGTGAGAATCGAAGCGACGACGATCGCGGCCATCACGCCGATCACAATGCCAAGCACCGTGAGGAAGCTGCGAAACTTGTTCGAGCGCACATTGTCGAGCGCCATCACCAGCGTTTCGCGGGGAAAGATTGTTGGAACGCGTAGTTTCATTAACGGTTTTCTCTTGGCGTCTTACGGCTTTCTTTTCTTTGCGGCTTGGCGTGAAACAGTTCTCGCAAGGCCCAAAGAACCAAAAGACGGAAGACGTAAAGATCGATTTATGTCGTCTTCGTCAAAGCGATGATCGGATCCAATCGGGCTGCTTTGAAGGCGGGATAGATGCCCGCGATCATTCCGATCACGCTCGAAACGATTAGCGCCAAAAGAATGTAGCCAACCGTAATGGTCATCGTGATTCCCGCCAGCGCGGTGATCGTCTTGGTAACTCCGTACGCCGCCAAAAGTCCGATCATGCCGCCGAATGCGCACAGCATTCCCGATTCAATCAGAAACTGCATCAAGATTTGCTTGCGGGTAGCGCCGACCGCTTTGCGCAAACCAATTTCAAAAGTTCGCTCAGTCACGCTGACCAGCATGATGTTCATTACGACGATGCCGCCAACGACCAACGTGATCAGCGTAATGGGAACTACGACGGCAGCTATGCTGCCGGTGAACTGATCGATCTGATTATTTAGGTCTTCGACGTTGACTAAACCGAAATCGTCCTCTTCATTTCCTTTCAGCCTGTGCTTGTTGCGCATCGTCATCCGCGCATCTTCAATTGTTGGTTGAAAAGCTTCGCGCGTCTCCGCCTTACCATGAATCTGTAAATTGTTGCGTCCGAAGATCTGCAGGTGTGTCGTAGCCGGAATGTAGATGTGCCGATCGAGCGAGTCGCCGAAGAAAGCGCCGCGGGTCTCTTCGACGCCCACTACGCGCATGGGCAGTCCCCGCACCTTCAAATCTTTCCCAATCGCATCGGTATTCGGAAAGAATTTGTCTTTGATTTCGCTGCCCAGGACGCAGACAAAGGCGGACCGTTGTACTTCATCGGGCGAAATAAAGCGGCCCTCGCTAATCGTTTTGTCCTCAATTTCAGCCATATTTGAGGTCACGCCGAAGACAATCGCGCCGGGAAACTCGATGCCGTCCTGTTTCAAGTCAACCTGGCTGCCGACTTCGACGCCCACTTCAGAGCACGATGTGCAGTGATCTCTGACCCATTCATAATCGTCCCAGTTCAGACGTTTGTTACGGCGATTGCGGCGCTCGAAGTCTTCATCTGAGAGTCGCCCCTGGAATGCCATGCGCGCCATCATGAAATGGTTTGCGCCGAGAAGCTTCGCCACCTTATCGGTGACATACGTATTCAGACCGCTGACCGAAGCGCCCACCACTACCACCGCTGCCACACCGATGATAATGCCAATCAAGGTGAGGAAGGCGCGCAGCTTATGAGCCAGGATCGATTGGAGAGCGATCCTGGCGCTGTCGACATAGACTGAAAATAGATAACGCATGATGATTTCGTCGCGAGTCAGCTTTCTGTACGACGAGTCAGCGGCAAAAGTTTGGACAAGAAATCTCGGGAGAAAGTTCCATTGACAAGACGGACGAGGCGGACGATTTATTAACGTGAGAAATGCTTAATTCTGGTTTTTGGCGCAAAGGGCGCTAAGGGCTTCGCAAAGGTACGCAATAAGAAGTTTTTCCTTCGCGGACCATTGCGAAAACCTTCGCGTCCTTTGCGTTGAAATTCTTTGGCTTTAATAACCTCGCGGGTGATCGGCGAACCAATCCCACGCTGACTGAATAATTACTCGCAGATCCTGAAACTTTGGCTCCCAACCCAACTCGCGCCTGATTTTTTCAGAACTCGCAATCAGGACGGCAGGATCTCCGGGTCGACGAGGCGCCGTTCGAGTCTTGATTTCCCGGCCGGTGATCTCGTGCGCGGTGTCGATCACTTCGCGCACGGTGTAACCGTCGCCGCCACAGCCGAGATTGTAGATAGCGCTCCGCTGGTCGAGAATGCCGAGCGCGAGTATGTGGGCGCGCGCCAGATCGACGATGTGGATGTAATCGCGCACGCAGGTACCGTCGCGCGTTGGATAATCATCGCCGAAAATCTGCACCTCTTCGCGCACGCCGGAGGCCGCCTGGAGTACGAGCGGAATCAGATGCGTTTCCGGATCGTGCATTTCGCCGCAGCGCTCAGTCGCACCCGCGGCATTGAAATAACGCAAACTCGCGTAGCGCAAACCATACGCGCAGTCGAACCATTTCAACGCGCGTTCGAGGGCCAGCTTCGATTCGCCGTAAGGATTGGCAGGATTGTTGGGAAGACTCTCGTCGATTGGCACCTTTGCCGGTTCACCATAAGTAGCGCACGTCGATGAAAAGACCAAACGGTTGACCTCGCATTCGCGCATCGCATTGAGCAGCGATAATCCGCCCACCAAATTGTTTTGATAATACTTCGCGGGATGTGTCACCGACTCGCCGACCAACGCGAAGGCCGCCATGTGCATGACAGCTTCGATCGCGTGTTCCTTGAGTACACCTTGCAGAGTCTCAGTGTCCAGCAAATCGCCCTTCACAAACGCGGCCGAAGGGTGAACGGCCTCCTGATGGCCGTAACTGAGATTGTCATAGACGATCGCACGATGGCCCGCGTTAATTAGTTCTTCCGTAACGACGCTGCCAATGTAGCCGGCGCCGCCCGTGATCAAAATTCGCATAGATTTTCTCTAGCCCAGGCGTTTACGCCTGGGAAACGAATGACCAAATATCATCGCAGCCTCCTTCAGGAGGCTTTCGTCCGGATGCCTTCAGGCCAATCATCCTCTTCGCACTCGAACCTTTCCAACAACTCTGACAATGACCATTTGCGATGGTGCTCTTCCTGTCGATCAATATATCGCGATACCTTCTTCATTACTCCCAGGCGTAAAGAGTCTGTGTCAGAACCCTGAGCGGTAGCGACGGGATCAAATAATTCCCGCGAAACTTGATGATCCGGTCGCTACCGCTCTCGGTTCTGACACGGACTCTAAACGCCTGGGCTAGAGAAAAAGATCTCAATCGAAGCCTTTTGATTTCAGCCATTCGCGAACCACATTTCTTTTGTCTCGCTTCTGACCGTCGACCAGGTAATTCAGATTTCGCATTTCATCGGTCGAGATCGCGCCACCGAGCCTTTGCAGCGTTTCGCCCAGCGCCGGCACCCGCGCGATTGCATCCTTGCGCGCGAGCAGGACAGCTTCGTAAGGTGGAAAATAATGGCGATCGTCTTCGAGTTGGACCAGGTCTAGCGCCGCAATGCGCCCGTCGGTCGAATTGCCCGCAATACAATCGACTTTGTGTGAAGCCAACGCAGTGTAAGTTAGATCGAGGGCCATTTCATGCGGTGGATCGGCAAAACGCAAACCGTAAGCATGCGAAAAGCCGGCATACCCATCGGCGCGCGACATAAAATCCTGGCCGAAGCCGGCGCTCCATTGCGGCGTGTACGCCGCAGCGTTCGAAATTGTTTTCAAATTGAGACGTCGCGCGTCTTCACCACGCACTAGAATCGCGAACGTATTATCAAAACCAAGCTGAGAGCTAACTTGAAGGTTAAACTTTTCCGCGTATTCACGTTTGACTTGATCGTAGACAGCTTTCGGATCGGAGATAGGTTGATGATGGAGAATCGCGGCGAAAGCAGTGCCGGTGTATTCGGGATAGAGATCGATCTGTCCGGCTGTCAGCGCTGCGTGAGTGAGATTTCCCGCCAGATCGAAAACTCGATCGACCTGGATGTTCTTCGCCTCCAACATCTGGGCCACGATTTCTGCGAGCAGGTTTGATTCGGTGAAATCTTTCGACCCGACTGTCACGTGGCCGTGACTGAGCGACGGACTCGATCGGCTTTTTATTCCGCGCCAGGCCGAATAACCCATCAAGACGATGCCAATCAGCAGCACGGCCCAAGCAACCGTGAGCAAAGGGCGGCCCGCGCGTGCTTTGCGCGCACTCGGATCGAAACGTCTTTCAACCGCACTGAAACCAAAGTCCGCAATCAAAGCCATCAGCGCCGAAGGCACCGCGCCGGCCAACAGCAGACGCGTGTCGTCCATCCGCAGTCCGCGAAAGATATATTCGCCCAAGCCGCCGGCGCTGACTTCGGCCGCGATGATGGCGACACCGATCGTGATCACTACGGCGACGCGTACGCCCGTAAGAATCACGCTCATCGCTAATGGCAGCTCGACTTGAAACAGAACCTGTCGATCAGTCATGCCCATCGCCACGGCGGCTTCGCGGACGTTACGATCGACGCCGAGAATTCCGGTAACTGTATTGCGAATGATCGGGAGCAAGGCATAGAAGACCAGTGCGATAATCGCCGTACGCGGCCCGATGCCGCCGATGAAAGGCAAGGGAATCAAGAATCCGAAGAGCGCCAGACTGGGAATCGTCTGCATCACGTTGGCAATTCCCAGCAACGGCCCGCGCAGACGCTTCCGCCGCGTGATCAAAATTCCGAGCGGCAAAGCGATCGCAATGGCAATCGCCGTCGAAATCAAGACCAGCCATACGTGCTGCGCGATGTGCGCCAGGATATCGGACCAGTTCGCTTTTATGAATTCAAGCATTAGGTTGTCTTTTTGCGTCTTACGTCTTTTGGTTCTCTGCGCCTTTGCGCGAACGGTTTCACGCCAGGCCGCAAAGCAGAGAAAGACGAAAGGCGCAAAGAGAAAATATTCAGATCTTACGGAGCGCCTTCAAAATGATTCCTTAACGTTTCCAGGTACGCGCGCGCATGTTCGTCATTCGACTTCACAAATTCCTGCGGCGTCTCCAGCAAAACAATTTTTCCTTTATCCATCAGTGCGATCCGTGAACCAAGCATCAAGGCCTCGCGTACGTCATGCGTCACGAAAATTACTGTCTTTTGGAGTCTCGCTTTCAACTCCGCAAACTCTTTCTGCAGCGAAGCGCGCGTCAACGGATCGAGTGCGCCGAATGGTTCGTCCATCAACAGTAGAGGCGGATCGGCTGCGAGCGCGCGCGCGACGCCGACCCGCTGGCGTTGGCCGCCCGACAACTCGCGCGGATAACGATCCGCGAACTTCTGTGGATCGAGTCCGACCAACGAAAGCATTTCGCGCACTCGTGCGCGCGTCCGCACTTCATCCCAGTCTTCCAGGTTCGGCAACAGCGCCACGTTCTGCTCGACTGTGAAGTGCGGAAACAATCCCGCTTCTTGAATCACATAACCAGTGCGCCGCCGCAAACGGATCACGTCCCACTCACTCGTCGCTTTTCCTTCCACCATCACGTTACCCGCTGTGGGCGTCAGCAATCGATTCACGAGTTTGAGCGTCGTCGTCTTGCCGCATCCCGATTCGCCAAGCAAGACCATCGTCTCACCGCGCGAAACCTTAAGGTTCAAGCGATCGATGATCCGCTGGCCGCCGCTGACCGCATAACTCACATCACGAAATTCAACCAGCGGTTCGTTATTGTCCGGATGGGTCGTCATGATCTAGCCCGGCGAGTCTATCAAAAACTCTCTGTCGAGTCTCCGTCGCCGTCGTGATTAACCGCAGAGGGCGCTGAGGATGTCGCGGAGAAATAAGAAAGGAAAGCCTTTCCTCCGCGCCCTTCGCGAGAACCTCGGCGTCCTCTGCGGTAAAATCATTTCCGACTTCACCGCGCTCGCGTCTCGCGCCGTCGCGGTGTTAAAGTTGGCTTTCTATTTTCGCAAAATTATGAGCCAAATCATTCACGTTCACGCGCGCGAGATTTTGGATTCGCGCGGCAATCCAACCGTCGAAGCCGATGTAATTCTGTCTAACGGGACCATGGGCCGTGCGGCCGTGCCCTCCGGAGCATCGACCGGCGAACACGAAGCGGTCGAGTTACGCGACGGCGACCTGCAGCGCTATGGCGGCAAAGGAGTTTTGAGAGCCGTTCACAATGTTAATGACCTGATCGCCCGAGCCTTAAAAGGAATGGACGCTCGCGATCAAGGCGAAATCGATCGCACGCTAATCGAACTCGACGGCACGCCGACGAAATCACAGTTGGGCGCCAACGCAATTCTGGCGGTGTCTCTCGCGACGGCGCGCGCCGCGGCAAGTGATCAGAACCTTCCGCTCTATCGTTACCTCGGCGGCGAAAACGCAAATACGCTGCCCGTCCCGATGATGAACATCGTCAACGGCGGCGCACACGCCGACAACAACGTAGACTTTCAGGAATTCATGATCGTTCCCGTCGGCGCCGAAACATTCAGCGAAGCATTGCGCATGGGCGCCGAGATCTTTCACACGCTGAAATCGGTTCTGAAGAAGAAGGGCTATGCGACCAGTGTTGGTGATGAAGGCGGCTTTGCGCCGAATTTGAAATCAAACGAAGAAGCCATCGAGACAATTCTCGAAGCAATTGCCCAGTCAGGTTACCAAGCAGGCGAGGACGTACTGCTCGCCCTCGATCCCGCGGCCAGCGAGTTTTATGACGGCCAGTCATACGTCTTTAAGAAATCCGATGGACGCAAACTTTCCAGCGATGAGATGGTCGCGTTTTGGAGTAAATGGATCGAGAATTATCCAATCATTTCCCTCGAAGATGGCATGGCCGAAAGCGATTGGGATGGGTGGAAGTCCTTAACCAATGAACTTGGACAACGCGCCCAACTCGTGGGCGACGATATATTCGTCACCAACATCAAGTTCCTGCGCCAGGGAATCGAACGCGGCGTCGCAAATTCAATTCTGATTAAGGTCAATCAGATCGGTACGCTTACCGAAACGCTCGGCTGTATTAACCTCGCGAAAACCAACCTGTACACGACGGTCATCTCACATCGTTCTGGTGAAACAGAAGATGCTTTTATCGCCGATCTCGCCGTCGCGACGAATGCCGGTCAAATAAAGACCGGTTCGCTTTCGCGCTCAGATCGAATTGCGAAATACAATCAACTGCTGCGTATCGAAGAAGAACTTGGGGACGCTGCGCGTTATCCGGGGAGAAGAGCGTTTCGCGGTCTTATATCCTAATAGTTCCAACCTCGATCGTTCCGTTAGAGGCACTGACAGTAATCAAAAGTATGAACGGGACTGGAAATCCATCGCGTCCATTGCGCGCATTCCTTTGCCATTCCTCGCGCGATAAGGAACGCGTCCGTGGTCTATATCAACAGCTATGCGATGAGGGCGTTGAACCATGGTTTGATGAGGAGGCATTGTTGCCTGGGCAAGATTGGGATCAAGAAGTTTTGAAAGCAATGCGAGAGGTTGATGTGGTAATCGTCTGCCTCTCCCGCGAGTCTATAAATAAGAAAGGTTATGTTCAAAAAGAAATCAAATACGCTTTGGATGTTGCTGATGAACAGCCCGAAGACGCGATCTTTCTCATTCCATTGAGGCTGGAACCATGCAAGATTCCCGATAGGCTGAGTCGTTGGCACTGTGTGGATTTTTTTGCAGAAAGAGGCTTTGAGCGTTTGATGAGATCTCTGCGTCGTCGAACATTGGAGGCAAAGGGTTTAGGTGATGTGCCGAATTTTTTGAGCCTTGAACTTGATTCAATTCGGGAGGAACATGTCCACTCACTGCTCGAAATACTCCACAGCCTGAGGAAGGAAACTTACTGGGTAAGGATCGATAAGGAATCAACTATTGTCGACGCGAGCAATAGCTTCGCGGCACTACTTGGCTTTACAAAAGAAAGCATTTTAGGTACAGAAATCGTTGATCTTGTAGTTCCACTAGAAGTTGAACCAATGAAGCTTCGATTTGTACCCAGAACGAAGAATAGAAAAGCTATATTCTATTTTACTGAGCTTCAAAATAAGCAAGGTAACACGAACAGGCAAAGTAGAAAGGTCGTTGTCTACGCATTCCCAATCCTCAATAAAGACGACGTTTATGTTGGATCCTTTGCCATACTCGTGCCGCTAGATAAAATAGAAACAAGGCTGCCGGCTGCTCTTCAGTGGAGTGAACTTCAATGAATCTATCAGACACCAGACATCTCTTCGACTACACGGAATGGGCCAACGGTTTAGCGCTGGACGCCGCCGAGAAGCTCTCAGACGAACATCTTCGCCGCGACTTTCAAATTAGTCACAAATCGATTTTCGGAACGCTGCTGCATATGGCGGGCGCGGAGTGGATTTGGCTGGAGCGTTGGCACGGGAATTCGCCCCCGAAAAAGGAAGCATGGTCGCTCTGGACGGTTGAGTCGTGCGCGGATCTAGCGACGCTTAACGAGCGCTGGAAAGAAGTAGTGGACCGACGCGCGGAGTTCATCACTGAACTCGATGAATCACGGCTGGCGGCTGAGCTGCCGTTCAAACTTCTCAGTGGCGATCCAAGTTCGATGCGACTGGTCGATCAGATGCAGCACGTCGCCAATCACGCGACCCTGCATCGCGGACAAGTGGTTGGCATGATTCGCCAGCTTGGCATCGATCCGCCTTCAACGGATTTGTTGTTCTATCTGCGACGCGAGATTTCGCCGAAATAGAAAGCTCAGAGTTCAACCTTTAGGTTGCTGATTAGGGGCGCAAGCTAAAGCTTGAACTCTAAACTCATGTCCGAATCCTGGCAGCATGGTGATTACGAAATCAGCACCGAACGATCGCGTCTTGACGTTGATCTGATTCATGACTTCCTGTCAAACAATTCATACTGGGCGACTGGCCGCGCGCGCGAGGTAGTTGCCCGGTCGATCGAAAACTCGCTTCCCTTTGGCATTTACAAAGGTAACGAACAGGTTGGATTCGCGCGAATTGTGACTGACTATGCGACCTTCGCGTGGGTCGCGGACGTCTTTGTGCTGCCGGAACATCGGGGACGCGGTTTGTCGAAGTGGCTGATGAAAGTCATCATTTCACATCCGGAGTTGCAGGGCTTCAGACGTTGGGTCTTATCGACGAAAGACGCACACGGCTTGTACGAACGATTCGGTTTCATAAAGCTGCATAGGCCCGAGCGTTGGATGGAACGGCCCGATCCAAAAATGAAGGAGAGTCCGGATTACTGGTTACAGAACCCTGAGCGGTAGCGACGGGATCATAACGTCCGACTTGTAATGACGACTTTCAACTCGTGATAACCTAAGTTGAATCAAGTTGAATAACTGATCCGGTCGCTACCGCTCCCGGTTCTGTAACTGGAGCCTATGCCACAGAAAACAGGTCCACTCGCGCTCATAATCATCGACGGCTGGGGCTACTCACCGTCGCCCGAAGGTAACGCGATCGCGATGGCGTCAAAGCCTTTCTACGACGAAATCTGCGAGAAGTATCCGCAAACTTTGCTCACCGCGTACGGCACGCGCGTCGGTCTTCCTGAAAGTGTTATGGGAAATTCCGAAGTTGGTCACCTCAATCTTGGATCCGGCCGGGTGATTCGCATGGACGTTTCGCTTATCGATCATGACATTCAGACTGGTGCGTTCTTCCGGAACGAGGTGCTAACGAACGCAATGGACGGCGCTAAGTCTCGCGGCAAGCAGCTTCATTTAATGGGCCTGATCTCTGACGGGCAGGTCCATTCGTCGCAGGAACACCTCTATGCGCTCTTGCGCATGGCGAAGCAACGCGGAATCCAGCGCGTGTTCGTGCACTGCTTTCTTGATGGCCGAGATACTCCACCCTCATCCGCTGCCGCTTACGTCGCCTCCTTGCAAAAGAAAACTGCAGAGATTGGCTGCGGTCAGATTGCCACGGTGGTGGGCCGCTACTATGCGATGGATCGCGATCGACGCTGGGAAAGGACTCAGCGCGCTTATGATTTGCTCGTTAACGCCGTGGGAGAGCGAGCCAAAGATCCGGTCGAAGCGATCCAAGAATCGTATCAGCGCGGCGTGACCGACGAATTTGTCGAACCGATAGTCATCGAAGACGAGAGTGGCGCGCCCATGGCGTCAATCATGGAAGGCGATGCTGTCATCTTTTTCAACTTTCGTCCCGACCGCGCGCGCCAGCTCACGCGCGCGCTGACAATCGCGGGCTTTGACGAGTTTCCAATTCCGAACCGACCGGCGATTGATTTTGTTTGCTTCTCGGTTTACGACGTCACGTTCCCTTTGGCGATCGCGTTTCCACCGCGCAAGCACGAGAACATTCTCGCCGACGTGTTCGCGCGTTTTAGCGTCGAGAATTTTCGGCTCGCCGAAACCGAGAAGTACGCCCACGTCACCTATTTCTTCAACGGCGGCACGGAAAAAGAGTTTCGCTGCGAACAACGCCTGCTGGTGCCTTCGCCGAAGATCGCCACTTATGATCTCGAGCCTGAAATGTCCGCCTTCAAAATCACGAACAACGTCTTGCGCTTTATCGACGAAGGTCAAACGGACGTGTTCGTCGTCAACTTTGCCAACCCGGACATGGTTGGGCACACCGGCAAGCTCGACCCAACGATCGCAGCTTGCCAGTACGTGGACACTTGCCTGGGATGGATCACGAAAGCAGTTCGCGCCGCGCGCGGCATCACGCTGATCACCGCCGATCATGGTAATGCAGAACAGATGATCGATCCCAAGACCGGGCAACCGCACACCGCACACACAATAAATCCGGTGCCGTTTCATCTAATCGACGAAGATTCAATCGGCGTAGAATTGCGTGAAGGCGGCGCGCTCGAAGATGTCGCGCCCACGATGATCGGATTGTTGGGAATTGAAAAGCCTGAGGAGATGACGGGAAGAGATTTGCGTGAAGCGTAGGCAGCCTTTCTCTAGCCCAGGCGTTCACGCCTGGGATTGAAAGAGGAGATCGTTCTTAGTAGCCCTCTTCAGAAGGCTTTAGATTTCGTTGGCGACGGATTTCAAGTAAGCCCATGAATGGGCTTACCCTGTCAAATGGCTTGCTGACTCATGGTGAACAGCTGTTTAGAGTTCAAACTTTAGTTTGTGGTTCCGCCATGCTGCAAGCTGAAGCTTGAACTCTGAACGCCTGCCGCCCAAGAGCACCTGATATGTCAGCCGCAACTCAAACAATAATAGAACAGACTCCTTCGCGCGCTATCTCACTGCGCTGGATCATCAACGCCCGCGAAGACCTTGTCTGGTTCATTGGCTC
>Ga0193747_1000261_pt1 | contig 20374 bp, 21 predicted proteins | sample L1m2metaG_FD_143048 | JGI IMG/M metagenome (GOLD analysis project Ga0193747, IMG submission 143048) | Soil microbial communities from a riparian zone of the East river system, Colorado, United States - L1m2 | ecosystem: Environmental > Terrestrial > Soil > Riparian zone | place: USA: East River...
CAGTTGTGCTACTGTCGGCGCTTTTTTTCACTGCGTGTGTTAAGGGGCCCGAAGGTACTGGAGGCAAGAAAGTCAAAGGCTCGGGGCCCGTGCGCATCGGCTTTTCGATGGACACGCTGAAAGAAGAGCGCTGGCAGCGCGACAAAGCTTCGGTCGAGCAGCGTTGCAAAGAAGTCGGCGCCGAGTGCGAAGTGCAGGTCGCGAACGGCGATGATTCAGTGCAAACGAAACAGTGCGACAACCTTTTGACGAAGGGCGTGGATGTTCTGATCGTCGCGCCGCACAACAACCAGATCGCGGCGTCGATTGTGGAAGCAGCGCATCGCCAGGGCGTCCCCGTCATTAGTTACGATCGTCTGATTAGCAATTCGGACGTCGATCTATATGTGTCGCATCAGGTCGTCAAGATCGGACAGATGCAGGCGCAATACGCGCTCGACCACGCTGCGAAAGGGAATTACGTTTTGATTGGCGGATCGCAAACCGACAACAATGCTTTGCTGTTAATGGATGGACAAATGAGTGTTTTGCAACCCGCGATCGATCGCGGCGACATCAAGATCGTGGCAAAGCAATTCGCGCGTGAGTGGCTCGCGAGCGAAGCGCTTCGCATCACTGAAGACGCCCTTACGAAGAACAACAATGACGTTCAGGCGATCGTGGCTTCGAATGACGGCACAGCCGGCGGCGCGATCTCGGCGCTGCCGCCTCAACTAGTCGGAAAAGTCTTAGTGACTGGCCAGGACGCGTCGCTTGATGCGGTACAGCGAATCGTTGAAGGAAAGCAGACCATGACGATCTACAAGCCCATACAGCCGCTGGCATTCAGTGCCGTAGATTCGGCTATCAAACTGGCCCGCGGCGAGAAAGTAGATGCGAAAGATAAGATCAACAACGGTAAGATGGATGTGCCGTCGATTCTTCAGGAGCCGATCGTCCTCGACAAGAACAATGTGATGCAAACCGTAATCAAAGACGGCTATCACAAACTGGACGATGTTTACAAAAACGTGCCGAAGGATCAGTGGCCTAAACAATAGGAGTGAAGCAATTGCAAATTGAAAATTGAAAAATGAAAATTTCAAATTGTCCGGAGGAGCAATCATAACGCGGGACGACCCTTTCTAACGACACTGTAATTTGCAATTTGTAATTTGTAATTTGCAATTTGCATTTTTCAATTTTCAATTTGCAATGCTTTTGCGGCGGGTTGTCAAGAGTCTTCGCCGGTGAATGCGATGATTCGTTCCCTACTGGAAATGAAGATCATCACTAAGACCTTTCCGGGTGTCAGAGCCCTGGACGGTGTCAGTGTCGATCTCAACCAGGGAGAGATCCACGCCCTCGTCGGCGAGAACGGCGCCGGCAAATCAACGCTGATCAAAATTCTCGCCGGCGTCTATCCACATCCGGAATATGGTGGCGAGATTCTTATCGACGGTGCAGAAAAGCGCTTTGCAAATGTTCGTGAAGCCGAGAAGGCCGGGATCGCAGTCATATATCAGGAACTTTCGCTGGTGAAAGATCTGAGCGTGGCTGAGAACATTTTTCTCGGTCGCGAGCCCCGGCGCTTCGGGGTGATCAATTGGGAAACGCTTTACAGCCGGGCGCAGAAACTGCTAAGCGATCTGCACCTCGAAATTGATCCGCACACGCCGGTAGTTAACCTGGGCATCGGGCAACAGCAGCTTGTCGAGATCGCCAAAGCGTTGTCGCAAGATGCACGTATCCTGGTGCTGGACGAACCAACGGCCGCGCTAACTGACGCTGAAGTCGAAATCCTGTTTGGCATTCTGAATAGCCTGCGCTCGCGCGGCGTGGCAATGATTTACATCTCGCACAAATTGGATGAAGTATTTCGCATCAGCGATCGGATTACTGTGCTCCGTGACGGTCGCACGATCGACACGAGCGCGGCGCACGAAACGGATGAATCAAGCGTTATCGCAAAGATGGTTGGGCGCGAAGTCGATCAAATCTTTCCCGAACCCAATCACCATTGGGGCGAGGTTGTTTTCGAAGTCCGCGACGTCACCGTAGAAGATCCGGCAGTTCCAGGCAAGCTGTTTGTCGATCGCGTAAGCTTCGCCGCCCGCAAGGGCGAAGTGCTGGGCATTGCCGGGTTGATGGGCTCAGGACGTACTGAATTGCTGATGGCCGTCTTTGGCGCTCACGCTGGCCGGAAATCAGCTGAAATATATATCGACGGAAGACTGGCGCAAATCAACAAGCCGTCGGACGCGATCAGCCAGGGCATCGGTTTCGTCACTGAGGATCGAAAGCGTTATGGGCTCATTCTCGATCAGACCATTCTGCGGAACATGACGCTTGCCGGTTTGCGCAGGCTTTCCGGCCGTTTCGTTACTAATGAAGATGCCGAGGCTGCGGCCGGCGCACGGGCCGCGGGCGATCTGCGAATCAAAGCCGCGTCCGTCTTCACGATCGCGGGGACGTTGTCGGGCGGCAATCAACAAAAGGTCGTGCTGGCAAAATGGTTATTGACGAATCCGCGGGTGCTGTTTCTGGACGAGCCAACGAGAGGTATCGACGTGGGCGCGAAACAGGAGATTTACGCGCAGATTAATCAACTGGCCGAAAAGGGCCTGGCGATCATCCTCGTTTCATCTGAGCTGCCCGAGGTCCTCGGACTTGCCGACCGAGTGATCGTCCTGCACGAAGGCCGGGTAACCGGCGAGTTCACCAGAAACGAAGCTACCCCCGAAGCGGTGATGTCGTGCGCGACGGGACATGAGCGACGAGCAGCGTGAGATTCGTTAATGACTGAAACTTCGCGAACCGGGCGTTTCAAACTTCGCACCTCAGCGCTGCGTGCTTATACGATGCTGCTCGCGCTGGTCGTGATCTGGCTTTTCTTCCAGTGGGCCACCATCGATGCGCACAATCCCTACGGCATCTTCCTCGGCGCGGTTAACTTTTCAAAACTCTTGCAGCAGATGGCGGTCACCGGCGTGCTGGCCGTCGGCATGTTGATGGTCATTGTCAGCGGCAACATCGATCTTTCGGTGGGCGCGGTCGTGGGACTCGCCGGCGGCATCGCAGCGCTGACTCAAGGTTGGGGTCTGGTTCCATGTCTGGCATCAGCTATTTTGGTGGGACTACTGATCGGCGCGGTGCAGGGTTCGCTGGTAGCGTATGTGAACATTCCTGCTTTCATTGTTACTCTTGGCGGGCTCGAAGCGTGGCGCGGCGTAATTCTGAGATTGACCAAGGGCGCAACCATTCCGGTCGAGTTGCCATTCTTTCGTTCACTCGGACGCGACTTCCTCGATCCGCGAATCGGTTTTGGATTGGCCATCGCCGGCATTGCGGCGATCGCCTGGTCTAACATTCGCAGACAGCGAGCGCGACAGCGGCATGGATTAGCGGCTTTGAGTGCCGTTGCAATAGCGGCCCGGATCGCGATTCCTTCGATCGTCATCGTCGCGTTCATCTTTTTGATGAACAAAGCGGGTGGCGTGCCGATTCCCGTAATCTTCCTGCTGGCGGTTGCAATCGCCGGAGCGTTCTTAACAGCAAACACAACCTTCGGTCGCTATCTTTACGCCATCGGCGGAAATCCTGACGCGGCCCGACTGTCCGGGATTAATCTGAAGCGATACATCCTGGTGGCGTTTTGTTTGATGGGTGCGCTGGCCGGAATTGCTTCGATTCTGCACACCGCGCGTGTCGGCAGCGCCTCGCCCGACGCCGGTACTTTAATGGAACTCGACGCGATCGCTTCGTGCGTGATCGGAGGCACGAGCTTGATGGGCGGACGCGGCACAGTCTTCGGCGCGGTTCTGGGCGCCTTGATTCTGGCGAGCCTCGATAACGGCATGTCGCTTTTGAATGTCGAAAATTGGGCCCAGTACGTCGTCAAAGGCGGCGTGCTGGTGGCCGCGGTTGGGTTTGATATGTTCGGAAGAAGAAAGAGTTGATCTTCTTCAAGCGAGTCAGTCCAGTGCCACAAGACTCAAATGGAATCGGTCTGGTCTGCGCCGTTGATCTCGGCGGGACAAATCTGCGCGCGGCGAATATCGATCGCGCTGGCCGCGTTCACGAACGCGTCAAGAAATCAACGCCTCAATCCGACAAACCCGAAGATATTGTTTCCGCGATCGCATCCGCGGTAAAACAGTGTGAAGCTGAAAGCGAAAAGCGTGGCGCGCAGGTCCAAACAGCTTCAGTAGTTGTGCCCGGATCGGTTCACGCGGAAACCGGCGTGGTCATAAATGCGCCCAACATCCCCTGTCTGCTGGGATACAAACTTGGCGCAGCGCTGGAAAACGAACTGGATTGCCGCGTGCTGCTTGAAAATGACGCCAACGCCGCGGCTCTCGGCGAGATGTGGCGGGGCGCGGCGCGGGGTTGTCGCACAATCATTTGCCTGACCCTCGGCACCGGGGTTGGCGGCGGGATTATTCTTGATGGAAAGCTCTGGCGAGGCATCGATGGAACTGCGGGAGAGATCGGGCACATGAGCGTTGAGCCTTTCGGCGGCGTCAAATGCAAGTGTGGCAACTTCGGTTGTCTCGAAGTATATGCTTCCGCGACCGCGGTTGTGCGCATAACGCGCGAGGGACTGGCCCAACATCCGAGTTCGCGTTTGTCTTCAATACCCAGCGATCAACTTACTTCGGAAGAGGTCCATCACGCGGCCGTCGAAGGCGATCCATTTGCGCTCGAAGTCTTTCATTCCGTCGGTGTTCATCTCGGGGTCGCGATGGCGAGTGTCGTCGATATCTTCAATCCCGAAATGATCGTTGTGGGTGGCGGAGTTTCAGCGGCCTGCGACCTGTTTGGCGGACCTGCGCGGGAAGAAGTCATGAAACGCGCGTTTCCGGTTCCCGCTCAGCGCTGCCGCATTACGAAGGCAGAGTGCGGTGACGACGCAGGCTTGCTGGGCGCTGCGTGGTTATCGTTTGGTAAAAGCGAAGACCAGATCAGCCACGAAGAGGCACAAAAAGCACAAGAGATTTGATTTGCTCGAACCAACGAAATTAAGTTTTTCTTTTGTGCGTTTTGTGCTTTTTTGTGGCTGATCCCTTCATCTGACTCATGCCTGACCTAATCATCCACGGTCATTTCTACCAACCACCACGCGAGAATCCCTGGACCGGGATTGTTGATGCTGAGCCAAGCGCCGCGCCCTTCCATGATTGGAATGAGCGGATTCATTCGGAGTGCTACCGGCCAAATGCTTTCGTGCGCTTCGCGAATCCTTCAACACTTGAAGAGCGAATCGTCAACAACTACCGAGAACTCAGTTTCAATTTTGGGCCAACGCTTTTGAGTTGGCTCGAAAGTAATCACCCGGACACCTACGCGCGCATCATTGACGCGGATCGCGCCAGCGCTTTTAAACGTGGCGGACATGGGAACGCGATTGCTCAAGCGTATGGACACGCGATTCTGCCTCTGTGCAATTCGCGCGACCTGCGGACGCAGATCCGTTGGGGGATGGCTGACTTTCGCTATCGCTTCGGACGCGAACCCGAAGCAATGTGGCTTCCTGAAACTGCCTGCAACGATGCAGTGATGAGCGACCTGATCGATGAAGGACTGCGCTTCGTAATTCTGGCGCCGCATCAAGCCGCGCGTTACAGAACCGCGAGCGGACCGGGGTCCCCAAGCGGGCAGCCCGCTGGGAGTGGTGGATGCGACCGGGTCGCTTCGTCCGCGGGTGGCTCGGCGTGGAAGAGTGTAGATGATCAGACCATCGACACGAGCGTCCCCTATCGCTATGTAAATCGCAACGGCTCAGATCGATCCATTGCAGTCTTTTTCTACGACGGCCCAACATCGCGAGCCATCGCATTCGAGAATCTCTTGAGGTCCAGCCATGAACTGGTCGATAGGTTAGCTCGATCAGCCAGCAATCGAGAGATGGTAGACGTCGCCACGGACGGTGAAACATACGGACATCATTTCAAATTTGGCGATCTCTGCCTGGCTCATGCGCTGGAACTGGACGCTCCCGCGCACGGCTTTCGCATCACGAACTACGGCGAGTATCTCGAGAGACATCCGCCCCCGTTTGAAGTTGAAATCAACAACGGACCCCACGGGGAAGGGACATCGTGGAGCTGTCCGCACGGCGTAGGCCGCTGGATTCGCGATTGCGGTTGCCAGACGGGAGGCGAGCCGGATTGGAATCAAAAGTGGCGCGCCCCGTTGCGACAGGCATTGGATTATTTGCGCGATGAAAACATCCGTCACTTTGAAGCAACGACCCTCTTTAAAGATCCCTGGCAGGCGCGCGATGACAGCATCGAATTGATTCTCAATCAGCATTATTCGCGCGAACAGTTTGTTTACGATCACGTGGGTCATTGGTTGTCGGCGGACGAGCAATGGCGTGCCCTCACTTATCTTGAACTTCAGCGCATGTTGCTTCTCATGTACACGAGCTGCGGCTGGTTCTTCAACGACATCTCCGGGATCGAAACGATTCAAATTTTGAAGTACGCTGGACGCGCGATTGATTTGATGAATCAGTTGGGCCTGCCGTCCCTGAGGGATAGTTTCTTAGAAATCCTGGTAGAAGCGAACAGCAACGACCGCGGATCGGGCAATGGAGCGGACATTTATTTACGTTTCGCCGAGTCTGTGGCGGCGAACGACCGGGTTAGTCAGCAAGAATCACCTGCCGAAATCCCTGCATGCTAATCATCAGGTCACACAATCAAGTACCCATTCGTCTTACCGATGAGCGGTGGGAGCATATTGTCCTTCGTCATCCCGAAATGGATGGACAGCGCGAGCGAGTCTTGGAGACATTGGGGAAGCCGGATATGATTCAAGAGGGCGACTTTGGCGAACTGCTGGCTCTTCGCTTCTTCACACAGACACCATTAACGAGCAAGTTTCTGGTAGTTGTTTATAAAGAAGTGAGTTCGGATGACGGGTTCATCCTAACGGCATATTTTATGAGTCGGTCAGCAGCTGGGAGGCGAACGATATGGAAGCAGTGAAATTTCTCGAAAAGCCAGCGGTAATCAACTGGGATTATGACGAGGACGCCGATGTTCTCTACCTTTCGGTTGGTGACCCAAAGCCCGCTTTGGGCGTTGATATCGGCGAGGGAGTAATTCTTCGTTATGACGAAAACCGTAATGAAGTGGTAGGCCTGACACTGATCGGGCTGCGGGCTCGGCTGATGAAAGGACTGAGGAAGAACGAGTAGCTCTAAATCGATTGGTTTCCTCATGACTTCTGCTAAGGCAAAACCCAGACGATCTATGCCCAAGAGAATTTCTTCTCAGATCGATGATTTTCCACAAGTCTTAGGCGAACTCGATCTTCACCTCTTCGGCGAAGGCAAACACGATCGCATCTATGAAAAGCTGGGCGCGCACGTAATGACTCATGGCGGCAAGCGCGGCGTCGCTTTTGCCGTGTGGGCGCCTGGCGCCAATCAAGTCAGCGTCGTCGGCAACTTCAACGGTTGGAACGGCGCGAACTATCAGATGCGGCGACTGGGTAATTCAGGCGTTTGGGAACTTTTCGTTCCCGGACTGAAGTCAGGCGAGCTTTACAAATACGAAATCAAGCACGGCCGGCGCAAGTTTCTCAAAGCCGATCCTTACGCCTTCATGATGGAAGTGCCGCCCGATACTTCGTCGATCGTTTTCAAATCAAAATACAAGTTTCGCGACCGAGCATGGATGACTAAACGAAAGAAACGGCAGGCTTGGCGCGAGCCGCTTTCAATTTACGAAGTGCACCTCGGTTCGTGGCGGCGAGTTCCTGAAGAGAACAATCGATCGCTGAATTATCGCGAGATTGCCCCTCTGCTGGCCGATTACGTGATCGCAAACGGATTCACGCATGTCCAGTTTATGCCGCTGAAAGAACATCCATACGGGCCGTCCTGGGGATATCAAGTCAGCGCTTACTACGCGCCCTCGGCCCGCTACGGCACGCCTGACGACCTTCGTTTCTTAATCGATCATCTGCATGAGCGAGGGCTAGGCGTGATTATGGATTGGGTGCCGGCGCATTTTCCGAAAGACGCGTTCGCGCTCGGACGATTCGATGGCACGGCGCTGTACGAGCATCTCGATCCGCGCAAAGGCGAGCATCCCGATTGGGGCACTTACATTTTTAATTACGGGCGCAATGAGGTCCGCAATTTTCTGATCGCGAACGCGCTCTACTGGCTGCGCGAGTTTCACCTCGATGGACTGCGCGTCGATGCGGTCGCATCCATGCTCTATCTCGATTACAGCCGCAAGGAAGGCGAGTGGGTGCCGAACGAATTTGGCGGGCGCGAGAACCTCGAAGCGATTTCGTTCCTGAAACAATTGAACGAAGCGACCCACCGCGAATGTCCCGGCACGTTAATGATTGCCGAAGAATCAACTGCCTGGCCGCAGGTCAGTCAACCGGTTTACGCGGGTGGACTCGGTTTCGACTTCAAGTGGAACATGGGCTGGATGCACGACACGCTCAAATACTTTCAAACCGATCCGCTCTTTCGCGCCGGCAACCACGACGCTCTGACCTTTGGTTTGCTGTACGCGTGGAGCGAAAATTTTATCCTGCCGTTCTCTCACGATGAAGTCGTGCACATGAAAGGCGCCCTGCTGAACAAAATGCCGGGTGATGAGTGGCAAAAGTTCGCGACCCTCCGCGCACTCTACGCCTATATGTGGGCGCATCCGGGCAAGAAACTTCTGTTCATGGGCGGCGAGTTCGGCCAGTGGCGCGAATGGAATGAAACGGAGAGTCTCGATTGGCACTTGCTGGAAACCCCACTTCACAAAGGCGTGCAGTCGTTGATTCGGGACTTGAACAAGCTATACGCGAAATATCCGGAGTTGTGGGAAGCGGACACTGACCCAAGCGGTTTTCAATGGATTGAAGTCGATAATGCTCTGGAGAATATCGTCGCCTTTCGCCGCATTGCGCCATCACCTGGAAGAGAAATCATCTGCGTTTGCAACTTCTCACCCGTCGTCCGCGAAGGCCATCGAATAGGCTTGTTGGACAAAGGAAGCTATAAGCAAATCCTAGATACTGATGCTGAAGAATATTGTGGCGGCGGAGTCGGAGTGGTGCGAAGCATCAAAGCCGAAAAGATTCCGCGGCACGGTTTGGAGTATTCAGCGGCGATTACGCTTCCGCCGCTGGCGACGATGTGGTTTGAGGCTCTCCAAAAATAAGGGACCTCCGTCAAGTGGCAGTGATGAATCTGGCGCGTTGTTTCGAACACCTGGCGAGAGACTGTTTCGGTAGTTATTGGATCTTGCTTAAAGGATGTTTTGAGATAAGTCCCCAGGCTTCGTCATTATCATCCTTAGGTAGTTCGGAACCCCGCGCATTTATCGCGATCAGCAATCTCCTGGTCTCTTCGTAGTCGGCACCGATCACTCTTGACAGCGTACTCAGTTTTCTCCAATCCCGTTCCGTGAGCATCTGCCGAAGCAATCCTTTCCTGGCTTCATCCAACGATTTCTGCTTTCTTCCTTGAAGCCAGTTCAACAAAACGTTGCCGCCAATCGTAGCCAGCGAACCGACGACTACCCCAAGAATACCAACGACAGCAATCCAAAATTGTGTGTCACGAACGACATTATTAGCGATCTCATGGGCTAGCTCTTGGTCGTTCATTGTGGCTATTTCAAATCCGTGTGCTTGATCTTCACCAGGCGATGGCCGAGGATGTCCACCCCGGCTTGGCTCTGCTCCAACACAAGGTATCCGATCAGAGGTTCGTACTCGCCATCTTGGGGCTTCATGTCGACAAACGAAACCTCAGTATGAATGGGACGGAAACCTTCGATCTGAATCCGGACTGGCCCACAAACTTCACCTTTAATTGTTTCCTGAGTTGCAGTTTCCATCTCGACCTCAGTCATAGTCTCCAGCGCTCCGAGTCGATCTCGCCAGGCAAACGGCAACACCATGAATGACGCGCCGGTATCAACCAAGGCATCGCATCTGATGCTTTTGGAATTGTCGCCGACGTTATCAATCTTTACTGAAGCAACGATCCTTCCCATACTCAATCATCGACTCGAAAGAATAATGTACTCGTCAGAGTCAAGCAGTATTCTTGTACCTACTTCAGCCATCTGATCAAAAAGCTTTTCCGGTCACTTACTCATTACGGCAATTCAATTTCGTGCGGCTTTTTTTAGTTTAGGTTTAGCCCTATCGAACCAACCCGAAAGAATAATGTACTCGTCAGTCTCAAGCAGTATTCTTGTACCTACCTCTGCCATCTGATCGAAAAGACGCATTCGCTCACTCACTCGTGTGGGCAATGGCACATTGACGATCACTCGGTCAGACCTGGCGGCGACCTGAGTCCTGCCACGTGCTGGAGGATAGATTTCATGCAGGATAGCTACGTACTCAGCGACGGGATCCGTTGCGACGTCGGTCGATTTTCTGACTTGTCGATTTGTATTCTGTCTCATGCCTTTTCTTCCAATACGCTCGCAATGGATAAGAGAAATGTCTCGGCGCTATTATAAGCCAGTTTCGCTTCTCTCGCCGAAACTGAATCAGCTTTGTAGTCAGCTAAGTGTCGTAGTTCGATCAGATCCGTCGGTGTACGTCCAAGTTCCGCTGGCACAACTTTGCGCCGCATAATCAATTGCCTGTTCAATTCGGCCTGTACTGACCCATGCCTCCATTCGCCGTCTTTTGGCCGAAAGTCTGTCAACTTAGTCAGCGCGGCGATGCTGGCTAGAAAGACCGCGTAATAAGCGCGACTGGCGCAGACATTGTGCTTTTTGCGCTCATAGGCAAGCAGCGCGATTTCACGATTCGCCTTCTCCCAATAGTCGCGCCAATCCACACGATGCTTGTAGCAATCGAGCTTAGCGTGTCAAGATTGTTGTAGCGTATGCGACTCGTGATTCGCTGGATGCGCAAAACCACACCCCGGTTCACGACATTGCTTCCGCAAGCGCTGCAAACGTCGGATCGATCTCTTCAAAACGCGACGGGCGTTCTAACACGGCGGCCAATGAAGGTGGTGTGGGTACGGTTTGCTTGACTAGCGGTTCTACGATTGAATCGAATTTTGCCGGATGGGCGGTTGCGACGATGATCCAGTCGGGTTCAATCAACCTGTCGCGGACGTGAACTGCGGTGGCGGTGTGCGGGCACCAGATCTGGCCCCAGCGATCGATGCCTTTGGCGATCGTTTGCGAAATCTCTTCGTCGTTAACTGAAGATGCGCGCGCGATTGTGCGCAGATCTGCGATTTCCGGATGCAGATTCTGTAGGCGCTCGAAGTTGCTGGGATTGCCGACGTCCATTGCGTTCGCCAGCGTTGGGATGGTTTGGTGCGGTGACCAATCTCCAGTTTCGAAGTAATCGGGCAGCGTGCGGTTCCGGTTGGTGGCCAGAACGATTTCGCGGATTGGAAATCCCATCGCCTTGGTCCAGAAGGCTGCGACTGCGTTGCCGAGATTGCCGGTGGGGACGATGTAACCGGGTGGCACTCGACATTGTCGAAAGTACCAGAGGCTCGACGCCGCGTAGTAGACGGTCTGCGGCAGTAGACGGCCGAGGTTGATACTATTAGCCGACAACAGACTGCGTCGCTCGGACCATTCTCGATCCGCAAACGCACTCTTGACGATGCGCTGACAATCGTCGAAAACGCCACGCACCGCGAAGGCGCGCACGTTATCGCCCCAGCAAGTTAGTTGTTCCTGTTGGCGGGCGGAAATCTTTTCCTTGGGAAAGAGAATAATGACTTCCACATTGCTGTGTTCAGCGAAAGCGGCAGCGACGGCGCCGCCCGTGTCTCCGGAAGTGGCGACGATAATCGTCCGTCGCCCCGGCATTCGCCCGACGCACGCCGCGAGAAAGCGGGCGCCGACATCTTTGAATGCCGCAGTTGGCCCATGAAAAAGCTCCAACACTGCTGTGTCGTGGTTGAGAAAGTTCAGGTTGATCGGGAAGTTGAAAGCTTCGTCGCAGACGTCCGATAGATGATTCCGGAGATCATCGTCGCGAAAGAATGGTTCAAGCAGGCGCTTACCGATTTCATTCCACGAGTTCAGTCCGGCAAAATCCTCAGCGTTGAAAGTCGGAAAGCTTTCCGGCACGTAGAGCCCGCCGTCGGGAGCAATGCTTTGGCGGATTGCTTCAGAGAGCGTCACCGACTGAGACGCCGTGCGGGTGCTATGAAATCTCATGCGATGATTCTGGCTCCCTGCGTGCTGACAGGCGAAATCCATGAATCGACTTCGACCAAGCCTCCTTTACGATAAGCTTGCAGCATCGCCTCGCGGACCTCGGACGCCATGTCTGCAGACGTGGTCCATGCGAATACGCTCGGCCCCGAGCCGGAAATCGATGCCCCGAGAGCGCCATTTCTCAACGCGGCTTCTTTCACTTCGGCCAAAGCAGGAATTAGAGCAGCGCGCTGCGGCTCGATGAGCAAATCGCGAAACGATTCTTTAATCAAGTCAAGATCGTTCGAGAAACAGGCGGCAATGAAACCGCCAAGATGCGCGGACTGTCGCACGTGATCGGCGAGCGTCACTTCGGTCTTGAGTATGTCGCGCGCCCGGCGAGTTTCAATTCGATGACGTGGATGGACCAGCACGGTGAGAATTTCTTTGGGCACTGGAATCGAAACGACGCGCACAGGATCGTTCCCGATTGCGAGCGTCAAACCACCGAAGAGGCAGGGCGCGATGTTATCTGCATGCGCCGAGCCACTCGCCGCTTCCTCGCCCACCAATGCATATTTCAATAAGTGCGCTTTGGACAGGCGATTCGGCAACAGTTCATTCGCAGCCACAATGGCGCCGACGGCTGAAGCGGCAGAGCCGCCCATGCCTGATCCGATCCAAATGCCTTTGCGAAGACTAACCTCGAAGCCGAACTCCAATTTAAGATCGTCGCGCAGTTTAGCAAGGCCGGCCGTGGCTGCGTTTTGTTTCGCGTCGGAGGGCAGCGCGATCTCGCTCAAACTTCCAGTGTTGTCGATGATCTCACTAATCGAAACAGCGGGCCGTTCGATCTTCGAGACCGTTACCACATCGCCGACGCCTTCGATGGCAAATCCCAGGATGTCGAAGCCAACGGCTACGTTGGCTACGGTCGCGGGAGCAAACGCAGTGGCGGCGTTCATGTTGTCGAATACCTACAACTGCGCAATCATTTCCGCGGGGTTCCAGTAAGCGTGGATAGTTTGAATCTTTCCGTCTTCATTCACTTCGAGAACGTCGATGCCTTCGAAGTTTACTTCGCGCCCACTCGTGCTGGTGCCGTGACCTGTCCATTTCACGGCCGCGCCGTTACCGGCCACGAAGACAGAATCTTCCGTCAATGAAACGCTTTTGAAATTCTTACAGATCGACTGAAAGAACTCGCGTAAGGCATCGCGGCCCGTGATCGCGGGCGAGCCGACGGGATCGAAAGTGGTTCCGTCTTCTGCAAATGAGTTGGCAAAGCCATCCGCGTCCATCGCGCGAATCGCCAGGAAATATCCGCGCACCGCGCGCGAGACTTTATCAGGTGAAAACTGTTCGTTCATTTGTTCCTCTCTTGATTTTCGCTGAGGCCGTTTTCAGTTTCGAAATGGAACCATTCACCGTCGTCCTCCATGAAATCGGCGGTGTCGAGATTGTCCCAGAAGGCAGCCTCCTCTTCGTAGGTCTCGAATTCCGGTACTTCCAGGTTGTTCATCTCCCTGGTTGCCTACTGATGCACACGTTGGTTTTGTTTGTTGCGCTCTTTTTCAATCAACACGCGCCTCAGGATTTTACCTGAAAGAGACTTGGGAATCTGATCGATAAACTCGACCGCGCGAATTTTCTTGTGTGGCGAGACGCGAGCGGCCACAAAATCCATGATGGCTCTTGCTGACGTTTCGCTTTTCACTACCACAAAGGCTTTGGGCACCTCACCCGCTTCATCATCCTTGCAAGGGATTACCGCGGCATCGGCTACGGCGGGATGCGTCAGAAGAATTGCCTCCAGTTCAGCCGGCGCAACTTGAAAGCCTTTGTATTTAATTAACTCTTTGACGCGATCCACGATGTAAAAGTGTCCGTCTTCATCGGCGTACCCTATGTCGCCCGTATGCAGCCAGCCGTCTTTGTCGATAGTGCGCGCGGTAGCTTCCGGATTATTCAAATAGCCCTTCATATTTTGCGGCCCGCGGACACAGACCTCGCCTTCATGGTTAGGTCCTAATTCTGCTCCGGAAGCGGGATCGACGAGCTTGCATTCAGTATTCGGCGCGGGTGGACCAATGGAGCCGAGCTTCATTTTGGCGGGATCCGCCGGACTGCTGTGCGTAACCGGACTGGTTTCAGTCATACCGTATCCCTGGCGAATTCCGCAGCCAATGCGCTGCAAGCATTCGCGGGAAAGCTCTGGACCCAGCGGCGCGGCGCCCGAGAAAATCATTTTTAAGCTCGACAGATCATATTTCTCGACTGACGGATCCTTCGCCAGCTTCAGCACGATTGGCGGCACGATGTGCGAGAGCGTCACCCGGTACTTTTGAATCAGGCCGAGAAATTGTTCCAGATCGAATCGTGGCATCGTCACAATCGTCGCGCCCAGATGCAAACCCATATTGAGCACCACCACGAGCCCGTAAATGTGAAACAGAGGCAGCACACAAAGGAGCGTATCGTCCCGCTGAAAATAATCGAGCCCATCCATCTGGCACATATTCGCCACCAGATTGTAGTGCGTGAGCATGACGCCCTTTGGCAGACCCGTTGTGCCGCTTGAATACGGTAAGGCCACCAAATCTTCTCGCGGATTAATCGTCACCGGTGGGACATCGCCATCGCTTTCCAGCAATGAATCAAACGACTTGACGCCTTCTGCCTCGCCAAACACAAACAGCTCTTCGATCATTGACGCTTGCGCGGCGACCCGCGCCTTTTCAATGAATTGCGGCACAGTGACCAGCAGCTTAGCTCGCGAGTCTTTGAGCTGGCAGGCAGCTTCTTCCGCCGTGTACAGCGGATTCAAAGTTGTATTAACGCCACCAAGCATGGCGACGGCATGAAAAGCAATCGCGTACTCGGGACAGTTTGGGCTGAAGATTCCGAATACGTCGCCTTTCTTGAATCCTCTTTGCGACAAACCTGCAGCAGTGCGTTTCACAGCGCTTTCGAATTGTTTGTAAGTAAGCATGCGCCCGGTGGGCCCGTCGATGAGCGCCGGCTTGTCTTTGGTTTCAGTAAATGAGCCGAAGATGAAGTCAGTAAGCGAAACTTCGGGGATTGTGACGTCCGGGTATGGTCCGCGAAAGATCATAGGTTTTGAGTGGCCCAGACTTCAGTCCTTGAATAACGGAACACAGGATGGAGTCGGTGCTACGAAAGAGCGCTCAGTGTACACGATTGCTGACCTTATCGCAGCAAAGTTGTATAGTGAGGGGCGTTGACAGCTTCAAGGTCTCGCTGTTTCGATTCTTAAGCGACAGTCTACGTCTGAACTTCCAGGCAGTTGCTGAAAAAATCGAGTCGGAATCTGATTACAGCTGATGCAGTTTCGTCTGAAGCCATCGTGATGCTCTTTCCACTAGCCCCGGCGTTCACTCCTGGGTTGGTGAAGTGACGTGAAATTCCTGAGCCCCATTTATGGGGCTTTCGCCACTAGTTTTAATCAAGGGCGTGGGCTAAAAGCATTTGGCCAAAGCCTCCTGAAGGAGGCTTGCGAATTAGTCGTCTTCGGTTTCCCAGGCGTGAACGCCTGGGCTAGAGAAAGAGTGTTCAGCAACTGTCCAAACCGGAAGCCATGCCAACAAAACCATTCAACATCATCTGCTTCGCCACCTTCTTCAAAGGCGGCGATTTCATGCGCGAATGCAAAGCGCACGGCTGCAACATCATCCTCGTCACCAAGGAAAAGATGCTGCATGAAGATTGGCCTCGCGATGTACTCGATGAAGTTTTTGCCCTGCCGAATGACGCGCCGGTGGAATTGTTTCTCGATCTCGCGAGTCACATCGCCAAGACCCGCAAACCGGATCGCATCGTCGCGTTGGAAGAGTTCGATGTCGTAATTGCGGCGCTGGCGCGCGAGCATCTGTGCATGCCGGGAATGAGCAGCAGCCGGGCCAAAACGTTTCGCGATAAGCTGGCGATGAGCGTCAAAGCGCACGATGCGGGAATTAAGGTTCCGGACTTCATCGCGGCAATCAACACGGACGAAGTTGGCGAGTATCTCAATCGAGTTCCAGCACCGTGGGTGATGAAGCCGCGCTCTGACGTTTCCGCCATCGGTATAAAGAAATTGGAAACTGCTGAAGAAGTCTGGCGGCTCATCGAAGAAATGAACCAACGTGAAATCTTGCGCGAGCGCGCGTCGTATTATCTGCTGGCGCGCTTCATTCCGGGCGAAGTGTTTCACGTTGACTCGCTGATCGATAAAGGCCGCGTAGTCTTTGCCGGCGTGAACAAGTATGGGCGTCCGCCACTTCAAGTCGCGCATGGCGGCGGCGCGTACATTTCCCAAACAATCGCGCACAATTCTGCGGAAAAGAAAAAGCTTCTGGAAATTAATCGCCGCCTCATCAAGGCCATGGGGATAGAAACCGGCGCGACGCATGCCGAGTTCATCAAAGGGGAGGCCGATGGCGACTTCTATTTTCTCGAAATTGCGGCGCGCGTTGGCGGTGCGTATATCGCGGATGTTTTGGAAGCCGCGTCAGGAATTAATCTCTGGCACGAATGGGCGAAACTCGAGGTCGCTGATTCGTCGGCTCGGGCAAGATTGAAGCCGCGAAAGGAACATGCTGGAATTATTCTTTCATTGGCGCGTCAGGAGTTTCCCGACACCTCTGCCTATGACGATTCTGAAATCGTCTATCGCGTGAGGAAAAAGCATCATGCAGGGTTGATTGTCAGATCGAAGAGCCACGAGCGTGTGACTGAGTTGCTCGATGATTATGGCCGGCGCTTCGCAGAAGATTTCATTGCCGTGCTGCCGCCCTTGGAGCGGCCGGAGTAATTGATTTGTCAGAGATTCCAACCAATTGGTACGAAGACTTTTTTCACGGTGTCCCGCTCGATTTGTGGCGCCAGGCGATACCGCCGGAACAGACGAGGGCGGAAGCGGACTTCCTGGTCAAAGCTCTTCGACTCGATCCTGGTTCACATTTGGTCGATGTACCGTGTGGGAATGGCAGGCTCGCGTTTGAGTTGGCGAAGCGTGGATATCGAGTGATGGGCGTCGATATCTCGGAAGAGTTTATTGAAGAGGCGCGATTGGGAATGAACCCACCCGCTGACGCAGGTGGTACTGACTCGATAGCGCAGGTTGAGTTTGTGCTCGGCGATATGAGGCGCCTTGAAGGCGAAGCGATTTACGATGGCGCGTATTGTTTTGGAAATAGTTTTGGGTTTCTCGAATATGCGGACATGGAATCGTTTCTGAACGGCGTCGCGCGCGCATTGAAGCGGGGCGCGCGATTTGTCCTCGAAACCGGGATGGCCGCGGAATCAATTCTACCGAAATTTGAAGCAGAGAGTTCGCACCAGATCGGCGACATCCACGTGATCATCAGAGAGCAGTACCTCGCGGACGAAAGTTGCGTGGATAGTGAATACATCTTTGAGCGTAACGGCAAGACCGAGAGTCGGATGGCGAAACATTGGATTTATACGGCGGCAGAGATTCGCAGGATGTTGGAGCGGGCCGGGTTTGCGTTTAGACGGTCGTTCGGTTCACTGGACTGCCGGCCATTTGCGGTAGGCTCGGTCGAACTATTTGTGATCGCTGATCGGGCTTAGCTCTTTGGAACAGTTCAGAAGCGAAGGGCTGCGGAATCTCAAACCTTCCGCAACGGCCAGATGTCCACCGCGATTGATTCGGCGTACTGCAAGACGGGATCCGCGGATAGTTTTGGCAAGCCCAGCGCCTCAATCATCGTAGACCGAAGAGCACTTTGTGGGGGCGCTGACGATAGCGTAGCGTTTCATAGCGGCCACGGTTCATGAAAAATTCGCGAGCGATAAATTTGGCCGCGACGCAAAGCATAAAGGCAATAACGCTCAGTGAGAAAGAATAGAAGCGAATCGGGCTTGGAGGGCGGCAGCGGTTCCCCGATATTCCAATTCACCTTCAACTCTGCGTGCGCACCGTCGCGAAAACAATGCCCATCCAGGCAAGCAGGAAATCCCCCACGTTCAGCACGAAAGAACTCACCATAAGTAAGCGTATCTATTCGTTGCGATGAATACTCAATCGAGTTTCCGCTCTGGCTCAGATCCATTTCCGCATTGAAGTACGGCAGGTGATAGAACCGGCGTGCGCCCCACACCGCCAGCCGACTCGCCGCGTCCAATGAAAAGAACCAAACGCCCGGCACGCCCTGGTAGTGCACGTATGTTCGCACATTGAGTTCATGAAACGCGCTGGTTCTCGGAATAGTAGGCAGGAAAGACGCGCGAATGCCCCACATCGTAAATGGGACGACTCCAATCCAAGCCGATCCCTTGAACGTGTCGATTGAAAGTTGAGCAGGAATCAGCGGCCGAAGAAGCTCAGTACCGATGGGCCAATGCATGAAGAGCAGCTTGCCCCAGTTCTGATGCATGAGCGGCAAGCCACGAGGCCGTGGTCGAATCGAGAGGCGATCGACTTCAAATGAATTAGCCACGGATTAACAAAGATTACCGCAGATAAGAACGGAAAACCATTTCCTGCATCCGTGTCAATCAGCGTTCATTCGCGGCTAGTTGCCTTTTTGCGTCTTCGCTTCACAGAACTGTTGTACCGGAGCGAAGAGGTTCCGGCAGTTGGTGTCATTTTCAAGATCGACGCGACGGCATTGCGAGATCCGCCACTGCGCGGTCTTGATGAACTCGGTTTGCCTGGGAACGTCATCGCAGAAGCCGCGTGTGGGCCGGCTGCTTTCCAGACATCCGCGCATGAAGATTCCGTTTGAAATTGTGCTGGTCAACCCAGGTTCCTTTTTATAACGGGAAATCGATTCGTCGACGCAACCTTGATTGTCGGTCTTGCGGCCGAAGTCTCGACCTTCGGTCATAACTTCTTTGCCCTTGGCGATCCAAGCGTCTTTGTTGCGCGAGATCCAGAAAACGCCAGCGATCACGACGCCGACTACGAGCATAACTACGACGACCACGACTATTAGTAATGCTTTGAGCCAGCCTGGCATGATGTTCCTCCTCTTAGGATTCGGTTGTCTTCATTTTCGGCCCCTCCAGTAAAATGGACGCCGGCTCTGAGGTGCGATCGCGAGGATACGAACGGTGTCTGCGCTTCCTGGAGACTGAGACTCGTAGTAATTTGCCGCAGCGCTAAGCTCGCTCTCGGCATCTTCATGAATTGAGAACCGATTCATGAAAACCGAGCACGGAGTTCGCGAAGGACTTCCTCGCCGTCTCTGGCCGTTGCCTTTCCAGCGTCCAGCTCCTCGTCGCGTCTCAGAGCCTCTTCCGCCCAAAGCTGTTCAATTTCGTCTTCGGATAGCTCGTCAAGGCTACGTAGAAGTTTTTGCGCAAGCGCCGCTCGCTCTGAAAGCTCTAAGTTCAGAGCGGCGGCTTCTACCTCAAGAATCGTCATATTGAAATCCTCTCCTTGGCAATTATATCGCGGTCAGGCGATCTCTCCCCACGGTTAGTCTTCACAATACGCCTCTGGAGCGCACTTCAGGTCACTTCAAATGCTTATCCATCCAATCCAGCACCGTGCTGTGCCAGAACTGGGAATTCGCGGGCTTCAAAACCCAGTGGCCTTCGTCCGGAAAATCCATCAGCTTCGATTCCACGCCCATGCGCTGGACGGCGGTGAACAATTGCAGGCCTTCGCCTTCCGGCACGCGATAGTCGAGCGTGTTCGTAATAATCAAAATAGGCGTCTTGAAATTCTGCACGAACTTGTGCGGCGACCAGCGATCGTACATCGCGGGGTTGGTCCAAGGTGTGCCCTTGAATTCCCAATCGGTGAACCACAGTTCCTCAGTGACGCCGGTCATGCTCGTCAAGTTGTAAACGCCGTCGTGCGATACGAGTACTTTGTAGTGGAATCGTGGATCGTTGTTATGGCCTTCGATCCAATCGATCATGTAGCCGCCGTAACTCGCGCCCGCCGCGCCGATCCGGGTTTTGTCGATGTAAGGAAGAGCCGAAACCATCGCGACGCCATTGCTGATATCGGTGAAGGCTTTGCCGCCCCAGTCCCCTGAAATTTCATTGACGAACTGCTGTCCATAGCCGGTCGAGCCGCGCGGATTCGGAGTGAACACGACGTAACCGTTGTTGGCCCACACTTGCGGATTCCAGCGATAGCCCCAGTTATCGTTCCAGGCGCCTTGCGGTCCGCCGTGGATCAAAACCACCAGCGGCCACTTCTTTCGCGGGTTGAAATTTGTGGGTTTGATGATCCAGCCCGCGACTTTCCT
>Ga0193747_1000262_pt1 | contig 20363 bp, 19 predicted proteins | sample L1m2metaG_FD_143048 | JGI IMG/M metagenome (GOLD analysis project Ga0193747, IMG submission 143048) | Soil microbial communities from a riparian zone of the East river system, Colorado, United States - L1m2 | ecosystem: Environmental > Terrestrial > Soil > Riparian zone | place: USA: East River...
CTGCGTTCTTGCGGAACCGATTCGACTACATCTTTATTTCGAAGAGCTTGCAGCCTTATTACACAGCGGGACGTGTTTTTAGAAAAGGATTGTGGGGCAGCCGCACAAAACGTCCTACTCTCTGGGAGACATATCCCGAGATAACAGCTTCCAAGGAAGGGGCCTCGGATCATTCAGCGGTCGTGATCGAATTAAATATCTAATCAGGATCGAGAAATTCTCGCATTACAGGTTACTATTCGCGAACAGCGTCCGGCGTGCGAGGGAGGGTGACCGCCGGCAGGTATTCGGCCACAAACGTGCGCGTCCACCAACCGCGCTCACCTGGTTTCGTGAAACGGTAGCGATACCAATCTGCGCGAACAAATTTTGGCGGCGCGTCCGGGAATGGGTTGTGCGCAAACAGCCGAAGAATTCGCTTTTCGTCTTCGAGCAGTCGTTGCACGAGCGCGAGGAACCACGGGTGCAAGTCAGGCGGTGACATTGCGGCGAACCACATTTGCCAGTCGAGCTTCCAATGATACGGCGAGACGATGCAAGGCGGACGGTTCACGTCGCCAGGTTTTCCCTTGAACTCGTATTCGCGCCATTCCGCTGAAGCATCAGCAAATTCTGCGTCAGTCCCTTTAATCACGACCTCGAGCCGCTCGCGCGTCACGGCGCCGAACGCGCCGTAGGTGTTGACCAGGTGCAATGGCTCGAAACTGGCGTTCATGAGTTGTCGACGCGAGAATAAATTCCGCGCCGGTCGCCAACTGAGAGCCAGCACAATTGCAGTAACGAAGCTGACCGCGATTGTGTGTGGCACGCCAGCGTGATCGGGCACAGAGTGGGGGATCGAGAGGAAGCGCGAGAGGAAGCGGTCGTCGAAACACGGAATGCAAAGCACGATTGTGATGTAGTTGAGCCACGAGAGATTGCCGCTCAAGATCAGCGTGATCTGAAACACGATGGTAATTGCGCTAGCCCAGTAGCAGAGCGGCGCCGGCATGAAGTAGAACCACGGCACGATGAGCTCAGTGAAGTGATTGAATAAGACGCCGGCTTTGTGGAACCAGCGCGGCGCATGATGCAGATACCAGCTTAGAGGGTTCGGCAGGGGCTGCGTTTCGTAATGATAAAAAAGGCAGGTGAGATCGCGCCAGCACGGGTCGGCGCGCACTTTGATCATCCCGGCACCGAACATCGTGCGGAAAAGCACCCACACGACCAGCCACATCACGATGACCGGCGGCCGCGTTTCTGATGAGCCGAGAAAAATTGCGAGGAAGCCCGTTTCGGCCAGCATTGTTTCCCAACCGAATCCGTAAAACGTCTGGCCCACATTCACGAGTGAGAGGTAGAGGATCCAGAGCAACGCCCAGGTGAGCATCGACACGCCGAGTCCGAACGATTCCGAGAAGCCTGTGAGGGCAAAACACGACAAGCCGACGCCGCACCAGATCATCACGGCGATGAAGCGATCCGAACAGTTGATGTAAAACAAGCTCGGCGCACGGCGAAACGGAACGTGACGTACGAAAAGGCGCACCGGTTGCAGCCCGCGCGCGCCAAGCAGCGGGATGAACTGATTAGCCGCGATCAGAAACGCGATGAGGTAAATGCTTCCGAGCGAGCGCTGAAAGCACAACCGCGTTAACCAAAATTCGGTCGCGAAATGCATTCACGAACACCGACTCTAACTTAATTCAACTTTTGGGGAGCGCACGACGTACCAGCGCAGCTCCGACATTGCGTGGTTGTCGTTGTAAAAAAGATCGCAGTTTTTCTTTCTGGCGGACATAATGAGATAGTTCAGGCAGCACAGCTGGCAGGTGGTAACGAGTGTTGCTTCGTAAAATAGGCGAAGGCAATGCGGAATAAGAAGCAAAAAGGAGATCTGACGGTTCAGGCGATTGCGGGCACGCACGTCGTGCTTCTCGGCATCGATCTACCGAAGACAAAGTGCCAGGGCTTGCTCGGATTTGCCTTGCGACGAGAAGATCATACCGAAGGGGAAAAATACTGGCTGTCAGGATATAAAACTTTCGCCAGCATAGAGCCGTCTCCACCTCCTGGAATTCTTTATTCAACGCGGCAACATCCGATACAAGGTTTCACATGGTCGGATTTTTCTGCGAAACCGGAGCACGATTACACGTACGAAGTGTTTGCTCTGAGAGGCACGCCGGCGAGTCCGACCGAGTCAGAAAAAGTAGCGGTTGATATCGGCACCGAGAGCGAACACGGCAGAACGCATCATGTGCATTTTAACCGCGGCGCCGCCGCGTCTCAGGAGTACACGCGGAGATTCGGAGATAAACGGCCCGAAGAAGTTGGTCCAGCAGCGTTCACATGGCTGTCGCGCGGCGCAGCCGAATCAATTGCCGACTTCATCGGGCGCGCTGTTGGTCCGGGTTGGGGATTGCGTGTGGGTGCTTACGAATTCACGGATGACAAGGTGCTCCCAACGCTCGGCGCTGCTCGGGACCGCGGCGCTGATGTGCAGGTTCTCTATCACGCGAAAAATGATGAACAAAAGGTCGCCAATGAGGCCGCCATCCAGAAATTCGGTCTGGGGAACATTTGTTATCCACGCAACGCGCAGGGCCTGACGCTTTCACACAACAAGATCATTGTGTTAACCAGGGCCGGCGTCGCGCAGGCAGTCCTTACAGGTTCAACGAATTTCAGTGTCGGAGGAATTTATGGACATAGCAACGTCGTCCATATTTGTGAGAGGAATGATGTTGCGGCCGGATATTTATGGCTGTGGAATGAGCTAAAGAAAAATATAGCGAAGTCTGCGGATGTTGGAGTGCTGGCTGGCAAGAGTCCGCTTCCGGACGACCCACTCGCGGAGCAAATCACTTCGATTTTTAGCCCGCGTGACAACTTGAAGGCGCTGGACTGGTACGCGGAGCAGGCCACGAGCGCCCATGACGCATTATTCATGACGTTTGCCTTTGGAATGAATAAGCGTTTCCAGGATGCTTACCGCAACGGTACCGCCAAACTGCGCTACGCATTGATGGAAGCGATGAGCGGACCAACCAGAACCAAGGAGCAGAAGGCGGCAAATGAAGCAGCAATTATTAAGCTGAGGAAGATGAAGGAAAATAAGTTCGCGATTGGATCGCGTTTGGGGAAAGGCGCCTTTAATCACTGGCTGGTGGAACAGCTCTCAGGATTAAACGTTAATGTCCGATACCTGCATACAAAATACATGCTGGTAGATCCCCTTGGAGCCAATCCCTTGGTGGTTTCCGGTTCAGCAAACTTTAGTGAGGCTTCTACCACGAATAATGACGAGAACATGCTTATCATTCGAGGCAACCCGCGTGTTGCGGATATTTATCTTGGCGAATTCATGCGTCTTTACAGGCACTTCGCCTTTCGCGACTGGCTTACCCAACACCCGGAAGCCAACGAAGTAGAAGTCAGCCACCTGGACGAGACCGACCAATGGTGGAAACGCTACTTCGGCGACAGCTTCGAATCCCGCCAGCGTAGTTACTTTGCGAGTTAGATTGTTGTAGCTGCGGCCGTCTCAGCGGCACTTGCCTTCTACAATGCAGTTCACTGCGGCAAATAAACCGCATAGCCTCGCCCTGGGGCCCACACGTTGACCCAACCTGACTCGTTAGTCCCTTTCGCTTCAGGGCTGTTGAGATCGTCGTGACCGCGCCACGCTATGGGAACCAACTGGCTATTGTTCCATTGTGTTTGGACCCATGTGCCGTTCCAACTGCCGCGGTTGTTTAGGACAAATACGAGTCCCGTTTGATCGCCTGCGCCGGAGCGTTGCATGACGTAGAGATCGTCATCCACGAAAAGCACTTCCGTCGGGCCGGCGGCGTTTTGTTCGTGGACTTTGATGAGCACGTCGATTCCGTTCTGATTTTCCGGCTGCGCCAGGTTCCAGTTGAAGTAATCCTGCCAGAACACACAAGGATAGCCTTCGTGAGTGAGGATGATTGCGTACGCCAGCAGCTTATCGTTAATGATCGGAGTGTCGCGCACTACGTCGTGGTTCTCCACGAAAGTGACAGCTTGCTCTGGGCGATCCCACATCAAAACGTCGCGTTCCACAAGAGCGCGCAGAGAAAAGCCATAACTGTCGCACAAATCGCGTAAACGCCAGCGCAACGGAAAATCAAATGCGCCGACCGGATTGTCCGACCACGCGTTGGCTTCATCGAGCCAGTCGTCGATTGTGCGTTCGCTGTCCCAGCATTCACCGACCGCATACGGCTTGAAACTGGTGCCGCCGCGCAGCGCGCGCAGTTCCTGAATCGAGCGAACCATCCAGCCGCCGTAACCCTTGACCATGTCGTAGCGGAATCCGTCGAAACCGATTTCTTCCAACAGCCAGCGCGCATAATTGATGAGCTCGGTGTAAACGAACGGTGTGCGGTGACATAGGTCCGGCATGTCGCCGAACGTGACGCCGTCCCACGTCTCGTATTGACTCGGGTGAAAACATTTCCAATCACGCGGAAACTTGCCGCTCTTGGGCGTGAATTTTGTCCAACGCAACTGTCCGTCGATGGGATTTGGTTCCTGTGCGTCAGCGCCGCTGTTGTGATTGAACACGAGATCGGCGTACACTTGAAGGCCCAGCCCGTGCGCAGACTCGATGAGATCGAGCAGGTCGGCCTTGGAACCGAACCACGTCGGCACGCCGCCTTTCTGGTCGAACTCACCGAGATCGTAATAATCGTAAGGGTCGTAGCCCATCGATTTCCAGCTGGCTGCCTTGTTTGCAGGCGGAAGCCATAACGCGGTGAAACCGGCTTGCGCGATCGCCGGCAATTTCGATTTGATGAAAGTCCACCATTGGTGTTCACAGTTTTCCGCCTGCGGACAATCCCAATAAAAGGTTTGCAACATCACACCCATAATTCACCCTCCTTTTCGGTGTATGAGAGCATTCCAATGCTACGTGCCAAATTGGGACTAACAAGAAGCAATCAAGTCACGGAAATGTTACGAACGAGTGTACCATCGTGGTTCATTGCAACGTTTTTGGTAATCGCCGTCACGGGTTGCGAAAAGAACAGCGGCGAAGCAGTGGTGCTAGCGAAGGAGCACATCGAAGCCGCACTGCTGACTGCAGAAACGCCGACCGCGCAATCCGTGTCTAGTCCAGATGAGCAGCTTCGTCCCATGGCGAACGATGAGATCGCAGTTGATGGGTACGTGATGAAGCCAGAGGCGCGCGGCACGAGTCGCGATCCGCGCGCGTTGAAGCACGAACAGTGGATCGTGAAAGTACGAATGCTCGACAACGGCCGCATATTCCAAGTCCCGGCCGATCAAGCAAGATGGGAGAAATTGCGCGAGAACGACCGGGTCAAAGTCAAGTATCGCACAGGCAAGTACACCGGAACCGTTTGGGCCGCGGAGCTTGAGTAGGAATATTGAGCTCACGTAGAACCGCGGTTTACCAACTGCACATCATTGCGGTTCAAACTCCGGATTCACCACTGACGCAGGGCGGCCACTCGCGCGAGCTCGGCGCGGCTGCGCACATTAAGTTTCTTCATTGCAGCGGTCCTGCGCCTCTCCACGACCGGCAGGCTGATCTCCAAGTCAGCGGCAATCTCGGCATTAGTCTGACCATCCGCGACACGTTTCACTACCGCCGCTTCGTCTTCGCTTAACTTCTCCATCACTGGCTGATTGTGTGCCAGTGCGGAAGAGCGACGTGGGATGTTTTCGTCAAAATAAGTTCTGCCCGCGGCAACAGCACGGATGGCCTCGGCTATCTTGGTGGGCGCGGCAGTCTTTGACACGTAACCTTTGGCGCCCGCTGCGATCATGTCTTCCAGATACGTGGACGATTCGTACAACGTCAGACCGATGATTCTCACCGACGGCTGAAATTGTCGGAGTTCGCGGGTGACCTCGATTCCATTCTTTCCAGGCATCGAGCCGTCCATTAAGACTACGTCCGGCGTCGTGCGCCTAAATACGTCGAGCGCAGTGTGGCCGCTGGCGGCTTCAGCAATCACCGCCAGATCCGGCTCCGAATTGATGAACGTTCGCAATGCGTCACGCATACCTGCGTGATCGTCGACCAGCAGCACGCGAATTTTCGCTTCGCTTTGCTTTTTTTTCTTTTTCATGTGCTTTGGGAAGTGGAATGCGGACAAGCAATGTGGCACCGCGCTCAGGAGCAGATTCGACCTTGAAGTCACCGCCGACCATACCGAGACGTTCCTGAATTCCCAGCAATCCCAAACGGCCGCTACCATTTCCCGGTTGGGACGCCACGCGAGCATCGAACCCCCGCCCGTCATCTTCAATAATTGCGTGTACGTGGTCTACGGTGTGGCGGAGGACAAGAGCCACGCGCGTTGCGCCAGAATGTTTAGCGACATTGTTAAGCGCTTCCTGAATGATCCGGTAAAGGACCGTTTCAATCTCGGACGAGATGCCGGCAGGGTGGTATTGTCCCGCCTCGAAATCCACGTCGATACCGTACCGCGTTGACCAGGTTTCGGTCAACGCACGAATCGCTTTCACAAGTCCGAGATCATCGAGGGCAGCCGGACGCAATTCCACTGCAACCCGGTGAAGATCGCGCGCGGTTTGCGTAGCCAACTCCTGCAGGCGTCGCACGTGACTGCCGAGCACCGAGCGTGATTGGCGATCGAGCAAAGACTTGAGGCCGACATTAAGCGCAGTCAGATTTTGTCCCATCTGATCGTGCAACTCGCGGGCGATGCGCCGCCGCTCCTCTTCTTGCGCCTGAAGCAACTTGCGACGCAATGCTTCGCGTTCGGACATCTCTCGGCGAAGCTGCTCGTTAGACTCGGCCAGTTTCGCAGTGCGTGACTCAACGAGAGTTTCAAGGTGCTTGGCTCGATCGGCCAATTGCTCGTGCGCGTCTCTCAGTTCACGCTCGGTACGACGTTGCTCTTCCAGAAAATCTCGCACCTGATATTGTCGCCGGCGCGAATTTAACGCGACCTCAAGAGAACGTATCAATGTCATGGTGCCTACAGGCCGCTCCAGCAAAGTCACACTGCCAGCCGCCTGTGCGGCCAATTCCAGTAATCGGGTTAGTCGAGATTCACCACCGGTCGTCAGAATAATGAGTGGCAACTCAGACCAGGACGGTTGCGCAGCAAGCGCTTCGAATAGATGCGATAAACTGCCCAATTCGAGAGCTTCCTCCGTAAGCATGAGCGCAGCAGCACCGGACTGAATATGCGCGGCGCATTCTGCCAGCGAACCGCAAATCTGTGCTTCAAATCCGTCGCGGCCCAGCAACTCCGCCATGACCTGAGCGTCCCGCCCGACTGGCGCAATGATGAGGGCGCGCTCTTTCGAATTATTTTTTTCCATCGGAAGGCGGCATGATTTCCCCTGCATCGCCGCGAAACACAGGCACTCCCGTCAAAACGCCGTGAAACTCCTTCAAGGGCTGACCAACACGAATGCCCTTGCCAGGCTCCAGTTTGAATTCACGAATGGTTTTTTCGTGGGGGCCACTTCGTTTTTTGATCACCGCTATCGATTGTCTGACCTCGCCTGCCGCTTCGAAGTATCGCAGGCTCAGCACAGTGTCCGATAGGTAGCTAAGGTCTACGGGGGACTCTGCGGAGGAGACCAGCCCGTGCTGCGCCAAAATGAGGATGGTCACAACGCCTTGGTAATTCAGATAAGTGACAAGCTCGTGAAGTTGATTGGCAAGGTACTTCTCGCCGGGCATCGCGTTGAGATACCCATTGAGGGTGTCGATCACCACGAGTTTGCAGTCTCCGTTCACCTGCTCCTTAATGTGAGCAGCGAATTCGCCGGGCGAAATCTCCGCGGGATCCACTTGCTGTACGGTGATGGTTCTGCTTTTAACGTGCTTTTCCAAATCAAGCCCCAATGCCTTGGCGCGAGCGAGCATGATCGAACGCATTTCATCAAAGGCGAAGAGTATCGCCCGGTCACCCTTTGACGCCATTTGTCTGGCATACTGCAAAGCGAGCGTGGACTTGCCCGTGCCTGCGGTGCCGAGAATTAGCGTCGTGGTGCCACGATCCAAACCGCCGCCTAATAAATCGTCCAGCTCCTTGATGCCACTGGAAACTGGCTCACGCTCGATTTTTGTGCGGTGCTCCGCCGCTACAAGACGCGGAAACACGCGCAAGCCGCCAGTATCGATTATGTAATCGTGATAGCCTTCGCGAAATTTAACTCCTCGCAATTTGAGCACGCGCAGCCGTCGTCGCGATTTGCCATAGTCTGGAGAAAGCTGCTCCATCTCAATAACTCCGTGGCTCAGGCTCATCACATGCGGATCAGTTCCGATCATGCCCTTGTCCATTTTGTCGTCGAGCAACAACACCGTGCTCTGGTGCTGCGCGAAATGTCGTTTTAGATTCAGCAATTCACGTCGGTAGCGTAACGCCGTTTCCGCCAGCAACCGAAATTCGGAGAGCGAATCAAACACGATTCGTGCCGGACGCCTTTTGCTCACTTCATCGATCAATAGTTTGCTGACTTTATTCAGTTCAATCTCGGAAGGACGAAAAACCGTGGTCTGCGCTTCCGGACGCAGGAGCTGTTCGATCGAAGACAATTCGAGTAATGGAATACCTTCCAGTGACCAACCATGTGAGCGTGTCACCTTCAACAATTCTTCGCGCGTCTCGGAAAGCGTTACATAAAAAACCGATTCCCCACAGCGCACACCTTCGAGCAAGAATTGCAACGCCAGGGTCGTTTTGCCCGAACCGGGATCGCCCTGAATCAGATAAAAACAATCGCGCGGCAAACCGCTGGCCAGGATGTCGTCCAGCCCTTCGACTCCGCTCGAGCAACGTTGATCCTTCAAAACAGCGGAGCCGTTTGCCTTAGATCGATCCTTTTTCATTGTTCAGCCCCAGGGCAGTCTGCGGACAAAGTCCCGGAACAGTCCGGCGTGAATCAATCGATCGAATCACGATGGGAGTTTCAGAAGCTTGCTTGTCTTTGACTAGATGCATACGCCGCATCGATCAACACATACTCGGCGCACGACGGTAGGGAGAAGTCTGATCGTGGCGTAGGTCAAAGCCGTATCGGCGCGCATTTGCGATCGAACCGTCGCGGCTGAACGCGCGTAACAGCTCTGTCACATCAACGTCACACAGCTTTTACACATTCTGAACCAATTCGTCACAATCGGCGTGTAGGTGTTTTGAGCGTGTGGTCCCATGCCGCGTCAACAAAAACAAAACCAAAACAAAACAACCAAATCATGAAACTAACTCGTAAGAATTCACTGCAGGCCAAGTCGTGTTCAGTCGTAGCTGTCAGCATCGCGCTTACCGCCATGGCTGTTTCAAATGCCGCCGCGGACAACGTGCGCGTTTTCAACAAAATCGTAAGTGGTGTGCCGGCAGCCAATCCCGAGGTGATCACCGATAACGTTCTGTCACCGGAGTTTGCCCCTGGGCTCGTCGCTGAGGGCGGCGATCTGCTTGAGAATCCCTCGAGCCTGATTACGCGATTCGGAAACCTAAGCGATGGCAGTCGCACGGAGCCGGATGAAAACACTTATCTCATCCTGGATCATAATCCCGGTGGCCCCACAGAGGGCTATGATTACGGGCGGCATTTCATTTTTCAGGGCCATGAAATGCCTAACGGAAATACTAATCGCGCCTACCTCACGCGAATCAATCTTGATGTGGCGCATCCCGATCATCGCATCACACTTATGACACCGGGTGACGCGAATGGTTTGACTGGATTCAACAGCATCGATGGTTCCACCTGGAACCCGTTCAGTCGCACACTGCTCTTTACCCAGGAAGACGGTTCTATCGGCGGTGTCATCGAAATGGGCGCCGATTTTGATCCAAACACCGGCGGCGGCGCCGGTTTGCGCACGCTCTATGGCAGTCTCGGCCGTGGCGGTTACGAAGGGATTCATCCGGATGACAGGGGCAACGTCCTGATCGTCGAAGACGTGGGCGGCACCACGGTACCACAGGGAACTATTCCTGGTGAGTTTGGGAGAAATCCGAATTCGTTCATTTACCGATTCGTTCCGACTGACCCGGCTGATCTAACGCAGGGTAAATTGCAGGCGCTCCAAGTCTCGATTAACGGCCACGCGGTGGTGTTCGTTCCATTCTCGATGGAGCACCCGACGGGTGATGTGCTCTCGGAGAACCAGCGGCTTCTCCACATGGTTGGCGAGTCTTGGCCGGTCCAGTGGATTACGATTCATGACACCGCGGTAGATGGTACAGGGGCGTTCGATGCCAATGCCGCGGCTAAACTTTTAGGTGCCACGCCATTCAAACGCCCGGAGAATGGGCAGTTCCAGCCCGGTTCACGTTTTCGGACCTTCTTCTTCGTCGTCACCGGTGACACAGATAATCGCGCGGGCATACAACCAGAGCTGGCAGAGCGCGGCGCCTGGGGCGGAATTTTCCGCGTCGACCTGAGCGCGAACCGTGACTCTGGCCACATCTCTTTGGTCGTTCTGGGCGACGCCGACCACGCTTCGTTTGATAACATTACGTTCGTGGATGACAGAGACACGATCTTGGTAACAGAAGATCGCGGCGACACGTTGCACGATCAATTGAATAAGCTCGATTCGATTTGGGCTTACAAACTGAACCAACTCGGTCCGGACAGAAGCGTCGCGGCCCGATTCGTGGCGCTGGGCGAGGATCGAATGGCTCCGATTGCGACCGAGGAAGACAACGAACCGACCGGCGTGCATATGTCTGAGGGAGACAGCACGATCGACGGATTAATCGGGACGAGAGAATTCAGCAAAGACCGCGCGAGGCTGTTCTTCACCCAGCAGCACGGCGAAAACAATTTATTCGAAGTCTCTCCCTCGACTGAGTAGAACTGAACGACCCCGACAGGCAGGCAGCGCCCCAGATGGGAAACCGTCTGGGGCGTTTTTCTGCGTACAACGAACAGGAGATCCGATTGAACGCCAACTCGGCGGATCAAGCGGTCAGCGCTGGACTGCGACGTTCGAATTTGTATTGGCGAGGGGCTGGTAGAATCGCAGCGCCTCGATGTCGCTGCCGAGTTCTCGCAACGGGTAAAGCCCTTTCGCAGAGCCCGCGCCTGGATCGCGCACGAGATAATCGAAGCCGTCTTTCCCTGCGATGACGACGAAGTGTGTGATTCCGCTAGCGAGACGCACGCGCACGATCACCGGATTTCCGTGCGTGATGTTCGAATCGATCAGTTGATACGACGGCAGGTCTTCGTAAACGTGCCGCACCCGATCGGGCGCGATCCACGCCGCGCGGTCCCAGTAAAGCCAGCCTTGCTCCGTGAATCCACCCGTCGCAGTTAGAAACCAGTTCAACTGCTGCGGATCGACTTCGACCCCATAAAACTTGAATACCATCGCCGCCGCCGCCACCGCACAGCCTTCGCCGCCGAGCGTGCCGTTCTCTGGAACGCCGCCTAACGAATCGTCGCGCCATCTGTCGTCTCCTTGCTGGAATGACGGCACTGGCAATTCGACGCGAGTTAGAAACGGACGCCCGCCGCGCGGTGACAGTTTTCGTTTCCAAGTCCAATCAACGTAGACCGCGGCACTCGCGCCGACCAAAACAAGAACGATAACGGTAACGACAACCAGCCACCAGCGTTTCACAGCATCAGACTGTAGAGGAGGCTGCTTGCCACGCCATAGCTTTTTGCGAAGGCGGGTCTCAGCCGCAAATTCTGGCTGTAGAGTCCGCTGTTTCAGCGGAAAAACGAATCAAACCCAATACGCTGTTGATAGCGCACGCTACTTTCACCGCTCGAACCCCACGGACCGAGCATCGATTTTCTGTCCGCGCCAGCCCACGGAAAAACGATATCGCGTGTAAGATCGTGATGCGCAAACTGCGATCCGACGATCTCAATGTAGAATCGTTGCGCCGCGCTCGTATCAGCGACTGGCAGATGCGCTTCGTACAAGTGCATGTGAGCAGATTACACGCGCTGTACCAGCGCGCATCCCTCAGATGCTTCTAGCGGGCCGAGTTGGATGTTGGCCTTCTCGAAATCTCGGCTGTTGTCGAGATCATATACTGCGCAAACATCCTTCGGGAAGAGAAGGTCGAGCGTCCAGTCAAACGCCACACGAATCTTTTTGTCCAAGCCGGGCAACTTGCTCAGGTAAACCGTCCGCCACAGCCGATTCCCCACAACAACCAGCGTTTCCGTGCGTGCACGTAACCGAATTCGTCCGCAAAAAGTTTCACGAATTGCTCTGCCCTTTCAGTGTCGTTTACCGGGAATAAAGCCAAAGCGTGCGGCTTCGCTGGCGGGATCTTTTCAGCTGGGGTCCAATTGGTAGCGAGTTCTGTGCTCATCGAATCACCTCCGAATTGAAGTAAAGAATGGCTTGTCTGCCGTTGGGGGTGTGGATTTACCATCTCAATCCCTGCCCAGAGATTCGCGGGACACACCATGCGGAAGATGACTTTTTTGGAATATAACTTTGCCAATTCGGTATGAATGGATTGAAAGCTCCACAGCCTTTTACGAAACAAACAACTCACACTATGAAAAGACTGATAATTCTTACTTCTGTATTTTCAGTGCTCGCCATGATGCTCGTCTCGTGCGCGAGCCAGCCCGCGACAACCGAAACGACGACGCGACAGGCTACGATAAGTACGGCGCCTACGTCCATGCCACAGTCGCCACAGTCGGCAGGGTTTCCACAGTTTTCGCAGGCGCCTGGGATTACAGGCAGCACCTACTAAGCCGAGTGCGACGTGGATCACGCGCTGTGACGCGCACAGCGGTAATCCGCTCTACTGCCTGTTAACGACGCCCAAGAGATTCGCGGGGCACACCGAGCGAGGAGATCACTTTTTTGAAATATAACTTTGCCAATTTGGTATGAATAAATTGAAGGCTCCCCAGCTTGTTACGAAACAGACATACCCCGACTGAGTGCGAGGGAATTCCGGCTGAAAAGTGAATTATGAAAATATTAAACTATGTTTCAGGTAAACTAATTATCGTTGCAATCGCATGCGGCTTTGCTGCAAGCACACCCATTCAGGCGCAACAGGATGACGCCCGTTTGGTTGTCAGCGGGTCAGCCAACTTTGGGACTTTCCAGTACCTCATCTTGTTTGTCGACGGTGTCCACGTTGCGGATTTGGGGCTTAATCGGAGTTACGATACGGTGTTGCCGCCCGGGCAGCATGTCTTGTCGGTAAGCACGACTCCACAGATCTATAGATATACAGCGCCGACTCAAAGACGCGTTAACGCAGAACCTGGACCTACGCGTTTACCGCGTTTTGGAAAAACTCTGACGAGGTTTACCTCGAGGAGAACGGCGGCGTCAAGAGAATCATCACACCGAGCAGCCCAGGCTGAGATGCATGCCAGCTCCCCTCTCACGAACGTAAGAAGAATAACTAGCGTTACCAAGAGAGGGCCGGCCTGACTGCAGTTATGCTGAATCGCTTTGGTCCGTGTGCTCGCCCGACTAACTCGCAGCCTGCAACCCCTAGGGTTTTTCTCCGGGAGAGCGGAATAAAAACGAGGCCACGCCGGTTAGATTAAACAAATGCAAAGATGCCTAAACGGAATAATTCGCTTCCGGCCATCCCTCTTTCTTGCGATTTGGATTTTGTGTGGCCGAGCCCAGGCTGGCTCCCTCCTTGTTACAGTGAAAGACGGCCTAGGCACACTCGTTTCGGACGCGGTCGTTTATGCAAAACCAAATAAGCCGGTCGTTTCGCTTCAAAAGAAGCAGGCACTGATCGAACAACGAGACAAGCAGTTTGTTCCGTATGTGACGGCAATCCAGGTCGGCACCTCAGTGACTTTTCCAAATCGGGACAGCGTTCGCCACGATGTTTACTCCTTGTCACCGGCAAAAAGATTTGAACTGCCGCTTTATGCCGGCATTCCAGCCGAACCAGTCACATTCGATAAGGAAGGGTTCGTTACCCTTGGCTGCAGCATTCACGACTGGATGGTTGCTTACATAGCCGTGTTGCCGACTCCGTACTTCCAGGTCACGGGTAAGGACGGGCGCACCGTGCTGGAAGATTTGCCGGCCGGGCAATATTCGGTCGAAGTTTGGCAACCATTGCTGAAAGGCGCGCCGGAAAAATTCGCGCAACATGTCGATCTTGCCGAAGGATCGACGGAGTTGGTCTTTACTCTGGATTTAAGGCGCGACTCCCGCGCAAAGAACGCGCCGTTACCAAACGGAGGATAATCGCTGAAATTTCGTTTCCGCAGTTTCAGGGGGCGCCTGCTCTTTTTTCTAATTGCGCTTCTAACGCTACTGCAAAGCACCACCTACTTCGTGGTGAAGCGCGCCAATCGCCAGCACGCCCTGGCGCAAATCGAAGCGAGCCTGCGCGCGGGCGCGCACATTTTCGAGAAGCTCATCGAGCAACGCAATCTTCAGATCACCAGCGCCGCGGCAATCCTTTCTCGCGACCACGCTTTTCAAGTTGCTTTTGCCGGTGCCGAACAAGATCGCGCCACCACCTTATCAGCCTTGGAAAGTCTGCAAACCCGCAGCAAAGCGGATCTTGTTCTTATTGCGTCACTCGACAAAGAGTTGCTCTTTGATACCCGTCGACCAGCGCTACATGGCGTTGCATTTCCTTTTCCGCAGCTGATTGAGAAAGCGGAAACATCAGATACCACCTACGGGTTTGTGGTTCTGGAAAAAGAACTTTACGCCATGGCGATCACGCCGCTGCGCGCGCCCGATCCGATCGCGTGGCTTTGTCCCGCCTTTCGGATCAATGATGCATTTGCGCGAGAGATCAAGGCCTACTCGGATTTGGAGATCACATTTTTCGATCAGTCCGATCCGCGAAAAATTAATGTTCTCCTCGCTACCACTTTCGATGGGAAAGGGCGTGAGGCGTTGGTTTCAACCTTGCGGGAGCGTGCATTCGTTCCACAGCAAATTACCGATGTCAGCTTGAACCGTGAGCGTTATGTTAGTTATTTGCTTCCTCTTCGGACCGAAACCGGAACGGCTGCGGTGCTTCTCCAACGCTCGCTTGATAGAGAACTGGCACCTTATCTTGGTCTCGAGAGGACCTACCTGATTCTTGCCCTTCTTGGGTTGGCAATTTCGGTTGCGGTTGGAATCTGGATCGCGCGCGGCGTGTCCAAACCAGTTCTGCAGCTCGCCGAAGGGGCGCGCAAAATCGGGGAAGGCGACTACCGACATCGCGTGAGTGTGAATCAGCCGGATGAGATGGGGCTGCTCGCCGCCTCTTTCAATCATATGAGCAAGGGTTTGGCGGAGCGGGATCAAGTTCGCGATTTACTCGGCAAAGTCGTCTCGCCGGCTGTGGCTGCGGAACTGTTGCGCAAGGATGTGACACTGGGAGGCGAAGAACGCGAAGTCACTGTTCTTTTCTCAGATGTGCGCAGCTTCACCACCATGTGTGAAGCGCTTGCTCCTCAGGAAGTGTTGGGAATCCTGAACCGCTATTTCACTCGCATGAGCGCAATAGTGGAAGCGCATGGCGGCGTCGTCGACAAGTACGTGGGTGACGCCATCATGGCATTATTTGGCGCGCCGCTGGCCAATCCCGACGATGCCGATCGCGCCATGGAAACGGCGCTCGAAATGTGTGAAGCCTTGGATGAATTAAACACTCAGCAACAGGTTCGCGGGTATCCGGCCATCAAGGTTGGTATCGGGATAAATACTGATGTAGTCATCGCTGGGAACATGGGTTCGCAGACGCGATTGAATTATACGGTCATCGGCGACGGAGTGAATCTAGCCTCGCGATTGGAAGGTTTGACCAAAACGCCTGAGTACGCGACCCGGATCATTATTTCCAGGAGAACACTGGCGAAAGCAAAAGGACAGTATCAGACTCGGCCACTTGGCGAAGTCGCGGTGAAGGGAAAGCAAAAACCGACCGAGATTTACGCGCTTCTCGGACGCTTAGCGATACCGACTTGAGCGAGAAGGTTGGATTGATTGCCGATCTCAAACCTCAAGGTTAACTGCGGAGCTAACCCAAGGTTTATCAGGGATGTTTCGCCTTGGAACTGCTTCCCCACGAACGCCGCGTGTTTTTGTAATCTCCTCTATCGCTTGCCGTACTCCTGGCAAATGCCCGAGCAGTTCATGGAAAGCTTCACGAGAAACCGCAACTACATCGAGCGTGGTGGCTGCGCGAAGAGTTGCATTCCGCGGCCGCTTGGTCAGGAGCGCGGCTTCTCCAAAAACCTCGCCATCTCGCAGAGTAGCGAGACTAGTGCCATCGCGCTCAACCGTGGCTTCGCCTTTGACGATGAAGTACACTTTGTCCCCGGTGTCACCATTGCTGAAGATCGTCTCGCCCTTTTCAAAATGTTCGCGGTGCACATTCTCTTCGTGAAAGAGCCGTAATTGGGTGATGTCCCGTGGCAGGAACGCGTCGAGAATCCAATCGACCAAGAGTCGAAGTTGACCGTCCAACCCTGGGAACTTCGTGACATAGATACCGCGCCAAAGCATCCAGGCTAAGAGCCCTTTGAGGCGCATCCCGAAAACCTCAGCGACTGCCGAGCGGCGACCCAACGAGCCCAGCTTTCCCAACCCGGTGAATTTGAAAATCTTCCTCGGAGTGCCACGAAACGACGCAACAATATTTTCTGCGCAAGTCTTCGCTTGTCGGAGCGCATGCTGCGCAGTCGGCGGCGAGATCTGCCCGTCCACTTGTTTGATTGCGGCGCAATCACCGATGGCCCACACGTTCGGCCAATCAGTGACCTGAGTGTCTTGGTGGACGGTAATGCGTCCCTTGTCCTGCGGGAATGGTAGCGACGTGAGCAATGGATGTGGCCCCGCCGGCACAGTCGCTACGGTCGTTCTCGTCGCGATCGTTTCAGTTTTGCCGGTTGCTTGGTCCTCGACGATTACCGCTCGCGCGCTCACTGCTTTAAGGCCGACACCCAATCGGACCTCGACTCCGCGTTTCACCAATAATTCCTGTGCGAATGTCGCAAGTGATTCCGTTAGCTCGGGCAGAATGCGGTTGTCGCGCTGAAGGAGAATCAGCCGCAAGTCTTTTTCCGAGATGTTGTGGTAAGCGCCAACTGCGTCTCGCAGGAAATCGTTCATTTCCGCAATGCATTCAACGCCGGAGAAGCCTCCACCGGCAACCACGAACGTGAGCAATCGACTCCGAATTTCTGGATCGGGTTCCGTTTCGGCTTCTTCAAGTACGCGCACGAGTTGATTGCGCAGATAGAGCGCGTCGCTCAGGTATTTAAAGGGGCTCGCGTGTTCACGCATGCCCGGTATCTTTGAGTAATCCAGGCGTGTCCCCAATGCGATTACCAGATGATCGTACTGAAGGGAAATAGATGTCGGACGTATCCCGGGGCCCAGTGTGACCCGTCGTGCGATAGGATCGATCGATTCGACTTCGCGTGTGTATACTTGGGCCTTTGGCGCCATGCGACGAATCGGCGCGATCACATGATTAAGTTCGACGGAGCCCGAGATAACCTCCGGCAGTAGCGGCTGGAAAACGATGTAGTTTTCCCGATTGACTAAGACGATCTCGATCTCCTTCAGTTCCCGCGATGAGAATAGCTTTTCGAGATAAACTGCGACATAGACCCCGCCGAAACCACCGCCGAGAATAACTATTCGTTTTCTGCGCGTTTTGCGTGTTACTCGAGCGATCATCGAGTTCTTTCTATAGCTGACTTGCCGGTGAGAAGTCGTCGAGAAACCTGTAGATGCCGCTAGGACGACCGCGCAGACGGTAGCTCGCTCTTTGTGTCCAACAGTTTGGACGGCGCTACGCCGTTCGGGCGGGACTGACTGAGTTCCCTCTCAACCTCATCTCGGGCGGCGCTGAACTCTTTTACCGCCCGGCCCATGCCTCGGGCAAGCTCAGGGAGTTTCTTCGCGCCGAACAGAAGTAGCACAATGAGCAGAATTACCATCATATCCGGGCCCATAAGATTGAGGATGCTAGCGATTGTTGGAGTCATAAATAATGTGTCGGTTAACGTTAGGGGTTTCTGACTCATTATACCGACTCCCCACTTTAATATTCCCAAAAGGTAATGCCTTATGGTGTGCACCGCCGAAAACGCTTCGGTTGGGGAGCCATTTCTTCTTTATACAAACCGGGGAATAAAACTGGGTCAATGTCGGTTGTAGTAAGTGAATGCAACCGCTCATAGCTGAAGCAGGAGGCTTGTACGATATAGCGATGAAGTGGTTCTCTCTCGGCGCCTGGCAGATCGGTAGCCATGTGGCGAGTTTAAGTCCTTCGCGGCGTTTCAAACACTTAGGATAATCCGCTTGAGCTCCGAACTAAGAAATGAGTTGGACATAAAGTATGAGGACCGCGTCCGGAAAATCCGCGAAGCCGCTTCAGCCGCGATAAAGGAAATTGACAAATTGCCTTCTGCCGAGCTGATGACCCGAGCGACGTTCGATGCTGAGGTAGCGCGCATTGCGCAGGAGAAACTGCACCCTTACGGGTGCGATTTCGTTGTTCACCGTACGGATGGCGTCGCGCGTTTCGTAATCAGAGTTCGGCGCACCGGGAGAAGTTACGATCTGATCGAACGTTTCTTCTATCGTGACAACGGTTGCTAAGGTTTCTCCAAGAGAAGGTTGGACTCCCATTGGGTCCTTTCTTGAGTAAGCGCGCTGCTCAGATGTCGTGCATCGCTATGTCCGGCGTCCCTTTCAAGAGTTCTGTCTTCCGGAAGCCTTCTTACACTGAGGGAATATTAGTGCAGCAACACAGTATGAATAGTTGATGGCATTTTAATGAGGACATCATCAACTGACACACAATCACGCAACCAAACATCAACCACAGCACACTAACTATATGAAATCATTATTCCATTCACAGCTGTCGAAAGCCACCCTATTGATTGTTCCATTGGCCTTCTGGCTGGGCGGATCAACCACCGCGCAAGCGGGAGATAGGGACCTGTTGTTTCCCGGAGCCGTAAGACCGGGGAATTGGGACTACCAAGCCGAGTCGAGGCAAGGCTATCTCAAGGTCTATTCGGCTAGCGACGTAGTCAGGGACGGCGACAAGCGTTACTTCCCACACTCCTCTTACATCATTTACACGATCGACGGCAGGCTGTTTCAAAACGTTAAAAACCGCCGTTCAGCAGACGATGAAATTCCCGAGCTCGTGTCGTTGCCAGTTGGATCCTACCGAGTCGTAGCTCGGTCGGAGGGAGGCGGCTACGTGCGGATGCTCGTTGTTATTAAGAAAGATCAGCAGACGATCCTCAACTTGGATCTCTGGGATCCGACTACGGAAAGACAGTTGGCACACAACTGACGACTTGCGATTTATGAACTTCAAAACGAAGCGTGAGATCGGACTTCGCCCGATTCGGTATTAATGGATTGAAGGCTCCCACGATGTTTTACGAAACAAACATGTCCGGACTGGGTACGAGGGGCGTCCGGTTGGAAAGTGAATTATGAAAATATTAAACTACGTTTCAGTCACACTAATCACGGTTGTGATCGCATGCAGCCTTGCTACAAGCACAACCATTCAGGCGCAACAGGATGACGCTCATTTGGTTGTTAGCAGGTCAGCAAATTTTGGGTCTTTCCAGTACCTCATCTTGTACGTCGACGGTGTCCACGTCGCGGATTTGGGGCTCAATCAGAGTTACGAGGCGGTGTTGCCCCGCGGGCAGCATGTCTTATCGGTAACCACGACTCCACAGGGTTACAGGTCTCCACCGCCGACTCAACGACGTGTTAACGCAGAACCCGGCGAGACCTACGCATTTACCGCGTTTTGGAAGAACTATGATGAAGCTTATCTCGAGAAGAATGGCACCCAGAGAATCATCACACCGAGCAACCCAGGCTAAGATACATGCATGCCAGCTCCATTTTCACGAACATGGGAATAATAACTGCCGTTATTAACAGAGCGATAATAGATAACATCATTGGGAACAAACGGATGGCCTTATTAGCAGACGTTCTCGCAGAGAGAGTTTGAGCGGACCCTAAGGGAGTGCAGCGGAGCTATACGCAGGCTTACGTTAGATCACCTAAATCCAAGCCGACAGTGGTGATGCAATAACAGGAGGGTGGCATCCCATGATCTTTCCGGGTTTTGGGAGAAAAACCAGTTCATTATCAAGAGCTGAACAATGACCGCGCGACAAGGCCGGTCGCTTCTTCCAAATGGCACCAGGCCTTTCTAGTTAGGAAGAGCGGAATAAGAACGGGCCTGTGCGGTTGTACTTAATAAATGGAAAGATGTATATGAATTACAGAAAACTTATTGCAGTGACAATTGCTATTACATTGTGTACTTTTTCAGGCTCAAACGTGATGGCGCGCGGCGGCGGCGGCGGTGGTGGTCATGGTGGCGGCGGCTTCGGCGGAGGCGGTG
>Ga0193747_1000263_pt1 | contig 20314 bp, 16 predicted proteins | sample L1m2metaG_FD_143048 | JGI IMG/M metagenome (GOLD analysis project Ga0193747, IMG submission 143048) | Soil microbial communities from a riparian zone of the East river system, Colorado, United States - L1m2 | ecosystem: Environmental > Terrestrial > Soil > Riparian zone | place: USA: East River...
ATTCGTTTTGCCTACGAGTAATTCAATGTTCTCGGAACTTACATCAGCGAATCCGCTGGCCGAGACTTTAATGTCGTAGCTACCGGCAGGCAGCAGGTCGATTTTGTACTCGCCGCTGTCATTCGTCGTCGAAGTTCGCGTTTGACCTGTCGCTTTGTTCGTGACGGTCACGGTCGCGCCTTTGATGACGGCCTGGTTCTTATCCAGCACCGTACCGCTCAAAGACGCGCTGGCGGTGGCCTGAGCAAAGACGGTCGCGTATCCGGCAATCACGAGAACGACAAAGCTTACAAGGCTGAGCGTAACTTTCAAAAATCTGGATGACATTGGTCTTCTCCTCCTTAAGTGGCCTGACTGGAAGCGGCGAAGGATTTCTCCTCCGGTGTTTATCTGCAAGTTGCCCCACGATACGTAGGGGGAGAGTGGATGTCAAGCAAATTCTACTGAGGCAATTGCGTCGGCTAATTACGAACAATCGCGACCCCTCTGTGTCTTTGCGATGATGTATGCTTATTACGTTCAGCGTCAGAGAATGGAAGGGAAAAACATGAGGAACCGAGAGATTGGCATCGGGATCATTGGCGCGGGTTTCGCGCGCACAACGCAGATTCCCGGCTTCACGAATTGCGACGGCGCCCGGATCGTCGCCATTGCCAGCGGCCACCGCGACCATGCTGAAAAAGTCGCTCGCGAATTCGGTATCGAGCACGTGGAGAGTGACTGGCGCGCCCTGGTTGCTCGTGATGATGTCGATCTCGTAAGCATAGTCACCCCGCCGGTTAAGCACTGTGAGATGACGCTCGCAGCTTTGGAAAATGGCAAGGCCGTGCTCTGCGAAAAACCTATGGCGATGAATGCGGTTGAGGCACGACAGATGACTGAGAGCGCGCGCGAAGCATCTGTGTTGGCTCTTATCGATCACGAACTGCGCTTCTTGCCAGGCCGAATTAAGCTGCGCAAGTTGCTTAACGAGGGCGATATTGGAACGGTGCGACACGCGAAATTAGTCTTCCGCTCTGACTCGCGCGCTGACATTGATCGGCCGTGGAACTGGTGGTCGGACGAAAGGCAGGGCGGCGGCGCGCTGGGCGCGATTGGATCGCACGTGATCGACGGCTTTCGCTGGTTATTGGGCACCGACGTTTCAGAAGTCTCCTGCAACCTCGCGACGCACATTCGCGAACGAAAGGATGAGGAAAGCGGTGACTCGCGCGCGGTGACCACCGACGACGAAGCGAACCTGCTGTTGCGCTTTGCCGAAAGTGAATTGACGAAAGACGCCACCGGGAACGTATCGCTTTCGATGGTTGAGCCGGGGAAAGCTGAGCATCGTCTCGAGATTTTCGGTTCTCGGGGAGCGTTGAAGATCAATGACGAGGGCGAACTCTGGCGTGCTAGTGTGGGTACGGGTGAATGGGAGAAAGTCGAGACTGAGCGCGGCCTGCTGGCTCCGGGAATGCGCGATGGCGGCTGGGCGCGCGGATTCACCGCATTCTCAAAGCAAATCGTGGCGGCATTACGCGAAGGACGAACTACCGTCGACGGCGCGGCCACGTTCGATGATGGCTATCGAGTCCAGGTGGTTTTGGATGCGGCGCGCCGATCGCATGAGAGTGGTTGCTGGGTAGCGACGGAGAAGGAAACGCCTTGAAATGAGCCGTTCCGCCAAGTCGTCCGATGTCATTTGACTGCCTTCGACTTAAGACTTCCCTCCGACCTAATTTTCAATTTGCATTTTTCAATTTGCAATTTGCAATTTCAGAAGATGAGGAGCCGAGCCCGCGATCTTCTTCCGCCTAAAACTATTGCTTCATAGCTTTCTCAGTTCCCGTCTTCTCGCTACCATAGCCGCCCCAAATGCCATCAAGCGTTCCGTCCGACTTAATCTCGTAAGCAACGAAACCACAACGCGCGCCGCCGATTCCAACCGCCACGTTGTCGCCCTGTTTGATCCCCAGGCCTTCGGTGTTATTGCTCCAGGAAAACCTGTAGAGATTACCGGCGGCGGATTCTACCGTCAGCTTTTCTTTGTATTCTTTGCCGTTAGGGTTCTTGCCCGTGGCGTCGTAATCGCCGACGAGACCAGAGCCGCCGGTACGCGATGCTCGTTCCGTTCCGCTTTCGTCCGTGCCCCAGTAACCCCATTTTCCGTCAAGCGTGCCGTCGCTTTTGATTGCATAGTCGACTACGCCACAGCCCTTGCCGTTCGCGCCGCTGGCAAACGCCACGGCGACCACACCGCCGTTAGTGATCCCAACACCGTCAGATTGGTTACCGGCGCTCCAACGAAACTGATAGACATCGCCATGCGGAATAACTTCCAAAGAGCCTTTGTAGCCGCCACCGTCCGGGTTCGTGCCCGTGACGTTGTATTTACCCGCGATGTCCGGAGGAGTATCAGGCGCGGTCGACGTATTCGTCGCACTGCTATTGGTGGTTTTCTTTTCGTCGTTCGAGGTGTTCGATGAAGAGCTGGAGCTGGAGCTGGTGCTGTATTTACAGCCGATTACACAAGCTAATAACAATGCCAGGGCAAGTAGAGTGTGATGTCTCGAATGCAGCTTCATCTTTCGTCTCCTTCGTACGAGTTTCATAAAAGTATTCCGCTCGATTGCTTCAAGCAGCAACGGCCCACTGACTAACCTTACTGGGAAATGCGTCGGCTATATAAAAATAACGCGCGCGCGTTGTCAAACAAGGAAGAACGCCTAAGCCATTAGTGAGCACAAGCCGTGCCGGCTTTTTCGCCGACGCGACGCGTGGCGCACACCAGAACCAACTTCCAATTTTCAACCGGCGTGTGCTCGACGGTGAGATGACTGGCCAGATAAGCGAGCCGTTTGGTCTCCGCGCCCTGACCGATTGTGAAGCGCTGATTCAAGTAATAAGGCGGAATCGATTGATAGTTGAGCGCAACGCGAACGGAAACCGCGGCGCGCGTGTGCTCGTTGAGAGGAATCCGATAGATGATTCTATCCACGCCCGTAGCGGCAGAGCCGTTGATATAATCAGCATCGCGTTCCGCATCGCCGTGGGGCCTGGTGAACTCGGCGTAAGGTCCATCCGCTCGCCAACCTTTCGGCTGCAAGCGATTGTTCTTTACCGGGCGATCGAGCCCGACGAAACTAGTGGTGATCTTTCCTTCGGTATCGGCCATCAGCTCTTCGTAAATCTGCGCCTGGTTTTCCTCGGTGATAATTTGATAGTGAGGCTGAAAGACTTGCTTCCGCGTGGACGGATCGTAGAAGAACTCCGTCGGCAGAACCTCGTCGCCGGCGCCTTTGACGATCGCGCCGACGTTGTTGGTCCGGCCTGACGCCCAAATCACATCTCCTTTTTCGTCGAGCGCCTCAAACGTTATGAACACCCGGCGAAAAGCTACGCCTGACGGCAAACCATGACCCGCGAGATTTTCAACCTCAACCATCGCCTCAAAGACCTTCTCTTTTCGCTCGAGCGAGGTCACGGAGATCTTCGCCGTCTGGTTCTTCGCCAGGTCGGTACTCGAGTTTTGCGCCGTCTCCAAACCCAGCGCCGACTGATCGAACATGTAATCCGAAGTTCTGATTCCCAGAACCTGCGGAAATTGCTGAAACATCATCAGGCCAAACTCATTCAGCCCAACCAGCGTGTGACGTGAATACTGATCGCGTATGCGGAGCATGATTTCTTTGTCGGGTGCGCGGTAATCGGTGTAGGGGTAATTGTTGTCTTCAATGTTTGCGATGCGAGAAATAATCTGACGACCTTTAAAGTCTCGGGGCATGTGACAATCCTGGCAGGTGCGCGCGGTCGTATGATTTATCGGCTCGCGCTCGTTTTGATAGATGCTGTTCTGCCATTCGGGATAAGTCATCTGCTCGTGAAATTCTTTTGGCTTGCCGCCCTTATCGATCACTTGTTTTCCTTGCTTGTCAAAAACGGGAAGGATCACCGTGTGACAGCTGCCGCACAACGCGGAAGACTTGATGTGGTCCGCGAACCGAGGAGTGATACCCATGGCGTTTTTCATTGGCAGAGTCGCAATTTGATCGTAAGGTCCGTTGACAACGTTCGCTGGATCAAGTTTGAACTTGCCGGTAAAAGTGTCCGGAGTTCCCAACCCTTCCTTCGCGATTCGATGACACGCGTCGCACGAGACGCCGTCGCGCGCCAGCGCGCCATACTTGCCGTCCGTGTCGTCCGGCAAAGCGAAAACCATGCTGTGTTTGAAAGGCTGATTTCTATCAAGCTCGACCTGTCGCTGGCCCATCACGCCATGACAGCGATAACAGGTGTTGTCGAAGAATTCAGTGCGCGAGGGGTAAAGCGCTTTTTCGGATTCGAGCTGCGCATGAAAGATCGGATCGCGGCCCGCCAGGCCCATCATCGATGCGCGCCACTCAGTGTACGGCGAAAGATTAATCGGCTTCTGATTCGATTCGCCAAACGGATAGAGCATGTCATCGTTCGTGGCCGAGTGGCAGCCCATGCACTGGCCGGAAGTAAGGAAGCCTTTCGGGCCGCCCGCACTGGCAACGACGTGATCGAAACTTTCACCGGGAAATCCCTTTACCTGCTGCGCGGTAACGGCGGGCATGCTCTTGAGCAGATTCAGCAGGTTTTGATTCGGTGAAGTTCGCGGAGCAGCGAAACCGCTCTTGGCAATCGCCGGGGTTCGCGCAATCCGCGCGTGCATATCCTCCTTTTCCGGCGGCAGCGGCAACATCGTCGGCATTTCGATGTTGAAAGAAATGGGCGAGCCCTCTACATTCTTAACCGTACTGAACGTCGATTCTTTTTCCGCCGACGCATGGCATCTCAGGCAATACAATCCGAAACCTGAATCGGGATAATCGATCGCCGGATTGGCGGGCGCGTAGTTGGGCGCATGATACGACCAGTACCAACCGTCGAACACGGCCTTCTTGTCCTTGACCATTACCGTCCAGCCAGTCAGTTTGGCGTCTTGTCTGGCCGGCGAGGGAAACATTTCCTTCACGATCATTGCGCCGTCGGGAATTTCGCCCTCGCGATTCCGGGATTTCAGCCACTCCCAAACCTGAGATGAATAGAAGACTTTGACCGCATCATGCGTGCCGTACGATAGCCCGCCAATGAATGGGCCAGTGTTCCGTATCTCGGCATCCGCCACCCAGTTTTTGTAACAGCCCTGATCGAGAAAAGCGTAAAGCAGCTTTTCAAATTTCTTTGCGCCGATATCGCTGGCATTCGGAAGTGGAAACGCGATGTCGCACTTCGCATACTGCTCTGTCGTTCGATTTGGCTGCTGAGCCTGGCTGCGCGTTGCGCGCCAGCCAAACAAGATCACCACACTCAGCGCTATGAATAAGAAGAAAAGGGGAAGCCGGAATCTCATCGATATGATTCTGTCTTAGTAGCGGATTTCATAAATAGCTAACATGCCGGAGTCACGAAACTAGTCAAGAGTCCCGTAGGGACGAAATATTTGTAGAACCGCGTGTGAGCTTGAGTCTCCAAAGCTCCTTTAGGAGCGACATCGAAGCTCTGCCGCCCATCCCATAAATGGGCTCCACAATTCATTGCGCGCGCTGGTTTCTATAGATATTTCGTCCCTATGGGACTAACCGAAGTGAACCGGCGCATAGTAAGGCCGGACTCGACAATACGTCAACATGAATGAGTATTGATCCGTATCTTCTTCGCTGGTCGTTCCCGGATAGTGACGCGGCCAACGGGCGCCTCGCGACGCTCACGGGCGATGGCCTGCTCAATCGAATTCTCTAGGCACTCGGAGTTTCTTTTTCATTTCTTCCTCACAAAGCTCAACAGTGATTCTGCTTCTGCTTTCCGCGTCCCGGGTTGAATATATACATCAGAACGTATTCTTCTCGCCACCGCGTAAGAGATTGGCTTGCACGAATCGGTTTATGGATGGCAACATTGCGCTCGCTTATATACTAACTAGATCGACTAGAAGGAACTCCAAAGCGCTGCGCCAGCGTAGGATCGCTATGGACTATACATTTTGGTTGGGACATATTTCCGGGCATCTCGCGTCCGTTCTCACCATGGTCGCGTATCTCTTGAAGGACATTCTCTGGTTGCGTCTGCTCACGATTCTTTCCTGCTTTGCGGGAATTGCTTTCAACTATTTCGTGCCGGCCACGCCTCTCTGGACAGTCATTTGCTGGAACCTTTTGTTTGCCGCCATCAACATCGTCCAGTGTGCCATCATCATTCGGGAACGCAGCGGTATTCAGTTCACGGACGAAGAAAAAGAGCTGCACGAGACGCTTTTCAAAAACTTTGCGCCGTTCGAGTTTATGAAATTGATGCGCATTGGCAATTGGCGCGAAGCCAAACCGGGACAAGTGCTGACCGTCGAAGGCCAGCCGTTGGATGAAGTAATGCTGATTTACGACGGCCGGCTCGGCGTGGAAACGAACGGCAAGGAAGTCGCACAGTTGCAGGATGGAAATTTCATCGGCGAAGTCACCTTCATCAGTGGCGGCGCCGCGACGGCGACGGTGCGCGCGGTGGATCCCACCCGTTATGTAAGTTGGTCAAAGAAAGAAATCGAGAAACTTCTGAATCGCAATCCCAGCATGAAATTCGCGATGCAGGGCGTGTTCAGCACTGACCTGAGCAAGAAGCTTGCGCGCCGCGCGCCTACCTTTCAAGGCAAAATACATCTTCCTTCCTAGCCAATGAAACCAAAGCCAAATCGTCGTTCGACGAAAGGCGATGCGCACGCCTCCGGCGTGCCGCACGCCGGAGGCGTGCGTACCCTTTATCGTACCCGGGTCGGAGTCGATACCGGCGGCACCTTCACTGATTTTGTTTTTGAAGCCGAAGGTGACTTGCGAATTTTCAAGCTGGCATCGACCCCGGACGATCCTTCGCGCGCGATCATTGAAGGTCTGAGACGAATCGCTGCGGAGACGGGTTCGCGTCTAAGCGAAATCGAGGTTGTACATGGAACGACGGTGGGAACCAATGCGCTGTTGCAACGGCGCGGCGCGCGCACCGCATTAGTGACGACGGCGGGATTCGAAGACGTGATCGAAATCGGTCGTCAAGCACGGCCCGAGCTTTACAACCTGAATGCAGTCAAGCCGGCGCCGTTGGTTCCCAGTGAATTGAGATTCGGAATACGCGAGCGGGTAGCGGCTTCGGGCGAAGTGCTCAAAGCCTTCGACGATGACGACGTTAAGGCCTTGGTCGAAGAGCTGCGACGTGCCGAATGTGATTCGATCGCGGTTTCGTTAATCTTTTCATTCGCCCATTCTGATCATGAACAGCGAATCGCGAACGCGATGAGAACTTTAAATTTGCCGCTTTCTATCTCACATCAAATTCTTCCGGAATATCGCGAGTACGAACGAACGTCGACCGTCGCCGTCAACGCTTATCTTCAACCATTGATGGGCCGTTATCTCACGCGCTTGAGCGAGAGCGCCGCCCAAGAAGACAAAGTTAAAAGACCCAAGACCCAAAACCAAAGACCGTCTTTACGGTTGCGCGTCATGCAATCATCCGGGGGCAGCATCTCGGCCGTCGCCGCCGCCGAAGAACCAGTGCGAACAATTCTTTCCGGCCCGGCGGGTGGTGTCGTTGGCGCATTACGAGCCTCGTCGAGGACAGGTTTTGAAAACATCATCACCTTTGACATGGGCGGCACATCTACTGACGTTGCTTTGTGCGATCGCGCGGGGCTGCGGCTGACTAACGAAGCAATTGTCGCGGGCGTCCCAGTGGCCGTCCCGATGATGGACGTTCATACCGTCGGCGCGGGCGGTGGATCGATTGCGCGCATCGATGAAGGCGGATCGTTACGCGTGGGTCCGGAATCTGCCGGCGCTGATCCCGGTCCTGCCTGCTATGGAAAGTCTCTTCTGCCAACGGTCACCGATGCGCACGTCGTGCTCGGTCACTTTCCCGATGCTACGTTGCTCGGCGGCGAATTCAAGCTCGATCAAGAGCGGGCGCGGACAGCTCTCGAGACGCTCGCCGCAGAAATGAGCAGAGCCGCGCAAAGAAAAGTAAAAGCGAACGATGCTGCTCAAGGCGTGCTCGATGTCGTGACGACGAGCATGGAACGCGCGTTGCGCCACATCTCGGTCGAGCGCGGCCACGACCCGCGCGAGTTCACATTGATTCCATTTGGTGGCGCTGGAGGCTTGCACGCCATAACGTTGGCGCGCGCGCTGCAAATTCCACGCGTGCTCTTGGCTTCTTCGCCTGGAGCACTGTCGGCAATTGGCGTCCTGACTGCCGACGTCGTTAAAGATCAAAGCCACACTCTAATGCTCGAAGCGTCGCGCGGCGTCGCGCCGAAACTCGAGCGCGTGTTTCAGGACATGGAAAAACGGGCACGCGCCATTCTTCGACGCGAAGGCTTTGAAGAATCGAAACAGCGTCACGAACGATCTTTGGCCGCACGCTACCAGGGCCAGTCGTTCGAACTCCACATCAAACAAACGCGCGGCGACATCACGACGGCCTTTCATCGCGCGCACCACGCCCGTTATGGCTATGCGCAGGAAAAAAATGTTGTTGAGATTGTCAGCGCCCGCGTGCGATCCGTCGGTGTCGTCGAAAAACTGAAAACTCGTCGGGCCAGTCGTTCGTCGTCAAAGCGATTTGCTAAGCCGCATGATTTTGCGAAAACATATTTCGATCGAAAGAAGCTGAGCGTGGCTGTTTATCGACGGGAGGGACTTCAGGGCGGAGCAAGATTGCGCGTGCCCTGCATTGTGACGGAGTATTCGGCAACGACGCTGATTCCCAGCGCGACCTTGGCCGAACTTGATTCTCATGGAAATCTGATCGTCGATCTGAGGAAATTGTCAGGATGATTTCGGAGTTCACACTTAGCAACCTCAAGGTAAGAAAGGGTGGCTTGCCGCCGCTGCTTTTGAGCGTTGTCTCAAAAGTCCGGCAGAGAGGCTGAGCATTGAGAGAAAATGAAGCGACCCGGCGTCCGTCTTGAGTGCCGTTAGGCATGGAATATTTGTAGACGCGAAGGATTGTTTATCGTTCTAGCCCATTTATGGGCGACAGAATGTGGCTCTCCTACGGAGCTGCGGTTCACTAGACAGCATCGTTCTAGAAATATTCCGCCGCTATGCGGCTGGAAGCGTTAGTAAAGCCTGAGTTTTGAGGCAAAGCCCTGCTCTTGGTCAGTTCAGTCTTTAGAAAAGAAGAGCGGGGGCAAGCCACCCTTCCTTACCTTTGAGGTTGGGAGAGTTGAGTAGTTTCCTGCCACCGCTCTTGTTGGTGAGTGATGAAAACATTCGATCCAATCACACTTGAAATCTATCGCGCGCTCTACACGTCCGTCGCGGAAGAGATGGGAGTTGCGTTGCGCCGGACCGCATTCTCGCCAAACATTAAGGAGCGGCGAGATTACTCGTGTGCAGTTTTTGATTCGTCCGGTCGCGTAATCGCGCAAGGCGATCACATGCCGGTACATCTCGGTTCGATGCCAATGGCTGTCGCCGCGGCCTTGCGCGAAGTTGAAATTGGCCCCGGAGACGTCGTCGCGCTTAACGATCCGTTTGCCGGCGGCACGCATCTGCCGGATGTCACGCTGGTGATGGGAGTGTTTAAGCCGGGGTCAGGGGTTAGGGGTCAGGGATCAGGAAGAAGGCGGGACCGATCCCCGACCCCTGACCTCCGGCCCCTGTTCTTCGTTGCTAATCGTGCGCACCATGCCGACATCGGCGGCGCGACGCCGGGTTCGATGGGGCTGGCGACCGACGTTTACGGTGAAGGAGTGCGCATCCCGCCGATTCATTTAGTGCGCGGCGGCGTAATTTGCGAGGATGTGATGAAATTAATTCTTGCGAACGTTCGCAGCAACAAAGAACGGCAGGCGGATTTCGAAGCCCAGATCGGATCGCTAAAGACTGGCGAGGCGCGGTTGCTGGAAATTGTTGCACGTCGTGGAGTGAAGGAGGCGAGCCAATACGCCGCGCATTTGATCTCGTATTCGTCGCGCCTGATGCGTCACGCCATCAATAAGATTCCTGATGGCAGCTACGAAGCTGAAGACGCGCTCGATGACGACGGCATCGGAGCAAGCGAAATTCCCATTCGCGTGCGCATTACGATCCGGGGTGATCGCGCGTTGGTTGATTTTTCAGGCAGCGCGGCGCAGGTTACCGGCGCGATTAATGCGGTCGAAGCAATTACAGTCTCGGCAGTCTCATATTGCTTCCGCTGTCTGGTCGACGGCGACGTGCCGGCCAGTGCCGGCCTCATGGAGCCGATCGAAGTTATCGCCCCGAAAGGAACGATCGTCAACGCCAATCATCCTGCGTCAGTCGCCGGTGGAAACGTCGAGACCTCGCAGCGCATTGTCGATACAGTCTTCAAGGCCCTGGCGCAGGCGATTCCCGGGCGCATTCCGGCGGCGAGTCAGGGCACGATGAACAACTTGACGATTGGCGGTATCGATCCGCGCACGGGCGCAGAGTTCTCCTACTACGAAACTGTCGCCGGTGGCATGGGCGCGCGGCCTTCGCTTGACGGCATGAACGCCACACACACACACATGACTAACAGTTTGAACACCCCCGCTGAGGCGCTTGAGTATGCCTATCCTTTGCGGGTGCGGCGCTATCGCATCAACCAAGGTTCGGGAGGAAGAGGTAAGCATAAAGGGGGCGATGGAGCAATTCGCGAGATCGAAGTGCTGGCGGCGGCGAGGATGTCTCTACTCTCTGATCGTCGGAAGCGTGCGCCTTACGGATTGCAAGGCGGCGAAGACGGCAGGCGCGGCCGTGCGTTTATCATTCGCACAGATGGCAGCGAAGAAGAGCTAACTTCAAAAGGAAGCTGGGAACTGGGAGCCGGCGATCGCGTGCGCATCGAAACGCCGGGCGGCGGTGGTTTTGGGGAGCCGTTACAGAACCGCGAGCGGTAGCGACCGGCCCTCTTTTTATTGAAGAGCCGGTCTTGGAACAATAGAGGCCGGTCGCTACCGCTCTCGGTTCTGTAACGGTGCATTTTGTAAAATGAACGAGTTGGATTAGACTGCGCCGTTCGGGAAATCAGATTCGGAATCTACGTGATCGAAAATTCATGAACACTTCAGCAACGATGATCCGAAGCATTGAACCAGACGAAAACGAAGTTCCGGCGCGCAAAGAGCACAGGAGCGCAACCAACGCCGGTTGGATTGAGGTAATTGCCGGCTCGATGTTTTCTGGTAAATCAGAAGAGCTGATTCGCCGTTTACGCCGGGCCAGGATAGCGCGCCAGAGAATTCAAGTGTTCAAGCCTGAGATCGATTCGCGCTATTCCAATAATCACATCGTCTCGCACTCTGAGATAAAGCACGAATCTGCCAACGTGCGGACCGCGGCGGAAATTCGCGCGCGGGTAGAAGCTGAGACGGAAGTTGTCGGCATCGATGAGGGCCAGTTTTTTGACAACGAACTGATTAGAGTCGCCAACGAACTCGCTGAACGCGGCGTGCGCGTGATCATCGCCGGATTGGATCAGGACTACACCGGCAAGCCTTGGGAGCCTATGCCGCAATTGCTCGCGATCGCGGAATACATCACAAAAACCCACGCTATCTGCGTCAGGTGTGGCCAGCCCGCGAACTACTCGCAACGCATCTTCGAATCCGAAGAGCGGGTCGCGGTCGGCGCCGCCGGCATGTACGAAGCTCGCTGTCGCCAGTGCTTTCTGCCGCACGCCGACGCGCCCACGATTCATCCTGACTAATGTGGGTAGTGAACTAACCGAGCGTAATCGGAAACGGCAGGAAGCAAAGCGCGAACACGATTAGGGTGATGACTCCGATGATCGTTCGGGCAAGGCCCAGCGGCTCCATTTGCTCCGGTTGTGGATGACGCACGCGCAACATCACGGCCAGCAGCACAACATAAAGAAACATAACCGGACTCCTGAACCACAACCAGCCGAAGATTGTAGTTATCAACATCAGCCCGAAAGCCACGCGCCCGATCCACCAATGGGCCCGCTGGCCGAACAGCGCGAAGGCTCCGTGCCCGCCATCGAGTTGGCCCACCGGCATCAGGTTCAAAGCAGTTACTAACGCCCCGACCCACGCCGCCAGATAAAAAGAGTTCACCACTGAGTTATCCAGATTGATTCTGAACATTCGGGCGATCAAGCGAAACAGCAGCGGGTCGTTGAAAGTCAGTTCAGGCACTTCGCCGGGCGGAATGTTCATGTGATGCGCTGTCAGTACGCCGGCGAATGCAATCGGCACAATCAACATGAAACCTGCTAACGGCCCTGCGAGTCCGATGTCGAACAAAGCGCGACGCGATGGCACCGGCGATTTCATTTTGATGAAGGCGCCGAACGTCCCTGGAATCAGAAGCGGTGGTTGAGGGATGAAGAACGGCAAGGTGGCTTCGACGCCGTAATAGCGACAAAAAAGATAATGGCCCGATTCATGCGCCGCCAGAATCGCCAGCAATGAACCGGAAAAGATCAAACCCTGTCCAAGGAAATACGGATGCGCAAACGAGTAAGATAACAACCCCCAGATCGCCGAGATGTAATAGCGCGGAATCATTAAGAGAATTCCGATGAAGCCGGCGCTGCCACCGGTCTCCGGACCGTGGTCGATATCCGGTCCCGCCATCATGATCCCGCATATCGTCGTCGTTCCTGCCGTGATTAGAAACAGCGCCGCGTGCAGCATCCACTGGCGCGCGGTTGGCCTTGCCAACTTGCGCTCTCCAACGATGCTCACAGGCATGAGCGGTGTGACTGTTTCAGATGATTGGGACATGATTCTGGAAGTCAACGCGAGTAGTAATGACCAACTGCAACTGCCGGAAGTACGCGAGGTTCATAATCCACACGGTTCAAAAATGCAACTAGCAATCGTCAGGCAACATTAAAATACCACCGACGGCAGTCGGTGGTTTATTAAAGTTCAACCTACCAAAACGACGAACGGCTTTCTGCCTTCTTTCAATCCGTCCTCACCGCACGGTGCGGTGAGTACGGATTGAAAGAGGAAAGGGTTACGTGACTTCCATGTAGGTTGTAGCTTGAAGCACCACTGACTGCCGTCAGTGGTATTAAGCTTCGCTATCTTCCTCGCCGTTTCCCTCGTGCGCGTGCAATTCCTTTCCCGGCTTGAAACGAATTGTCTTGCCAGTAGGGATCGCGACCTCCTGGCCTGTACGCGGATTGCGTCCGACGCCGCGCTTGCGCGGCTTTACGATAAAGACGCCAAAGCCCCGCAGTTCGATGCGTTCACCACGGGCCAATGCTTCCTTCATCGAATGAAAGAGCGCGTCCACGGCTTGCTCCGCTTTCAATTTCGGGATGCCGGTTTCGTCGGCAAGACGGTTGACGATATCAAGTTTAATCACGGACCTGGCCTCCAAAATGTGGATTCGATCGCTGACGATTCGGGAGGAGAATTCTTCTTTGAACCGCGTGTCGTGGATGATAGAAAGCGGCGATGATAACTGTCAAGCTATTGCATGAATGAAGATCGTTTGACAAGGCCAGTAAACGACGGATAACCTCGTTGGGACGGAAGTGATCCTTGGATACGCATCGCTTCCAGCGTGCCTGGCTTCGATCAAAGACTGACTGATGACGATGGCATGCTGGAAGCGATGCGTACCCAGGATTTTCCAACCACGAAACTTATGTTCGGAAAACTCAACCAACCACCCCCATTCGGCACAGTTGACGCGGACGACGATCGCGACATCGAAGTGCATCGCCCCCGGGAAGCAGCGCGAAAGCACTTGTGGCAGGAATCACGTTTACTGGTTCGCGATCTGATCTTCGCGCTGATGCTCCTGGCGCTGGTGATGGTCTTCATCATCCAACCTGTCAAGGTCGAGGGCACTTCGATGCTGCCTTACCTGCATGACGGCGAGCGCATCTTTGTCAATAAGCTGATCTATTACCAAAGGTCTATCGGGGCGACATAGTGGTTTTCTGGTTTCCCGACGATCCTTCCAAGAGTTATATCAAGCGGGTCATCGGCCTGCCCGGCGACACGGTCGAAGTGCACGAGGGCCATGTGCGCGTGAATGGTATCGACCTGGATGAGTCATATCTCAATCAGCAACTAAACATGTCACACGCCAGCCGGCCGCCGACTTACGTCAAGCCGGGATACTATTTCGTCATGGGCGATAATCGGGACAACTCGAGCGACTCGCGCATCTGGGGCCTCGTGCCGAAGAAATACATCTATGGCAAGGCGCTGTTTCGCTATTGGCCGCTAGCCAACGCTACGGTAATTTCGCATCCGAATAATGACGGGATTCCACCAGGCCCGGGTTATCGACGCGATGCATTCAGTGCGCCTGATGCGGATGAGCGGTGAAGTAAGTATAGACTTCAGTCTGTGACTGAGACGTGAGACTCGAACTGGAAATCACACGCCGTGACTTGTGGAACTGTTTATGACTGACTGGCTGCGATTGATCGCGATGATTTTTTACGCCCCGTTGCGCGGGATGCGTGAAGTGCGTGATCGCGGCGCGCTCGTGCCGGCGATTATCTGCGCTTATCTTTCGCAGGTGCTTTACCTATTCGCAATTCAATGGCTCGCCGGTAACAGGTCCCTGCTCGTTCGTCCGCAGGTAATTGGCGCCAACTTTTTTCACGCGGCGACGTCCATCTTGCCGTATGCCATCGTGTTTGTGCCTCTGTTTGCTTTGGTGGCGAACTTGTTCGACCGGCGTGGCAGTTTTGGTCTGGTGTTGCAACAGGAATACGCCTCGCTGGCTTCAGTGATCTTTTACGCTTTGATGGCGGCCAATCTGGTCGCGATCTTGATTTCAATCTTCTTTCACTTTAGCGGCGTGCAGGCTGCTTACCTGAACAGCTCGATGCAATCGGCTGAACAGATCAGGTCGCTGTTCAAGCTGCCGGTGGAAATGCAGCAGGAGTTGGACCGAGAGTTGCGCGATCCGGTGTTTGTGGCCGGCAGTCTGTTTCGCACTGTCAAAATAGCAATCTTCACAATTGGCGCGCTCGAATCCGTGCGAAAGGTCTTTCGTCTTTCCTTCTTGCGCTCGCTCGCCGTCGTCTCGTTAGGATATGCCGCGGCGTTGCTGCTTTCGCCGATTTGGTTGTTGCTGTTCACCAGAATTATCGGCTCGCCCTTTCTCCTGCTAATGCTTTTCTTCTTATTGCGCGGTTACTTCAGCGGCATCGTCAGCAATCAACGTGCGCGGGCGGCTTTCAAACAGAACCTGGAAGCCGCAACGATCAATCCGCGTGATTCGTCGGCGCATTACAATCTGGGCTTGATTCATCAGCAACGCGGCGAAATGGACCAGGCGCGCGAGCGCTTTCAACGCGCGATCGAAATCGATGGCGAAGAGTTGGATGCCCACTATCAACTCGGCCGCATCGCCCGCGCGCAGAACCGTCTGGCCGAAGCAATCGGACACTTCGAGCAGGTCGTGCAGCGCGATCAGTCGCATGCGCAACAGGAAATTTGGCGCGAGATCGGCGCGACTTATGTTGCCGCCGGACAGTTCGGCGACGCCCGCGATGCGCTGGAGAAATTTTTAGATCGCCGCGAAAACGATCCCCAGGGTCTTTATCTAATGGGCCGCGCTTACGCGGGCCTCGGCGACCAACAGGAAGCCGCAAGTTCCATGCAAGCCTGCATCGACGCGGTCAAGACTGCGCCTGCCTACAAATACCGAATCGAGAAACGCTGGTTGAATGAAGCACAGCAGTTTTTGAAAACGGCTAACAAGTCACGCTTGACTACCGACAGGGCGTGAAGATGTGGGTCAGCAACAACAACGGGTTCCTGAAAGAGTTCAGACGAACTCTGATTACGGTTCATGTTATCGTCTAATGCATTAGCGCTGTTTTCCACTAGCCCAGGCGTTCACGCCTGGATTGGTGAAGTGTCATAGATTCTTCAGCCCCATTTATGGCTTGAAAAATACCTTAAGGCAAGAAACTGGCAAAAGCACTATCCAAAGCCTCCTGAAGGAGACTCGTGAATTAATCGCCTTCAGGCCCCAGGCGTGAACGCCTGGGCTAGAGAAAGCACTCTTCAGCAACTCTGCTAGATGTTATGGAAAACAGTACCGCCATCGCCGAGAAATTCACCTCCGCTGATCTGGCCTTGATGCCGGAGGATGGTAAGCGCTACGAGATTATTGATGGAGAACTTTACGTATCCGGACAACCACGCTTCGAACACCAATATACTTGCACCCAAGTAGGTTACCTTTTGGCGGACTGGAACGACGATAGGAATGTTGGTGTAGTCCTTCCTGCTCCAGGACTGATCTTCGGCAGACATGACGATGTGGCGCCCGACGTTGTTTGGATTTCACTCGAGCGACTGGCTGGCGCGCTGGATGAAGCCAGGCATCTAACCATCGCTCCGGAATTGGTCATCGAAGTGCTCTCACCCGGCAAGGCCAATCAGGATCGCGACCGCGAAGTGAAACTCAATCTCTATTCGCGCCGTGGTGTAGACGAGTATTGGATCGTAAGCTGGATGCAAAGATTCGTCGAAGTTTATCGACGCGAAGATGCGGCCCTGAAGCTTGTTGCCACGCTGCACGACACCGATACATTAACTTCTCCGCTGCTGCCCGGTTTCTCCTGTCCAGTCAGCAGACTATTCTTTCAGGAATCGCTGACGTAATGCCAAGCGGAAAAAACCTTCAATCGTGAGCCTTAAAATAAAACCTGCAATCCTCGCTCTCGAAGATGGCCGCGTCTGGTCCGGTCGATCGTGGGCTGCTGAAGGCGAGTCCTGTGGCGAGATGGTCTTTAACACTTCTATGACCGGATATCAGGAAGTGCTCACCGATCCTTCTTACGCCGGACAGATTGTCTGCATGACTTATCCTTTAATCGGGAATTACGGCGTCAACAGCAAAGATCCTGAATCCAGCCGGCCATGGGTTGAAGGCTTCGTGGTACGCGAGGCTAGCCGCGTGGCCTCAAGTTGGCGTGCGGAAGAGTCACTCGACGCCTACCTCAAACGCTGGAACATCGTTGCCATCGATCATATCGATACGCGGGCGCTGGTGCGTCACATCCGCGACAAAGGGGCAATGCGCGCTTGTCTCTCAACTTTAGAAACCAACGCGGAGAATGTGATCGAAAAAGCGCGCCGCTCACCGCCCATGGAGAATCGCGAGCTGGCGAGTGTGGTCACCACCAAGCAGTCTTACGAAGTCTCTGCCGAAGGTCAGGAACGATTTCATGTTGTCTGCTACGATTTTGGTGTGAAGATGAACAGCTTACGCGAGCTGTCGCAAGCCGGTTGTCGCGTAACGGTAGTGCCGGCTTCGACTTCAGCCGGCGAAGTTTTCGCGATGAAACCCGACGGCGTATTTCTTTCCAACGGCCCCGGCGATCCCGCATCGATGACCAAAGAAGTCGAAGAAGTAAAGCAAGTCGCGCAATCAGGCATGCCCACGTTTGGTATCTGCTTTGGCCACCAACTGCTCGGCCGCGCGTTTGGCGGCCAGACTCTCAAACTCCTTTTCGGTCATCGCGGCGGCAATCAGCCGGTAAAAGATTTTCGTGACGGCCACGTCGAGATCACTTCTCACAATCACGGATTCGCCGTACAGGCCGACACGCTGCCATCCGAAATCGAAGTCACGCACGTAAACCTCAACGATCAGTGTGTCGAAGGCATGCGCCATACAACTCTGCCGATCATCTCAGTTCAATATCACCCCGAAGCCGCACCGGGGCCGCACGACGCTGAACACCATTTCAAACGATTTATTGAGTTGATGGAGAAGAGAGTCGCAAGTTAACAACTTGCGCTACCGGCCGCACCCAGCCCGCACGATGCAGCACCCTTTCAAACGACTTATCGAACTATTGAAGCGATCACTCCCCCACTCGCTTAATCCGAAAACCAGCGGTTCCCGGACCCATCGCCGGCGACCGAGAGTCAGCGATTATATGGAGTCTCGCTGATCCAGTGGAACCCTCGATTAACCAGGAGGAACTTCGTGGTGTCGATCTTGCGCAACCGGATAGAGAGGTTGTCGCCCGCGAGCGTGCCTTGCAAAAGCACATGGTCCGCGTCGGGCCGCAGGTAAGTGAGAGGATATCGTTTGCTCGGGTCTGCGCTCATGGTAAGGGTGACGATATTCCTTGTGGTGTCGTAGTCGGTACCGTAGATTTGCGGGCTATCATCCATCATGCGGACGTTGATAAACGAGGGTGACTCGATGGCCACTTTTCTCCAGCGAGTGGCGTCGGTGACGAGCGGGGCCAGGTCCTGACCGTTGCGGTTGACGGATTCAGCTTCATACAGACCGTACAGCGGAGGCCACGCCGGGTTAACGTAATTCCGCCTATAGGCTATCCAGCCGCTGGCCACTGAATAGACCAGAAAATAGCCGACGAACAATACCTGGAAGGCTATGGCCGTCACCCGTATCCAGCGGCGGCGAAAGCTCGGCATTGAAAGGTCGGCAGGAGCGGCGGGCCTATTGAGCACGAACACATTTAGAAGACGCCGCAGTTCAGAGGCGACGAGAAAGACCGCCATCAGAACCAGATTCATCGAATAGAGCTTTACTGGGACGTCGTAGCAAAAATTGAGCACCATGACGTTGAGCAGGACCGCGAAAGAGACCATCGCGCCCAGCGTAGTGGTCCGACGGAAGAGGAGCAGAAGACCACCGGTGATTTCAGCCGCGCCTGAGAAGATGATGTAAGCAGTCGAAGTGCCCATGAACTTCCAAAGCACACCCATGGGCGAAAATTCGCCGAAGGGCTCAATCAACTGCGAGAAGCGGGGCGGTCGGAACTGGAGCGGAAATATTTTGGCGAAGCCGTAACCGAACAGCGTGAACAACAGAGTGTAACGGACCAGCACGCGCAGCCACGAGTGGAGGTAGCTATAGTCCTTGCGCCGATAATCGGCAAGCGACCAGATGAGCGTGGCGCCGAGGGCGAAGGCGAGATAGCTAAGGTTCTGGATATAATCGAGCGTCGTGTCACCGCTGCCGGTGCGAAAATAGGTAGTGACCGGCCCGCTTAAATGAAATATGTGGATGGCGACCCAGGGAACCAATGCGTGCCATGCGGCGATATATGCCCGAGATAGGAATGCCACCCCGGGGATTAGGCTGACGAAGCTTACCCGGCCGTTCTCCGGAAGCGAGTAAAGAAGGAAGTAGCAGAACAGAAAGCGGAAAACGATGCGGTGCGGGAGCGGCCAGCCAGAATACGGTGGTTGCTCCGCGGGAGACAGGGCGGTGGGCGGTGGGTCGAAAAAATCCTCCATCAGCGTTCTCCTTCGTGGGACTCAGAGATTTACATCTTCATTTGGACGGTCGTAGTCATTCCAGCGGTAGTTTCAATTCGCCCGTCAGCAAATCGGGACGAGCGCGGGCCATTTCTTCGGGCGTGGTGCTGACGGTGGGACGAACCAACGGCTCTGGCGATTCTGCTGCGTCAACAATAGCTCCTTCCAAAACTTCGGCGATAGTTTCACTGCCGCGATGCTCCAACCAGTGGCGGTAGGTGACGGTGAGAATCGCGATCACCGGAATCGCCAGAAAGATTCCCGCCACCCCTGCCAACTCCGCGCCGCCGAGAATGGCGAGAATTACCGCGAGCGGATGCAGGTGAATCCCAGTGCCGATGATGCGCGGATAGATCACATAGTCCTGAACTATTCGGAGAACCCCGAGGAACAGAAGCACGATGAACGCCATCCCGAAACCGGAATGCAGCAGCGCCAGTAAGGTTGCCAGAATGGCCACAACTAAAGGACCCACCAGCGGCACGAATTCCAGCACGCCCGCGATCAGCCCCAGCACCAGCGGACTCGGCATTCCAATCAAGGCGAAGCCGAGGCTGGAAATCACGCCAATCAAAACGCAGGCTGTCAGTTGCGCGCGAATATAAGCGGCCAAGGTACTGTTGACGTCCTGGAAGAACTCGTCGCCGCGCCAGCGCAAACGTCCGCGCGGCAGCATCGCCAGCGCCGAACGGCGAAAGCTGTCGGCATCTTTCAAAAGAAAGAAGCCGAGGATGGGAATCAGCACCAGCCATGGGAGGTAGATGATCAAACCAAGCATCCGCTCGACGGCTACGCTGACGATTTCGCCGCCTTTAGCGATCAGCCCGAGCACACTATCGTTCACCGCCTTGACGACGCCTTCCGGCATGCGATGTTGCATGAAATATTGATTGAGACGCTGGCTGCTGCTGGTAATCGTTCGATAGTAGTCGACCGCTTGCTGTCTGAATTCCGGAAACTGCGCGGCAAGCTGCGGCGCCAACAAATAGATCATGGCGCCAATACCGAAGAACAACGCCACGTAAACGATCGCGATCGCAATCCCGCGCGGGATCATGC
>Ga0193747_1000264_pt1 | contig 20267 bp, 22 predicted proteins | sample L1m2metaG_FD_143048 | JGI IMG/M metagenome (GOLD analysis project Ga0193747, IMG submission 143048) | Soil microbial communities from a riparian zone of the East river system, Colorado, United States - L1m2 | ecosystem: Environmental > Terrestrial > Soil > Riparian zone | place: USA: East River...
TTATTGATCGTTCTAGTATGTGTTAGTTTTTTCCAGAATCTTAGCCATGCATTTAATCGTCTTATTTATTAAGTCAAGCCTCATAGATTCGTTGGGTGAGTGAGACTTGTTAGATAATTCACTTCCGCCTATGCATATACAAGGTGCCCCGAGTATCTTCTGAAAATAATACATTGGACCTGTACCAGCTGACGAAACACTGATGATAACGTCACCATAAATTTCTGAAGCTGCTTCCTTCACCGGCTTTAAAAATGGAATGCTGATTGGTACTCGAGCAGCTCCTTCACCACTCAGAAATTTCACTTCAATTTCCTGTTTAGTATTATATCCATGTTCCCTTAGATGTTTTGTAAGTCTATGCATCTGCCTTTCAGGGTCCATTTCTGGCACAAGTCGAAAATCCAATTTTGCACGGGCCGTAGCTGGTAGAACAGTTTTAGACCCTTCGCCAGAATAGCCGGAGATTAAACTAGAAATATTACATGTTGGTGACCCAGCAAATGCTATCTTAACTGCGATGCCTTTGGCATTATTAAGAAACTCTTGAACTCCGTATTCTTTCTTCAATTCATCCTCATTAAATGGCTCATTTTCAAGTACGGCGAGTTCTTCATCAGTAAAAGCTCTCACCTCCTTGTACCAATCTTTTATCAAAATTTCTCCAGTAACACTTCTTATAGTATTAAGTGCTGTAATAAGGCGCCACGCAGGATTTTCGATTAAAACGGCCAGGCTAGAATGAACATCTCTAGAAGGCCCTTTAGTTATAAGCTCGACGCATAATATTCCTTTCTGTCCTAGAGATATAATAGGTATGCCTTTAGCATCGATAAAACCGCTTTCCCATATCACTCCATCACATCTGAATTTGGTTTGATAGTTAATCAGATAATCTTTAAGATGTGGGCTGCCTACCTCTTCTTCTCCCTCTACAACAAATTTAACATTACAAGGAACATCGCCCGTTTTTTTCAGATAATATTCCACAGCCTTAATGCGGGTTATTAGCTCGCCTTTATCGTCTGCAGAGCCGCGGCCAAAGATGTAGTTGCCTTCGACTTTACCGCTGAATGCATCTTTTCCTTCCCACAAATCTAGTGGTTCTTCGGGTTGTACGTCATAGTGATTATAAAACAAAATAGTTCTTCCATTTGGATTAGATTTTGATTTATATTCACCGTAAACTATTGGTGGCACGTCATCCACTTCACCTTCTCGTTGTTCTTTTTTATTATCCAATTGATGTTGATATAATATCTCATTCTCAATTCCTGCTCCTTCCATAATTTTTGCTACTAGATTAGCGCATTCGACAAGGCGTTGCTTCCTTGCAGAAACACTAGGCTGTCTAATCAATGCTTGTAGGTCAGAGACAATGTTGTTCATTTCTGCATCCACTAGGTCATCTATTTTGCTCATACGGTTTCCGCCGTTATACAATATTCACTTAGAAGGAGTTAATAATTGGCATACCAGAATAAAAGGTTAATCTTTATGTTATTGGCCGGTTTTCCTTTGTTCTCTGCCATATTTCATAGGTAATTTCTGCAATTGTCTGCTCTACAGATCCATTGAACTTTTTTTCCCATAAATTAGCTACATATTGACCAGGAGAATTTTTATTTTCTAATCGTTTATTTAATATACTCAGAAATTTTGGCTTAACTCCCAAATCTTCCATGCCTTTACGTGCAAAGTCCAGTTGACCTTCTATTGTTTTTAGAATATTAAAATGCGTAACAGCATCATAACCAGACTTCACTACACCTAATCTTTCCTCTCTTAAAGCTGGAAGCGGTCGTAACTGCCGCTCTTGATGAATTGCCTTATAAAGGTAACCTATAAAGAATTCTATGATTGCCATCAATGCACTGGGAGTCGGTTGTACTGACATGACCCTCGTTTCTACACGATAAAAACCTGAATTTAATCTAATCCGCACATCATCATGCCTCTCCTTTTCAAGCTCAAAATAATCTTTTGCAATATTCGGCTCACGGGAAATGATGTAATCTATGTAGTCCTCTATCCCATCAAGGTATCGTGTTATAGTTGGGAATCCCGAATTCTGCTGTTCTGATTGGTCGTACAAGAGAATCCTCGGTTCATATTGGGAGAATATCTTCCCAGCTATAAGACGACTATTGGCACCCAAGACAATTGCCGATGGTATCAAATTTAAGATATGGTTAAACATCTTGGCTGTATGGGTGGGACTTTGCCCTTGCAGATGAATATGGAAACCTTGAATAGCTGTTGCAATACGCTCTGCTTTGAACTTCACGCCATCAATTTCAGCATCAGGAATTTTACGTTGAAGTGATGCAAGTTTGTCGTATCTTGGCTTGTTTGTAATCAATGAATTTTTGAATATCTCCGGAGATGGATTGCCTCCAAGGAAGACAGGAATGACATCTTTGTATACTTTATGAATTGCTTTATCAAGGCATTCAATAAATTCCTGCAGTTCTAAATTTAGATCCATGAGTTTTTCCAATGGTGTTGGTAACGTCCTATACTCAAACTGACAAACACCGTATTCATAGTCTAGAGTATGTTTTGTTATTTCTCCAAATTCTCTAATCAGTGGACCAGCATTAACCGGTAGTCCTTTACTATCCAATAGAAATGCCTCTATTTCAAGCCCGACTCGGAATAATTCGTCTGCTCTTTCAGAGTCATGACGTATTCTCATTTTGAGTTGTTTTGCGTGATCGGCAATGGAGTAAGTATCTAAACCAATAATAGATCTTATACAATATTGACTATTTAATTTGTAACGATCTGTGCCGAATTGATAAACTCCCAGTCTACCTTATTAATTTGTAAATCTTCGTATTTAATGTTCAACAGATGCATAGATATAAATTAAAAACATCTTTCATTTAGATATCGTCTAATCAATTAACTATGGCAGAGGGAAGCAGCGTCGAGAATTCACAACTAGAACTGGACAATGCAAAACATCAAATCGATTTTTTGTTAAATCTGCTAAACGACCTGCTAATATCCGAACCAATCATACCAGAGGCACCTGCGAAGGAGAACAGTAGCGTAATTGAAAGAATAGTTTCTAGCAGACTTAGCGAAGCAAAACGGGAGGAGGGTATTCTGTTATTAGGCAGAATAATATCAGCGCAGCAAACGTACATTAAACTTTTGGAGGATAAGATCGCCAAGCATTAGATTACTCATCCAAATCATTTTCCTGTTACCATGAAGCATCTTCACCATTATACCAATACATGTATTCCTCATAATCCAAAATATATATTTGTCATCGATGCTTTTGCTGAAATATTAAATTTGTTTTCGTGCTCGCTAGATAAATACCGTATTGTTGTGATCAGCAAATAATACCAGCTTGCAAATGGACATATATTCTAATCTGGGCTTTTATAGATGTACAGCTCAATGTAGGTGGATCAAGAATGGGATTTACGCTTGCCTTTTACGCTAGAGTACAGTCGATAGATGCCTCCACCTGTATTGCTACTAACATAGTTCCAAACTTCTGGATTAATATCCATAGGTTGAAAACAAGACTTTTTGGTATCATCCAATGAGTCATACACCAATTGGCCTATTACAATCTGATCTGGTGTTGCTAATGTGGTCATTTTCGTTGCGATATTTACCGTGTAGCCTAAAATATCCAAGTGGGGATCCTTCAAAACAACTTTTCCATCTAGCGTATGAGTATCCCAGCCAAATTGGACGACGGCATTTTCTCCAACATCAATACCTATTCTAACTCGTAATTCTGCATAATCATACTGATTTAGAATTGGATCTATCCCCTCGCGGATTACTTTGATCATTGAAGACGCACAACTCACTGCATTAATACAGGGAGAGGCGAAATTATTCGACGAGGGACCAACAACAAAGAATGCCAAAATTGCATCCCCCATGTACTTCAATACGTATCCGCCATATCCTGCTATAATCAAGGACATTTCATAGGTAAATGCCTGAACTATTGTCGCGAGCCTGTTGACCGGGAGTGTCATTGATAATTTCGTTGAATCCACCAGATCAATATGTAAAATGACAAACGAGACCTTCGTCCCTGTATAAGGTTTTAATATATTCTGCGTATCTTCAGTTGATATTTCAATGTTAGATTTTGCTTTTAGAGATTCCCACATTCTCCGTTGCGCATCTTGGATAGCAGAATCGATATCAAGAACAGCGGCCGTTTCGATAGGCAATTTACTTATTAAAGGAAGATCCGAGTCTTGTCCGGAAGAGTGTGACGAGGAGAATGATTGTAGCATACCGTTGCGCTTCTTGATTGTGTTCTCGTTGCTTTCTTTTGCTTCTTCCTCACTCACTTCTTCTATAATGCGAAGAACTTCATCTTCGCTTGTGTCCATCTGAAGTGCTATAACATTTGGAAAAATTCCAGAATTATATAGATTGAGGATCGTTTGTCTCTGTTCTATAGCTAAATTAATTCACCCTTCACTATGTATGTCAGGCATCTCAAGGCTTTGCGGTCATCGCAAGAAGAATAAGTACCTCTATACTGAATAAGAACCAGCACGAATCTGGGCCGAATCTTGGGCCCAAATTCAATTATACAAAATATAGGCCTTATCATTTGTATGTTATTAGCTCAAGGGTTCTATAAAGTTAGCATATGCTCTGTCATGATTACTATCTTATTCCTTTTTAAGTCCAGGCTTAGAGGAAAATTTGCCTTAATAGCAACAATTACATGGCTAGACCACATTAAGTTTTTGGAGGATAATACAGTCATTTATACATCAAACCGCTCGTTAGAAGATTGGAAATCATAGCTTTAGGACCACGAAAACCATCCTAGAGCTATCTCATAAATGGAGAACACCAGCAGATCTTAGCTAGATCAGAAAGACCAGGTCAGCTAATATTTCTTATACCCGATCAGCAGGATGATTAAGATAAACGTGGTCTGGCAATCGTGGTATTATTTATGGAGTTTGACTTGTCCAATCTTTGCAAGCGCCTACATAATATTTTAAAAGAATCTAAAATATCTATTTCAATTACTCCCGGTAAGTGCTCCATGTTCGGGACATAATTGCTTAGAGTATAGAGGTTTTGAATCCTTACTTCTATTTTTATATCGCTACTTTTCAGATCGTCTGAAGCTGATGCATTCACAACTTTCACCAGATGTGCTAAACGTTTCTGATCATCATCAAGTGGGTACTTGCCAGAATGGATCGAGTCTTCGATCATTTTACACAGTTCTGAAATCATCAATATAGACTTAAGGGTGCTTGTCTTGCACATATATATATTTACCAGAGTCACTTTCAGCGATTTACGCTAAAACGAATAGAGGTAATGTGCTGTACTCTGTCACTTGAAAGTAGAAAACTAAATCTTAGAATCCTGAAGGAGACGCCTGTTCGGGTATTAATTATTAGCACCAACAGAAGATGACGCATCAGTATATTGCCAAACTAAACAGGATATAACAAGAACAAAAATGCATTCCATACAGAAAATCTTAAAAGGAAGATTGAGCTAATGATTCGAAATGACCTTGAGCCTAAATTGCAAAGAAGCAGGAGATCCAACGTGCACGCACACGATGTATGGGGAGACCGAAGAGGAGCTATTAAATAATGCAAAGAAACATGGTGTAGAAGTTCACGGATATACTGAAGAGACATGGAATGAAGAAGTTGAAAAGAACAAGGACAACTTTCGTAAACTGATTAAAACCAAGTAATCGCAGCCACTTATTTTTGCCATCCATTCTTTTTATTTCATTCTTTTTAATACATCGAATAAGTACAGCAACACTGATTTTGTACGCAAGGACTTCTGAAAATATATAACAGGCGGGCTAGAGTGAGCAGTCCCAAGCTACATAGTAATAATAAACATAAACGAAAGCTTGGGGCAATATTTGATAAACACATCAAATGCGAATTTCAAGAGCATAACGTTGATGCAACTATGCAGACAATGGTTGGAGAACCATATGTCCATCATGTTCCAGTGTTGACTGGAGGAGTGGGGTATCAAAGGGTGTATAGCTTCTACAAGAATCATTTTGTTGGCAAAATGCCGCAAGATACTACGATTAAACGCATATCACGTACAGTTGGTAAAGATCAGGTTGTTGATGAGCTTATTATTAGTTTTACACATGACAGAGAAATTAAATTCATGCTTCCAGGAATACCGCCAACAGGCAAGTATGTACAGCTACCACATGTAGTAATTATGAAATTCAATGCTAACAAGATAGCACATGAGCATATTTATTGGGACCAGGGATCGCTACTATCACAGATAGGGCTTCTCGATCCAAAGAAGATTCCCGTGAAAGGTTCGCAACAAGCTAGGAAGCTACTAGAATTATCAAAAAAGAGATAAGATCTTTAATAAAGCAAAAATGAACATAATGAAAGAGAACTTGCTATCTGGAGCTCTTTTTGAGATAAAAAATATTTTCCAATTTGTACAGGCTTGCATAAGCAGGATAAATCTTCCTACTCAAGGACGATTTAGACTATTATTAATCTAATTCTTAAATCTTTTTAATTCTTGCAACAAAAATTGGGATTTTTACGTATTATGTATAAACAAAGCAAAATCCTACCCCAAATTTAATAAGTATTACTCTTTCTTATCTTTATTATCTATGATGCTACTTAGGCGTGCTTTAGGAAAGACGACTATAGTACATCGTGCGAATGTAATAGACGGGATATTACAGATTTTCTCGAATGCAAAGAATAGCATAGATGTTTGCGGTAATTCCAAGTTTCCATTAAAACTCTTCTCCTATGATTCCGTGAAGAAGTTCAGGGAGAAGACTGCAAGTCAGAACGTGAATCTAAGGCAAAGATATATTTTCGAAATTACAAAAGAAAATGTCCACTATTGTAAAGATCTAACTTCAACGGCTAATAACGAGCTGCGCCATATGAGCGATATTGAAGCAAATTTTGCCGTAAATGAAATAGAATATCTAGGTTCTATAACGTTACAAGATGTCCACCAACAAGCTATATACAGTAACTTGAGAGAGGTAGTAGAACAACAGCGCTCTATCTTTGAAACACTCTGGAATAAATCAATACCTGCTGTTGATACAATTGCGGAAATAGAAAAAGGTGTTGACCCGCAATTTCTCGAAGTAATATCTGATCGTCAGAAGGCAACCGAAATCTATCTTCAGCTTGCAAAATCAGTAGAAAAGGAAGCATTATTTCTGCTTGCAGACAGTAAGGCGATGCTAAGAGCAGACAGACTCGGAGTTATCGATCGTCTAATACAAGCATCAACTCAGAGAGGTGCAATGATAAAAATAATCTGTCCTCTAAGTCAAGTAAATTTGGAAATTGTAAAGAAAATATCTGAAAAAGCCCCTGCCATAAGAGTTCTTAACGGGGGCAGTTCTCACTCCGGTTTATTTATAGTAGACAATTCTAAGTTTCTTCGTTTCGAGCTCAAAGACCCTAAAGCTGAAGAATTTTCTGACGCAATAGGATTTATTACATACTCAAACAGCAAAGTGACTGTCGGCTCATCAAGGTCGTTCTTCGAACTGATCTGGAATGAACATGTACAGTATGAAAAGATAAGGGAGTATGAAAGACAAAAGGAAGCGGATAGACTAAAGGACGAATTTTTAAACGTAGCAGCTCATGAATTGCGGACACCCATCCAACCTATTCTGAGTTTATCCGAAATCCTCCGCTCGAAAATTGGAGATTCGGAGCATGGTGAATTTTTGGAGATCATTACTAGAAATGCGAAAAGATTGCAGCAGCTCACTCAAGATATCTTGGACGTTACTAGAATTGAAAGCGAGTCACTTACGCTTCATAAAGAACGAATCAATATACATGATGTTATAACTCAGGCAGTACGGAACCATAGAGCCGAGTTCGAAAAGGCAGGCGGCGATCTAAAATTGTTGTATGATCCATCCGACAAACAAGCTATTATGTTGGATGCAGACAGAATAAGAGTCATTCAAGTTGTTAGTCATCTGCTGGGCAATGCTATCAAGTTTAGTAAGAAAGGAGTTATCTCGATCGCTGTGACAGTAGATAAAAAACACGAAAATAATGAAAAAGTTATTGTTTCTGTTAAGGATAGTGGTCCCGGTATAGATCCTGAAATATTTCCAAAGTTGTTTTCTAGATTCATTTCAAAGTCCTTCTCTGGAACTGGGTTGGGACTCTTTATTTCAAAGAGCATTGTAGAAGCTCACGGCGGGAACATGTGGGCTGAAAAAAGCAATAATAGTACCGCAAGGGGAGCTACGTTCCACTTCACTTTACCAATTCTAACTCAGTAGCCCTTCAACGTATTCCTACTCGAACACAAAATGCCATTAACTAGAATAGGACTTTTTGAAGTTTCATTAGGAAATCTGCAAAAATAATTTACCGCATTATCTACCGCAAAGAACGGGAAACAAACCCAGCCAAGGACTAATTGTAGGCAGAAGAATCAAAAGCATTCTTAAGTCAATACATGTACTTCTCATGACATACGAAACTATGGCAGCCACAGCGTATATATTAATAACGTGTGATTCTGGTGACGAAGACCACATTATCCGTGCCTTGAGTCAGACGTCAGGAATAACAGAATGCAGCGTATTAGATGGTCCATACAATATGATTATCAAAATGGATGCAGATGATATGGACAAGTTGGACGAAGTCGTAGCAGGAAAGCTGAAGCAAATAGATAAAATTAGCTCTATGTTAACATTAAAACAAATAGAATAAGATATCTCATAGCACAGTTACTATTTATAATAATATTTCATGGAGTAAGCCTGATAATGGCTAACCAAGCTAACAGAAGCGGCTTCTCCTGGATAATTCGCTTTTGAATCAACTTCCAATTCACCATGATCAAATATTGCTCAGATCAGAAAATAAGACATTGTTTATGATCTGTCTAATATAGAGAAAATGTATGAAGCCTTCATAACCTTCTTTTGAAAGTTTCTTTACATCGAAATTGCAAATAGATGGATGACCATGGCGCGTACCCTCTGGAAATTCTCTGCTTTATATTTTGTAGTTGCAGCGATAGTGCTTTGCTTAGCCATCGTTACTAGCCTTACGATTTATCTTCCTAAACAAATTGTAGCAGAAGCAGAACGGAGTACTCATGCTAAGAATGCTACCGTTTTCTCATTATATGATAATAAAACCCTGGGCATAAAAATACTATATCCTTCAAATTGGGAAAAATTGGAAGGTGCCGGTTCATTTGTTTTTAGTCCTGATGTTGTAGTATTTCGCTCGCACTTGAATGCCAGTAACAGCAACCAAAATTCAAACGCAACCCAGCAGATCCCACCAGCAGTATTGGTCGTATCGATCGACAAGAACCTGCCAACTTCGGACTTGAAGATATACTCCAATGCAACAATCAAACATATATTAAAAAATACAGTAGGGTCTAAGATTATTGAATCTACAGATACAAAACTAGCAGGATATCCTGCACATAAGATAGTAGGAACATTCAGACAAGCAAACAATGATCTAAAGGTATTAGATATCTGGACTATAAAGGATAGTAAATTATATAGAATCACATTTTATGTCCAACAAACAAAATACGCCGATTATTTACCAACTATTCAAAAGATGATCGATTCATTTCAGATATCATGATAGATGGGAGACATAATAACGTTATACTAAATGTGAAATAGGTATCTTTTGTTTGTTAGAAGTTAGAAATCCCATGTTTGAACTTATTACTCGTCAAAAGGCTATATGTCTTTGAAGTTCAAAAAATACACAAGAAATACATCTTCTGTTCCGGTTGGTATTCTATCCTACTGAATATCATTGTATTAGATCTCAAGCTTATTCGTATTATTGACAAGTCACCCCGCACAAGATGTATATGGTGATCCAACGATTATCTTACCTATGGACGAAAATATTTTATTTTTCACTAAAAAAAATGCCGAATATATACACCTAATCCAGGATCCAAACGTGTGGTTCATAGACTATATGCTTGGTGTAGCGTTCAGAACCCCGATACATTTTGACGATAAAATGAACGGACTCTTTGAATCGGGTAGACCATACAAAGAGTTTTCTGATTACAAAGATATGCAAGACTATCTCGAAGAAATTATTGGTCAGGAGATTGTGATCGAATCCGCTATAGAACCAGAAACGCATACAGAATATGACACCAGAATTGTATGGCAGGTCAAACCGAATTTAGAGTCTGAAGCTACCCGATAATGCGGCGCTAGCAAATTGCAACATAAATTTGGAATCTTCGTTGTTTTTTTGGTTGGATAGTAGGCAGAGACAATCAGTAGTATAATTAGATGTACGATCGGATATCCGTTCCCTTGACGTTCCTTAAGTGAAAAATCATCGAGTATCATTAGCTCGGTGAAAGCTAATTACATCATCTTATTTCTGCTCCTTGTTAGTCCATATATATAGAGCTATGGGATAGTTGCATTTATGGTTCACACAGCCATCATTACTACAAACTATGGCGATATCAAAGCAGAACTTTATCCTGACTCTGCACCGAAGACTGTTAAGAACTTTAAAGATTTGGTAGAGAGCAGATTTTACGACGGCCTAATATTTCATAGAATTGTACCAGGATTCGTAATACAGGGTGGAGATCCTAATACAAGGGACCTGACAGATAGAACTAAATGGGGAACAGGTGGGCCTGGATGGAATTTAAGAGCAGAATTTAATCCAAATGTTCACTCCCGGGGCGCATTATCTATGGCAAGATCGCAGGATCCACATAGCGCTGGATCACAATTCTTTATCGTCCTCAAAGATTCAAACTTTTTGAACGGGCAATATACCGTATTTGGGCGAGTGACGTCTGGAATGGATGTAGCAGATAAAATAGCCTCATTAAAAACTAATTCTGATGACTCACCCATTGAGGCTGAACAAGCTAAGATGATAAGAGTCACCTTTAATGTTTAAAATAATCTGACGCTAACTGCTTTCACAACGTTTTCAGCGATGCCTTTAGTAACCATTTGAATTCAGGAATAAGATATATTATGTACCACTCTTCAATAGATAATTATCTGAAGCCTTGGTAAAGTTAGACACGCTGACACCGTTTATTACCAATACCAAGATACCAATCGTAACTGGAGTCGTTATAATTTTCCTTGTAATTATTGATTTGCTTATGACTCGTCAGCTTCTGTCATACAATAATACTATGGAAGACATTATGTTTATTTTGACGGTTATCATTGGATACGGCATCGGATCCTGGCTTCTTCTAGGATATACTACGCGAGTAAGTAAAGAAATTAGAGCCAAATCACGCTTTATCAATCTGATGCATTGGACTGTAGCGATAATTCAGTTTTCCTTACTAGGAATACTACTATTCATACTCTTTAGTAATACAACTGGATTTTTGTCTCCCTCTGTCTTCGCAATTAGCTCCATATCAGCGAGCATTATCATGGGAGTAATAGCCTTCAAATTCTTTTCGTGGTACAAATTAAGTAATAATAAAAATCTTACCGTCATGTTGTATGGTATTGCAGCCTTGACCCTTGCTCTGTCGATTGCTGAAGACGCTGGTACTAAGTTGTTAATGGTGCAAGTCATACAAGAAAAATCACCACCAGGAACAACCTCTAAATCTTCATTTGTTTATAAACCCTCTCAGAAATATAATGCTGAAATAGAATACAAAATAGTAACCCCACAAACTACTACACTCTATATACTACCAAATTCAAACTTAATGTACTATAACCTCCTAAATTCCATTGTACTTCCTATCGCATTCGTGTTCAGATGGGGCGCTTCTACTATGCTCTTGCGCAACGTCTATCAAAGAATAGGCAAGCTGCCGCTTTCACTCTGGATAGTTCTCTCTCTTCCGTTAATACTGTATCTAGTCGGAAAGACTCCTGGGTTTTTCTCGGGCGAAAGTTTGTCAGGAGTAGACGAACCGTATCGATATTACTTTAGAATACTATTTAGAGCCGGCACTATAGCGGGAAATATTCTTTTTGGTCTAGCCTTTTTTGTGGTGGCAAGACGTGTAAGATCATTGAAACTGAGAGATTATCTTACCATTGCCGCCATCGGCGATACAATCGTCGGTATTTCACTTTCTACTTCTGCTTTAGAACAAACATATGGAGTAGCCGCACATTCGCTAGTGCTTCTATCTTCGTATTTATTTAGCATGGGACTATACGTTGTCGCAATATCGATATCTCAAGATAGTTCGTTAAGAAAATCGATTAAGAGATCGATGGTCGATTTAATAGATAATATCGGATCAGCCCAGATGGAACAGGAAGTAAAAGGGAGGGTGATGAAGGTTATTCGAAATCAACAGAAAGAAATGGAAGAGCAGACTGGTGGTTTTTCATATACGGTTAGTGAGAATGACGTGAAAGAGTATATGGCGTTAATAATAGACGAAAGAAGGCGGTCGAATATATTGGCTAGAGATGGATCAAATAAGAAAACTATACAACAAAATGTTCCTAATGCTATCGCATCTAAAATATCGGACTCTGATATTTCTAAGAGAATAGAAAAAGAAGAAACGAACATCATGATACAAGATTTGATCGAAAAACTTCAGGCTGCTGGAACTAAAATAGAAAAAATTGCTAGTACCCGTACTACAGAAACAAGAGTGAGCCCACCACCATCCTTATTTATTAATCCTGATACCAAAGCGAAGTACGAATCAATCTTGGTAAACGGGGAACCACTAAATGCATTTGAGTTCAAGGATGATTTTTCTGATGAGGTAGGTGAGGGTATTATTACCTCTCTTTTGTCTGTTAGTGATAGTTCTGATCATTCCAATGCCGTATTTCCTGAGTCTACTGGGTATCATCACTTCTATAGCTCTCCTAAGTTGATTGTTGAATACATTGGCAATAATCCTTCCACATTGAAAGTACTTGCTAAAGTGCTTGGGAAAGAAAAACAAACAAGAGAAGTTAAGTCTTCAATACGAGAAGAACCTGAAAGCGAGAAATGAATCCGTTTATTCTGAATTAAGTGATATCGATGGAGCTAGTGATGAAAGTGTTATTATGTTGAAGAAACATCAACTGAATTTATCATTAAAAGCTTTATTACGTTGAAAATAGTAGCTAATATTAGATTGCACCTGTTATCACACGAGATTACGATGGGAATGATTTTATTATTCTGTGTTAATTGAGGAAGTTATTCAGATCGCGAGGATAAGCTATCAATCCTGCCGGTCTATTTGGCCCCTTAACATTAGATTGCCGGCATCATCATGATAATGCTCAGATTAATTTGATATTCTCTTTTAGCACATTCTTATATATCGCGTAATGTATGGAAATTCAGTCTCCGAGATGAATAAGTGCATTGCCTTCCATTCATATAAAGGCGGTACCGGAAAGACAACTTTATCTTGTAATTGTGCTGCTGTATTGACAAGAAAAGGATATAATGTGTGCTTATTGGATCTAGATGTTTATGCTCCAGCTTTGCAATCTTACTTTGGGAAAGAGTCAAGAAAGGGAATAAATGACTTCCTTAATTCTACTGCAAAAGTTGAAGATGTAATGATAGATATTACAGAGCTCTTGAACGATAATAGCCAAGGTTATGATACTACCAAACCTTCTAACTCTTCACAAAATGACAAACTAGAAAAGCCAGGTAAATTATGGGTGGGTTTTTCTAATCCACAAAAGGAGGAAATATTCAAGCTCGAAATGGGCACCTCGATTGCAAAAAGAGATTTCCTTCGAAGATTCATACATCTTAGACAGATATTAATTTCAGACTACCATGCTGACTATATCATCATTGATACCAGTCCTGGCGTAAGATTCTGGTCAATAAACGCATTAGCTATTGCCGATATTCTACTTTTAACCCTTAAGATGGGCGACCTAGATATTGATGGTACAAAAAAAGTTGTAGAGGAAATATATAAATCATTTACAACATCCGGCAGCAAAGCTTTCCTATTGTCTAATAGAATAGCAGGTTATTGTATTCCACCTACTGTTTCCCACGATCGTGATAAACTCTCTTCGTTTTCATCGCAGTCAAGATCGTCATCGTGTAATACTCAAACTACCATCCAGCTACAAGACGAGTATGAACAAGGTAAACACGACATCACCGATAGACTCTCACATGAGCTAGGCATAGAAATGATTACTTCCATTCCGTGCTATTGTGACATTCAATTTTTGAGAAAAGAATTTTTAACTGTCCTTAGACACCCTGGTCATCCTTTTTCAAAGCAAATTGAACGACTCATCGAAGCAGTATCAAGTACGACGTTTTGAAAATTTCTCTTCACGAAGGGGACCAGTAGCATATTTCTGAAATCTGGAGTCTTCGTGTCATATGATGTAAGTTCGGCATAACTTTACTTATAGGCAAGATGAACCATGAGCTTATGCAAGACTTTTAATGAATTCTCTCAAGGCCGCCGCTTCCTCCCTATATGCTTTAACTGTTTGTGTTTTACCGTCAGGACACACTACTGATACTATCGCTATGTTTACTTCCGCATCTGAAACGAATACTGGAGGATGTATTTTTTCTATTTTGCAATTGGCATCAAGCAGTCTCTTTAATTCAGAAATAGAATCATAATTGGGCATATTACTGAAGATCAGCTGCGGCAATTTAATTTATTAAATCAAGGTCCTGTTATGGAGTAGTATTTTTGTCGGTTACAATGATGTAGATATCATTTTCGAGTAGTAGGTAACTAACCATTCAAGCAATAATCACCTACAAGGCCAAAACCTTATCCCGTAATCTAATGTATTAGAATAAGGATTAAGTCGTGTTGACTCTTAATACGCCTTCGCGTGTTACTAGTCAGCACTATTTAATTAGTGGCTTTGCAACAGCGTCAATAGTATATGTTACGGTGAATGGTTGTCCGTCAATTTTATGAAAAACAAGTGCTGAGCCGGCGAATGTAAGGGAACCTGTGCTTATGGGAGTATTCGTTACGATTACAGGCGTATTTGAGAACATTGTCATGGTTGATATTGCGATCCGAGTGGTATTATCAATCCATTTGGCGTTATAAGGCGATCCATGTTTAGCATCAGGCAGGATTTGTGGATTATATTATGCACTATTTTTACTTCTATAGGTTTGCTAGCAGTAAAAGTTGCCATGCCTGTCCAAATTTTTCCATCCTCTCGCAAAGGAAGAGCTACTACTATTTGATGAGGAATACTTTGATTATTCACTGGAGCGTTAGGGGCAGGTTTTGACATCGATGTGTTTTGTACTGTCAGGATATTCAATGATGATAGGGACGACGGTTCTCCCTTTTGTTAAGCGATCACTTCAATGTCAATTTTAGAAAGGATACCAGATAATAGAGATCCCGCAGTCAAAACTATCAGCATTGCAATCAGAAGAACATCTGCTAATAGTGTAGTGTTACTCGCCACCATTCTTAATATGCATCTCCTCCAACTGACATATTAATTGTTTATGCTGCTCATTTGATTCCAACCACAGAGAATCAAAGCATGGTAGTTGATGGTTAATATTCCCAATGCTGCAGCTAAAAGAAAAACAAGACGCAAGTTCTCTTGCAGAAGCTATACGGCTATTAAGATTTTGCAATAGCAAAACTACTGTTTCATCCTATTTTTTCCTTCGATTAGAAGCCTATGGATTCAAACCGAATTATATTGCAAATTGAAAATTCATCACAAGATTCAGCAAGCGTTCATTAATATCGACGCACTAGGATTGCATATACCCGAACAATTTATTCTGCTCAATTTGCAATATGGATCCTATCTCGTACTCGAAAAAGCTAGGTCTTTTGCCCAAATGGATAAATCTATGCGTTGATTCATCAGAATTTTTTTTATATTGTAGATTTTCTAGTGCCGACTACGGATGGGGCTTTATCAATATGATTGCCCACAAAATAGATATACATCACTTTAACCATAAGTTGAGAGATGAATGATGAGGAGATTCCCGAGGATATAAATGTCCATAAACAAATTTGGGGCAAAGACGCAGATCAAGTTAATTATGGCAGTGAGGAAAAAAACGAAGACGACGAGCAGCGATGTGCTATATGTAATTCCCGCATAGATGAATTCGGATATTGTGGATGCGGAGGAAAGTTAGGTGTTAGTTAGCTGGTTAATAAGTAGCATAAGAAAACACGTCTGTTGCATCTAGGAAATTCGTCATTCCTTCCCACATAGAAGTACAAAATCCTCAAATCTTTTCGAATGGTAGGCTCCCATTTGTTACGGCGCAGTTTCTTGTTGGCATCTCACCCCGTCAATAACTGATCAGTCAAGTTTTGTGGACCCAAGTTCTACTAAAACACTGCCACAATCGTAGCAATGTACTTTGAAGATTCTGCTAGATACGAATTTGGGATTAGTTGCACACTACTTTGTCTGAATTTCTCAGACATAGTTTCAATGATTCTATTTATAACTTGATAAATTTTTCAAATTATATTAGTGCTGTTACCATCTTGTGGAACGTGCCTGTGTTGTACATTTTTTGATTTGAAGTCTGTTTATTATGCCTGTCGTCCATCTATGATTTCAAAAACCTAATGAAGGGAGGCTTAGCTTGATTATTGTATGTTTTGTCATCCATCGTTGGTACCCTGTCAGCAGCATATATTGTTGCTCCTAAGAGTCCCCTTGTAATTTTTTCCATAGAAGAACCAAATCAGCTATCCTGCAAGACAACTAGCTGTGCACCAAAGAAAAGTAGTAAGTGACAATGAATGGACTGGATGGCTACGTATTATGAGAAGTTGTTTTGAACAGGGCATAAGTAGCAACAAATAATTAAAAATAAGTAGATGACATTATGAATCACATTCATAGATTAGCATTATAAAGTAGGTAACTGTGATCCATCCATCGATATCTTTGAACTCAAATAATGTTGTTTCAAAAATCCAAAGAGCACTGGTTTTACAGGGGGGTGGAGCGCTTGGTGCATATGAGGTAGGCGTAATCAAGGGTTTATGTAAAAAACTTCAGGAAATAGATGAAAAGAAAGGTGTAGGTAGAAGATGCTTGTTTGATATTGTTGCTGGCACATCTATTGGCGCAATGAACGCCGCAGTATTTGTAAGTAATGTAGTAAAAAAAGATAAGTCATGGACTGAAGCGGCAATAGAGCTTGAAAGGTTTTGGAAAGAAGGTATAGCCCTTAAAGAAGGCACAACCTCTAGTGATGACATCTTACCTATAGGAATGTTTCGATTCTTTCCTTGGTGGAAATCATGGATAATGGAATCTTCTCAAAAGACAAGCTCAAAAGGTCCTAGTGATGAAAAAAATATGATTGCAAAAGATCTTGCTTCTTCAGAAGCAGCTAGAAGGTACTATTCTTCAAAAGAGTTTGTTTTAAAAGGAAATAAAGTATTCTCTATCAAAAAAGTTAGGCCAGACAATAAATTCCTTGATCAAAGTGATCCTGCAAAATGGATTGTGCTAAATGATGTACCATTGCAGTCACAAATAGATGCATTTGGAGGTTTTCCGATAGCAACAAGATTTGATAAAGGAGAACCTCGACTCCTGGTAACAGCAGTTGATATAGCAGAGGGGATAGCAGTGACATTTGACAGCTATAAAAAATCAGATGGTAAGAGAAAAACAGTGTATTATCCTGGAAGAAAGTATGGACGAAAAAAAGGCAAGGAAGATGAGGATTTAAAGCCGATTATTATAGAGTATGAAGATGGTATTACTCTTAAACAAGTTATGGCGAGTGGCACATTACCAGAATCTTACGATGCTAAAGAGATTGGTGGACGTAAGTTTTGGGATGGTGGAATTTTAAGCAACACACCGCTCAATGAGCTACTATATGCACACAGGGATTATTGGGTAAATGTTGAAAATAAAGAGGTTCCAGATTTAGAAATCTACATAGTAAACGTACATCCATCTACTATAGACGTTAACCAGATGCCTGAGCAATATGATGAAGTAAAAGATAGAAATAACGATATTCTCTATGGAGATAGATCATATAATGATGAATTTTCAGCATCCCTCGCAACAGATTATATTAACTTTATCACATCACTTAAGGATCTTGCTCTCAATTGCATAAAAGATGAAAACGAGAAAAATGTGTTTAGAAAAAAGTTTGAAAGTCTTAAAGATGAAAAAGCAAATAATACTTCATACACGCTTGGTGAACATAGAAAATACGAAGATCTAATCAAAGGCAGATTCGAGCTTAGAGTAATACGAATAGAACACGAATATGATGCACGTAGTAGTACTTCATTTAAGGGAGCTGATATAACGCCACAAACAATAAACAAGTTAATTGATGATGGTGAGAATGATACAAAAGATCTAGTAGTTTTTTAGATATAATTATGGTACCAGATTTTCTTTCTCTCTAGTTATCTTTTCATATTATCCTAGAAATTTTTAATCCATTAAATTCTACAATCATAGTCGGAGGACTTACTGGCTTTATGATTGGCTATTTTATTCGCAAGATTATTAAAGTTATTTTGTTTGCTCTAAGCGGAGTGTTGTCACTCATAATGTACTTGCAATATCAAGGACTAATAAGTGTGAATGTCGACGAGGTTCAATATTTTACCGATACCATAACTAATTCTATTGTAAATTCCACTGCGAATGTTCTATCGCATCCAGGAAACAAGTTTACCATCATTCCATATAGGATACCTGATTTAACTATTCCATTTACAGGAAGTATGGCAGTCGGTATTACTGCTGGATTTATGAGAGGTTGAAGGAAGTTTGAATCTTGGTATATTAAACAAGGTAATTAAGAAAATTTCAGTACCAGAGAATAGCCTTATTAAATACGGCTAGACATACAGATATAGATTATTTGATCCTCTTATCAAAGACTGCATGAAGGAAAAGATAGAGATACTCGATCAGTTTTCTTATTTCTTCCACCGATGGTACTCTATCATTAGCATATTGTTTGACTTTTGGAAGGGAGCGTGCTATTATATCCCAACCTATGTTAATACGGTTCATCTTACAAAATAATTTAATGGCTTTAACATAATTCCTTAAAGTGCCTGCAGTGATCTCTGCTCTGTCGATTCTTTCCTTCTGACAAATTATGAATCTAATAACCAGGTCTTCTACTTCATCTTGGGAATTGCTATTAGCAAGACGAAAGAATGCTAAGGCCTTTTGTTCTACATCAAGACCGTCTAACCTACAGAAATTCAGGAATCTTTCCAATAAATTAGGATATTGTCTTCGAACCTCTTGATCTTAACGCCATCTTGAATTTCAAGTAAGGTGACAACGATGCTGGAAAAGATTCGACGGGTCTAGACTGAACAGACATCATAGTATTTAGCCCTGTAGTCCTATAAAACGATACACTAGTGAAGCGGGTTCGGTGGGATTCGGACCCACGACATTGTAACCCCTAAAATTAAGACTGGTTAAGAGCCAGACGCTCTACCTGGCTGAGCTACGAACCCGCAAAAAAAAGGATATGCTAGTGATATTTAAATGAAACTAGAAAAGACATCCTCAAATTTTTTGCGGAGGAACCTGTTGTAGTTGTTGCTCTTGTTGTTTTATAAGAGCAACGATTGTATCCGACACAGAACAATTCATTCTTTCTTTTTCCTTCAGAATTTTTCGATACGCTTCAAGGGTAATATACACCGGAATTGATCCTGTACCTTCAAGGAGCGCCTTTACCCTATATAATCCGTTTTCTATTCCTCTTTCTGCAATCTTCTTTAACTTTATTTTGTCTATAAAGCCACCTAGTGGGCCCATGGGCATGTTATAATGTACAGAGATACTAATACTAGTTTTATTATTAGAAATCTCCTTAAACTCGACAGTAATTTCCCATTGCTTGAATGGGCCCTCAATCATCTTGGCAACGATTTTGCGATGAGGTATATAATCAATTGTTTCGCAATCCCATTCTAATCTCTTACCATCGAAATCACCACTAATCCTAAAAATTGTTCCCACTCCAAAACCATTTTTTACTTCTAATGGAAGAATGCTCAAACCCATGTTTTCTGGAAACTGGTCTGCCATATGCTCTGGTCTAGCAAAATAGCAAAATACTTCGCTAACAGGAGCGCTTATTTCCATAATCTTACTGATAGTAGTCATACTTCTTGCCAAGAACAATTCGTTAATCTGAATTTAAAGGTTTGCTAAAACAAACCTGGCACTCGGATTACTAAGCTATTTTTGTTGGCTAATATCA